>Ga0210387_10000734_pt1 | contig 24058 bp, 18 predicted proteins | sample IncBWC7OmetaG_FD_160108 | JGI IMG/M metagenome (GOLD analysis project Ga0210387, IMG submission 160108) | Forest soil microbial communities from Barre Woods Harvard Forest LTER site, Petersham, Massachusetts, United States - Inc-BW-C-7-O ...
ATGCGCGAGGGCGGCTGGCTGCGTCGCGGAGTGCGTGGTGACGCTCATTGCGATGGTCCTGAATCGGCGGGTTGTGTGGACTTGAGGCGTTCCAGGTCCTGCTGCTCGATGCGCCCCATCATCTGCTTCCTGCCGGTGAGATAAGTTTCCAGCGTGCGCGCGGCCTGCACTGGAACAACCGCCACCTGGTTGTAAGCGGCGTCGTGCCAGGAAATCGGACCGCGCGCCGGTATCAGATGGGTGCCCCACTGAAAGACCAGCCCCAGATTCCAGATGATTAAAGCCGTGGTGAGGGCTGCGGCGAAGGTGGCTGCGCGCAGTTCCGGCAATGCTTCGGCGAGCCGATCGAAGAACGCCGCCAAGCCCAAGATAAATAGCGGCGTCAGCGACACGAAAAAGCGATTGCCGAAGGATGAAATTCCCGCCCAGTCTTCGTAGCATCCGATGGCGTAGAGATAGAACGCGAACGCCAGAACCGAATACAGACTGAGCGCGCGATCGTGATTTTTCAAAAGGAACAGACCAATTACCGCGAGCAGGATTGCCGGCGTCCAACTGAAGAGGCCGTGCTCGGAAGAAAAACACACTTTCAGAAACGCGGGTGAAGTGAAATCCCAGTGCGGGCCATAGCCGAATTCCAAATAACTGCCGTAAATGATTTTTTTCACAATCAGCGTGGGCAGGAAAACCAAAAAGGCCGCCAACACGAAGAGAACATTCTGCAGAAACAGACGCCAGACGGATGGCATTTGCCGCGCGCGGATGTCCTGCCAGTAGCGGGCCAGCGATTCGGCGAGAGGCACGATCAATAAAACAGCGCAGACGTAATAAACGTCGATCATCAGGCCGGAGATCAAACCCAGGACCAGCCATTGCGTCCAGCCGCGGTCGGTGCGCGTGCGATCCCAATACCAGAAGAACAGCGCCGTCGCGAACGCGGACTGCGCGTGCGACCACGAAGGATTGAAGTACATATAGACCGGCAGGGAGCTCGCGAACCAGATGCCCAGGCAGCCAAGGAAGGCCCAGCGAGCCGGTAAATATTTTCTTGCCAGCTCAAAGGAAAGCAAAATCCCCAGGAAACCGTAGATGGCGGTGGCGATGACCACGGCGAAAACGTACGGGAACGAAAACCCGTCCGCGGGAACGCGCCCGCCGAAGAGGTGATTGATATTTACGGCGGCCTGAGCCGCGAGCAAGAAAGGAGACCAGAGCATCGCGGGGCCAATCGAGAAATGATTATCGAGATGGCCGTTAAAGGTGAATTCCTCGGGCAAGAGACGGTTCTGATCGTCCACACGCCCCATGCGGAACGAGGAATTGGCGCGCAGCCAATCCTGCCGGAAGTCGAGGTTGTGCTGGATCAGCGGCGCGCGCGCGAAGGCATAGTAGCCCACGCCGTCGCCACGTACCCAGGGATTAACCAGGGGCAGCGTGCAGATAAAAATAAGCGCCAGAATCTTTTCGTATTTGTAATTCGTGAACAAATTAGCGCGCGTTACCTCGACCCCGCCGCGCCGCATGCCGATTTCGTGGCCCTGGTTTTCGATGCGCGCATTACGACTCTCGAATCGCGCCGGGCGCATCGTCGTTCGCAGGCCGGGGCGCCGGCGCGAAGCCTTCTTCCTTGCGGAATATCGCGATCAGGGAAAGAGGCGGAAGCGGGAGCCACGGATCGAGCACGCGGAAAAGCGGTGTCAGCAAGTTCAGTGCTCGGATTTGCGCTAGGCCAAAGGTCCTGCGGCGCAGAATTTTGCCGTTCAGCCACCACGCAACCACTCCGGTACGGTTGAATTTCAGCACGCGCTGGACTTTGAAGCCGGCGGACTGGCCCAGTGCGACCAGCTGCTTCTCCGTATAGCGCCGGCAATGCCCCAGCACTTCGTCCAGCGTGCCGAATAGCTTTGGGCCGCACGGAACCAGCACCACCGCGGTGCCACCGGTTTCCAGAGCGGCATGCACGTTGCGCAACGCGCCGGCATCGTCGGCGAGATGTTCCAGTACGTTCAGGAAAATCACGGTGTCGAATGATTGCTCGGCGGGAAACGTGGCGGCGTCCGTCGCGTCCACGTGGGCCACGTGCAAGTACGGGCGATTGGCGCGCAACCGTTCGAGATTGTCGAGATATTCGGGATTGATGTCCGTGGCCCAATACGCCGCGCGCGGCACCAGATGCGTCGTCAGGTTGCCGATTCCCGCGCCGAGCTCCAGGACACGACTGCCAGCGTACGGCCGGATCACGTCCGCCATCCAGCGCGAGAAGCGCGGGGCGCGGTTCAAACGCAACAGGATTTCTCCGCCATGCCCGTCGGCCGCGTAGATTTTATCGGAGGCCGCGTAGCGACAAATGGCCCAAAGCGCGCGTACGCCATCTTTCCAGTTGATCTTCTTGCCTTCGGCGTAGGTTCTGCCGGAATAGCTGATGGGCACTTCAAAAATACGGCTGCCGCGCTTGGCCAGTTTGATGGCGAGTTCCGGCTCGACGTCGAAGGTGGAGCTTTGCAGCGGAATGCTCTTCAGTAGACCCGCTCGTACCATTTTGTAGCAGGTTTCCATGTCGGTCAGATTCAGGTCGCACACCAGGTCGCACAATAGCGTGAGCAATTTGTTGCCGAGCTCGTGGCGGAAGAAAAGAGCGCGCTTGTAACCGCCGGGCATGAAGCGCGAACCGAACACCGCGTCGGCGTCTTCGTAAAGGAACAGGTCCACCATTTGCAGCAGGTCGCGCGGATGATATTCCAGGTCGGCGTCGTGAATCACCACCAGGTGCGTATCCACGTGTGCGAGCGCGCTGCGGATGGCCGCGCCCTTGCCCATGTTCTTTTCATGGCGCAGCCAGACCCAGTTGAATTTCTTGAAATTCTGGCTGGTTTCCAGATGCGCCTGAAAACGCCGCGTGGCTTCGGCGGTGCCATCCGTCGAACAGTCATCCACCACAATCACGGTGATGCCGGTCAAACGCGGCGATTCGTCCAGGACGGACAAAGCCTGCAAGCTCGCCTCGATCAAATACTGCTCGTTATAGGCCGGGACGATTACGGACAGTGTGGTGCTGGTGCGATTCTTGCCGGCTGCGTCTTGCGACGGCACAGAGACGCCCCCAGCCAACCGGGAGCTGGCACTGGCGGCCTGGTTTGTAGTTGGCGTAGTGCTCATAGTTTCCAAGTGAAAGTCGCGTCGGGCAATTTGCCGGAAGCGCACGTCCGGACCGCGAAATGTCAATCCGCGGAGAGCCCTGCGACAGCGCGGCCTTCCGTGGCGCCCGCCGTTACGCTCTTGGCCATGCCCGCTTCCTGCCTATCGCGGAAGTAGGCGATCACGCCGTCCACAATATCGTTCAGAGAGGTGGATGGGCGGAATCCGGTCAGCCCCACCAATTTTTCCAGAGCCGGTACGCGCCGGGGCATGTCTTCGAATCCCGGTTCGTACGCTTGATCGTAGGCGATATGCGTGACCGGCGATTTGCTGCCGGTGCGCTGCTTCACGAGTAGCGCTAGATCGTTGATGGAAACTTCCTGGGTGCTGCCAATGTTGACGACTTCACCGATGGACTGGGGGTTGGCAAGCAGGTGCAGCACGGACTGCACACAATCGCGAACGTCGCAGAAACATCGCGACTGCTGGCCAGTGCCATACACGGTGATGGGTTCGCTGGCGAGCGCCTGGCGCACGAAATTCGGCAGCACCATGCCATAGCGGCCGGTCTGGCGCGGACCGACAGTATTGAAAAACCGCGCGACGATTACTGGCAGCTTTTTTTCTTTCCAGAAGGAGAGCGCCAGGAATTCGTCCAGCGCTTTGGAGGCCGCATAACTCCAGCGCCCCTTGCTGGTGGGTCCCAGAACCAGGTCGGCGTCTTCGTGGAACGGGACTTTGTCGCTCTTGCCGTAGACTTCCGAAGTGGAAGCGGTGAACACCAGTTTTTTCTTCTTGGAAGCCGCGTCTAGCACGTTCTGGGTGCCGTGCACGTTGGTTTCGATAGTGCGCACCGGGCTTTCGACAATCAGGCGCACGCCCACAGCCGCCGCCAGGTGAAAAACCACGTCGGATTCATCCACCATCTCGGCCAGCAAGTGCTTGTTCATGATGGAATCGAAAATGTAATGAAAACGGGGATTGGCTTTCAGATGGCGAATATTTTCCACGCTGCCGGTCGAAAGATCATCCAGAACAAAAACTTCGTCACCGCGAATGAGTAACGCTTCCGATAAATGAGAGCCGATGAAGCCGGCGCCGCCGGTTATAAGGTAACGCATGATGACACCTCTAGCTGGAGGGTCCGTGTGATTCCCCGGACTCCGTTGGAAATCTGGGACTCTTGCCGACATCTTCGCCGTACCCGTAGCCGTAGGCATAGGGGTAGTAGCGGTATGAATAGTAATAATCCGGAGCGCTGGAATCGACGGCGTTCAAAACCACGCCGAGCAGGCGGCATTTCACCGCCGCCAGCAAATCGCGCGTGCGCGTAAAGGCTTCTTTAGGCGTTTCGCCGCTGCGCACCACGAGTAAGACGCCGTCGGTGAGGGCGGAGAGAATCACAGCGTCGGTTGCGGCCATTACCGGAGGCGAGTCAATCACGATAAATTTGAAGCGGTGGCGGAGCTCGACGATGGCTTCGCGCATGCGGTGCGAAGAAAGCAGGTCGGCGGGGCTAGGCGGCACAGGGCCAGTGGTGAGCGCCACAAGGTTATTGATAGTCGGATGCGGGATGGTGGCTTCATCCAGAGTGGAAACACCCGCAAGATAGGAGCTCAGTCCCACTTCTTTTCCGATGGTCAGGTTCAAGGCGCGGCGAATGCCGGGCTTGCGCAAGTCGGAGTCCATCAGCAGCGTGCGATCGCCCAATTGCGCGAGAGTGACTGCCAGGTTCACAGCCGCCGTGGTTTTGCCTTCGCGCGGTAGGGCACTCGTTACCAGGATCACTTGCGGCGGATGATCGGCCTGCGACAGCAGCAGCGAGGTGCGCAGCGCGCGGAAAGCCTCCGAGATTTGCGATTTTGGCTGGATGTAAGAGAGCAATTCCACGCGGGGCCCCGATGCGGATTGCGGCGCCGCTTCGCGAGCGAGGCGCGAGAACCGGCTGTGGCTGGTGCGTAATCCGGGCAGAGACGGCACAACGGCGAGAGAAGGAAGCCCGGTGAGCGCTTCGATGTCGTCCGGAGACTTCACGGTATTGTCGAGATATTCGCGGAACAGCGCCAGGCCCACTCCGCCGACCAGACCCACTAGAACCGCGAGCAGGATGTTGCGCGCCTTCTGCGGCCGTGAAGGACTGGCCGGGGCGAGCGCCGGATCAACAACTCGAATGTTGCTCGAGCGCAGGCCCGCGGTGATGCCCGCTTCTTTCAGCTTTTGCAGCAGGCCGTCGTAGAGCTGCTTGTTTGATTCCGCATCGTGCTGCAGAATGTGATATTGCACGAGCTTTTCCGCGAGGTCGTTGGCTTCGGCCTTCTGTTTGTCCAGCGCTTCTTGCAGCAGTTCCACGTGGCTGCGCGCTGTCGAAAATTCCTCCTCGACGCTTTCCACCATAGTTTTTCGCGCGGTTGCGAGATTTTCTTCTACTTCTTTTTGCTGCGCCTGCAGCCGCACCACCTTCGGATAATTCGGCCCGTACTGATCGAGCGCTTCGGCGTACGCTTCATCGAGATCCGATTTGCGCTTCAGTAGATTAGAAATCACGTCGTTGTGCTGGGCCGCGGGCAGCGCATCCACGTTTCCGGAAATCGCCATGCGATACAAGGCTTCCTTCTGGGCCACGTCCGTTTGCGCGTCAGTGACGGCTTTGCTCAGGTCCGCTAGCTTTGATGTGGTTATGTCCTGTTTCTCGTCAATCTGCCAGATCTGGTTTTCGCGCTGGTACGCAATGCGCGCGTCTTCGGATTTCTCCACCTTGATGCGCAGCTCTTCCAGTTCCGCGGAGAGCCAGTTGGATGCCTGCGTGGTCGCGTCGTACTTGCTGCGGAAATTTTCCTCCACGTAATTCTGCAGGTGGGTATTGACGACTTGCGCCGCCAGCTGCGGATCCTCCGCTTCGAAATGTACTTCGATCAAGCGGCTCTGCGGCACGCGCTTGACGACCAACCGTCCCAGGAACGCGCCCAGAATCGCGGGGCGGCTGGCGGTGGGGCTGGCGTGTTGCCAGGCAATCGAATTGGGGTTGCCGCCAAATTCCGGGTAGCGCGCGAGGTCTAGAGACTTTATGGTCATCAACGCCAGAGTTTCGCTCTGCAGGATCTTGGTCTGCGTTTCGATGTAGGTTTCGGTGTCCTCGTATTCGCCGTAGGAGTTGGAGTCCGGGAAAGGCTGCATGGACTGCGCTTCCTTATCCACTTCCACGCGCGCCGCCGCTTCGTACACGGGCTTCATCTTGAAGGAAGCGATGGTGACAACCGTCACGACGGTGAGGAGAAAAGTGAGGATCAGCCACTGGTGCTTGCGAAGGATGATCAGGTAGTCGAGCAGGTGCGGTTCGCGCGGAACCTGGTCCCAGGGCAGCACGGACGGCGCGGGAATTACCGTCAGCGCTTCGCCGGGTTTCCGGTCGCGAAGACTTGGCACGATTCTGGATGGCTCTTCCATTTGCTCCTACGTACCCTTCTCCACCAACGGCTGCCGACTTTTAGTAAGCGGACCGGAAAATGGCGACGGAGGAGCCGATGCTGATGGCTGCTTCCGCGCCGCGCGCCAGAACTTTCAAGCCCTTGCTGTCTGGAATATAAAGAATGTCGTTCGATTTCATCGCGACGTCCTGCGTCTTCTGCTTTTCGATTTGCGCGATGTGCACCGGGATCATATCTTTTTGACCGGTGACTGGATTGTTGCGCATGATCACCGCGCTGTCGGCTTTGGCAAAGCTGGTCAAACCGTGGGCCAGCGCCACCGCTTTCAGCGCGGTGATCTGCTCTCCATGGCTTTGCAAAACGTAGCCGCCCGGTTGCGCGACGCCCGCGCCAGCGACGTAGACGATGCCGGCACGCGGCACCGAAATCACGTCGCCGCCGTAGATCAAAATGTTGTAAGCCGAATCGCCGGATTCCAGCAGGTCCTGCAAGCGAATGGTGATGATTTGCGGATTTTCTCCGAGCGGATCGTTCGGTGGAGTCGCGTTCGGAGGCGTGCCCGCGCGGGGACTGCCAGTACCGTTCGCGCTCGCTCCGATTACGGCGGCAGCGTTGCGCGCCGCGGGAGCGTTGGGGCTTCGCGTGATGATGACGAAGCTGCCGGCGTCATCGGTAATTCCGCCAGCGCCCGCCAAAATTTCCAGCAACGTCGTGGGGCGAATCACCTGATACACCATCGGCTTTTGCACCGCTCCGACCACCGAAACTGGCTGGCTGTTTTGCTCTTTTACGAAGACGGACACCTGCGGGTGAGTGACCAAGCCATTTTCGATGAGCAGCTGTTCCATTTTCTGTTCGAGCTGAAATGGCGTTAAACCCGCCGCGTTGATTTTCGACGGAATAAGGGGATACGAGATATCCCCAGCATCACCAACCCGGACGTCGCGGGAAAGTTCCGGAACATCGAACACTTCGATGTGCAACAGGTCGCCGGTTCCTACCGGAACGTCGTGGGGCTTCACGCGCTCCTGCGCAGCGAGCTCCTGGATTTTCTCGTTGGTCTGTTGCGGAGTTTCGGTTTTTTGCTGGCCGTAAAGCACCGGAACGGCACACAACAGCAGGACAGACAAGAGTGAGGCGAGCTTCGCTCTGGGCCAGTCCGCAAGGCGCCGGACCGCGCATTTCGTGGCCATGGATAACATCGCAAACACTATCCCTTAGCGGGTGCGCTACTGTCAACCCGCGAAAGCTCGTCGAAAAAGGAATCAGGGAGGGCCCAAACAGATTAGCAAGATCTGAGGTCCATCTGTGCCACTTTCGCTCGTAGCCGTGTACCACTAATCACGCGAGTCACCACCCACGCCGCGGATTTCTCACCGGGTCACTCCGCGTATGCGCCTCCAGGAGTTGCATGCGGACCTTGATTTCGGCGGCGGAGCGCTCCGCTTTGCGCGGTGAGGAATCACTTTGGCGACTTTCAACTTCGCGCCGACGCCCAAAATTCTGCACTGATTGCCTGGGTGCTCACTCGTGGCAATGTCCCGATTAGGTGGTGGCGTCCTGGAAGTGACAAGTTTCATTACCATTTCGGGCTTTTGTGCTCTGCTTCGCCCCCGAAACAGGAAGCGCCAGCGCGCCGCAACCGCCTGCGTTACAGGCGTGCTATATTCCCGAGGTGTAACGACCGGCTGAGCCATTCCGGGTCAGGACAGGTGATCTTCTGTGCGGATCAAGCGGCTGGATATTCTGCGATGCGCGGCCATTCTGCTGGTGCTATTCCATCATACGGCCGTTCTTCCGAGTATTGCCCAAATGGGCTTCGTGGGCGTGGATCTGTTTTTCGTGCTCAGCGGCTTCTTGATTTCTGGTCTTCTGTACAAGGAATACATTAAGCGCGGAGCGATCAGTTTCGCGCGCTTTTTCGTTCGCCGCGGTCTGAAGATATACCCGGCGTTTTACGTGATGCTGGTGGTTACGTTCATTGCCCAGCTTGCGGCCGGGAAATTTTCCGGCTGGGACGCATACTTGCGCGAAATTCTGTTCGTACAAGACTACAAACCGGGGATCTGGATGCATTGCTGGTCCCTGGGCGTCGAGGAGCATTTTTACATCCTCCTGCCGATTCTGCTGCTGTTCTTGATCCGCTTTTCATCCGATTCCGCGAATCCGTTCAGGGCGATCCCCCGCGCTTTTCTGGTGGTGGCCGTGATGTGCTTTGTGTTGCGCGTCGCGACCGTATACTTCACTCCTCCGGAGGCCTACTACGGCTCGACCATCACCACCGCGACGCACTTGAGAATTGACGAGCTGTTCTTTGGCGTGCTGCTTGGTTATCTTTATTCCTTCCATCGCGAGGGAGTGGACAATTTCATGCGTCCCACCGCGACTCGGATCATGATCGGACTTGCGGCCGCGGTATTCCTATCAACTTGTTTCATTTTCCCGGGCACCAGCCGCACCTTTGTTATATTCGGCCCGACCTTCCTGTATTTGGGATTTGGCGGGCTGCTGCTGTTATGCCTGTATGTCCGTGACGTGCTTCCGCCGCGTTTTGCCGGCCCTGCAGAAAAAGTGGGCACCGCGGCCGCTTTTGTGGGCCTCTATTCCTATTCGATTTATTTGTGGCAAGGCATCGTTGGGGTTTACGCGATTCGAGGCATGGAAAAGTATTTACACTTCGAGCTGACCGGATTTCCGCGCTTCGCATGGTATTTCTTCGGCTGCGTGATTTTCGGCATCGTGTTGGCCAGGCTCATCGAATTTCCAGTTCTGAAATTACGCGACAGGTTTTTCCCACCGGTGACAACCTCGGTGGTACCTCCACCTCCGGTGGAAAATCCGTACGAGGCTTTGGCTTCGTCCAAGAACGCCTGAACCAATGTCTGAACGGGCGTCTGTACGGGCGCCTGACCGCCCAGCCTTATTCCGAGTCCAACTCAGGTTCCCGCTCGCGAACCCGTTTGCGCGTGCGCACTGCGGCGCCTTGCGAAGGCAACGGCGTGGTGGTGGCCAGGTGTGCATTCAGCAGAAACAACAAAACATTGGAAGGAATGTGCAGGTTGAAATCAACCATGCTGTGCAGCAAGAGCCCGCAGAGGGCGGTGATCGCGCCGGCATGGATGGCGCGCGAATAATGTCCTTGCTCTGCGGTGAAACTCCTGCGCGCATCGCGAATCAGAATCCACAGGAACGCCAGGCCGCACAAGCCGCCGAGGATGCCGGTTTCCGCGAGCAGTTCCATGTAATCGTTGTGCACGTGGTCCACCACCAGGCCGTCGTAGGCGACTTCGTAGCGCGGGAACACGGCCACCAACCCGCCTACTCCCGCTCCCTTGATGGGATGATCGAAAAAAATATGCGCCGCGCCGCGAATCATGGTGCCGCGCCGTCCCAACGAGACATCTCCCTTGTGCAAGGTCGAAAATCGCTCGATCGCCTGGCCCGCTCCCAGCCATGCCACCAGCGCCAAGGCAGCGAATCCCACAATCGCCAGCGCCACTAGCCGCGGCCCTTCCGGGGCTTTACGGAAGCGCGCCAGCAGTGCCAGCACGGCCATTTCAAAACCGAAGCTGACGATGCCGCCGCGCGAGCCGGAAAGAATCATGGCGCCGACGGGAACGACGGTCAGCAAGCCGGTCAATGGAATCATGTCGCGGCGCAAGCCGCGGAAAATCAGCAGCGCCAGGCCGGCCGGAAGAGTGAGCTCCACAAATCCGGCAAAATGATTTCGGTTCACGAATGGGCCGAAAGGATCGCCGCCCGCGCTGAGCGAGCGCAAGCCGTAGATTTTCGCGTCGGAAGTGAAGTGCTGCACGATGCCCAGCAGCGACACCGAGAAACACAAGAGAATCAGGAACCAGGCGAGGTTGGTCAGATCGCGGCGCTCGCGAAAGGCCTGTGTCGCCAGGAAAAAAATCAGCAGATACGCAGCGAGCTTCAGCAGTTCCACGCGCGTCAAGAACAGATAGGGGGTGGCGTGCAGAAGCAGCTGAGCGAGCCCGATTCCGAACAATCCCAGCAGCGGCCAATTCAAGGGATTCCAGTAAATCTTGATGCGGTCATCGAGAAACACGAGCGCGGCCCAGCCGATGAACAGCAGGCTGGCGCCAATCTCCAATATGGATCCGGACCACACTTCGACCGCGCCAAAAGCCAGCACGGAAAACGCAAACACAAACAGCAGCCCGCCACGGATCACATTCATGGTGACGGGGTCCCCTGATATTCCGCGGGAACGAGAGACACATCCGCAATCCAAACCGTGCCACTGAGCTTGTTTTCGAAGAGGCGGCTGCCCGTGCGCAACAGACGCACTAGCAGGAAATGCGTTTCGCGGCTGGCAGTCACATCCATGTCCAGCGCCGTCCACTTGTGCGAGCCTGTGAAATTATCGGTCAGCGCGTTCACGGCATCATTGTGGTTCGGGTCCACCAGCGAAAAGCGCATCCCGCTCTCAGTGGTGATCTCTTCCGTGCGCATTAAGGCATGAAAATGGTACGTGTGGGCCGGCTCCACTGGAACGTATTGCATCGGCTCGGTAATTTCCAGGTTGAGGCCGCCGCCAAAATCCAGCCGCACGGCGCGCACACCGGAGGAAGGTGGGGCCGTGTCGAAATCCACCGCTACGCCGATGGGAGAGTTCCAGCGCCAGCCCAAGCCGCCATTACTGAAGTCGTCCGCAAATCCTCCGTTCCACACCAGCGAATGATTCAGCGGTTCGTCGTGCGGCAGGCCTGCGGCGGTGAGTGCTTCGATCCACACTTGCTTGGCATCGGCGGCGCGGTCGTCCAGGATCAGTTCGTCGAGAAAAGGAAAAGTGCGCGGTAAAGCGATGAGCTTGCCCAGCGAAATGAGTCGCCGCCAGACGGCCAGCGCGGGATCCGATTGGCGGATCGAGGCGAAAAAATTCACCGCTTGAATGTAAGCGTCCACATCCGCGGGCAGTACCTGGTCCAGCAGGACATTTACATCGCTGCTCGAGCGCCAGACGCGCGAGATTGCGAGGGTGAGCATCCTGGGATCGGACTGCACCGCGTGCTGAATTTCGGCGTAGCCTTCGGCGTCTTTTCCCTGGCGCAGCAGAAAGTTTCCATAGTTCCAGGCAACTTCGGCGGAGAGCGGGTACACGGAGCGCGCGCGTTCGAAAGCACTCTGCGCAGCGCCTAAGTTTCCGTTCTCTTCGTACGCGCCTGCCAGATTCATCCACAAGGTCGCGTCGAGCGGATTATCCTGCACGGCGCGTTTGTAATTCGCGAGTTCCTGCTGCGGGTCAGCGTTCGCAAAATCGAGTTGCCGGTAGCGCCCTAGCAGGTCCCAGGCGTCGGCGTCTCCGGGCTCGAGCGCAGCGCCACGTTCGATGATTTCCAGCCGCGTGGAATGAATGCGATGGTAAGCGAGCCAAAGCCTAGCTGCCTGGTAGCTGAGCAATGCGCCGGCTGCCAGCGCGAACAGCAGAATCGCGGGACGCACTGGGACTCCATGGAGTGATGGCTGCACAGAGCCGTTAATGTGCTATGAGTATCGGTATTTTCGCAAGGCCAAATTCCAACGCACCCGTTGCGAAATATTACGGTAGGTGCGAGCGCATGCGCGGCACAATCGGTGGGCCATCGCGCTCGCCGTCGTATTCGCAATTGCATGCATTAGAACGTTTCGCGATGAATCCAGCGGCGGAATTCAGGTGCTTATTTCTGGCCGAAGCGGTAAATGAAACCCACGGCGCCGCGATAGTTTCCTTGGCTGGTGCCGCCAAAGTTCTGGGCACTAATCTGGGAGAAGCCGGTATGTTCGTAGTCGAACTCGATCAAGCGAATCGTCCAGCGCTTCTTGAACTTCACGTCGAAGCCGCCTCCAGCCATCCAGGCGCTCGCCCAGCCCCAATGACTGAATTCATTGAAGCCTCCCTGCGCCTCCAGGTTGTAACCGGAATAGGCCGGACCGAATAACACCTCGCCAAAAGGGGTGATCTTGTGCCGGTGGCCCAGTGGATAAATTCGCGCGCCAAACATCAACGTATAGATCTGGGTGTTTCCGTTCACGCTGTTGATGTTATAGGCTCCGGAAAGATCGGCAGCCTCGCTCAACCAGCGGAAGATGCGGTAGTCGGCATACATCGAAAATCCGTTCATGTTCAGCCGGTGCCCGTCGGCTTCCAGCAGCGTTCTGTACATGTATCCGCCGCCCAATTCGAAATTCGCCCGCGTAGGTTTCTGCGGCTTCGGGATATGTGGCTTCGGAATACCGAACAACAGGTTTTCCGGCGGGGGACTGACCGGCGCGGCACTAATCGGCAGAGGCCCGTACAAAGACAGCTCCTGCGCCGACACACGCACCCCGAACAGCGCCAACAAAAACAAAATCCCCGCTACCTTTTTCATCAACTTCATCAACCGCGTCCTCCAGTAATGGCTTCGAATTCAGATTCATTCATTGTGCGAGTTTTCAGATGCAGGTGGCCGCTAATACGTTGGCAAGCAGCGGCACACTAGGATAGATGGAAAGCCCAGCAAAGTGTAGTGCCGGCGGAAAATCATCGGAAAACGAAGCAGGGAACGGGCTGCGGCGCGTGTGGCGCCAGATCGAGGCCAACTCCAGGCCGATTAGGTCATCAACAAGAATTCGCTGCGCAAAAAAAAGCCGCGCGCCTTGGACAGCAGGACGCGCGGCCTGAACTGCGGTTGGGTAGGTTCTATTGCGTGATAGTCACGTTCACGGTGGTCGCTGTCTTGGTGACGCCTCCCGACGATGGCGTAATCGAGATGGTGGAAGACTTGGAGCCTCCTGCCGATCCGCTGCAACCAGCCACCAGTATGAACACCAGCATGGCTCCCGCCATTCCCAGCCGCGTGCGGAATCGCCGCACGGCGGGAAGCATGAACAACAGGGCCATCGCCAGCATTATGAAGAGTACCTGCCGCAGCAACGCCGACGGCGGAGCCTTCAAGGATTGTGGCGGCACGATGAATGAAGCGGCGGTGATGGATCCGGCCGCGGAGGCGCCCGGAGTCGGAGCCGCATTGGTGGTGGCCACCGAGCACGAAGTAATCAGCATCGCCGGCGTGCAAGTGAAAGCGACAGCTCCGGTAAATCCGCCCAATCCGGTAACGAGCACTGGGAATGAGCCGGTCGCGCCACGGGCCACGCTGATGGCTGCGGCGGAGATCGAGAAGTCCCACGCCGGAGCCGACAGCGGAACGGTGGTGACGTTGCCGCCGGTTTGCGTGATCGTCAGGCTGCCCGCGACCGGCCCTGGCGTAGTAGCCGCAACGGGGCTGAAGGTGACGGTGACCACGCACGCAGCTCCAGCCGGAGCGATAACGATTGGGAAGGCGCCGTTATTGCAAGCAGCAGTCATGGAAGTTTCGGTGAACACTCCCGGCGCAGCAGCGATTGACGCGATGCTGAGCGGTGAGTTGCCATTGTTGCCGATCGAGACGGTGCCGGTACTGGTTGTCGTCAGCAATGCACCCGGCAGGGTAAGGCTGGTTGGCGTAACAGTGATGTTAGACGCACTGGCAGAGCCGATACCGGACAGCGCCACGAGCAACGGATGGTTCGGGCCGTCCGAACCGTCCACGATGTTCAGGGTTGCGGTTTCGGCCGCTGCAGCTAATGGCGTGAAGGTCACTCCGATAGTGCAAGAAGCGCCGCCGGCGAGTGAGGCAGTGCAGGGCATGGCGCCATCCGCCGCTCCCACAAAGGCCGCGGCGTTGGGCCCGGTCGTCGTGGGCGGAAGGGTCAAGGCGATGGGCGCTGCGGTGTTATTCGTCACCGTGACGAACTGCTCTATGGAAGGAACGCCAACGAGTTGCGTCATGAAGTTAAGGCTCGTGGGCGACACGCTGATGGTTGGAGTCAGAGTCAATTCCGCTGCGAAAGCATTGGTTTGGCTGGCAACGGCGTTGAATGTAGTTTGGAAGGCTCCGCTGGTGGTTGGAAAGTCAGAGGTTCCCGCCTCGCCATCCACATAGACATTGCCTGCCTGGAGCGCGATGCCCAATCCCTGATCTGCTGCGAACTGTGCACTGCCGGTGCCTTTGCTGCCGCCCAAAAACGTGGAGTAGAGCAGCTGTGCGGTCGCGTTGGCTCCCGCGGGATTCAATTCGGTTATAAAAGACGTGCCATTGACGTTATTGTCAGAGGTTTGGAAAGCACCCTGCGTGATGGGGAAAGTCAGGCTGGAGCCGGTGAAGCCCGTTACGTAGGCATTACCGGAGGAATCCACGGCGATCGCATTTCCGACATCGCCGTTGTTCCCGCCGAGAAACGTGGAGTACGTCAATGCGCCAGTCGAGGTGTTAATCACGGAAACGAACGCCACGCTGTTATTCACGTTAGGGGAGCCGGCCGGTGCCGGAATCGTACTGCCAGCCGGCACTGTGGGGAAATTAGCCGAGAACGTCTGGCCGGTCAGATACACAAGGTTGCCCGAGCCGAGTGCGAGCGCGTTGCCCAAATCTTCCGTGGAGCCGCCCAGACAAGTCGAATAGGTTATAGCCGGCATAGCGACATTAATTTCCGTAAGGAACGCGTCTCCTGTGGCACGGCACGCGCTCACCTGCGTGCCGTGAGTTGGAAAATCAGTGGAGGTGGTAGTGCCCGCGAGGTAAACCTCGTTGCCGGTACCAACGACCACGCCGGCCGCGCTATCGCCGAAGAGGGTTTCAAAAATTCCCGCGCCGCTGCCGCCCAGATAGGTGGAGAACACTAGTGAAGCTGGCCCGGTCAATGCGCTGGGATTGATCTCCGACAGAAAAGCTGTTCCGGCTGCGTTGGCTGAGAAGGGGAGCGCGTGCACCGGCGGAAAATCCGTGGATTCGGTTACTCCCACGACGTAAATGTTGGGTGGGCTGGCGGTGTCTAATGCGATCCCGTGGCCATCATCCAAGGTGTCGCCGCCCAAATAGGTGGAATAGATCAGCTGAGCCGCACCGGTGAGCGACGGATTCAGTTTTGTCACGAAGGCCGTTCCACCGTTGGCGGTTCCTGCTGTCCCGGGCTGCCCGATAAAGGCATTAGTGCTGACAGGAAAGTCTGGCGAAAAGGTGTCGCCCGTGACGTAAACATTGGCCGGGGTCGCGGTATCCACCGCAATACCTTCCCCAAATTCGCCTCCACCGCTACCGTTTCCTGATCCTCCCAGGTAAGTCGAATACAGCAGCGCGGTGCCGTCCGGACTCAACTCGGCAACAAACGCGGTTCCATCCGCTGCGACGTCAGTCGGCGGCGTGCTCGACTCCGGGTTCATCTGTGGAAAGTCCGTCGAAGTTGTGGCTCCAACCAGGTAGGCGTTCCCCGCGGCATCCAGCGCCAAACCAGTCGCCAGGTCGCCGAATGTGCCGGTGCCGCCCAGGAAGGTCGAGTAGTCCAGGATCGGGTCAATCGTCAACGGCTGCGTGTGATCGTATCCCGCAACCGCGAAGCGGATCCGGCGATCGCTGCCGATCGCATAATTGCCCGCAATTTCCAACCGCTCGCCGTTTACTTCCTGATAGATCAGCGGCTTCTGCAACGCCACTTTGCCGCCCGCCACGCTCATCAGCACGTCGCCGCGCGCATCAATTTCCAATTTGCGCGCGCCGCTAATGCTCAGCGCGATGGCGCGAAGGTCCGCACCCGGCGCTACCACAAAGTCATATTCCAGGCGCTGTTGGCGTCCGTAGAACAACGCGTCCACGCCGGGATACATTCCTTGATAGCGCACTGCCGCGTAGGACGGAATATCTGTGTGCCACTTGCCGCGATCGTTGCCGATCAGATAGTTCGTCTTTCCTGGCAACCGCCTGGTTCCGGCGATTTCAGCCGCGGGGTTCGCCCCGTCGAAATGAACGCGCAGCACCGATGCTTTCGCCGTCACATGCGCCTTGCGGCCCGCTCGCGTCGGCAGCACCGAAGCTCCCTTCAGCGACGATTTCGTGGCGGCGGCCGCGGGCTGGCGCAACGTGAGTACTGCTTCCTGGTTCGTCAAGAACACTTGATAGCCCTGACCGTGCGCCAGGTAGCGAACCTCGGGCGCCGTCTGCCCTTGGTTAGCCTCGAATCCCAGCGGTAGTGTGCCGTACGCGCGCGTCATATCTTCCTTTTGCGCAGCGGAGACCGGCGTCACTGGTTGTATCGAGGGCGCCGTATGATTACTCGCAACGAGCTGGGATGAATGTGCGCGACGATACATCTGCACCGACAGCACGAACGCCAGGATGGCCAACAGCCCGCCAGCCATGAATCCAATTCTCACGAGCCGGGATTTCGTCTGCATGGAGTTTCTCCTCAGTTTGTTCTTTCTGGGATTAAGCTTGGTGAGCTAAAAGGCGTAATGGCGGCGGCCGAGTGGATGCAATTTAGGAAATCCTCAGGTTGCGAACAAGCGATTACCCACAGTTTATGGCGAAGGCGCCGAATCGTGGGGGACGGACACGCCATTTGAAGGTGGATGGTAGCACAGCTCTATAAAACGAGAAACCGCAGGATGGCCGGGTATTCCACTACAGGTATTCAAAGAGCTACTATCTCGCGGCGTTACATTTCGCGGCTCAATGGCACGCGTTCTACAAGCCGACGGACTGCCGCGTGCCTAGCTTTCGCGCTTCCTCATCGAGCAAATTGCAAAGGTCCGGCAGCCGTCTGGCGTCTTGATGCGCACAAAGCGCCCGGATGGGAACACTCGGCGCCAGGCGCGCCAGAATTTCAAACTCTTTCGCGCGCATCCCGTTATCCAGCGTATTAGTCGCGAAAGTGTTGGCCACGAGCGCGAGGAACGCCTTCTGCGGCGCTAGTTCCTCCACCAACGGCGCGGGATCGCCGCGCCGATCGCCCAGAATATAAATCGCAGCCAGCGGCAAGGCTCGCGCCGCAAATCGCAATTCCTGTCTTCCCAGCGAAAGGAAGCGCTTTTCGTAATTGGCGCTGAACTTCGGCAGCGCATCCGGTGAACCGTAGAGTGATTCCACGGACTCCGGCCACAGGCACAAGTACGGATACGCGGGATGAACAAAGAACGAGCCGTCATGCTCGGCCAAGGCGACCACGTCGTCGGATAAGATCGCGTGACCTTGCCGTGCCAGCGCCGCCGCTGTAGTCGATTTTCCAGCGCCCTCGGAGCCCACAAACGCCACGGCTGTTTCACCAAACGCGACTGCGCTGGCGTGCAGACAGGTGACGCCACGCAGCCGCAACAGTATCCCCAGAACCGGCCCCAACAGATACGTGGCTGTGTCTTCGATCCCCAGGTTTCCCGGCCACGTCGCCCAGACTTCCGTGCCCTCGCGATCCAGCCAAAATTGCGTGCCGTCGAAGTAGGCCAGCCGCAGATACCGGGAGCCTGCCACCTTCCATATTCTCAGCGCCGGGTTGCCTGCTTCATCTTTATAGGGACTGTCGTAACTGAGTTCTTCCGGTCCGGGCGGAATTACTGCGTTGCCATGCGGTGAAGCGTTAAGGTGAATCGCCAGCGTACGATCATTCGCTGATTCGAGAGGTGGAAGTTCTTCCTCGGGATTTATCGTCGTCAGATTGGGGAGTGGAAGATTGCAGCGGAGCGACAATCCGAAAACGGCGTAAGTGAAATTCAACGCGGTCAAAGACGAAAATCCACAGGCACTCTGAAAAAATTGCGAAACGAACTTTCGAGTCTCTCTTGGCTCGCCGCCAACACGAACCAGCTAGGAAGGCTGCTGGATCTGGCGCTGAGAATTACTTCTGACACTTGCTTGGGTTCCGGCGTCGCTAGGCGTGCGTCTTCACGCGCGGAAAGTGCCCACCGTCGTTGTTGCTCCGAATCGATACTTTCTGCGTCAATTCCTGGACCGTGCCATAGATCGTTATGATTGGAGATGAGTACGGCTTCCTATTATCCCGTGTAACGGGCTTAAGCATTGCGAACCTCCGCACGCAAGTTATACCGGACCTTGCGCGCTGACTGCAACCAAAAGTTGAGGCAAAGCGGGCGGAGAGCGGAGGAAGCTTTCTCCGCGTGCGTTTCATTTTGAAACGGCGCCAACTCCGATTTGTTAACGTAACCGTCCATTTCCGCGCTCCACTCTGATTGCTCCATCCATTTCACTCCAGATTTGCGCAAGTGTGCCACCAAAGGACTGCCCGCAAGGGGAGCCTTGCGCCGGGTACGCACGCTTTCAGGCAATCGCCCCGCTACTGCCTCGCGCAAAAGCTGCTTTTGGAAAAATAATGGAAAGGGCGGAAGCGCCAGCATGAAATTCACGATCCGCAAGTCCAAAAAGGGATGCCGCACCTCGACCGCGCAACGCGTCACTCCCGCATTTTCCAGTTCGAACATGGAAGACCAATGCGGTAAAGAGAGTGATGCGTGTGCCTTGGGAAGAATCGGGTGAGGGCGCTCGGCCGGAAGCTCGCTCCATTCCCTGGACCGATCCTGCAAGTTCAGACGACGCGCAAAATCTGGTTCCAGCCAGCCCGGATACACCGGCGCAGTAGGGTCTTTGCCGAAAAGGCCCAATGCGCGACGTCTTAGCCCAGGAACGATCGAAGCCCTTAGCGACAAATAACGGGAAGTTTCCCGTAATAGGCTGGCCCACTGCCCCTCGCGCATCAGGGCGCGTGCAAACGGCCACATCTCAAAGTGCATCAGGTTGTCAGCGCCCTCACCTGAAAACACCACCCGGCAATCGGCCGCGATCGTGCGGAACTGGTCGAAGAGACCCGCAAAAAAAGGATCGTCAACAGGTTCCGGCGACCCGATTCCAGGCTCGTCCCATCGTTCGAACGGCTGCAACCTGTCTATCGGAATAGTTTGGTGCGGGATATTCAAGAAGTCCGCCACTTCGCGCGCGTAGGGGCCGTCCTGGTCCGGAATCAAAGACTCATAGACCACCGTGTAGGCGCGCAAATCCGTTGTTCCGCCGGGGCCGGCGGCCAGCTCGCGCACGGTGGTGGCGACGGTCGCCGAATCCAGGCCGCCGCTGAGCAAAATTCCGGCGCGATCCACGCGCATGCGATCCGTTACCGCCGCTTGCAGCAAGATTTGAAAATGTTCCACGTAATCTTCCGTGCGCTGGTAACGGATGCGACCAGTGGTGGGTGCCGACCAGTAACGCTGTATGCGCAGCCCGTCGGAGCTGACGGTCATGGCATGCGCCGCGGGCAGTCGCCGGATGTCGCGAAACGTGGTGGTAGCGGCATCGCAGTTCAATCCAAACAACAAAAAGTCGCCGATCGCCGCGTCGTTTAATTCGTCGGATACGCCGCGATGCTGGCGCAGGCAGTCCAGCGTGTTGCTGAAAAGAAAGAGCTCGCCCAGTTCGGAATAATAAAAAGGCTTCACGCCGAAATGGTCGCGCGCGCAAAACAGCAATTTCCTATGCGCGTCCCAGATCGCGAACGCAAAATCTCCGCGCAGATGTTGCACGCACTCCGCGCCCCAGGCCGCGTACGCGCGCAAAATCAGGCCGGAGTCTGTGACGGCGCGGCCAGTAGAGCCGTAGCCCTGAAGCGCGAGTTTCTTCTCCAATTCCTCGCGGCAGTCGATGCGCGCATCCGCTGTGATCCACAACTTGCCATCGAGGCTGGCTGGCTGCTGCTCAATCTGCGATTCGCGCGTGGTGCGCAGCATCGTATGGCCCAGGCCAACTGCGCCCTGTGACCAGGTTTCGCGTCCATCCGGCCCGCGAAATGAAAGAAAATGCGCGAGCGCCTGCAACAGCCCGCGCTCCACTGGTGCGCCACTGCGTTCGTAAATGCCCACGATGCCGCTCAATTGATGCGCGCCTCCAGGGGCGTAATCGGGCCGTCAAATGGAACGAAGTGCTGATGCTCGGCGCTCGCGTGGTTCAGCACCGCCGAGCCCACTTCCACCCATGCGTGCGCTTCGAAGCGCTCGAATTCCTTGCGCGCGCCGATGCGCAACTCCGCTGCGATTCCGCGCCGCCGCAACAGCCACCACAGAACCAGCGACTGTTCCAGGCAATTCGTAGCGAAGAAAAAATTCCGCCCTGCCGCCGCGGCCACGCGCGCGATCGTTTGCGCACCGTCTCGTTGTGATGGTTGTGATGCGTCCGCCTGCCGCGCGGTGGTAGTCGGCGAAGGAGCCAGTCCCGCCAGCACATTCTTCCAACGGCGAAAGCCCGCGAGCCGCAATCCCACCCAGGTAGCCAGCAGTCCGCCGGCGGCTTCCAGCACGACGCCGCGTTCATAGCCACTGAGCCGCCAGAACCTGTGCCACCGTTGCATCATGATTGCCTTATCGGCTTGCACTCCGTGTGGTTCGCGAAGCATGCTGTGTCGTTGTCAACCCAGCTCCTGGAACAAAGTCGCGCGCGTCACGCACTGGCTGCCACGCCTCGTACTTCGATCAATCCCTCGCGCCGCATCGTTTCCAGCAGGGCCAGCAGATCGTCACCGCAGCGCGTGGCGTCCACTTCATATTCTTCCAGCAGGACGTCGCGCAGCTCCGTAATGCTTGTCGGCTGTTTCAGCAGATTCCAAACACGCGCGCCCACCGGATTCATCCCGTAGTACACGCTGTTCTTCAGATTCAGAATCGCCGATTCCTCACCGAGAGGACACGACACCTGTTCGGATGCAGCGACAACAATCGTATGTAAGGAGAGAGGTGCGTCCATTGCGGCCGCTCCCATGGTATTGGGCTGGGGCAATTCTTCCGCCTGCAAGCTTGGCGGCTGAAGACCGATTCGATCCACACGCCCTGCGGATATCGACTCGACCGCCCCTATTCTACTGTCACTCGCCTCGAACAGCAATGACGGAACTGGATTCGCCGTGGTGATATCGGTTATAACGCCGTAATGTCTTCGCCTGCTATTTGCGTGGAAGCGCTTGAAAAATATTTTCCAGCTGCACATTCCGGATGGCGCGCGTTGCTGCAACCCATCGCGCGCCCCAGCGAGAGGGCCCTCGCGGGAATTTCCTTTTTGGTGCAGCCTGGTGAGGCTGTAGCAATCGTGGGGCCGAATGGCGCTGGAAAGTCCACGCTACTGCGCATTCTTGCCACGCTGATTCTTCCCACACGCGGCCGCGCGGCGATTTCCGATTGCGACGTCGAGCGCGAGGCTTCCCGCGCGCGGTGCCAGTTTGGCTACCACACGGGCGGCGACGAGGGTTTCTACACTCGTTTGAGCGCCCGGGAGAATCTGAGTTTCTTCGCGGCCATGAATAACATGTCCCGCGCGGAGGCTCGCACCCGCATCACGTTTACCGCCGAACGTATGGGCATCGCCGCGGAGCTTGATCGTCAGGTGCGCACTCTTTCGACGGGCATGACTCATCGCGTGGGGCTGGCGCGTGCGCTGCTCCATCAACCAGCTGTGCTGCTGCTCGATGAACCCACGCGCAGCCTCGATCCGCTCGCGGCTGCGGATTTTCGGCGTCTGCTGAAAGATGACCTGGTGCGCCAGCACGGCACCACGCTGCTATTTGCTTCGCACACTTTGAACGAAGTGTCGGAAATCGCCGACCGCGTGCTGCTGCTCGAAGTGGGGCGCGTTACGGCTTTCGACTCCCCGCGCGGCCTGTGCGTCAAGACGGGGGCCACCAACCTGGAAGACGCGATCACACGCCTGGCGCGCCATCCCGCCCGCGTCGAGTCCCGCCCATGAACATCGCGCGCACAGTGCGGAAGATTGCCGCCTTCTTCGCGCGCGATTTTGCCATCGCCCGCGGCTATCGCGGCGCGCTGCTGCTGGAAACGATTGAGGCGTTGTTCGGCGTCGCCACTTTTTATTATCTGTCGCGTTTCGTCGCCAGCCCCGAGCTTTCCAGCGCGCTGCCCAACGGCAGCAATTATTTTGCGTTTGCGCTCGTCGGTTTCGCGTTTTTCGACTATCTCAGCGTGTCGCTCACCGCCTTCGATTCGAGCATCGAGGAGGCGCGGCAGAATCGCACGCTGGAAGCCTTGCTCGTGACGCAAACGCCGCTGCCCGTGATCCTGGCAGGCTCGGCGGTCTATCCCTTCACCGCGCTCGCACTGCGGACCTGCGTCTATCTCGCATGGGGCGCGCTGCTTTTCGATTTCACGCCGCGCGCGGCGAATTGGCCGGGAGCTATCGCGATTCTGCTGGCCTCCATTCTCGCGTTTGCTGGCTTGGGAATTATTTCAGCGAGCTATGCAATTCTTTTCAAGCGCGGAAATCCCGCGAAGTGGCTGGTCCTGGGAATTTCCGGGATGGTCGGAGGGATGATGTATCCCGTCAGCGTGCTTCCGGGCCCGCTGCGGATTCTGGCGCGCTTGATTCCAGTCACCTACTCATTGGAAGGTTTGCGCGCCGCGCTGCTGGCCGGCGCAGGATGGCGGCAGCTGTGGCCCTCGATCGCCACCTTGCTGATTTTCGCCGCGATCCTAATTCCGCTGTCATTCCTGGTGTTTGCGTGGGCGCTGCGCCGCACCAAGGTTACTGGCACGCTTACGCATATTTGATTTGTCGGAGGCTGGACGCGCGCGGGCTGCGGAAAAGTTTCGCGAAAATGTAGCCGAAGCTACGCACTGCACAAGTATTAATTGGATCAAGGCGGCGAGCGCCGCCCTGTGCAAGCGAACTACGACTGCGAAACGCCGAGCCGGCGCTTCACGAACAGCCCAACCAGCCCCGCGCCCACCAACAACAACGATGCAGGTTCCGGCACCGTTGAAACCGGCGTGATCGTCAGCGTATATCCGGGGGTCAACGTCATGAAATCTTCCAGTGGAATGCTTCCGCTGATGTCGGACATCGTCGGCGAGGATTCCGGCCCGGAGTACAGCGCCTGTGTAAAGTCCGGTGTGTTCATCAGGTTAATCAGGTCGCCTTCGTCAACGGTGAACCCGCCCCCGCCCAGCATGGGATCGAAGCTGTCGAATGTAATAACGCCGCCGGGATCGGCAAAGGTGTCTACAACCAAATCAATCGGGGTCACCTGAAAAGCGGCGCCCAAGGTGAAGTTCCCCGGCGCGATTACCGGATTCACCGGCAATATAAAGGTCGCCGTCAGCCCATCGGGACCTGTAAGGGAGTAAGACAGCTCCTGGCTGTCGGCTCTCGCCGTCCCCACCGCGACGCAACCGAATAACGCAAGTACCGCGGCACATCGTAGCAATCGTCCCATGATTCCATCCCTTTTCACTGGCCCGTAAGACCGAACCCATCCGGCCCCGCACCATTATGGGGCAATCCACCTTCCATTTACTAGAACTATAACCCGTTCGCAATCAGTACCGGATCCGCGCTGCTCCAGCCGTTGTGAAAATAATGTTACAGAAGTGCGAATTTATCACCACTGAGCATCGTGCGCCGCCGTCGGGGCGGATGGCGTTCCCGCGCGAATCAACGCACCCGGGAATCCCAAGTCCCGAATCGTTTCACTCGGACTTGTGGCGCGCCTCAGTGTGCAGTACAGTTTTTCCATGGGCCAGCATGCCACTGTGATAAAAGTTCCATTGCTGGATCTGCAATCCGAATACGCGGAGCTGCGCGACGAAATTCTTCCCGCGCTCGACCGCATCTGCAAGACTGCAGCGTTCGTGCAGGGCCCGGAAG
>Ga0210387_10000735_pt1 | contig 24057 bp, 16 predicted proteins | sample IncBWC7OmetaG_FD_160108 | JGI IMG/M metagenome (GOLD analysis project Ga0210387, IMG submission 160108) | Forest soil microbial communities from Barre Woods Harvard Forest LTER site, Petersham, Massachusetts, United States - Inc-BW-C-7-O ...
AAACCTGTCGTCAGCCGCAGCGTGTACGACAACAACCCGAAAAACGTGCAGGTGGGCGAGATTCTGCCGCCCAATTGCGCGAGTACGACGGGCGGATGTTCGGCTGCCTCGGGCGCGCCTTACAACGGGACCTATCCCTTGGTCTGGAACGATGATGGTTACGACGCGAGCTTCGGAATCACGTCGAAAATATATCTCGACCAGATGTTTCCTTTCGGCTTCGTGCTCAACAGCCTGGAAGTTCCGAACAGCTCGCAGCGCGGAATTACCAGCGCGAGCGATCAACTGGTCACCAGTTTCAGCTCCAAGTCGGAATTGGCTCTGCACCTCTCGACCAACGGGCGATATCTGACCTTCTCTGGCTATGTTGCGCCGATCGACCAACTCGACTTGTCAAACGCCAACACTATGGGAGCGGTCGATCCGACCAATCCCGTGGGAGAAAATGTCTTCCGCGCCGAGGCGCAAGTCGACCAGTTTGGCCGTTTTCAGTTCACTGAGACCAACGCCTACAGCGGCAATAACGGACGCGCCGTGATCTTGAACAACAGCGACGGAGCGAACTTCTTTTATACCGCGGGCAACGCCGGGAACGGCAGCAATCCTCAGCCTAATGGCGTGATTCTGGGCGCGGGCGCGCAGATCATCACTCCCGCGAATGAGCCGGAGAGTGCACAGAGCCCGGGCACTCCCACTCCGGTGGGCAGCTTCTCGGTGACGGAGCTGGGAGACAAAGCGGATAAGATTGGAAAAGATGACAACTTCCGTGGCATCACGATCTTCAATAGTGTTCTGTATTACACGAAAGGAAGCGGCAGCAACGGCGTGAACACAGTCTACTTCCTCGATACGACAGGAACGGCTTGCCCGAATGGCGTAGGCCTGCCGTCGAGTTCGGCCACACTGCCGACCGTCGGGCTCTCCTATGTTGTTGCTGATCTGCAGACCAGCGGCCTACCGAACAATATGTGCGTGCTGGCGGGCTTCCCCGCTATTTCCAATAAGGTCGCGACCACCACGGCGTTTCCCTTCGGGCTATGGTTTGCCAACGCTACCACGCTCTATGTCGCGGATGAAGGCGATGGCTACGCCGGTGGAACTGATTTGTACACTCACGCCGCCGCTCAAACCACAGCCGGATTGCAGAAGTGGATTTTCAATTCGACCACGAACACCTGGAATCTGGCCTACACGTTGCAATCAGGGCTGGGGCTCGGAGTGCCGTACACCGTGCGGAACTATCCGACCGGTGACAATGTTGGAACCGGACTTCCCTGGGCTCCAGCGACGGACGGTCTGCGCAACATCACCGGGGCTTTAAGCTTCGATGGATACGTGGGCATCTGGGGCATCACTTCTACGATCAGCGGAAACGGGGACCAGGGCGCTGACCCGAATCAACTGGTGGTCGTGTTCGATTCTTTGTCGAACACCGATCCTGCAGTGGCCGCGAAGGAAAGCTTCTTTACTCTGCGGCAGGCTGGTTTTGGAGAGGTTCTGCGGGGCGTTTCGTTTACGCCGGGGACACCGTTTAACGGCGGGAGTTAACTGCGGGTTGTTTGGCCGGTCTGCGACGACAAGAACAAGAAAAGAGCGAGCATGCGGCGGGAGCCTGTTTACGAGCTCCCGCCGCATTTCTGTCATAGTTCCGGGCGATCCTTTTCTTCGCCTATCGCCGTGGCTGAACTCCGGTGGGCCGTGCCGGCCTTCTGTGTTACAGTTTTCCTCTTCATGGCGACACGCCCTCCGACTCCCGCGCCGGACTCCGAACCCGGATCGCTCTACTGCCCGAACTGCGCGGAAGAGGTGACGGATCCGCTGACTTGCGGCGACTGCTCGTCGGTGATTTGCCGGCGCTGCGGCACGGCGCTGGAATCGTCGGACGAACTCGGAATCGGATAATGGCTTCTGCTCCCGAAAGCACTGGCTTTCTCTCGCCCGGCGTTTCGATCGCGCAAGTCGACGACCCGAACCGGCCGCGGCAGGTGATGGGATTCCGCGACCTGGTGCTGTTTTATGTGATCACGGGCATCAGCCTGCGCTGGATCGCGACGGCGGCGGCGGCGGGGCCGAGCTCTATTGTGATTTGGGTTGGGGCGTGGCTGTGTTTCTACACGCCACTGGCGCTTTCGGTGTTGGAGCTTTCGTCGCGCTATCCGAATGAAGGCGGGCTTTACGTGTGGAGCAAGCGCGCGTTCGGCGATTTTTCCGGCTTCATGTCCGCGTGGACGTATTGGACCAGCAATCTGCCGTACTTCCCTGCCGTGCTCTACTTCGCCGCCAGCAACGTGCTGTTTATGCGGCAGGCAAAGTGGGAACATCTTTCGAACAATGCAACGTTCTACATTGTTTTCGCATTGCTCACGCTGAGCGCGGCCACGCTGCTGAACGTGGTTGGGCTCGATGTGGGCAAGTGGCTGCACAATGTGGGCGCCATCGCTATGTGGATTCCGGTGACGATTGTCATCGTGATGGGATTTGTGGCGTGGCATCGGTACGGGTCGGCAACTTCGTTCACGCTGCACTCCATGATTCCCAGCACGCACCTCAACGATCTTATTTTCTGGTCTGTGCTGACGTTTGCGTTTGGGGGTTGCGAGACTGCGTCGTTCATGGGAGAAGAAATTAAGAACGCGCGGCGGACGATTCCGCTGGCGCTGCTTTCCGGCGGGATTACAGTCACGATCTGTTACATCCTCGGAACGGTTTGCGTGCTGCTGGCGCTGCCGTCGTCTGAAGTGAACGACCTGCAGGGCCTGGTGCAGGCCGTGTCGAAGACAGCGTCGCGCGTGGGATTTCCCGGTGTGTTGCCGCTGGTGGCATTTCTGATCGCTCTCAGCAACATTGGCGCCGCCGGGGCATATCTCGCGGCGGTGGCGCGGCTTCCGTTTGTGGCTGGACTGGATCGTTTTCTGCCTGCGGCGTTTGGGGCGCTGCATCCGCGATGGAAGACTCCGTGGGTGGCGTTGCTGACTCAGTTTGTTCTAGGCGCGGTTTTTATTTTTCTAGGGCAGGCCGGGACCAGCGTGAAAGGCGCTTATGACGTTCTGGTTAGCATGGGAGTGATTACCTATTTCATTCCGTATTTATATTTGTTCGCGGCCATGATCAAGCTGCAGCGCGAGCCGGCGGGGCCAGAGGTGATTCGGGTGCCGGGGGGAACAGTCGTGGCTAAATTGGTTGCGACAGTTGGATTCCTGACGACTGCGCTGACGATCGTGCTCTCGTTGATTCCCCAGCCCGATGAGCCGAACAAGCCGCTGGCGTTGTTCAAGATTGTGGGCGGAACAGGAGCGCTGGTGCTGATTGGGGCTTGGATTTATTGGGCAGGAAAGCGGCGCGCGCATGCAGGCAAAAAAACTCAGGCGGCGCTATCGTGACTTGAATCGCCGTACAGTTCAACTTCCGAGATAACGGGACCTGCGGAGTGTTCTTTTCCTGCTCTTGCGGCAGCACCGAACATTGGACCTCGTGCGCGCACCACGGGCGCGAAGCTGGCGAATCCAATCGGCAGGGCAATGTCGTCATAGATGGCTTCCATTCCTCCGCGGAGCAAATACGTTTCGTGCCAGAAACCTGTACCTCCCGAATTCTTCAGGAACTCCTGCCACCACTGGCGGTGAGGATCGGACCGGGTCCACTTCATGAGCGAATCGAGGTCGCGCCAGTATTGACGCATGCCAGCGTGCATAGGGAACAGGGAAAAGAGGAAATTCTCGTGGCGCAGAAACCCGTCCGGTTGCGCTTTTACTGACGAAGATATTCTAGGCCCAAATCCAAGCAGAGTCTTGATTCCCTGAATGCGATTCACACGCATGCCAAGGTAGACGACCACCAGGTCGGGATAGTTTGAAAGGTCAACTGTCTGGCGCTGGACCTTTGTCGTCATCCTAGACCTCACTTGCTCAAGTTTACACCGGGCTCGCCGTCTTCCGCGCAGGGTTGAAGAATGGCAGGCTAGTTACCTTCACATTTGTTTTCAGGCGCATGGCTTCGATTGTGATTTCCATCTGCAGCGAGGTTCCCGGTTTCGCATGTTCGGTTTCGACGCTGGCTAGCGCGATTAATTTTTTCAGGATTGGCGACCAGCTCGTGGTCGTGGCTTTGCCGACCTGCTTCTCGCCCGAGTACACGGGAACGGCGACTCGCGAGGCTTGCGCGGGCGCTGCCGGGGTGAGGCCGTAACGGTCGTAGAGTTGTTCGATGTCGGTCCAGTCGACTTCGAGGCCGACCAGTTGCCGCGGTACGCCGTTCTTGGCGTCTTGTTCGAGGGCGCGTTTGCCGATGAAGTTTTCTTTTTCGAGATGGACCATTTTCGCGAAGCCGAGTTCGTAGGGCGAGAATTTCTGCGACGGAATCAGCGCCTTCTTGGAACTGGTGTAATCGACTTCGATCAGCAGTAGTCCGGCTTCGACGCGGGCAACGTCGAGCGCGAGCATGCCGGCGGCGTGCAGATCGAATTGCTTGCCGGCATCGGCGAGCGCATCCCAAACTTTTACGGCGTCGTTCCATGGCATCCAGATTTCGTAGCCTAGATCGCCGGTGTAGCCGGTGCGGGAAATGTCGACCGGAACGCCGGCGACTTTGCCGCGGGTGACGCGGAAGTATTTCAGGTTGGCGATGTCGGCTTCGGCAACGGCCTTCAGCAGCTTGGCTGAAGTTGGGCCTTGCAGGGCGAGCGCCGCAATTTTTTCGGAAATGTCTTCTACCTGCACGTCCATGTTCAGACCGTTCTGGCGAAACCAGCGCAGGCTGGGGTCGGCGGCGGTCCAGCGATAGACGTTTTCTTCGAGTCGCGAGATAGTGCCGTCGTCGATGACCTTGCCCTCTTCGTCGCACCAGCAGCAATAAATAACCTGGCCGACTTTGACTTTGTTAATGTCGCGAGTGATAACGCGGTTCACCAGACGGGTCGCATCTTTGCCGGTGATCAGATATTTGTAGAGTGGCGAAATGTCGATGAGCGCAGCCGCGTTGCGAATGGCGTTGTACTCATGCTCGTGATGAACTTCGTAGACGCTGACCGTGTAATAGCCGGACCACTCGCGGTAGTTCAGGCTGTGGCACAGCGGGAAGGTTCTTTCGTGGAATGCGGTTCCGATGGGCAAGTGCTGACCTCGAATTAAGTGATCACGCCGAAACGGATTATATATGCAGACGTAATCGGACGCAGCAACAACGAATGCCTAGTGCGTGAGCGCAGCGCGCTACAAGGTCATTGCAGCATGACCATTTGATCCTTGATCGCCTCTAAAGTATCTTCGAATCCCTTGAAGAGATTGGTGCCGCTTTGCGTTTCGATACCGGGCTCGGATAAGAGGGCAGTCAGAGTCGAGCCATTTACCGAAACGTGACAATTCTTCGGCCCGAAGCACTTGGCAAACCCAAGAACGCTGGCGACCGCAACGTTGCCTTTATCTTCCTCGCAAATCATCCGAAGCTCAATCACGACATCATTTTTCCCGTTGTCGCTCAAGTTGGACACGAGTTCGTATTTCTTCGAACTCTGGAGAGCCTCCTTGAACGCCGACAAGATCACCGATCCCGATTTCAAGGTGCAGTTCGTCACTAAGAACACTGGCTTCGGTTGATCGCTGGCATGTGCAACAAGCGCGGCGAAGGCGATAAACAGAGTCAGAAAGAATATCTTCATTGCGACGGTCTCCTTTTCAGTCCCCGACTTGCGGGAACTCATGCGCGACAATCATACTCGCAATACGTTAGAATGAACCCCTACAATGCACCGCATCCTACAATGGACGGTCCTTCCCAGCGGGCTCTGATCTTTCCCGCAGCTCTCTTCCTGCGTATCATTGCGGTTCCTGGTCGTCAGCATCAACGGCAACTCCTGCAAGCTCGCAGCTCAAGGCTCAAAACTCATGGCGAATCAATACGACGTAATCGTGGTCGGCGGCGGGCACAATGGCCTGGTCAATGCCGCGTATCTGCAGCGCGCGGGCAAGAAAGTTCTGGTGCTCGAGCGGCGGCACGTTTTGGGAGGGGCGGCCTGCACGGAAGAGATTGTGCCGGGCTTCAAGTTCTCGGTGTGCTCTTACGTCGTGTCGCTGCTGCGGCCGGAGATTATTCGCGATCTCGACCTGCCTCGTCACGGTCTGGAGATTCTTCCGCTCGATGGCACGTTTACGCCCATGCCCAGCGGCGATTATTTGTGGCGCGTGAACGATCACGGCAAGACCCACCGCGAAATCGCGCGCCACTCGCGGGTGGACGCCGAGGCCTACGACGAGTTTGGCAAGGCCATGCAGGCGATGTGCCGGTTCGTGAAGCCGATTCTGAGCATGGTGCCGCCGGATCCGACGACACTCGATCCGCGGGAACTGATGAAGCTTTTGTTTATTGGACGGCGATTTCAAGGCATGTCGAGTTACGACAAATACAATCAAGTCCAACTGATGACGATGTCGGCCATTGATTTTCTCGATCAATGGTTTGAGACCGACGTGCTGAAGGCGACGATGTCGGCGTCGGGAATTATCGGAACGTTTCTGGGCGTGCGCTCTCCGGGAACGGCGTACGTGCTGCTTCACCACTACATGGGAGAGATCGACGGTGCGTTCCGGGCATGGGGATTTGCCCGCGGCGGCACCGGCGCGATTTCGAATGCGATTGCTGATGCGGCGCGGGAGGCTGGCGTTGAGATTCGCACGAAGGCGGGCATTTCGCAGATCATCGTGAAGAACGGCAAGGCGAAGGGCGTGGTGCTCTCCAACGGTGACGAGATTTATGCCGACGTGGTTTCTTCCAGTGTCGATCCGCGGCTTACTTTCACGAAGTTCATTGAAGCGCAGCATCTGCCGGGAGATTTTCTGGAAGATGTGAATCGCTTCAAGTTTCGCGGGTCTTCGGGCAAGGTGAACATGGCGCTGGACGGGCTGCCGAATTTCAAATGTATGCCCGGACCGGGCGCGCACTTGCGCGGCGCCATCTCGATTTCGCCGTCAGTCGAGTATATGGAGCGGGCATATGACGATGCGAAGTACGGGAATTTTTCGCGGCATCCGTATATCGACATGGTGATTCCTTCGTTGACTGATCCGTCGGTTGCGCCGCCGGGCAAGCATGTGATGTCGTGCTTCGTGCAATATGCGCCTTACAAGTTGCGTCCGGGGCTGACCTGGGATGATCAGAAAGAGGCGTTCGGCGATACCGTAGTGAACACGATTGCGGAATACGCGCCTAACATCAAGGACATCATTATTCACAAACAGGTGATTACGCCGCTTGATCTGGAGCGCGAGTGGGGACTGAGCGAGGGCAACATTTTTCAGGGCGAGCTTTCGCTGGAACAACTTTTCTTTTTGCGTCCGGTGCCGGGGTGGGCGCAGTACCGCACGCCGATCAAGAATCTTTATATGTGCGGATCGGCGACGCATCCGGGCGGCGGGATCATGGGTGCGAACGGGCGGCTGGCGGCGCTGGAAATTCTGAAAGACATTAAAGGAGCGGCGTAGACATGGCGAGTCAAACGCTGGCTGGTCAAGGGCAAGCCGGTCAAGCCGAGCGCGACATCGTCATTATTGGCGGCGGCCACAATGGGCTGGTCACTGCGTTCTATCTGGCCAAGGCCGGATACAAGCCGCTGGTCATCGAGCGAAACGCGCAGGTTGGCGGAGCTGCGGTGACGGATGAATTCCATCCTGGATTTCGTTGTTCGACGCTGGCTCACGCGGCGGGGCCGATTCTGCCGAGCGTTCTTCGCGACATGCAACTGGAGAAGCATGGGCTCAGGCTGATCACGCCGGACATTTGTGTGACGGCTCTGTCGCCCGATGGGCGTGCGCTTTCGCTTTACCAGGATGTGGACAAGTCGGCGCAGGAGATTGCGGCGTTTTCCAAGAAGGATGCGGCGAAGTATCCGGAATTCGCACACTCGCTCGGGAAAATTGGCAAGGTCATTGGCGAGGCGCTGGCGACCACTCCACCTGATATCGACCATCCCAGCGGCGGCGATTTGTGGAGCATGCTCAAGACCGGGCGCGCGATTCGCAAGCTGGGTAAGCGGGACATGTTTCGGCTGCTGCGCTGGGGGCCGATGGCAGTGGCCGACCTGGCGTCAGAATATTTTGAGACGGAACTTTTGCGCGCGGTCATCGCGGCGCGCGGCGTCTTCGGAACGTTTCTTGGCCCGTGGTCGGCGGGTAGCGCGCTGGTGCTGCTGATCCGCGCGGCAGGAGATCCGCATCCCGCCGGCTCGGCGGCGCTGGCTGCGGGCGGCATGGGCGCGGTCACGCAAGCGATGGCAGCGGCGGCGAAGGCTGCGGGCGCGGAGATTCGTACGGGGACGGAAGTTATTGAGATTCGCGTGCAGAACGGAGCGGCCACGGGCGTGCTGCTTTCGACGGGCGAAGAGATTCATGCCAAGGCGGTGGTTTCGAACGCGGATCCGAAACGTACGCTGCTCAAGCTGACCGATCCTACCTATCTTTCGCCGGATTTCGTGCAGAGGCTACAGCATTACCGGGGAAACGGCACTGTCGCCAAGGTGAATCTGGCGCTCTCAGGGCTTCCGACTTTCACGGCACTCAAGAACGGCGATGCCAGCGCGCTGAAAGGGCGCATTCATATTGGCAACGAGATTGATTATCTGGAGCGTGCGTTCGACGAATCGAAGTACGGTAATTTTTCGCGACAGCCCTATCTCGAGGCTACGATTCCGTCGCTGACCGATCCGACGCTAGCGCCTGAAGGCAAGCACGTGATGTCGATCTATATGCAGTATGCGCCTTATAAGTTGAAAGGTGACTGGGAGGAACAGCGCAAGGCGCTTGGCCAGACCGTGGTGCAGACGCTGGCGCAATATGCGCCGAATCTGCCGGAGTTGATTCTGACGCACCAGATCATCACGCCGCTTGATCTGGAAGAAAAGTACGGGCTCACCGGCGGGCAGATTTTCCACGGGGAGTTAGCGCTGGACCAGTTCTTCACCATGCGTCCCCTGCTGGATTGGGCGCGCTACCGGACGCCGATTGAGAAGCTGTATTTGTGCGGGAGCGGGACGCATCCGGGAGCGGGGCTGACCGGCGGATCGGGAACGAATGCGGCGCGCGAGATATTGAAGGAGCTGAAGAAGTAAGCGTGTGAAGCGGACACTCCTGCTTGCGTGCGGCGGCAAGAATTTGCGGGCAGGAGTGCCCGCTCCACAACTTCCATGAAGAATTCCGCCATCCTGCTGATCTCCTGTCCTGACCGCAAGGGCGAGGTTGCGACTATTGCCGACTTCGTGTTCCGGCACGGAGGCAACATTCTGCATGCGGACGAGCATGCCGACGAAGAGTCGGGGCTGTTTCTTATGCGGGTCGAGTTCGATCCCAAAGACTTCGACATCGACCTTTCGCAGAAGGATCTGGCTGATTTCGGTGTGCACTTCTCGCCGATCGCTGAAACCTTCCACATGAAGTGGCGGCTGGCGCAATCTTTGCAGCGACCGCGCATGATCATTCTGGTTTCGAAATATGACCACTGCCTGGTCGATCTGCTGTATCGCCACAAGAGCGGTGAACTAGCCTGCGACATTCCGCTGATTATTTCCAATCATGCTGACAATCAAGCGATTGCGGACTTTTACAAAATTCCCTATGCGATCGTTCCCGTGACGAAGGACAACAAGGGCGCGGCTGAGGCGAAGATCCAGGCGCTGATTGACGAGCAGAAACCGGACTTTATGGTGCTGGCGCGATACATGCAGATTTTGTCGAACGAGTTCGTCCACCGGTATCCGCAGCGGATTATCAATATTCATCATTCGTTTCTGCCGGCGTTTGTGGGGGCGCGGCCCTATCATCAGGCGTTCGAACGCGGGGTAAAACTGATTGGCGCGACCAGCCATTACGTCACCGAGGTGCTGGACGATGGGCCGATCATTGAGCAGGACGTGGTGCGGGTGTCGCATCGCGACACGGTCGATGATCTGATTCGCAAGGGGCGCGACCTGGAGAAGGTTGTTCTGTCGCGGGCGGTGCGCTGGCATGTGGAGAACCGCGTGCTGGTTTATGGGAACAAGACGGTTGTGTTTTGAGCTGCGACGTCCCTCAGGGGCTAAAGCCTCGCTAAGAAGTTGCCGTGATTTATGGCAGCGCTGGAAGCGCTGCGCCACCCAAAAACAACATCGCAACATCAACAAACATCAGCCGGGTGGCTCGGATACATCCACACCACCACGGCAACCTGATCGCATCTGCTTTCGCGCGGAAGGGCATGTACTTCCGAAGGTCCGTTTCTTCTCGTGAAGTCTCGCTCCGGTGGTAACTTGCACCGATAGTAACTTTTCATTTTTACTGGAAGCATTAGTAAAGTTTTAGAAGGGAACTCTTGCTCTCGGGGGCACGTTTGGCCGAAGATCTTCGGTTTGAATTATCCATCCTGGCGACCGTCCAGGGCTTCTACCAGAAGCTCATGCGGGACGCGCTGGGCGGGGACGTCCCCATTCCCAGCGGTCTCGACGAGGACGCGCTGCGCCATTCCGAGCGCGAACTTCCGACCACGCTGTCGCGCATGTATCGCTGGCTGCACCTGCTGGATATGGCGATTACGCCGGCCATGGTGCGGCAGGCGCTGACTCCGGAAACGGATTCGGAAGTGGCCGAGGCTTTGCTGCGGTATTTCGTGCGGCGCCGCGAACCGAGCGACGTGAACCGCGACAAGACCGATCTGATTGCGACCTTCTTGTACCGCCATCCGCGGGTGCCGGGGCAATGGGAGCAAACCGGATATGGTCTGGACGGTGCATTGCCACTGTCGCCGTTTGAAATTGCGCTGATCGAGATTCTGGCGGACTCCGACGTGCCTTCCCTGCCCGAGGAGCACGTGCAACTGCTGCGGCGGTTTGATCCGCTGCGCGACGAGGTTGCGCGCTTCCGTGACTTCAACACGCTGATTGATTCCGGCATTATCGGGCGGGTGCGGGAACTGAAGCAGTGGCTTGATTCCTCGTTTTATCATCCTGGCGTGCTGGCCACGGTTTCGGCTTACAACGCGCACTTTGGCAAAAAGTTTGACGAGTTGTTTGCCAAGGCACTGACCGAAATCAAAACCTTTGGACAAGCGCTCGAGGAAATGGGCGGAACGATTCTGACCACGGTCGACGGTGTGGAAGTTACGGTCGACCACGTGGCGGCGATTCAAGAAAAGCAACTGCTCGAAGCTGACTACGGCAGCACTTTCGAGAAATTCCGGCGGGTATCGAAGCTGAAGAAAGAACTGGACCGGCGGCCGCCCATTCGGCGGTCGTTGCTCACGCCGGCGGCGAAAGCTTCGCGGGCTAACGGTGACGGGGCGGGAGCTGCGCCCAAGAAAGCCAAGGCGGCGGCGGCGAAGGCACCTGCGGCGCCACCAGTGTTCCAACCGCCCGCGATTACCGCGCAGCAGCTTTCGGCGGAAGAATCGAAACTGCGGCGGGTCGAGGAATCGATTCGGGTTTTTGTGCGCGTCGCCGATCCGAAATATCGGCAGGTTGTGCCTATGCGCTTCTTTAATCTCACGCTAACGACGGCGGAGGCTGACGCGTATAGCGCTCCGTTCCTGGAAGAAAAAAGTCTACGCGCCGATGTGGCCCGGACGCTGATCCGGATGGTCTCGGTTTCCGCGCGCGTCAGTACTGAGCTTGAAGAACTGAAACGCAGCCAGAAAATGTCGTCGCTGTGGAAGCTCCATGCTGACTCTGTCGTCGTGTTGCTGGATATGGCCAGCACGACAATCGAAGATGCGGGCAGCATTGGCAAGACGGCCGAGCAGAGCGGCGCGGGCGCAGCGGCGCGGGCCATCCACGACTCTGCCCACAAGCTGCGCAATCATTCCGATGTGGCTGTGAAGACCCTCGCTAACGTGAGCTAGCAACGTCCTTAAAATCTAATCGCTGGGTTGAGCTGTATTGATCAGATGATGATCATTCTGGCGGAATAGAATTGTTGAAGTAGAAGGAGTCTCCCATGGCATACGTGATACGCCACATCCTCAACGACGGGAACGCCGTCGAATTAGGACAAAGGCTTTCAGAGCAAGGTCCGTTCGATACTCGCGAACAGGCGGAACAGCGGCTTAACGAATTGGAACTGGACCGAACGAACGGGAAATTCACGATTGAGGAGCTCGTCCTCAGTTAATTCGCAGCCCGCTCCGTTCGCTCTGCTGAATGAATCGGGCGCGGCCACGAGCCGCGCCCTTCCTGATAGCTGACAGCTTAGTTAATATCAAACTGCTGCTGGTGGACGGCTGGGTCGCTTTTTACGATGATCGTGCGCTTGGTGAGTTCTTCCATCTCGTTCAGCAGGCGGCCGTTGTTGGTCTTCAATTCTTTGGCAACATCCGGATGCACCCGCAGCATGACGTCTTCGTGCTCGAGGTGTTTGGCGATCTTGCGCATCTCGACGTAAATCTCGTTGCAGACCGTGGTCACCGACTTCACGTAGCCGGTCGACTCGCAGTACGGGCAAGGCGCGCCGATGGTGCGTTCGAGCGACTGTTTGACCCGCTTGCGGGTGATGGCGACCAGGCCGAAATCGTTAAACTGGAGCGTTTTTGACGGGGCGCGGTCGTGGCGAAGTTCTTCTTCGAGGGCCTGCATGACGCGCTGGCGGTTGCGGCGCTCATCCATGTCGATGAAGTCGATGATGATGATGCCGCCGAGATCGCGAAGGCGAATCTGGCGCACGATTTCCTTGATCGCGTCGACGTTGGTCTTGACGATCGTGTCTTCGAGACGCTGCGTCTTGCCGACGTACTTGCCGGTGTTGATGTCGATCGCGACCAGGGCTTCGGTCTGGTTGATGACGATGTAGCCGCCGCTCTTGAGCCATACTTTTGACTTGAGCGCCTTGTCCATTTCCGCGGCCAGGCCGAACTGCTCGAACAGCGGCGTTTCTTTCGTATACAACTTCACCCGCTTCACCATCTGCGGCTGGAAGCGGTTGAAGAAGCGCAGCACCCGCTCGTATTCGGGTTCGGTGTCGACCCAGATCACGCTGAAGTCGGAGGTGACCTGGTCGCGAAGCACGCGCTCGACCACGTTGAGATCGTGATAGATCAGCGCGGGCGGTTTCGAACTTTCGGCACGGGTCTTGATGTCGTGCCACAGGCCTTTGAGGAAGCGGATGTCGGCGCGGAGTTCTTCTTCGCTGGCGCTCTGCGCGGCGGTGCGGACGATGAATCCTCCGTGACCGTTTTCGCGTTCGCTCATGATGATCCGCTTCAGGCGCTGGCGCTCTTCTTCGGAAGAGATTTTGCGTGAGACGCCGGTGTGGTTCACCGTCGGCATGTAGACCAGGAAGCGGCCGGGCAGCGCGATGTGGCTGGTGATGCGCGCGCCTTTCTTGCCGATCGGTTCTTTCGCAATCTGGACCAGAATTTCCTGGCCTTCTTTGAGCAGGTCGCTGATCAGAGGAACTGGAGCCGATTCGCGGCGGCGAAAACGGCCACGCCCTCGGTCACCGCCCCCACCACGGCGTTGGCGGTCGCGCGGGCCACCCTGTCGGTCACGATCGTAACCGGGACGCGGGCGCTGGGTACGTTGCGTGTAACCGGCGGTTCCGGCGGGAGCGCGGACTTCGACGCGGGCATCGACTGTGCCGTTGCCGCGGGCTTCGGCGTCGAGCATGGCTTCGGCTTCGGCTTGTGCTTCTTCGAGTTCGATTTCTTCGCTGTCGTCTTCGCCTTCGGGATGCGCGGCTTCGGCGGGATGGGCCTCGCCAGAATCGGTGAGCGAGGCGTGATGAATCTCGGCGACGGTGTCACGGGCGTCGCCGTTCAGATGTCCGGGGCCGGCTTGGGTCTCTTCTTCGAATTCTTCGTAACCTTCGTCTGAGGAAGATTCGTAGTGGGGAGTACCGGCTTCTTCCTCGTCGATGGTCTCTTCTTCCATGGTGCCGGGAGTGGCGAACACGGGGGCGTCGTGATGCGAATGCGTGGACTGGCCGGTCACGGGGCTGTCGTGATCTTCTTCGACTTCTTCTTCGGTCACTTCGGAAGAGGCATTGGAAGATCCCCGGGGGAATTCCTCCATGGATTCGCGCTGCGCTTCTTCTTCAATGGCCACGATGCCCTCGCCGGGCCAGCCGAGAGAAGGCACATCGCTTACTTCTGGAATTGCTTCCGGAGTTGGCTCGGGGCGGCGGAATTCCTGATTCCAGCCGGTTGTGGTTGAAGCCGACTCGACGTGTTCGACGTGTTCGTCCCCGACGGGGTCGAGTTCGATTTGCTCGACCTCAATTCGCTCTTCATGGTTGCCGCGATTGTCGTCGTGCTCTTCATGCTCGCGGGCTTCATGTTCGTGTTGAACATGGAGGGGCTCGGCTACCGACTCGGCGGCGAAGATGGGCTCATCCTCGGGGAAAGTTGCGGCCAGCGGCCCGGCTGGGGCCTGCGGCTCGACTTCGGCGATGGCCTGCCGAACGGGGGGCTGGGGTGCGGGCGGCTGTTGGGCGAGGCGCTGGTACTTCGAAATTGATTCACCGGGGAGCAGGATCGGCTGGTAGCCGGGAGGCGGACCGGAAGGCTGTCGGCCGGAATCTACCGGGCGGCTCGGCTCAACGGGGCGAGCATAGCGCGGCTCCGGGGTGCGTTCCGAAGGGCGGTCGAAAGTTCGTTCGGGACCGCGATCGGGTCCTCGATCTTGGCCTCGTTCCGATCCTCGATCTCGGCCATCGCCACGACCGTCGCGGCGTCCGCCACGGCGGCGGCGGCGGCCACGAAAACCTCCGCGGTCGCGGTTCTGGGAATCGGCGGCATTACCGGGCTCGGCGGATTCGCCGGCGGAAGTGGGCTGGCCTTCACTGAGAGTATCGGCTTCGAAGGTTCCCTCATCGACTACGGGGGTTAACTCGGATTCTGGGCCGGCTGCGTCTTCTGGCGCAGTAGCCGCCCCGGTCTGCGCTGGCTGGCGCAAGTCAGGCACGTTGCGGTTTGCCGGGATTACGTCGGTCAGGTCGTCGTCGTGCTCCTCCAGTTCCATGAAATCGGAGACGTAGAGGAAAGCGTCGCGCTCCAGGCCGATGTCGACGAAAGCCGACTGCATGCCGGGCAGGACGCGGGTTACGCGGCCTTTGTAGATGGATCCAGCTAAGGTGTATTCGTTCTCGCGCTCTAAGTAGACTTCCGCGAGCAGATCGTCTTCCACCAGGCCCACTTTGGTTTCGTGGGGGGTGGAAGAGACAAATAATTCTTTGTTCATCAAACACTCCGGTCCCGCCGACTTTATTGTCGGACGGGCGTCACCGGGGCGGAGCCAGAAGAGGGGTGGGAGGACGAAACGAAGAGCGTCGCGATGCTGCCCCGCATGGGGGACAGACGCGGCCGGAGAGTTCTAGTCTCTCTTCCTGCCGGGTCCGCTGCACAAGCTTGGGAATCTTTTGCACTAATCTCGCTTTCACTTCTGCCGGGGTTTGTGACCGCACTCTCAGACCCGAAGGTCGGGGGGCCGTTCCCTGCCCGGCTGCTCAACTTCAATCCTGCCCGGCCTTCGACTGCTCGACTAGCCGGTGAAATGCCCCCTTTACGCGAGGGCGATCGATATTTTTGGGGCTGCGCCTGCGAGCGCAGCAAAACTGCTTTCCTGCCGTTCTTCCTGATCTTGAACCTGGTTCCTGAAATCTGGTTTCCTGAACCTATTGTTTCTTAAAGCTTTGTTCGTCCGAACTGGCTCGTCTTAAAGCCGGCTGCCAGCCTTCGCTCACCCAGCTAGTTGACGAAACGGCGCATACGAACATTCATAACCATCCCCAGCGCCAGGAACATGAACAATACGGAAGACCCACCATAACTCATCAACGGCAAGGGTATTCCGGTGACCGGCATAAAGCCAACCACCATGCCGACATTGACCAGGATATGGAAGCTAAGCACAGCCACCACACCCATCACCACGAACGTTCCAGCGCGGTCGGGCGCTGTTTGCGCGTTCTGGGTCAAACGCATCAGCACAATGAAGTATAACAGCAGAACTCCAAGAGCGCCTACGAATCCGTGCTCTTCGGAAAATGCGGCGAAAATAAAGTCCGTTTGCGGGACTGGGAGAAAATTACCGTGTGTTTGCGAGCCTTTGCCGCCCCAAAGACCTCCCGAGCCCACGGCAATCTTGGATTGCTCAACTTGGTACCCCGAGCCCTGGGGGTCGAGTTCGGGATCGATGAAGCTGGTCAAGCGCTGCTTCTGGTAGGACTTGAGCACGTGCACGCGGGGGACGGCAAACACCGCCCCGATGCCGATTCCGGCCAGGAGCGCGACGGTTAGCCCCTGTTTCCACTGCAAGCCGCCCAGAAACACTCCCATGACCGCAATGGGAACGTAGGTGAGGGCGGTGCCGAGGTCGGGCTGGGCAAGGACCATCAGCATGGGAACGCCGACGATGGCTCCGGCTTTCATAAAATCGGACCAGGAAAGCTCGCGCTGGCGCATGTCGGCAAAATACTTCGCCACGGCGAGGATGAGGATCAGCTTGACCCACTCCGACGGCTGGAAGTGGTTGCCGCCGGGCATGTGGATCCAGCGCTTCGCGCCCAAGTACCGCTGTCCAAACAGAAGCACGGCCATCAAAGAGGCCACGCCGGCAATATAGAACCAATGAATCTGATCGAGCAGCACCTGGTAGTTGACCAGGCTCATCACGAACATCGCGCCCACTCCGGCCAAGACCCAGTAAATCTGTTTCACGTGGGCTCCAGCAAACTTGGTGTGCACGGTGGCGCTGTGGATTTCCATTACGCCTAGACCACAGATTAGGAGCACGAAGCCCAGCAAGACCCAGTCGAAATCGCGGTATGAGACGTAGCGTGCCATAAAACAGCTTCTAGCTTCTAGTTCCTAGCTTTTTCGTTGAGGGATCCATGTTCGGAATAACCTTGCGCGTTGCGATCATTGATGCATTCCTGGGGCAGCGATAGCAGCTGTCAGCGGCTTTTTGGGCAGGTCGAGAACGAAGCGGCCGCCTTGAAGCTTGTCATTGGCTCCGTCGGAATTAGGTTCGCTCCACAGGCCGCCGATATCGACTGTTCCGTTGGGCTTCGGCTTCTCGACCATCTTCTGCGGATTCTTGCGTTGCTTGTCCACGTAGGCCTTGATCACCTGCGTGGCCACGTTTGCGGCCAAACGACCGTGTTCGCCGCCCTGGAACAGGACACAGACTACGACGTCGGGATTGCGGCGTGGGGTGAAGCCGACGAACCATCCGTTCTGGGCCAGATCGGCGTCGTCCTTGTGCTTGGCGCGATTCTCCAGTGACACGACCTGCGCCGATCCAGTCTTGCCCGCGATGTCAATGCCCTCAATGTGTGCCCTTGGGGCGGTTCCTTCCGGCAGCAAAACTCGTCCCATGGCGTCGGTAATGTAGTTCCAGCCACTGGGGTCGAGGGGCACGCTGGTCACGTCGGTAAAGTGCGCGGCCTCGGTGTAGTTCGATGGGAGGTCGGTTGGATTGATCACGTGCGGCACGACCAGCTTTCCGCCCATGGAGATGGCGCTGATGGCACGCGTCAACTGCACTGGCGTAACGGTAACCGCACCCTGCCCGATGCCGACGAAGATGGTTTCACCCGCATACCATTTCTGATGGAAGGTTTTCGCCTTCCACTCTTCGGACGGGATCAGACCGCTGGCTTCCTGCGGAAGATCGATGCCGGTCTTCTGTCCAAGGCCCAACTGGGTTGCATATTTTGCAATTTTCTCGATTCCGAGTTTGTCGGCCAGCGTGTAGAAAAAAACGTCGCACGACTGATAAATCGCTTTTTCAAGGTCCACATCACCGTGGGTTAGGTGCTTGAAGTAGACCCAGCATTTTGAATTCCTGCCGTAAAAGTCTGCGCTGCCATTGCAGTGCACGTGCAAATTCCGGGCAATGCCGTCCTGCCAGCCGGCAAACGACATGATGATTTTGAAGGTCGAGCCGGGCGCCAGCTGCGCCTGAATGGCTTTGTTCAGCAGCGGTTTGTCGGGATCGGTGACCAGCTTGTTCCATTGATCGCGCGACACGTGCACGGCGAAATCGTTGGGATCGAAAGTTGGGCGGCTGACCATGGCCAGAATTTCTCCGGTGTGCGGGTCCATGGCAACGATGGCGCCGTTTTTGTCACCCAGCGCTTCTTCGGCTGCGATCTGTAAATCGATATCGATGGTCAGTTTTAGGGGCTTGCCGGGAACCGCTTCGGTTTCGCCGAGACGTCCGACTTCGCGGCCGTGGCTGTCGACCAGCGCTTGGCGCGATCCGTTCTGGCCCATGAGCAGCGTGTTGTACTGGCGCTCGACGCCGGAGATTCCGACGACGTCACCCGCGTTGTAGAGCTCGAACTGGGGCTGGTTCAGCATGTCTTCACTGACTTCGCCCACGTACCCGATCAGGTGCGCCATGAAGCCATTGCGCGGGTACAGGCGGCGGTGCGACATGATGGTGTCGAGTTCGGGCAGTTCATTGCGATGAGCTTCGATGAACTGCAGCTCGTCGGGAGTGATGTCTTCTTTCAGAAAAATCGGCTGGTACTGCGGCATGGACGCGAAATGTCGAATGCGAGCGCGCACTTCGTTGGGATCAAGGTGCAGGCCCTGCGAAATCAAGTCGGCGTCGGCGACCAGATCGCGCGAAGAGTCGCGCAGCAGAAGGGCAGTAAACGACGGATAGTTGTCGACGATCGTGCGGCCTTCGCGGTCGAGAATTTTCCCGCGGGGCGCGAGCACGGGCACGTTGCGAACGCGATTTTTCTCGGCGGCCGAGGAGTAATAGCCGCTCTCCATCACCTGCAGCTTCCACAGTCCGTAGGCGAGCACCAGGAAGATGCCGAGGATAATGTACTGCGCCGCCGTGAGGCGGATTTCGGAAACTTTTTCGTCGCGGCCGAACATCAGTTGTCAGTGGCCAGTTGCCAGTTGCCAGTTAGAGCTGGTGAGAGCACTTCCGGTCCGCAACGGTGTCACTATCCTCGCTAAGTCAGGTGAAGTAGGTCGTTGGAAATATTGTAATGCCTGCCGCTATCGCAGCATTGACGAAGAAGGTAACGGAAGTCATAAGGAAGCCGGATTCGACTGAAAACTGGCCACTGACCGCTGGCAACTGCCCTTACGTTCTTTGCTTAAATTTGTCGAGCAGGAAGAACAGCACTACGCCCAGGGTTGCGTTGGCCAGGCCGGCCAGAATGCCGTGCAGCCAACTCCAGGTCTGGGTCATATTGACTAGTCCGTGAGCCACGGTGAAAAACACCGCGGAGTGGACCAGATAAAAACCGAGCGTTACCAGGAACCGGGCGCCGGCGTTCTCCACGTCGAGTTTCACACCCAGCGAGGAGGCTCCGTAGCCGACAACGGTCTTGGCGATGCCATACAGCCCGATTTTATTGTGGCCAAGCATGTCCTGCGCCAGGCCGATGGCGCATCCCGTGAACAGGCCGGCAATCGGGTTGCGGCGGGCCATGGCAAAAAAAATCGTCACCAGCAGCGGAAGATCGAAATACACGGCAAAGCGGGGAAAGCGCAGGGGCAGGAATGCCTGCACAAACAGCGCCAGCAGCGGGACGCCGATGGTCACCGGAATGCTGAACCGGTAGACTTCAACCTGCTCTCCAGATGTATAAGTGATGGGCACGCTATTGAGGGCCGCTTTCGGCTGGGGGCGGCTGCAAGCTGTCAGGGGGCGGAGTCGGCTCGATCTTTTTCGGCTGGACGCTAGTGGGGTTGGTTACCGGCGTCGTGGAGGAAGTGCCGGACTTCGGATCTGGCGCCGTGGTACCGACGGCCGGGGCCGGGGCGTTCTTCTTCAGGGTGGAAGTGCCGGTGGGAATCCCATTCGCTGGCTTGGCGGATGTTCCAGAGGGCGAACCGGGAACACTATTCGATCCGGACGGATTCTTTGTGGTCGGGGTAGTCGTCGTGTTCGCCGCGCCCGCGGGTTTAGCCGCCGGCTTCGCGACAGACGGTTTCGTCGAGTCTCCTGTGGTTCCTGTGGTTCCTGCGGTCGCGCCGGCGGCGGAGTTTGCTTCGGCTGGTTTGTCGGGCACCGACGGCAGACGTTGCGCCAGAATATCGGAGGCGCGGATGTGAACATTTTCTTCCGCAGTGGCCTGGCGTTCCTTGTTCTCGACCAGAACCAGCACTTCTTCGAGCTTGCTCAGGTCGGCGGCAGGTTTGACTCTTATGTTGAGAAACAGGTCTTTACCGTTTCCGACTTTGGTGACAATTCCGATTGGCAATCCCTTGGGGAAAATCTGGTCGCCCCCGCTGGTCAACACGGTTTCTCCCACGGCGACTTGCTCGTCGCTCATGACACGTTCGAGATCGACTTCGCCGTTGGCGGTGCCGCGCAGCACGCCTTGCAGGCGAGTCTTTTCGAGCAGGGCGCCGACGCCGCTGCTTTGATCGCTGATCAACAGCACCTGCGAAACGGATGCGTAAGCCACCAACACCTTGCCTACAATTCCGTCGGCCGTCATGACAGCCATATCGCGTTTGATGCCGGCGTTTTCGCCCTTGTCAATGAAGACCGTGCGGGAAAGATCGCTGCCGCTGGAACCGATTACCTGGGCGGCCACTGTGCGGGAGATGAATTGTTCTTTGAAGGCGACCAGGGATTGCAGGCGGCGGGCCTGGGCGGCGTCTTCGCTAAGCCGCACCTGTTCGAGCCGCATCTGCTCGATTTGATCTTTCAGCTGGCGATTTTCGGCGCGCACTCCGCGCAGATAAAAATAATTGTGCCAAATGTTGCCGGTGCCGTTCTGTGCCCAGACCAGCACGCGCTCAAAAGGAGTGATGGCACCGACGGCCCAGACGCGGATGAGGCGCGTGTTTTCGGGGTCATTGCCGTTGCCGCCGCGTTTGACTTGGGTCGCGAGGCCGAGCACCTGCAGAAACAGGACTCCTACCAGGATGATCAGGTTGCGGTAGCGGCCGAGTACGGATTCCATAAAAGTCGCGAGTCCCGAGTCGCGAGTCCCGAGGGTTCAGTTTTGTCCGGGACTCGGGGCTCGGGACTCTGAGCTACTCGATCGAGATTTTTCTCAGCAGTTTGAAATCGCTGAGCATTTTGCCGGTGCCCAGCACGACGCTGCAGAGCGGATCGTCAGCGATGGAAACCGGCAGGCCGGTTTCTTCGCGAATGCGTTTGTCGAGATTCTTGAGCAGCGCGCCGCCGCCGGTCAGCACAATGCCGCGGTCGCTGATGTCGGCGGAGAGTTCGGGAGGCGTCCGCTCGAGCGCGACGCGTATCGCGTTCATGATGGTCGAAACGCATTCGCTGAGGGCCTCGCGAATTTCGCCGTCGTCGACCGTGATTGTTTTGGGCACGCCTTCGATCAGGTTGCGGCCTTTGATTTCCATGGTCATCGGTTTGTCGAGCTGGTGCGCAGAACCGATTTCCATTTTGATCTGCTCGGCGGTGCGCTCGCCGATCAGCAGGTTATATTTCCGCTTCAGATAATTCATGACCGCTTCGTCCATCTGATTGCCGGCCATGCGGACCGAACGCGAGTAGACGATGCCGCTCAAAGAAATGACTGCAATGTCAGTAGTGCCGCCGCCGATGTCGACCACCATGTTGCCGCTGGGTTCAGTGATGGGCAGGCCTGCGCCGATGGCCGCGACCATGGCTTGTTCCACGAGATGCACTTCGCTGGCTTTGGCGCGATAGGCGGAGTCCATGACCGCGCGCTTTTCCACCTGCGTAATTTCCGAAGGTACGCCGATCACGATGCGGGGATGCACCAGCATCTTGCGGTTGTGTGCTTTCTGGATGAAATAGTTCAGCATCTTCTCGGTGACTTTGAAGTCGGCGATCACGCCGTCTTTCATGGGCTTGATGGCGACGATGTTGCCGGGAGTGCGGCCCAGCATTTCTTTCGCCTCTTTGCCGACGGCTTCAACCTCGCCCGTGTTTTTATTGATGGCAACGATGGAAGGCTCGTTAACGACAATGCCCTTGCCGCGCGCATACACCAGCGTGTTGGCGGTGCCGAGATCGATGGCCAAGTCGCTGGAGAAAATGCTGAACAGCGACCGGAGGTTGTGACTGCGCGTCGAGCCTGAATGAAATCCGTTGTTTGACATGACGAAATGTTCCCGCGTCTTTCTGGCGTACCGCTCTCTTTCCGGAGGTGTTCCGGAGTTTAGCTTTATTTTCTATTGGGATGCTGGCTGTCTTTATATTCTACGAGATGCCCGGCAACCTTGCTCAAAAACGAAATCTCTCTACTGAATAATGATCTTCTTCTGCTGCGTATTCACTCCGCCCTGCGCGGTTTGCGCGGTCACTGTGATTACGGCTTCTCCGGTTGGCAGCGGCGGCGTGAAGTAATGGAACCCGCCGTCCGAGTTGATCATCGGAACTTCACTGCCGTTTACCATGACCCGCGCGCCCGTCTGCGTCTTTCCGGTCACTTCAATTACGTGCCCGTGCTGAATAAAAGGATCCAGGTCCAGTTCGATGGCTTCGGTTTCTTTGCCTTTAGAGATGATGGTGAAGCGGTTCTTCTCGCTCTCGACCGATTCTTTGCCGGCGGCGTCGTAAGTCTGCACCATCCAGTAATACGCGCCTTCCCCCAGGCTCGTGACCGTTACCGCGGCCGTATTAACCTTCTTATCAACCAGTGTAGAAGAAAAATATGGGTTGCGGGAGATGCGGAGGCGGTAACCAACTGCATTCGTCATCGGCGTCCAGGAAAATTCCACGTCCTTGGTGGCCTCGCCCGAAGAGAACAGCGGCGCCATGTTGGCTGGGGCGATGGGGGTGGGCGGGCCGATTTCCTTTGCTTTTTCCAGGCGCGACTGCTGGCCCTGGAAGCTCACCTTTTCCCAGTTGGCCAGTTGCACGGTCTCGCCATTGCGGGTGACCTCGCCGGTACCTTTTTTCATCAGGATTTCGTGCTGGTCAGCCTTGGGGTCGTTATGCACTTGCGCTGCCGACTCCGGCGACAGCGAGGCCGTGGCGCCCGCCACAATCACCTGCGATTTTGAACCCTGGCTGTAGGTCGCAGTCGAAAGATCGACGGTCCCGGTGCTGACGGTCACGGCCACGTTGGTCTGCTGCTGGTCATTGGCGGAGTTTTCTTCGATCACGATCAGCGAATCCTGTTTCACGGTGTAACTGGTGCCGTCGGTAAAGACGACCTTGGCCATGCCTTCGGAGCCGGTCTGAACCACGTCGCCTTTGTCGAGAGGAATGCTGAAGTCGGCGGTGACCCAACTGTTGCCGTTGCCCTTCTTCACCCGCACGGTGCCGTCGAGGGCGGTGAAGCGGGCCTGCTGGGCCATCGAAGCGCCCGAACCGGTGGCCGGAGCCATTCCTCCCACGCGCTCCAGTACTTTGCCGACCAGGCCCTCGCCCGCCTTCACGCTGTTCTGGGTGAATTGGGGAAACACCGCGCGCATGGCGATGAACAATATCGCGGCGCCTGCCAGGATCAGCAGGAACACACTGCGGTACGTGATGGTGGTCCACGCTACGTGGATCCCCGATTTGCGATCGTCGGATGACACTTTAGGCCGAGAAACCTCAGTAAATATGCGGTAAAGAGCAACGTTAGCACAAGCAAAACGGAGGAAAAACCACGGAATCACTTTGGGACGTTACTGAAGTGTACTCAAGCACTTACCCGCTCTGGGAAAGCCCCGAAAGCGAACAAGAAGGCATCCCCGCGTGAGACTTCGATGCCGATCAGTTATTCTTGTTTCCTTATGATTGGCGTTTCTGGGGCGTCGTCTGAGCCCGATCGCGACCAGCGGTCGGTCGTCTGGCAGTGGCTTGAGTCCGGCATGGCCATCGTCTGGGCGATCGCCCTGGCGAAACTCGTCTTCCATATCTATTTCAACAACCGCTACGGCTATTTCCGCGACGAGTTTAATTACATGTCGTGCGGCGATCACCTGCAGTGGGGATACGTCGACCAGCCGCCGCTGATTCCCTTCCTGATCCACGTCTGCCGGGCCGTGCTGGGTGACTCGCTGCGCAGCGTGCGCTTCATTCCGGCGCTGGCCTCGTCGCTGCTGGTGGTGCAGACCGCGGTTTTGGCGCGGGAACTCGGTGGGCGCCGTTACGCTGTGCTGCTGAGCGCGGTCTGCGCTGTCATTGCGCCGCAGTAT
>Ga0210387_10000736_pt1 | contig 24055 bp, 20 predicted proteins | sample IncBWC7OmetaG_FD_160108 | JGI IMG/M metagenome (GOLD analysis project Ga0210387, IMG submission 160108) | Forest soil microbial communities from Barre Woods Harvard Forest LTER site, Petersham, Massachusetts, United States - Inc-BW-C-7-O ...
GTCACTGTTCCCGCCACCGGCGGCTACCAAGCCTGGACCACCGTGACAGCCAGCGTCACGCTGCCTGCAGGCCAACAGGTACTGACCTTGGTTGAGGACAACGTTAACTGGAACATCAACTACCTTAGCTTCGCGGCTTCGGGCGGCGGTGAAGCGCCCTACGGTGGAAGTCCTGCGGCTATTCCTGGCACGATCCAGGCCGAAAACTATGACACCGGTGGCCAAGGCGTCGCCTACAATGTCACTTCAATCAATGGGACAGGAAACAGCTACCGTTCCAACGGCGTTGATCTGGAAACGACTTCCGACACAGGAGGCGGCTATGACCTGGGGTGGACCACCGGCGGCCAGTGGTTTAAATATACCGTCAATGTGGCCACGGCCGGGGCTTACACCGTCAGCTTGCGCGTGGCCGGTCCGAACACGGTAACGGATGCCTTCCACCTTTCGAACTCTTCAGGCGCGAACCTGAGCGGTTCCGTCACTGTTCCCGCCACCGGCGGCTACCAAGCCTGGACCACCGTGACAGCCAGCGTCACGCTGCCTGCAGGCCAACAGGTACTGACCCTGGTTGAGGACAACGTTAACTGGAACATCAACTACCTTAGCTTCGCGACTTCGGGCGGCGGCGGTTCCACGATCTATTCCATTGCTGCCAGTGCCGGTGCGAACGGATCGATCAGTCCGTCTGGCAGTGTCCCGGTCAACCAAGGCGCCAGCAAATTGTTCACGATTACACCCAACACCGGATACAATGTATCCAGTGTGACGGTGGACGGTGCGAACCAGGGTGCCATCACCTCCTACAATTTTCCGAACGTGCAGGCCAATCATTCGATCAGCGCCGCATTCCAAGCGACGACTTCAAGCGGACGGGGCGCGGCCGTGCCTTACACGAGGTATGAATCGGAAGACGGGGCCTACGGCGGCGGCGCTAGCTTGCACACCGATCAAAACTTCGACTATTCGCAGATCGCGGCGGAAGCCTCCAACCAGGCCTACGTGGGCCTGCCCTCGAATGGCTCCTACGTTGAATGGACCGTCGGTGCGGGTGGCGGCGGGGCGGGCGTGGATATGCGCTTCACCATGCCTGACTCGAGCAACGGCATGGGGTTGAACGGTTCGCTGGATTGCTTTGTCAATGGCACGAAAGTCCAAACCGTCAACTTGACCTCATATTACTCGTGGCAGTACTTCGCCATCGGCAGCGACCAACCGCAGGATGCTCCCAACGGCGGGCAAGCCGCCTTCAAATTCGACGAAGTGCACTGGAAGCTTCCCACGGCGCTTCAGCCGGGCGACAGGATCCGCATCCAGAAAACCAACGGCGATGGCCTGGAATATGGCGTCGATTTCCTGGAAATCGAACCCGTTCCAGCCGCGATTGGACAACCGGCAAACTCTGTTTCGGTCACCGATTTCGGCGCCGTGGGCAATGGCAGCACGGACTGCCTGGGTGCATTCAATGCTGCCGTATCCGCGGCAGCCTCTTCGGGGAGGAGCCTCTATATACCCCCCGGCACGTACAACCTGAGCAGCATGTGGATCATCGGTTCGGTCGGGAATCCCATTTCTAACATTACCATAACGGGAGCCGGTATCTGGTATACGAACCTCAAATTCACCAACCCAAATGTCGCCGGGGGCGGCATCTCCTTCCGGGTATCGGGCTCATTGGATTTCAGCAACGTCTACATGAACTCGTCCCTGCGCTCCCGCTACAACCAGAACGCCGTCTACAAAGCCTTTATGGATAACTTTGGCACCAATTCCAGGGTTCATGACTTCTGGGAAGAGCATTTCGAGTGCGGTTTCTGGGTCGCCGATTATGCCCACCAGCCGGTGTGGGTGGCCGATGGCCTGGTGATTTCCAACGGCCGGGTGCGCAACAACCTGGCCGATGGCATCAACTTCTGCCAAGGCACGAAGAACAGCACCGTGCAAAACTGCAGCCTGAGGAACAACGGGGACGACGCGCTGGCGTGCTGGCCCGACTCCACCAATGGCGCGCCGATGGAGGTCAATAATTCCTACCTGCACAATACGATTGAGAACAATTGGCGCGCGAGCGGCATCGCGTTCTTCGGAGGCTCCGGCCACAAGGCACAATACAACTACATCAAGGATTGTTTCATGTGCCCGGGCATCCGGATGAACACCACCTTCCCGGGGTACCATTTTGAGAACAATTCGGGTATTATATTCTCCGACACAACCATCGTGAACTGCGGCACCAGCCATGATGTTTACAACGGTGAATGTGGAGCCATTGACCTGCAAGCCACCAATACAGGCATCCAGAATGTCACCTTCACGAACATAGATATCGTCGATACGCAACGTGACGCCATCCAGATGGGCTACGGTGGCGGATTTAACAATATCGTCTTCAACAGCATAATTATCGATACCACCGGCTTGGATAACACGACTACATCCAGGTTCTCCTCACCCCACCTCGGGGAAGCATTCTACACTTACACCGGAAACGGGTCAGCCACCTTCAACGGGCTCAGCATGAGCCACATCGCGGCAGCCAATCCTTTCCTCGTTCAGCCTGGCTTTGGCCTCACCATTCACTAATATCACGGGTCATTGCAATCTGGCCTGGGGCGGACAGTTTTGCACCTCGCCAGGCGTCGCAAGACGCCACCCATCGCCTGATGGTTTGTGGTTGGCCCACCCGTGGCGAGAATTGCCTCCATGGAGGCCGGCGGTTGTCCCATGCCTGGCTGGCTGGCACCGCCGGATGCGGGTTCATCGCCCGGACGCTTGGGCAACGGCTTGGGCTTGGCCGCGCCACCCCCTGGAAGAGGGACGTCAAATACCGTGCTTGCAGCCTGTCCAATCCTTCCAGCGCCGAATGCTCCCATGGCCACACCAAGCTTTCCCATGCCCATCGCCGCCGAGGTGACAGCCGTCAGGGCGCCGCCGACCATCAAGCCCAGGTTGCACGAACCGGCAAAGATCCCTTTGCAAATTTTAGGGGACTTAACGACGATGAGAACACAGCCAATAATATAGACAACGCCCCAAAATATAACGACAAGGGCCGAGTACGCAGCCGCAACAAGCATGCCGGTTAAAAAAGCAATCACAGGAAGCGGGAACATGACTGGAGCTTTTTCGGTTTTAATAGACCCATGACAGGTGAAATTGTTATTCCGAGGCCTTACGCAAGCCGCTGCGCCGCTTGCGTAGACGTGCCGACGAACGGTTGGCAGGTAGGGCCCGTTGACCCAACGGGCCGCGGGCCGCTCGGTGAGCGGACCCTACCGGCGCTGCCGCGCCAAAGTCCGACAACAATTGGCGTGAGTTCATTGGCGGCCGAGCAAGAAACCTCCGAAATGGAAATCGACAAGAGCCGCAGAGATTCCTCGCTCGGCTCGGAACGACAAAATAATAGATGTGTCGCAAAGGCATGCGAAGAGGGCCGATTAAAGCAAAAATACTCTATAAAGAAGCAATGGCCCCGCCATTGCACCAATAGATCATGAACCCGACAAAAGCGTCCCAGATGACGAAAAGAAGCGTGAAGACCGCGGGGGTCAGGCAGGCCACGGTGAATATATTCAGCGCGCCGGTGAACGCCTTCTCCGTCCCCTTGTAAAACCAAAGCGGATAAGCCAGCCAGATGACAAAGACGTAGACCTCAATGATGAGATCGAACACATACATCGCGCCCCGGGTGACGACCTGGTCCCGGCAATAGGCCAACGTGTCGATGACGGCTTTCGAAAACTCCTTTTCCCTGTTATCGTCCGCAGGTGCCGGGGAAAAACTGGCGGCCGGCCGGCCCGTGGTGTTCTCATACCAGGTTGAAAGGTTTTTCTGGGCGACGCCAATGGCCTGGCGGTCGTTGTCGCTGTAATTGCCGATGTACGACCAATTCACCCCGCCCGTGGCACCACAGGAGAAACTTAGGTTCTCCCAGAAGGTTTTTTTGATGAAGCCGCCCGTGCGAACATAGACCAAATTGCCGTAGTCAGCGAGGGCCGACCGATAGGCAGCCGCATAAGCCGCCTGGGACGGCATCCTGCCCTGCTCCGCCTGTTGTTCGAAATTCTTCCGGATGTCCTCCGCCTCGCCAAGCCAGTAGTGCAGCGTCGCCGTCGTTATAGCGATGGTAGAGGCGTCGATGTCATTCTGCAATGCGTTCATTCCATCCAACTTCCGGTTGTCGAAATTCCCTCCATCGGCGCCGGCCTGTATATCCGGCAGGCCGTCCGGTCCCACCCGGTAGGCCTTGTAAACAAATGAATCAGCCTGATCCGCGCGGTCGAGATTCTGGAGGAGCTTCGAAAGATTTGCATTAATAATGCGGCTTTTCTCAATGGCAGTCCCCTGCTTGCCGGCGGTCTGTAGCCCGAGATCGGCCGCGGTACTGGCACCGGCCGAGCCGGCGAGGGAAACGGCGCGCGCGACCAGTTGGTCGTAAAGAAGGTAGGCGACATTGGCGCCCACCCCGTTCATCGGCTGGCCCAAATCCTGGATGGCACGGTCGATGGCCGTGGCGCGAACGCGCTCAAAACCCAGCGACTCGGGTGATCCGGTGATGCTCATTTGGCTCAAGGCCGGTCCCGCCGATGGGCTGGTAAAAGCCATTTTTGCCATGATGGCGCCCAAATCCCTCACCGTCATCCCCACCCCGTAGACCAGGGACGGCAGGTGGAACACGGCGATGCCGATGATAAATTTCAAGGCGAGGGATGCCGCCAGCTCACCAAAGGCGGCTTGTTCGCGCATCGCATGGAGCCAGCTGGCACCGACCATCAAGGTCATGATCACGGTCATCAAGAGGCCGGCATAGGTGTTGCGAATGATATTGCCCAACTGCACCCCGATTTTTGCGAGTATCGGCCCGCCATTGGAGTCTTTGTAGTTGGCGATGTGCTGCTCCAGGACGTTGTTGGATGGATCGACGTTGCCCCGTTCCAGTTCGGCCAGCTCGATCTGGCCAAGCGCCGTTGATTGGTTGACCTGCGCCCATGCCACCGGGGCGCAGATTGTATATAGAAAAACAAAAAATATCGTTTTCATTTTTGTGCCCAGGTTGCATCGGACTCCTGGCGGAACAGGCGGTACTCGCGCATTTTCAGTTGGCCTTCCCGCTCCATGCTCTTCATGGAATTGGACTCTGCCGCTTCGTTGATCTGCAGGAGCCGGTTGTCGTAACCGAGATTGGCCAGGGAGTTGCCCAAGGCCGCGCACCGTTCGAGGGTAAGCGAAGATTGTCCCGCCGCCCGGGCCTGGGCCCGGAGCCGTGCAGAGTAGGCCTGGATCACCTGGTCGCGCTGGCGTTGTCTTTGCAGGTAATCCCGCAGGCGGTCACCCTCCGGGGTCTGCGGAAGGTTTTCCGCATAGCGGGATATTTCCTGCTGCATTTTTGCCGAGGCCGCGACTTGGTTTGGGACGTAGGCCGGCACGCCACTTCCATCGCCGATGGTTTTTTCCATGGCCTGCCAGGCCACAAATTTTTCCCGGGCGCTGCCGACCGAGGAATTTATCAGGTTTAGTTTGTTCAAATTCTGCACGTATTGCCCAGCCTCGTTTTCAATGCGCGAAACATCCTGCACCTGTCCCCCGGCCTGGATGATGACATAGTAATCCCACCAGTTGGCCCGCGAAGAGCCCGGCAAAATGGCAAGCAACGTCGCACCGAAGGCGGCTGTTTTTGGCGCGCTTATTTTCATTCGATGTTTCCCTGCTAGAGCGGTTTCGAGTCACCTTGGCCCATGGACACGCTCCTTGTCATTCCGAGAGCCTGAGCAAACCGCTGCACGGCTTGCGTAGAACAGGCCAATGAACTGTTTCGCGCGGCAGCGCGGGTGGAGCGCGACACTCCGTGCGCGCTTTGAGCGCGTCGGGACGACACGCTCCACCTTGGAAGGCTGAATCCGAACCGTAACTGCCATCGGTTCATTGGCAGCCGTGCGAAGAATCTCACCCGAGTAATCCCGTGAGATTCTTCGCTGCCGCTCAGAATGACAAAAAAGAGGGCTCATGTGACCATCAAAATCGAAAACGTTCTAATCGTCGTTGGCCCGTGCGGCGCGATCCACGTCCTCGCGGTCCATCTGTTGCTGCAAAAGCTGGTTTTGCGCATCGAGCTGCGCCGCCTGCGCCGAATTGCCCAGGGACTGCGCCTGCATCTGCTGCAACTGCATGTCCAAGCTGAGGGTATTCTGGTTGTTATTCAGCTTGGCCCGGTCGACAAGGGTGAGGTTTTGCTTCGCCTGGTCATCGAACTGTTGCCTTTGGGCCGCAAAGACAGCCGCTTGTTTGGCCTGCGTCCGGACCGACTCCAGCAGGTGCGACGTGAGCAATTGGCCGAGCGACAGGGCCAGGTTCATTTGATTTCTCGCCAGAAAATTTCCCGGCGTGGCGAGATAGTTCAGGAAAGCGCTTTCGTCCGGTGCCAATCCCGCCTTCCGTGTGATGTCGCCCATGGCCGCATGCGCCAATTGCGCCGCGAACAGGCTCGACGGATTGCCGATGGTATTTTGCCAGTTGGCCAGGGACAAGCCGAGGAAAGCGCTGCCCACACCCGCCGGGAACAAGGATTCCAGATTGGTGTTCTCCAGGCCGGGAACTCCCTTTAATACCGTTTGCAGGTCGCTGAGGTTAAAATTGGCCAATCCGGATGTGTTGTTATCGCCCAGCACCGAATAAATTTCCTTGGCCGCCAAAAGCTGCTGGTTGTTTACTCCAAGCAATTGGCCGAGAAAAGTGATTTGATCATGGCCAATCGTCCTCAACGCGAGTTGTTGCAGGTAGGATTGAAGGTCAAAGGTCAGGACTCCATAGGCGTGAGCGTCCTGGACAGAGACGACCAGGATCACCATGGCAATAATGTGACGCAGCCTTTTCATGGAGGTTACCTCATCGGCTCGGTCAGTCCTTGGGTGGCGGCCGTGCGCGGACCGAGGCGCACGCCATCGACCACCCCTGCATTATAGCTCGTTTCTACCGGCGTTTGCGTGCCGGCCGCTCCGCCGGCGCCGCGTTTCTCAGTGGTTTTCTCCTCCCAGTATTGTTTGAGCATGTTGGCCCGCGCCTCGCGTGCACCCTCTTCATATCCCTCGTCATAGGCCTGCCTCTCATTGTCCGTGATGTACTTGTTGGTAAGCAACCCAGCACCGAGCCCCACCACCGCACCCATGGGGCCGCCGATTTTTTTGTTGATCGAACTTCCAAGGAATGCGCCACCGGCCGTCTCACCGGCCAGCACGACGGCCTGACCGGGCGTGGGATAGGCGGTCGGTTGGCCGACAGGACTTGATGCACAGCCGGCCACCAGCCCGGCCAGGAGCGCGACGGCAAGAAGTGGGGGGACGGAGGGCTTCATGATTTGGGTGCAACTTTCCCGTGGGACACGCCCTGCGGATACGCCTGCGCAAATTCGCGGATGGCATCGTGGTAGGAGAGACCGCGATCACGGAGTTCCTGGAATGCAGTCTTGTCGCGGGGATTTGTCGTACCCAAGGCATACCCAAGCGGGGTTGGACGCTTGACGATGACGCTGGAGACGGTCTTCCCCTCCCCTAATTTTTGCCAAAGCAAGGCCTGGGAAAATTCACCCGGGATGCTCTGCAGGCGGGTGATGATGCCATGCTCGTGTTCTGAAAGGTTAAAAGTGTCGCGGATGAGATCCGCCGCCTGGCCAACGTCCTGACGGAGAACGACCAGATGCGTGGTGTTGTTCACGAATGCCGTTTTGGAGTTCGTCGAGAGCCATTCTTCCAAGCCTTGCGACATGCCAACGACGGAGACGCCGAATTTTCTCATCTGCCGGTAGCAGGTCTCGATGTAGGCGGCCACCAGCGGATCGCGCAAAAAATCTGCACATTCATCAAAGACCACAAATTTCAGGTCGTGCGGGTAGCGCGCTGCCAGCTGGGCAATGACCGAAAAGATGACGCCGAACATCACCGGGCAGACGAGCTTGTTCTCCTTGATCGCCGTGAGATCGAAAACCGTGAGCCAGTTGCCCGTGTCGAGCTGGTTTTTTCCGTCGAACATATTGGCGAAACTTCCCGTGCCCACCCAGCGTGCCAGCCGCTGCGCAAGTTTTTCGCCGCGCGGATTTTCTTGAAGCAATGTTCGAAAATCGCCGAGCGTCACCTCCCGGACGCCCTGGGCCGCGCGGAAAAGCTGGACGATCGTCTGCTCGACCACGGCCATCTGTTCGGGTTCGAGCCGCTTTTCGTCCTGGCCGACGAGAATTCGCTCAACAAACCGGACCATCCCGTCGATTTCATCCGCATCGGGAAAGCGCTTTTCCAGGTCGGCGATGTAGAATGGATTAATTACCCGGCCGGTCTGTTTCAGGGTCATGTCGAAATAACCGCCGGGCGAGAGCGCTTCGCTGGTTTTCCGATACGACCCACCGATGTCGATGATCACAAAACGGGCCGGGTGGCGCAGGCGCGTCTGGGCGATGAGATCGTTCACGGCCATGCCCTTGCCCGAGCCCGAGGCCCCCAGAATCATGATGTTGGCGTTGCCGAAGCGACGATCTTCGTGCGGAAAGAAATTCACCAGGGTCTGCGAGGTGGTCTCGTAAATGGCGCCGATTCTCGCCGGGGTATCATCGGACAAGTGAAAATAGGTGCTCTGGCCACAGGCAGGCAACTGGGTCACGAGCTGGGAGGTGTTGAAGGCATTCAACCGGTGTTTGTCCTTGTCCCGCGTCCAGAAAGGCTGCGCCGCAATCAGGAAATCGATGCATGCATGGGTTTCGACGTCCAGGCGCATGCCATTTGCCTCCTCGGCGGCCTTCCTGACGGCCAGGACATTGCGATCCAGTTCCTCCCGCGTGTCTCCTCCCACCACAAACACCTGCTGGATCAGCCAGGTTTTTTCCGTGCCGGCACCCAGCTCGCACAATTCGCGCACGGCTTCCCCGTGGGCGACCACAAACTCGGGATCTTTTCTGGCGCGAGCCGCAAGTTCGGTGATGCGATCCCTGACCAGTTTCTTCCTCTTCTCGATGTCCGCGCGCCGGCAGGTGACAATGTACTTCGTCTTGAACAGGTGCCCGTGCAGCAGCAATCCCGCGAACTGGCTGAACCGGACGCTTTCCGGCGGCGTTCGCACCACACAAACTTTGATCAGCCGCCGGCCCAGCCGAATCTCACCCGAGTCCCGATCCCACTGGCATGGACCGGGCAGGTAGTGATCCGACAAAGGAAGGTCTTCGATCGGGCTAAACTTGCGCGGTCGCCCGCCGGAATCGCAGGCTTCGCCATGGTAGTAACTGAAGAGCAGTTCAAGGCATCCGTCTGGATCGAGAACCTGCGGCGAAAAACCCGCCTGATCCAAGTCGGCGTGCAGGCTGTCGGCATAATCGAAAAACTCTTGTTTCACCCGCTCCCACTCTGCTTCGGTGTAGCCAATTTCCACCTCCGCCGAGCCAAACAGATTTTTTAGCCTGGCCAGGGCGGATTTTTTCTCCGGGCGTTTAAAGTGATCGAGGGTGAAGGGATTTTTGCGGATCAAAGCGACATACCCCTCCATCCAACGAAGTTCGTTTTGCTGAAAGCGCCTGAGCAGGTCATTTTTCTGCTCCTTTCCATAGTCCGCCAAAATACCCTCGACCGGACGCGCCTCGGCGAGGCGCTTTTCCAGCCCGGTGGTTCGCTGGCCCCCGGAGAAGATCACCTGCATGTCGAAATCCTCGGGCAACACGTTGAGCATTTTCTTGAGCTGGTTGAAAAGCTGGCCGCTGCGGTCATGGCCCAGCGTGAAGAGGTAGGGAAAGGCACAGCGCCAACCCAGGCCAAAACTACCATCAACGTTCACGATAAGGTTGTCCTCAAAGGCAACGGTGGGAAGCAGCGGTGCCAGCAGGTCGCCAGAAAGGCGGTTGTTGCGCACCCATGGGCGCTCTTCAAAGAAAGCCGGCCCACTCATGGTTCCCTCCTCACCATCCGGCGCGGCCGGCCGCGTCCTGCATTAAAACACTCCGGCCGCATCAGGCTCTTGAAATAATGCCAGCCGTAGCCCGGTGGGCGGCCCATCCGAAAGACCAGGTTATAGGCAAACCAGAAAACAAAGCCGACGATGAGCAACGTGAGACCGAAGATTTGCGGGACAATGACCGTGCTGATGCACAGGCCAAAAAGATCCACCATGGTGAAATACTTGAAGTAGCGGATCGGCCGGTTGAGCTGCCGGCTATAGGGAAAGCTTTGGGTCATGGCAGGGTCGACAGTCGAGTGGGTACCTCCACGCGACGGAAATAGACAAACACGGGGATTTCGACGATGGCCTGCCGCCCGTCCGCCAGGATAAAACTCTCCCGAATGGGCAGCTTCAGCGCGCGGAGGCCAAATCCGTCCGGCGGTGCTGGCAGCAAGGTGGTGCCATCGTCCAAATCCGCGGGTTGAGTAATGTCTTCCAGCGGCGCCTGGGCCTGGCCCGCCTCCGGCATGAAAACCCAAACCGGAACACCATGCACCTCGGTTTTTCCACCGGCCGTGATTTCAACCGGAAATTTTTTGTCGAGCAGCCTCAACTCAAAGCCGGCGATGGGATCGAGGGGCGCACTCCGGCCCAGGGCAAAACCGGTGGCGGTGAGAGCCGCGACCAGCACGATTGGGATCAATTTCGCGACGCGCATGGGCCAGTGTAGCATCGTTCTGGCACCGTTTGCGCGCGGCGTGCATTTTTGCCCATTTACCCCGTTCCGAGCCGCCTTGCGGATAACACTTTCTGATCGAAATGGCAGCTCAGCAGAGTTTTTCAACAGCCTGTTAGGACATTTATGCCTTGCGGAAAGCGACCTTTGGGGAAAAGATCCAGCTGACTGGGAGAAAACCATTTACAGCAGTTCAACCAAGTGGGTTGGCGATTCTGCGCAATGGAATGATGCTGGATTGAGTGCGAATTATTACCATGAACCTTCGTGCCCCGAACCGTGCCGCCACCGTTGCCTTCACCATCGCCTTTGCAACCTTGGTGGCCCAGATTCTCTTTCACCGCATTATCTCGGCGAAGCTGCTCAATAATTACGCCTTCCTGGTCATTTCGCTCACCATGCTCGGATTCGCGTGCTCCGGCGTCATTTTGAGCCGTTCGCTGGCCCGGTGGCTCGATTGTTTGGATGAAATGACCGTGGTGTGGACCGCGCTTTTTGTCTTAACGGCGATCGGCGCAACCTTGGTTTTCTACCATGCCGGCTTCAGTTCACAGGAGATACTAAGCCGCAGCCAGTTTCTCGGAATGCTGTTCAAAACCCTCCCGTATGCCTTGTTGTTTGCGGTGCCGTTTGTTTTTTCAGGACTGTTGCTTGGCCTGCTGCTTGCAAATCCCCGCCTGGCCACGAGGAAAATTTACTGTTGGGATCTCGTGGGATCGGCCTGCGGAGCGTTCGCCGTCCTGCCGGCGATCAATTTCTGGGGGGTCGAAAACGCGCTGCTCGGGGTTTGCGCGCTGCTTTTGACCATCACTCTCGCCCTGGCCCGCCCGGCACGGAGAAATGCCTATTGGCTGACGGCAGCGGCCGGCGCCTCGATCATCCTATGCTTCGCTTTTGAGCATCGGCTTTTTGCCCTTCACTATCCCACAGGCACCCCGCTCTCGGCCACGGAATATCCGAACAGCGGAGTGGTGCTTGAATATATACGATGGGATCCCGTGGCCCGCATCGAAGTCTCTCGGATACCACCGCCCAATCCTGCCACAACGTGGTATCCATCGTTGATCGGCAGCAATCCATCCTTTCTCGCCCGGTTTAAGCGCCGCATAACCCAGAATAACTACGCCTTTACCTATGCGGTGGATTACGATGGCAAACCCGGGTCGCTCGATGGCATCCAGGAGACGATCTATTCATCCGCCTATATTGCCAAGGCCACGCCCAATCCCAAGGTGGCGGTGATCGGAGTAGGCGGTGGATTCGACATCCTGACGGCACTGCATTTCCAAGCCAGTGAGATCACCGGCATCGAGGTGAACCGTGCGACGTTGCACATCCTGCAGGATGATTATGCCGATTATTTTCGGGCGTGGGCCAGCGATCCCAGGGTAAAATTGGTCTATGACGACGGGCGCCACTTCCTGAAAAGCACCGACAAAAAATTCGATATCATCCAGCTTTCCGGGGTTGACTCTTACAGCGGCACCCCGGGAGCTGCGAATGTGTTTTCTGAAAGCTATCTTTATACGGTCGAGGCGTTCGAGCTATACCTTTCACGCCTCAGTCCCGGCGGGATACTCAACATCATGCGACTGGAATACTCCCCTCCCCGGGAGATGTTGCGAATCCTCGCCACCGCCGTCACCGCGCTCCGCAACGCCGGGGTGGAACAGCCGGCTGCGCATCTTGCCATGCTCTCACAAACCGGCGGTCGATTCATGGCCCTGCTCGTCAAAAAAACCCCGTTTACCCAAGAGGAAGAAAACCGGCTCACCCATTGGACCACCACCACTCGCTTCATTGTACCGGTATTGGCGCCCCATTTGATCGCGGATAAAAAAAACTGGTACGAGCTATTTCTGGCGCAGCCCACCGCAGAAGATCGGGAGGCATTTTATGAAGCTTACCTGTTCAATATCAGGCCAGCGACGGACGACACCCCTTTCTTCTTTAACTTTTTTCGCTGGAGCCATTTACCCTTCTTGTTGAATTTTTCCCCATGGGCCAGCTGGCCCATCGTGCGCAGCACACTGGTGCCGGTCATGCAGATCACCCTGGTTGCAATGTTTTGTTTGGTCGGGGCAGCTGCGCTGTTGTGCGTGTGGTTGCCGCTGCGTCATTTGACCCAGGGCGGCACCGCCGCGACACCGCTCCGGCATGGGTTTATTTTTGCGGGCACGGGCCTGGGTTACCTTGCGATCGAAATCGCCCTGTTGCAAAAATTCGGGTTGTTTTTAGGCCATCCCAACTATGCCCTGTCGGTCGTGCTGGCCGGGCTGCTGTTTGCGACCGGCATCGGCGCTCTCTGCTCGGCAAAGATCAGCCGCTGGCTGGGCGGAGCCCGGTTCGTCAGCTACGCCCTCTCGCTCCTGGTCATCGCAGAGTGTGTCTTTGTCTTTCCCAGCTTGAACCAATGGCCGGTAAACGATTTTTCGCTCCGGGTCCTGGTCGTCCTCGCCCTGGTTGCGCCGCTCGGCGTCTTGATGGGCACTTATGTGCCCACGGCGGTCGAACAACTCAAGTCGACGGCGCCAGGCTTTATTCCATGGGCTTGGGGTATTAACGGAATATTTTCGGTACTCGCGCCGATTCTCAGCGTCGCCTTCTCGATGACCTGGGGCATCACCGCCCTGCTGCTGAGCGCAGTTCCCATTTACCTGATGGTTGGCTGGCTTTACCCGGACCATACAAAAGCAATGGCCAAGGTGCCCGTTGGATTGGCCGCATCCGGCAAAACAGCGGCCCCATAAGGCAGTTGGGACCGCACCATATCTCGCATTTTGTCTGACAGGCAGGGCGCGGCCGCCGGGCAAATGGACATCCGCGAAAAAAATTGGCGGGCGATTTTTCACGCTATGCTGGGCAGGTCCTTTCCATTCCATGAAAATATACGATCTCCAAAAACGATCCGATTCCGCCCACCGCTGCCGCGTCATGGCCTTTGCCACGATCGCCTTCTTCCTCATCACCAATGCCGACGGCACGCTGCTGGCCCAGACCATCGACTGGAACCAAGCGAACAACGGCGGCGCTTCTTCCACCGGGTTCTGGCAGGGCGTCTCCACGGTCTATTCCATCATCTACGGGGTGTTCTGGGTCATTGCCGCCATCACCTTCGGCATCGGCTGGATCAAGTTTAAGCACGGCAACACCATGGCCGCCTTCTCCTGCGCGGGGGGCGGCGCCGGCCTGGGCCTAACACCCTTTCTCATCCAGTGGTTTCGCGCGCTCGGCAATGGCGGCCAGCTGATGTAGGAGCAGCTTCCCCGGTGCGGGGAAAACTTGCCCTTGTCTTCATTGTGCTACATAATTGTAGCACAATGAAGAAGACGACCATCCGCGAGCTGCGGAACAACTACTCCCGGGTGCTCCGTTGGGTTTCCGCCGGCGAGGAAGTCCAGGTGACCAGGCGCGGCACGATCGTCGCCAAGGTCGTCCCGCCACAACCGATGGCGGCGGGCAAACTGGATTGGAAGGAGAGCGCAGCCTTCAATCGCGTGGATTGGTCGCACAAACTAAGCGCCGCCGAAAGCGCCGCCGTGCTCGCGGACAGCCAAGCCCGCCCTGCGTAGCCCCTTCGAAATGCTCAGGGCGAAGAAGGGGGAACCTGACATGGCCGTCCACATCGCTGACACCAGTTTCCTGTTTTCCCTCTACGGAAACGATGCTCGCACAGCGCCGGCCAAAGCATGGGTGAGCAAGAGAAACCGACCGGTCACGATTACCGCGCTCAGTCGCTATGAACTGGACAATGCACTGCGGTTCGCCGCATTCCGCAAAGTCATTTCCCCGGCAGGCGCCCTCGCCTCCCTGGCGACATTCGAAGCGGATTTGCAGGCCGGCTATCTCCAACTCATGCCCTGCGATTTTTCGGTCATCATCGAAGAGGCACGGCGATTATCGAGTCGTTACACCCTGGCCGGCGGACATCGTTCGTTCGATGTTTTGCATGTCGCCACCGCGCGGATCGTCAAAGCCACAGCCTTCCTCAGCTTTGACGCCAACCAACGAAAGCTGGCCAGCGCCGCCAGACTTGTCGTCGCACCCTAATCTGATCCGGATTTTGAACCGCTGATTGACACGGATAGACGCTGATAAAATACCTATGAGGTTTTACAGAAGATAACGAAGATAACCAAGGGAGGGAAAAAGATCCGAATGGAGTCAGGCCCCCCTCCGGCTGCCCCCGCCAAGGAGGCTTGTCTTTGAATTCAGAAGCCAGGGAGCCAGAAAAGTTCTTCGTGGTTTCATGGTTTCTGAATTAACACCAAATGGCAGCAAGAACCGGGTAGGCGCGGACGGTCTTTGGTGCTAGGCTGCCGGCGTGAACGATTATGAAAGAATTGCCCGCGTCATCCGGTATCTGGACGAGTGCCACACCGAGCAACCGGACTTGTCCACTTTGTCCAAACACGCCGGGTTAAGCCCGTTTCATTTTCACCGGCTGTTCACCACCTGGGCGGGCATCACGCCGAAAGATTTCCTCCAGTGCCTGACGCAGTCCCACGCCCGGGAATTGCTGCGAAAAGGGAAAAACGTCCTGGACGTGGCCATGGATACGGGGCTCTCCGGCCCCGGGCGCCTGCATGATCTCTGCGTCAACCTGGAGGCTGCCTCCCCCGGCGAAGTGAAGTCCGGCGGCGAGGGTTGGACCATTGGGGCCGGGGTTGCGAACAGTCCCTTCGGCCAATGCCTCGTCGGGCAAAGTCCCCGCGGGATCTGCCATTTTTCATTCGTCGACTCGAAAAACCTGGATGCCGCCCTCGCCGCCCTGCAGGCGGACTGGCCGAACGCGCGGCTGCATCGGGATGATTCGATCGCCACGCGACTGAGCGCCCGCATTTTTAAGAAAGGCCGCCATGCCCGCGCGCAATCTCCCTTGCGGGTGTTGGTCCATGGCACCGCTTTCCAGGTGCGCGTGTGGCAGGCGCTGTTGAAAGTTCCCTCCGGCACGCTGGTCAGTTATGGAAGCCTGGCGGCGTCAATCAACCAACCGGCGGCGTCCCGCGCCGTCGGATCGGCCGTGGGCCAGAATTCGCTGGCCTATCTCATTCCCTGCCACCGCGTGATTCGCGAGACGGGCGTCATCGGCAACTATCGGTGGGGTGCGGTTCGCAAGCGCGCGCTCGTGGCGTGGGAGAGCTCGGCTGGCGGTTGAGAACCGCCGATAGCGCCAAGAAATCCGTTTTTACCACTGATGAACACTTATAAGCACTCATGATTTTGTTTCAGATTTTTAACCGCGAATGGACACGAATAGGCGCGAATAATACTTTTACCGCGGATTACGCGGATGAGTGCGAATTGGGATCAGTGACAATCAGTGTACATCAGTGGTTAAAAAATGGATTTTGAACCGCTGATTCACGCTATTTGCCGCTGAGCTCGATCATTTTTATTCAGAAATCACGACGTCGGAAACAGGGATTTCTTTGCGCTCTTTGCGATCCTTTGTGGCGACCTCATCTGATTGTGTTCTCCGCGCGCTCCGCGTCCTCTGCGGTGAGCGTTTGGGCTTGAGTCCGGCGCGCACCGTTTCGCCAATGGATTCGTGCATTCGATCGCTCTTATCGTGATGGGGTTGTTTCATTTTCTCTCCGAGATTTTCATCGGCCGCGCCCGGCGCGCCAAAGATTCCTCCAAGGACGCAGGCTCGTTGCGCATACTGTGGTTGACCATCCAGATCAGCCTCATGGTTGGCATCGCGGCCGCCTTTGCCGTGCCTGCAGCAAGAATTCATCCGGCCCGGGTAATATTTCCAATTGGCCTTGGATTTTATGCCTGCGGCCTGGCCCTGCGGTGGTGGGCGATCATTTACCTCGGCCGGTTTTTCACGGTGAATGTCACCGTCGCCACCGATCATCGGGTGGTAGATTCCGGCCCGTATCGCTACATCCGGCATCCGTCCTACACTGGCGGCTTGCTGGCCTTTCTCGGCCTGAGCCTTTGCCTGTCCAATGCTTTTTCGATCCTGATCATCATGATACCGATATTCCTGGCGTTTCGGAAGCGCATGGACATCGAAGAGTCCGTGCTGGCCACGGCGCTGGAACCGAGTTGCCGGGATTATGTCCGTCGAACGAAGCGTTTGATCCCGTTCGTGTATTGAATCCGATCCCACAACCAATCCTACCTGTGAAAAAACCCTGCTTCATCGTTTGCCTGCTGCTCATCGGGGCCATCGCGCGAGCAGAGGTTCCCTTGATCTCTTTCTCCGCCCAGGAACTCGCAACCGCCCGTGGCCGGCTCGCCCATGGCGATGCATCGCTCGCGCCGGCACTGGCCGCGCTGCGCGCCGAGGCCAACCTGGCTCTCCAGCTCAAGCCTTTGTCCGTGATGGACAAACTCCGCACGACTCCCAGCGGCGACAAACACGACTACATCAGCCTCGCCCCTTACTGGTGGCCCGATCCCAAGGACCCGAAAAGGCCGTATATCCGGCACGATGGCCTGCGAAACCCTGGATCTGAGGATAAAAAATATTCCGACCATCCCGCATGGTTGAAGGTATCCTCAGCCATCGAGACGCTCGGCCTCGCCTATTATTTCACGGGCAATGAAGCCTACGCCGAACATGCCGCCAACCTTGCCCGCACTTGGTTTATCGACCCGGCCACACGCATGAATCCCAATATAAATTTCGGCCAGTACGTCACCGGCGTCAATGAGGGCCGGGAGGAAGGCGTGATTGAGTTCCTTGTGCTCATCCCGGTGTGTGACTCGCTCGCACTCATCGCCGCCTCGCCCGCCTGGACGGAAAAAGACGCGCAGGCGTTCCACGCCTGGCTCGACGCCTACTTTACCTGGCTGACAGAAAGCCCCACCGGCCGGGCCGAAGCCGCCGCGACCAACAACCATGGCACCTGTGCCGACGTGCAAACCGCGTATATCGCCCTCATGCTCGGCAAAACCGGTTGCGCCAAGAAACTCCTGGGCGACGGCTTGCAGAAACGTCTCGCCCGGCAGGTCGAACCCGATGGCCGCCAGCCGCTGGAGCTGGCGCGGACCAAGTCGCTCAACTACAGCCTTAAAAACCTGGAGGAGCTTTTCATCCTGGCCCGCCTCGGCGACCGCGCGGGCGTTGACTGGTGGGGCTACGCCACGCCCGACGGCCGCAGCCTCCGGGTCGCCTTGCGCTACCTCGCGCCTTACGCGGATCCAGGAAGACCCTGGCTTAAAAATGATCTCGTCCCTGGCGACCGCACGCGGCTTTTTGCGCTGTTTGCGCAAGCGCTGCGCCATGGCGACGATCCCCTGTTCCGCGAGATGCTGCACTTTTCGCCAGCCGACGCGCGCTGGCACCTGATCTGGCCGTGAGTCCATGAACCAGACCTAGATTTAAACCGCTAATTCACGCTGATCCCGATCCTTTTTGCCGCGGATCACGCGGATTGGCTCGGATATAAACAGGCTGATGAAAAATTGGTCCGAATCCGTGATCATCCGCGCCATCCGCGGGGAAAAATCTGAACTAAATCAATCAGTGAGTATAAGTGTACATCAGTGGTTAACCACGCCCGAACCTAGACCAGCAGAATTATTTTCCGGCCAGCATGGGCGCGGTCTTCGGTCCAACGAGAGGTGGCGCGGGAGACTTTGCGGGAGCGGATCTTTCAGGCGGTGAGCCCGCCTGCCCCGAGCCTGCCTGCGGTGAGCCTGTCGAACCCGTCGGGCGTTTCGTCCACCCGTCGAAATAAACATAAATGACGGGCGTGAGGTAGAGCGTCAGGAGCTGTGAGACGACCAGGCCGCCGACAACCGCAAGGCCAAGCGGCCGGCGAGAATTGGAGCCGGCGCCAAGGCCGAGCGCAATGGGCAGCGCGCTGGCCAGGGCGGCCAGCGTGGTCATCATGATCGGCCGAAAGCGCACCACGCAGGCTTCATAGATGGCTTTTTCCGGATCGTTCACGCCGCGCTCGCGTTCCGCGGCGAGGGCAAAGTCGATCATCATGATGGCGTTTTTCTTCACGATGCCGATGAGCAGGATGATGCCAACGTAGCCCATGATGTTGAGCTCCTGCCGGAAGGCCCAAAGCGTGAAGAGAGCACCGAAGCTGGCGGCCGGCAGGCCCGAGAGAATCGTGAGCGGATGGGCGAAATGTTCGTAAAGAATGCCGAGGACGATGTAGATGACGACCAGGGAAAGTATGATGAGCACGAGCAGGCCCTGCGTGGACGAGGAATAAGCCTGCGCGGAACCGACAAAGTCGCCGTTGATGGTGGCCGGAAGGGTTTTTCGCGCGAGTTTGGTGATGGCCGCCGCCGCGTCGCTCAGCGAAGCGCCGGGCCTCAAGTTGTACGACAGCGTGACCGAGGTGAGCTGGCCGAAATGGTTGACCGCGAGCGGGCCGATGTCGCGCCGAAGCGCAGCCACGGTGTCGAGCGGGATGAGTTTGCCGGTGCTGGAGCGGATGTAGATGAGCGAGAGCGACCGCGGGTCGGCCTGAAACTCGGGCGCAAGCTCCATGATGACGTAATACTGGTTGGTCGGAGTGTAGATGGTGGAGACCTGGCGCGTGCCGTAAGCGTCGTAGAGGGCGTTCTCGATCTGTTCAGGCGTGACGCCGAGGGCCGCGGCGCGATCGCGCTGGATATCAACGCGCATCTGCGGGCTGGAAAGCTGCAAGTCGGAATTGACATCGACAAGCTGTGGAAGCGCGCGAAAGCCGGCCTCCATCTTCTGGCTGATCTGGTAGAGTTCGGTCAAATCCGTGCCGTAAAGGGAATATTGATAAAGCGACTTGGTCGACTGGCCACCGATGCGAATGGCCGGCGGTTGTTGCGGATAGCAGCGCAACCCGGGAATCACGGAAAGCTGCGAGCGGAGCTGGTTGACAACGACATCGGCTGGCGGGCGCTGGTTGCGGGGCTTGAGGCGAAGGATGAGCCGGCCGCTGTTGATGCTGTTGTTGCCACCACCAAGGGCAGACATGAAAGATTCAACGGCCGGGTTTTTTGCCACGATGGCGGCGGCGGCTTGCTGGTGCTGCACCATCTCGTCAAAGGAAACATTCTGGGCGGCCTCCGTGAAAATATAAACCTGCCCGGTGTCGTCGGTGGGAATGAAGCCCCTTGGCAGCAGCCAGCCAAAGACAACCGTCAGCACAACCGCGAGCAGGGCGGCGCCGACGGTGGCGGAACGGTGCCGCAGGCAGATTTTCAGCGTCCGTTCATAGAGCCCGCGCATGGAATCAAAAATACCCTCCGTCACCGCATAGAACCGGCCATGCGCCGGGTGCCCGCCGGGGGCGGTGGCGCGCAAAAAGCGGCTGCACAACATGGGCGTGAGCGTGAGCGAAACGAGGCCGGAGACGAGGATGGCACCCGTGATGGTGACCGCGAACTCATGCAAAAGCCGTCCGAGGATGCCGCCCATGAACAGGATGGGGATGAACACCGCAACGAGCGAGATGGTCATCGACAGGATGGTGAACCCGATTTCCCCCGAACCCTTGAGCGCCGCTTCGCGCACGCCCATGCCCTGCTCGATGTGGCGGACGATGTTTTCGAGCATGACGATGGCGTCGTCCACCACGAAGCCGACCGAGAGCGTAAGCGCGAGCAGCGAAAGATTATCGAGCGTGTAACCGCAAAAATACATCAGCACAAACGTGCCAAGCAGCGCCATGGGGATGGCGATGGCCGGGATGACGGTCGCCGCCAGCGTGCGCAGAAAAAGAAAAATGACGAGGATCACGAGCGCGATGGCCAGGACGAGCGTGAACTGCACGTCGTTGACCGACTGGTGCACGCTGACGGACTTGTCGAGGAGGACGTCCAACTTGACCGACCCGGGCAGGTTGGCCTGGAAGGCGGGCAGGAGCTTCTTGATGCGATCGACGACCTCGACCGTGTTGGTTCCGGGTTGCTTCTGGATGCCAAGCACGATCGAGCGGTCACCGTTGAACCAATTGGCCACGCGCGTGTCCTGCACGCTGTCGATCACATGGGCAACTTCCCGCAGGCGCACCGGCGCACCGTTGCGATAGGCCACGGCGATGTCGCCGAATTCGGCCGCGGTCGTGAGCTGGCCGTTCGCGACGACGGTGAGCGCCTCGTGCGCCCCGCTGAGCAGGCCGGTGGGCAAATCGACGTTTTGCGAAGCAAGCGCCGTGGCCACCTCCTCGAGCGCGATGCCGCGGGTGGCAAGCGAGCGCGGATCGACCTCGGCGCGCAGGGCGTATTTTTGCGAGCCGTAAATCTGGACCTCTGAGACGCCCTCGACGGTGGAGATGCGCTCGGCGAGGTTGCTTTCGGCGTATTCGTCGACGGTGGAAAGCGGAAGCGTGGACGAGCTGAGCGCAAGATAAAGGACGGGCTGGTCGGCGGGGTTGGTCTTGCGAAACGAAGGCGGCGCGGTCATCTGCTGCGGCAACTGGCGCTGCACGGCGGCGATGGCGGCCTGCACGTCCTGGGCCGCGGCGTCGATGTTGCGATCGAGGGTGAATTGCAGCGTGATCTGCGTGCTGCCGAGCGTGCTGGTAGACGTCATCGAATCGACGCCGGCAATGGTGGAAAATTGTTTCTCGAGCGGCGTGGCCACGGCGGAAGCCATGGTTTCAGGCGTGGCGCCAGGCAGGTTCGCGCTGACCACGATGGTCGGAAAATCGACGTTGGGCAGGTCGCTGACGGGCAGCAGGCGATACGCCATGAGGCCAAAGATGCACACCGCCACACTGAGCAGCGTGGTCATCACCGGACGGCGGATACAAAGCTCGGGGAGATTCATGGCATAGCGGCGGCGGAGCCCCCCAGCGGGCTCACTTCGATTTTCGTGCCGGACGCGAGGCGAAGCTGCCCGTCGGTGACAACGGTTTCGCCCTCTTTAAGCCCGCTGGCAATGATGGTGAGATTACCGTCCACGCGATCGATTTTGACGTTGCGAAGCTCCACGGTCTGGTCGGGCTTGACGACAAAGACCTGGGTGCCGGCCTGTCCATTTTGGACGGCAGGCGAAGGAACCACGATGACGCCCTCATCCGCGCCAAGTGCCGTATCAACGTTGACCAGTTCGCCAGGCCAAAGTTCATGGGCTGCGTTGGCAAAGGTGGCCTTCAACAAAACGGTGCCCGTCGTGGAATCGACACTGTTGTCGATGAACTCGAGGGAGCCTTCGGATTTTTTCGCCGCCGCGTCGGTGCCGACCGCGGTAGCGGTGAGTTTTTTTCCGTCCTTGAGCGCAAGACGGACGCGGTCGAGATAAGCCTCGGGCAGGGAGTACGCGACGGATATAGGCGCGAGCTGGTTGACGGTGAGCAGCGTCGAGCCGGCGTCATTGGCTTTGACGAGCGCCCCTTCGTGGAGCTGGAGCTGGCCCGTGCAGCCGTCAATCGGCGCGGAAATTGTGGCATAGCTCAACTGGAGTTCGGCATTGGCCAAAGCCGCCTCCTTGGATTGCACGGTGGCCTTGGCGATTTTTGCCGTGGTGACGAACTGCGCATACGTGTCCTTTGCGACCAGGGATTGCTCGTCGAGCGGCTTGTAGCGCTCGACATCGGCATCGGCGTGCTCGGCCTGCGCGCGGGCGGTGGCGAGGTCAGCCTCGGCCATGCGGACGTTGTTTTCAAATGGGCGCCGGTCGAGCGTGACGAGCAGGTCACCTGCTTTCACCTCGCCGCCCTCCTTGAAATGAATCTCCGCAATGACCCCGTCGACCTGCGACTTCACGGCAACGGCGCGGAGGCTCTGCACGGTGCCAATGCTGATGAGGTTGACGGGCACAGACTGCTTTTGAACCTGGGCCGTCGTCACCGGCACGGGCGGCGCAGCGGAATTTCCCGCCTTACCGCCACAAGCGGAAATAAGCAGGAGAACAAGGGACGCGGAAACGACGGTTGTGCCACGGCGCAGAAAATTCATGGAGGACTATGTCTAGTGGTGTTGGGCGGTTTGGCAATCAAGTCGCTTGACGCACACAACACAACAACGTTGCAGACAATCACCCTCGCCAGGCCTGGCTGGCATTGGCTTCGCAATTTAACGTTGGCAGGGCGAGGCGTCTCCCTCGGCGAGCCGCGACTCACCCGGAGGGTTCGCCCTACCCGCGCTGCCGCGTGAAGCACCGTCCCTTACAAACCTTCCTTGGCCCCGCTGTTTTTTTTCACTTCGTCAGTATGGCGCACGTCTTTGGCGCGGACGAGATAGATGACTTCCTCGGCGATGTTGGTCGCATGGTCGGCAATGCGCTCGAGGGATTTTGAAATAAACATGATTTCCAGGGCCCGGCTGATCGTGCTGGGATTTTCAATCATGAAACTGGTAAGCTCGCGGTAAAGCTGGCGGTTGATTTCATCGACCTCGGCGTCCCGCTTGCAGATGGCCAGGGCTTTGTCCGCGTCACCCGTGAGAAAACAGTCGAGCGCCCCGCGGAGCATCTCGGTGGCGATGTTGGCCATGCGCGGAATGTCGATGTACGGCTTGAGCGGCGGTTCGGCGCTGAGGCGGATTGCCCGCTTGGCGATGTTGGAAGCCTCGTCGCCCACGCGCTCAAGGTCGTGGGAAGCCTTCATTCCCACAATGACCAGGCGGAGCTGGGTCGCGACCGGCGCCCGAAGGTTCATGTAACGGATGGCCTCATTGTCGATCTCGACTTCGAGGCGGTCGATCTCGTCATCCGCCGCGATCACCTGGTCGGCCTGCGAAGGGTTGCCATCCACGAGGGCCTTGATGGCATCGCGCACCTGGCGGATAGCGGTCTCGCCCATGCGGAGCAGCTGGCTGCGGAGGGATTCGAGTTCGGCGTCGAAAAAACGTTGCATAAAAAAAGTGGGTTCGGGGCGAAAAGGGTTTAACCAAAGCGGCCCGAGACGTAGGCCTCGGTCTGCGGGTTGGCGGGGTTCATGAAGATCGTGCGCGTCTCGTCGTATTCGATGAGTTTGCCCATGTAGAAAAACGCTGTCTTGTCCGAGCAACGCGCAGCCTGCTGCATGTTGTGGGTGACGATGACGACCGTGTAGTTCGCACGCAACTCATGAATGAGTTCCTCGACTTTGGCGGTGGCGATGGGGTCGAGCGCGGAGCAGGGCTCGTCCATGAGCAGGATTTCCGGTTTCACGGCAAGGGCGCGGGCGATGCAAAGGCGCTGCTGCTGGCCGCCGGAAAGGCTGATGCCGGGGCGCCCGAGCGTGTCCTTCACCTCATCCCACAACGCCGCCATGCGCAGCGACTCCTCCAGGCGCTGGCGGAGAAAACCCTTTTGGGTCAGTCCGTTCAGGCGCAGGCCGACGAGGACATTCTCCGCAATGGACATGGTGGGAAACGGATTTGATTTCTGGAACACCATGCCGCCCCGCCGGCGCACGACCGTGGGCTCGACGTTCGGGCCATAAAGGTTTTCTCCAAACAGCCGCACCTCGCCCCCGATGCGCGTGCCGGGCGTCAGTTCGTGCATGCGGTTGAGCGCGCGAATGAAAG
>Ga0210387_10000738_pt1 | contig 24009 bp, 17 predicted proteins | sample IncBWC7OmetaG_FD_160108 | JGI IMG/M metagenome (GOLD analysis project Ga0210387, IMG submission 160108) | Forest soil microbial communities from Barre Woods Harvard Forest LTER site, Petersham, Massachusetts, United States - Inc-BW-C-7-O ...
AGCGACTCACGCGGCCAAAGACAGCGGGATCGCGCTCGAGTTAGCAAAGATCGAGAGCCTTCACTTGCCCCTGTTGGAGGCTTCAAAACGCCAATTCGACCGGATGGTCGAGCTCGGGCTGGGGGAGATCGACAAGTCAGGTATTTCGGGGCTGACTTTTCGCTCGCGTCGAGCTTCAGGGTAGTGTGCCCCAAGGGCATTGAACTGAAACCCAACTGCGAAGCAACTTGGCATCACCATGGCATTTGCCAAAAGCCCTTTCCAAAATGACAGGGGCATCTCCGTCAGCGGCGCGGCGCTCTTTTTGGAAAAACTTTCTGGGCCTAAACTCGGCTGAGACGCGCGTCAAGTGGCGCGGGGTTCGGACGGAGCTCAAGTGCGACCTCGAGACCCTAAGCGTGTGAGGTCGTTAGAAACGCGTGGGCGTGGTGTGTTTCCCACGCTTTCTCCAGGGCGGGCACTTCCGGCAGCACGCCATTATTGTGGCTTTGAATGCTCTTGAGGGCGAGGCAGATCTCGGCCTCAGCCCGATCAAGGTCTCTCCGGTGCAGGGCCTTGGGTCGAGAAGGGTCGGAGGTCGCTCGAAGCCTGGCGGTCTCCTCATTGAGATGCTTAAGGATTTCCCGCAGCGTTCCATCGGGAACAACGGACGCCACCGCGTTGCCCGCTTCAGGCGAAGCCTTTGTATTGGATGCCATCTGATTCGCTTCTTCGTCCGAGAACTGGGCGCGCTCAGACCTTTGCCGGTAGGCAAGGACCATTTCCGATAAGGCGGAGAGCGTGGAAAGGACGGTTTGACCGAGCTCGATGGAAGCACTTCCAAGGCCTTTCTCGGGCGCCAGATGTTCCTTCACGCGGACCAGATCGCCGTCATTGGTACTCTGAACCGTTCTCAACAATTGTTCCAGCAAGGCGACCTCCTCTGACTGTTTTTCGACTAGCCACTGGAGGAAATTGTCAGCCGTTCGATCAGACTCAGACGGTGTCTTAAAATCATTGATGAAATGCGCGGCCCTTGCCATAGACACTAGCGCATTGGTGTGGGCAGTGACTCGCGCTTCCTGTTCGAGCGAAAGTTTTATCGCATATTCGGCGGCTTTGAAGTCCGCCCGAGGAACGGCTACCACGGGAATGTTAACGCGGGCACCGGTGTCGATAACGAACTGAATGATCCGAAGCGCGTCCTTCTTTTCCTCTTCGGCCTGCTCGTAGAAATGGGCGGATAGTTCGGACTGTCCTTCGGCAGCAAAATGGGCACCGATCGCATAATACTGCAGCATCGCGCCAAACTCGTTGCCTATCTGGAGATTGATTGCGTTGACGATTTCTTGGTTAGCAATCACAGAATAGATTGTGAATCCGAGATCTGGCAGTTGCAATCATAATGTATTTGCCTGAGCAGCAAAACTCGATGAGACAGCCGTGGCGGGCCGTCACCATTTAACACTTTGGTCCGGATTTGGAGCAGTAAATAGAGGCGGCATCGAATCGCGCATTGGCGGTCTCGCAATGTCCCACTTGGAAAACGAATTTCATAACCTGATGCGCTCCACCTCGCTCAGTGTAATCTCGTCCTTTGTCCGGTCGTAAAGTTTGGTTGTGCGCGGGGACTCGTGTCCCGCCATCTGCTGGGCGTGCTCCAGCCGTCCGTCGTTCTCCAGGTAAATGGTGATGCCGGTTGCCCGCCAGGTGTGACATCCAACGGGGGTGAGAAAGCCGGCCGCCTTGCCCGTTTTCGAATCGCAGCCCAGGCGTTGTACCGGTTGAGAGCTCGTCCGGTCACTGCCGTTCCAGCCGAATTAACGCTCTGTAACAGAGGTTGGCCGTTCCGAAGGCCTGCTGCCTCAATATATTCGTTCAGGATCTGCTCGAGCAAATGATGCACTGGCATTTCGTGCTCCTTGCCACCTTTTTCGTGGAGTGGGAAGGCCGGTGAGGTCTAACAGAGGCGCTCCCGCTTCCTTTGCTATCGTGATGCGGTTTGCAGCCAAAATCTGTCCTAAAATTGCCCTAACATAGCTTTGCTGGTCAGCCCATCTGGGCTTTAAAAGCTTGAACCGTACTGAAGTTTGAGCGCAGCCACACGCAAGGGAAATCAGAGCGTTCAACGGACCCGATACTCATAGGTGCGTGTGCTCGTGCTCCGGTTATGTTCTGGCGGGAAGATGCGTTCTGCTAAGATTCGCATTTTGGAATCTGGTTCTTGTTCCATCAGCTCTAGAATCTCTTGGGCATCAGGCCCGAGTGCGGGTCCACTAGAAAGTGGACCGCTTGGCGGGCGATTGTAGCGGCTGATGGCCGAGGCTAGCGCATCATGCTCAGCTTGGGTCTGCGGCAGGGTTTTTGGGGTTGCAGCAGCCTTAATTTTTCTGCAAACGTCGACCAAAACCCAGTTTTGCTCGGATGGCGTGAGGCTGTCCAGCGGCTTTGAAATCTCGTTTGCGGCCTGATAGTGTTCTATCTCAGTCTCATCGTATAAACAGGGACTGATAGAGACCCAAAGGATCACGAGCCCTTCTTTTTTTGCCGCGTCCAGAAGCGGTGGCAGTAGAGCTTCCTGTCAGCGTCGCATGGCGAAGATCCGTCTCAATTAATTGAGCCGTAGTGAGGTTCGCCAGCGTGAGGTCTGCCCCATAGAGGCTCGCCAAAGTGAGGTTTGCCCGATTGAGTTGCGACTGACTGAGGTCCGCCCGCCTGAGGTCTGTCGCAAAGAGGAGCGCCCCCGCGAGGTTCGCCCGCCTGAGGTCCGCCTCGCTGAGTTTCGCCAGAGCTACCGGAAGCGACGTTCCCAACGATCACGACGAAATCCGATTAGTTAGCCGTCCTCCTGAGGCCTGCTCGCTGGCAGATTGGGATACAGGAACCGTTCACCGTTCGGCGTTCGGCGTTCGGCGGCGGCGGCAAAATGACGCAAAAAACGCATGCAACGAATGTTCCTATAAATCGCTTTTTGCCTTTCGCGAGATTCGCCGCCGAACGCCGAACGCTTCCTAGCACATCTGCCAATGTTCGCTAAAATTCAAAAAATGAATGACGCAATCATACTCACGGATGCGACGCGCAATATTTCCATAAAAGAATGGAAAATAAGCTCGGATGACGCTGGAACTACTTCGGATGGGCTTAGGTGGAGCGTTACCAAACGGGTCCTGGCAGGAGGCAGACAAGAAGGAGTTGAGGTCATCGAGGTGGATAACGGCCTCATGAAATTCACCGTTGTGCCAACGCGCGGTTTTCAGGTCTGGACGGCCAATGTCGGAGAGCTCCGGCTGGGCTGGGACTCGCCGGTGACTGAAATCGTCCACCCACAATTTGTGAATCTGGCCGAGCGCGGCGGTCTGGGCTGGCTAAACGGTTTCGGTGAATGGATTTCTCGCTGCGGCCTCGAATCGATGGGTCCGCCGTGCAAGGATGGAAGTCTGACCTACACACTGCATGGTCGGATCAACTACCTTCCAGCGAGTTACGTCGAGGTCAGGTTCGAATCCGCACCGGCGCCGCGGATCGTTCTTCGGGGAGTGGTGGACGAGTCACTGATGTTCGGACCACAACTTCGGCTGACGACAGAGATCTCAACCGAGATCGGCAAACCGGCCTTAAGTTTCGACGACACGGTAACGAACCTTTCCGATGCGCCTCAGGAGATGGAAAGCCTTTATCATGCGAATTTCGGCCCTCCTGTCCTCGGGGCGGGCGCCCAATTCGTTGCTCCGGTCAAAAATGTTGCGCCGCGGGATTCGCGCGCGGCGGAAGAGGAGATGGCCGGCTGGTGCGACTACACTGGTCCGCATGCGCCAGGGTACACCGAGCAGGTCTATTTGATCGAGCTCTACGCCGACGATGCCGGCATGACAGAAGCAATGCTAAGGTCTGCTGACGGCACGAAGGGCGCTCTCGTTTCCTTCAACGTTCGCCAGTTGCCGTTCATGACACTCTGGAAAAACGAGGCGCCGTCGAAAGCCGGATATGTCACGGGATTGGAGCCCGGCACCAGTTTCCCTTTGCCGAAGCCGGTAGAGCGCGCAGCCAGACGAGTCCCGAAGCTTAACGGTGGGGAGAGTCACCAGGCAAAGGTCACATTCCGTGCTTTGGTTGCGAGGGAAGAAGTGGAGTATGCTGCGGATACGATCAGGAGATTGCAGCGGGCCGACCCACAGGTGCAGATTACGCCGCTGGACGCTCAGTAAACGTATCGGCATGTCGTCTCGGCTAGCTCGGTTCAAACAACCAATTGCCCACCGCCGAACGCCGAACGCTGAAACGGTGAACGGTGAACGGTGAACGCTAAACGCCGAACGCCGAAGGCCTAAATCTTCTTATAGATGACGCACGAGTTGATCCCGCCAAAACCGAACGCGTTGCTCAACACGTACCGCAAATCACCTTCGCGTGGTTCATTCGGGACGACGTCCAGATTGCAGGCTGGATCAGGGGTTCGATAATTCAGAGTCGGGGGGATCAGTCGATTGCGAATTGCCAGGGCACAGAGAACGCCTTCAATGGCTGCGCTCGCACCCAGGGGATGCCCGTAGTAACCCTTGGTTCCGCTGACGGGGATCGTTTGCGTTCGTTCACCGAACACTTTTCGAATGCAGAAGGCTTCATTGGAGTCATTGAGCTGCGTCGAACTCGCGTGAGCGTTGATGTAATCGACCTGGTCCGCGTTCAGCCCAGCGTAATTCAAGGCGTCACGAATCGCGCGCACACAGGAGTCGCCGGTGGGCAGGGGCGTCGTCATATGGAAAGCGTCGTTGTTGAGGCTGTAGCCGATCACTTCCGCGTAGATATTGGCATCACGCGCCTTTGCATGTTCATACTCTTCCAGGATCAGGCTGGCGGCACCTTCACCCATCACGAATCCATCGCGATTCTGATCGAATGGACGACAGGCCACCGATGGATGAGAGCGGCTCATTGTTCGGATAAAAGCGAACGCTCCATACGTCAGCGGGCTTAACGGCGCTTCGGCTGCGCCTGCAATCATAACGTCCGCCCAATCTTCGCGGATATATCGGAGCGCCTCCCCGATTGCGACGTTGCCACTGGCGCAACTATTGGAATTGGTGGTTCCGACGCCGCGGAGTCCAAACTCAATCGCCGTGTTACAATGAGCCGATCCGCCGAAAACCTGCAAAGCGAGCGTTTGTCGAACCGACTTTGGCCCGCCATGCACAAAGGCCTCATGCTGGTCCTCTGCGTTGGCGACGCCGCCGAGCGCAGTGCCGAAGCTGACACCCACGCGGTCATGGGGAACGTCCGGGGAATAATCGAGGCCGCTATCCTGGAGCGCGAGCTTGACCGACGCCACCGAGAATTGCGCGTAACGATCTAATCGTTTCAATCGATGCGGAGGAAAAATAGTTTCCGGAGACCAATTCAAGATTTCCCCCGCGCTGGTCGCCTTGAAGATCGACGCATCGAAGGTTGAGACAGGGCCGATACCCGACTTTTTATTCTTGATTGCTTCCCAGAACGCCTCCTTGCCGATCCCGATGGGGGTGATTGGTCCAACTCCTGTGATTACGACTCGCCTCATTTTTTCTCCACGTGAGCCTTCATGTGCCGCAGCGTTTGCGTGGCAACGTAGTTGATAAAAAATCCTCCGATGATCGGCTCTGCGACGGGGGCAAGCGGCGGCACCCGGAAAGAGAGGTCATGAACGATTTGCACTTCAACCCCAGCTGCGAGGGGCCGAAATTTCCAGACCACCTTCATCCCTTTCGTCCAAGCATTCAGATGTTTAAAGCGTATTTCCCGGTTCTCGCGGTCGATGATCTGCTCTGATACCCAGGCGATCGGTATAGAGCCGCGGTTGGCAGCCATCTTGACAAGGTTCCGCACCGGGCCTTTCTCGTAATAATGGATATAGCGGTAATGAGGGAGAAACGTGGGCCAGCGTTCGAGGTCGGCGGCGGTTTCGAAGATAATCTCTTCGGGGGCATTCATAAGAATCGCATTGGTGTGGTACATGTCGGTCGATCAGCAACGTAACGAAGGTAACACTCACCCGCTTCAACTTTCATCGACTCGAGTTGATAGACCCGGGAAGACGGTAGAAATGTTCCAGAGGTCCCGAGAATGCCCGGAGCGCCGGACCCGCCGGCCAGGATAGGAGCGATCGTGATAAAGAGCTCGTCAACCGCATCCAATTCGGCCAGAGCCTTGGCTAACCGCGGTCCTCCTTCGCACACCAACGTTCGGACCTGACGCGTTTCGTACAGATCGTTCAAGACTTCCGGCAGGCTCACGTGATCACCGCCGCTGAGATGCAGTTCCGCCTTGGCCCGAAGTTCGGTTTGATTGATCGCCGGCATACGCGTTGTCGAATAGATCAGAATCGGGGAAAATCGATGATTGAAGATGTTCAGGTCCAAGGAGAGGTCGCCTGAATTTGAAATGACGACGCGAATCGGGTATTCGCTTTGGCCCCGCTGGGTGCGCGCACGCCGGAGCGACTCGTCGGGTAAACCCATCGACATCTGGTCGATCTGCAGCGTATTCCTGCCCACCATCAGGGCATCCCCAAGCGAACGGATCTCAAGCAGCCGGTGCTTGTCGAACGCCGAAGTGAAACCCGATGGAGTCTGTTTGGCCGTCGATACTTTGCCATCGACCGTGACGGCAAAGTTCAAAATAACTCGAGGCCGTTGCATTAGAAGTAATACCTGTTTGGACGCTAATTTATTCCCACGAACGTTCACCGTTCACCGTTCACCGTTCGGCGTTCGGCGTTCGGGGGGCGTAGTGGACGCCGGCAACACTAATTCCGTTTCCATTGCACGCTCGGACTCCTTCGACTCTGCCTTTCCGGATTGGTATCGGCCCCCCAGAACCTAATGTCCAGCTCGCCGCCGAACGCCGAACGCCGAACGCTAAACAAATCTCTGCTTCCAGTGGGTCAACGCCGCTACGATATCGTCTTTGGAAGCGCCGGAGCTTAGCTCCCAAACCATTGGCTGTTCGCCCTGTAGAGAGGGGATCAGCGCGGCAAAATCGATCATTCCGCTGAAAGGGACACGGTGATCGCGAGCGGGGAACTGCACATCATGAATGTGACAGCCTATCAGTCGAGGGGACATCTCGGCCAGCCATTCGGCGTGATCAATCAATGTCAAATTGTGACGAACCTGGGCGTGGCCGAAATCATGCCAGTAACCGAGCGTACTGTCGCCAATTTCCTGGAACAGGCGACGAAATTCTCGCTCAGACGGAAAAGTTTCGATTCCGATGCGGTTTTCGACACCCAGAGTGACGCCGGCTGCTTTCGCGTGGGCAAGCGCAGGTTGCAGCCATTCGAGAACGCGATCGTAGGCCGCCACTGCTTCGCGCTTGCGGATGGCGGCCAATTTCAGCCTGACGTAGCGGCGATCGAGATATCGGCCGGCGAAAATGGAGCGAACTAGCTGCTCTGTGTAGTCCGGAACTGCAACCGAGCCGAGGTGCATCACCACCCTCTTGGCGCCGATTCTGTGCGCATAGTCAATTGTCTGCAGGGTATAGTGTTGGGCGCGGTCTCGTTCGTCCGGCCGGACTGAAGTACACTGGTAACAGTCCGGTGCCGGACCCTCGATCTCGATGGGAAGCGGACAATAATTGTGGAGACTCGTCACCTTCATCGGGTGATCGGAGAGAAACTGTTCAATCCCCTCCCACAGCGATTGCCGGATACCGTGACCCAGTTCGACGCTGTCGAAACCGAGGGCGAAGATTTCGTTCAACATCTCGTTGCCACGAGTATGACGGCTCGAATTCCAGCAGGTGGAGAAAGCTAAATGCATCGGGGTCAGGACTCAGGACTCAGGAGTCGGGATTCAGGATTCAGAAGTCAAGAGTAATGGAGTATTGGGGTATTTGGGTAATCGGGTATTTGGGCAATGAGGTAATGGGGAATCAGGAGTCAGTCCTGTCGTAAGCTTTTCTTTTAGTTAATAAGGAAGTGTCGGCTTTTTTGTGTGTGGGCCCGGTTTTCTTTTAGTTAATATTGAACTGAAATCTTTGCTGCTTGGGTTCTAAGGGGGGGCGTTTGCCCCAATCGGGACGAGCAACAAACTGGCGCCCAGGCAATCGCCCCGGGCTGGCGGGTTGCGAAAATGCCTGGGACAAGACTGATTACTGATTCCTGACTCCATTCTCCAAAACCCCACACTCCATTACTCCCGGCTTCTTGACTCCTTGACTCCTTGGCTCCTTGGCTCCTTGGCTCCTTGGCTCCTCTCACCGAGCCCAGGTGATCAATCTCAATTCATGCTCCTGAACAAGGTTCGGATGGGTCGGAATCACCCGTACATTGAATCCGTAACTTCCACTTTCCGTGGCCGGAATCATCCCGCTAAAGCGATAAACTCCGTTGTCTCCCCCCTTTTCGACGCTCGCGAGATCGACGGTGTAAGGATTGCGAAGTGATCCGTTGTCCGACTCCCCGACATACGCCTGAACTCGAACGTGCGTGGGATCGACAGGCCCCAGAAAGACGCGGGCAATGATCTCCAATTTGTCGCCGACAAACATCGAGGCTCGGCCTGCCTGAGAAGTTTCCACGGATTCGATCCAAATATGTGGCCAATCGACTCGGGTAGCGTGTTTCCACTTCGCGAGTTCCACCGCCGCCTTGCAATTATTCGAGCTGAGAGCCTTAAACCCTTGGGCAGCCGGTTCGTACAGTCGTTCCGTGTATTCTTTGACCATCCGGTGGGTATTAAAGACTGGCGTAACACTTCGCATCGACTCCCGCATCAGTTGGATCCAGGCGATCGGAATACGACCGTCAGGCTTAGCGTAATAGAGGGGGATAATTTGGTTTTCCAGAGTGTTGAACAGGCTGTCTGAGTCGACTTCATTTTGAAAATCCGGGCTCCCTTCGGAAATTTCCGCTCCAATTGCCCAACCGTTCTTGGCGTTGTATCCTTCGCACCACCAGCCATCCAGAACGCTGAGGTTCAACCCGCCGTTTGGCGGCAGCTTCATCCCGCTGGTTCCGCTTGCTTCCAGAGGTCGAAGCGGGTTGTTGAGCCAGAGATCAACTCCCTGGTATAACCTGCGTCCGATGTAGGTATCGTAATCTTCAACGAAGACCACGGCCTGTTCGAGTTCGGGTTCACGCGATTTATTGTAAACCTCCTGGATGAATCGTTTTCCCGGTTCATCCTTTGGATGGGATTTGCCTGCAAAAATGAATTGGACCGGGCGCTCCGTATTTTGAATCAGGCGGAGGAGTCTTTCTTTCTGGCTAAAAAGCAAAGTACCACGTTTATAGGTCGCAAAACGGCGGGCGAACCCAATCGTGAGCACGTCCGGGTTGAGAATACTATTAATTTTTCGTAACTGCTCGGGCGATTCACCAAGGCGGATACGTTGGCGGCGCAACCTGTCGCGAATAAAGTCGATCAGCCGGGCTTTCAGCAAATGATGAGTTTCCCACAGTACGTCATCAGGGATGTCGATAACTCTGCGCCAGTATTCCGTGTCGGTGAGATGTTCTTCCCAATCGGGACCCAGATATTTTGCGTAAATGCGATGAAATTCAGGGGCCGTCCACGTTTTGGTGTGGATTCCGTTGGTAATGCTGGTGATCGGCACTTCCTGAATTGGGACCCCGGCCCACACGTCTTGCCATAGCCCTTGGCTCACGTCACCGTGCAGTTTGCTCACGCCGTTGGCATGGCGGCTGACCCGCAGCGCGAGAATCGTCATACTGAACGTATGCGTAGGCTGCGCGGTCGGTTCTCCGAGCCGGAAAAAATCGTCAAAACTGATCCGGAAATCTTCTGCGTACCAGGAAAAATGGCGGACCATCATCTCGCGCGGGAATGCGTCATTTCCGGCCGGCACAGGAGTGTGCGTCGTAAAAACGTTGGAAGACGCGACCACCTGCAGGGCAGTGTAATATTCCAGTCCTTTATCCTGGACGTATTGGCGAATCCTTTCCAGGGCAAGAAACGCGGAGTGGCCCTCATTCATATGATAAACCTCCGGGTGGATACCGAGGGCATCCAGGGCTCTGACTCCGCCGATCCCAAGGACAATCTCCTGACGGATTCGCATCTCAAGGTCGCCGCCGTACAACTGTGCCGTGATCGGGCGATCTTCCGGGGAATTCTGTTGGATATCCGTATCGAGCAAGTAGAGCTTGATTCGGCCGATCTGCAGCTCCCAGACTTTGGCGGTAACATTTCTGCCCAGAATCGAGACAGAAACGTGAAGCGGCTGATCACTCGTCTTGGCTTCCAGCAAGGGCAGATGATTAAAATTCTGGTTCAGGCTCACCGCTTCCTGCCAACCATCTTTGTTGATCTGCTGCTTGAAGTAACCATGCCGGTAAAGCAGTGTCACCGCGCAGAAGTTCAAATCGAGGTCGCTGGCCGACTTGCAGTGATCGCCGGAAAGAATACCGAGACCGCCGGAATAGTTCGGCACGGATTCATGAAAACCGAATTCCGCCGAAAAATAGGCGATACGCGGCGCGCTCGATCGAAGTTTTCCATAAGTGTCGGTTCGCGCCATGTAGGCCTTGAATTTTTGGTATACGGCCTGCATTTCACGGATGTAGTCGTCATCGGCTGCGAGTTCGACCAAACGGGCTTGGCGCGAGAGCTGCAACATCCGGATTGGATTGTGGTTCGTTCTGTCCCAGAGCTGAGTATCCAAATGCCGAAAGAGCCGTCGAGCATCGGGCTCCCAGGTCCACCACAGATTATGAGCAAGTTCACGGAGCGGTTCCAGATTCTCCGGTAATCGGGGTGATACATTAAAGGTTTGTACAGGTTGCATCGTGTTTTTCTTTGAGTTCTCTCCGTCAAATCCTCGTATTCGGACAACGGGACCTCCGCAAGCACAACGTGTGCTCGACAGACTTGCAAGCATTGTTAAGCAAAGGGTCCTTCTTTTGCGCAATTCTTTGGAGGCAAAGCGGGACCCTTTGCTGACACGTCCGTTGACCTTCGGTTTCCCTCGCTGGATAATGGCAGACGCACGATGAACTATCGCACTTATCGAAATACCGATCTTCGGGTGAGCGAAGTCGGTTTTGGCATGTGGACGGTGTCCACCGGATGGTGGGGCAGCTTTAGTGAGCAGGAGGCGGTGAATCTTCTCCGGAGAGCTTTCGATCTTGGAGTAACGCTCTTCGACGCAGCTGATACATACGGGAACGGACTGAGCGAAGAATTGATCGCAAAGGCGTTTTCCCACCAGCGTGATCAAATTGTGATAGCGACCAAGATCGGGTACGATTTTGTCCATCACGGGAACGAACGACGCGGGCAACGAGAAATCCCTCAGGATTTTTCGCCTGAAGCAATGGTCCGGGCCACTGAGGCCGCCCTGAAACGACTCAAAACGAATCGGATCGATCTTCTGCAGCTCCACAATATCCGGATGGAACAGGTTGCCGACGACACGGTCTGGGAAACCCTCGAGCAATTGCGTCAACGTGGCTTGATCCGGTATTACGGTATCGCGCTCGGACCTGCGATCGGCTGGAAGTACGAAGGGATCAATTGTGTGAAAGAACGCTCTGTCACCAGCGTCCAGCACATTTATAATTTGCTGGAGCAATATCCCGGTGCGGTCATTCAAGACACCGCGACTGAACATGGCAACGAGACAATGTTCCTGATTCGTGTGCCGCATTCCTCCGGAATGTTGGAGGGGCATTACACCGCGGAGACCAAGTTTCCGCCGAACGACCATCGAAGCCATCGTCCGCGCGTCTGGCTTATCAACGGGGTTCGAAAAGTGGAACAACTCCGGTTCTTGGAACGTGCCAATCGGACCTTGGGTCAGGCGGCTTTGCTCTGGTTGCTCAAAGATTCGCGGGTGGCCTCGACGCTTCCGAACATCTACGACGAGAAGCAACTCACCGAATTCGCAACGATTTCGGAATGTCCGGATCTGACGGACGATGAAATGGAGCAGGTTTCATCGTTGTACGCCGCCAACTTCGGGATTGACGATGACGATCCGCCAAAGTTCAAGGGAACGATGGAACTGATCCAGGAGTCAGGATTCAGGAGCCAGGAGCCACATTGACAACTGCTATCATTTACGATGCGCGCAGTCATCCAACGCGTCACACGCGCCTCTGTGGAGATCCAACACGAGATCGTTAGCCAGATCGGTCGCGGGCTGCTGGTGTTCCTGGGAATCGAAACCGCGGATTCGCGTGATGACATTGTCTGGCTGGCCGGCAAGATTGCTCGACTTCGCGTTTTCTCGGATGAGAACGGCGCGATGAACCTTTCCGTGCAAAACATTGCCGGCGATCTCCTGATCGTCAGCCAGTTTACGTTGTTGGCGAGCACGCGAAAAGGTAACCGACCTTCCTTCGGCGGCGCAGCGGCGCCCGAGCAGGCAAACCAGCTCTATGAAGAATTCTGCGAGCAACTTGAAACGGAGGTTGCCGAACCGGTTGCTCGAGGGATTTTCGGCGCAGACATGCAAATCGAACTCGTCAATGACGGTCCGGTAACTATCTGTCTGGATACCAAGAGGAAGCAGTGATTCAGGATTCAGGATTCAGGAGTCAGTGACGCTGCTCGAGTTGAATTCTTCGGGAGGGAAACGGATGAATCATCATCCGCAGATCGGACTCCTGACTCCTGAATTCTGACTCCTGACTCCTGAATCGAATCCTTGCTTGCGGAGCGCCTGGGGGGCACCTACTTTCGTTGTTTGTCCCGCGAACACCGTGAGGAGTTCCGGGACGATTTCCTGTCCGGAAGAATTTATGTCCAACATCGTTTTAGTCGGCGCACAATGGGGCGACGAAGGCAAAGGAAAGGTCATTGATTACCTCACCGACAAAGTCGACGTCGTCGTACGAAGTCAGGGGGGGAATAATGCAGGACACACAGTTGTCGTCGGCGAGAAGAAATATATCCTGCGCCTGATTCCCTCCGGCATTCTCCGCAGGGGGAAACTTTGTGTGATTGGCAACGGGGTGGTGATTGATCCCATCGCTCTTTGGGAAGAAATATCGGAATTGGCGGCGCATGGCGTTAAGATCAACTCGAGGAACCTATTGATCAGCGAGTGCGCGCATCTGGTATTCCCGTTCCACAAAACGATCGACGAACAACGCGAAGCGGCAAAGGGAGCCCAGAAAATTGGAACAACAAAGCGCGGGATAGGCCCGGCCTACGGCGACAAGATTGCCAGAGTGGGGATCCGTTTAGGGGAGCTTTTGCAGCCTGAATTGTTCGCTGAGAAACTGCGGGGGCGAGTCAAAGAGGTAAATTTGATCCTGCGCGATTTCGGTCAAAAGCCGATAAAGTTTAAGGCGCTTCTCGATCAGTACCTGGAAGTTGGTGAAAAAATTCGACCACTCATTACCAATACAGTCCTGACGGTTCACAAGGCGATGGCCGCTGGCAAAGAAATTCTTTTTGAAGGCGCTCAAGGAACGTTTCTGGACCTGGATCACGGAACCTATCCGTATGTTACTTCCTCGAATACAACCGCAGGGGGTGCCTGCACGGGGTCTGGGATACCCCCGAACAGGATTGATCGGGTGGTCGGCGCAATGAAGGCGTACACGACCCGAGTTGGCGAGGGTCCGTTTCCGACGCAGGATGCCCAAGTCGCCGATCTGATGCATTCGATGGGACGAGAGTACGGCGCCGTCACCGGGCGGGCTCGTAGATGCGGGTGGTTTGATTCCGTTGCGACGAGGTATGCCCAGATGCTGAACGGGATCGACGAGTTGGCCGTGACGAACCTGGATGGCTTGGACTCTCTCCCCCGATTGAGAGTTTGCGTGGCCTACAAGCTCGACGGGAAAAAAATTGAAGTGCCGCCGACCTGTGTACGGCAACTGGCGAAGTGCGTTCCAGTTTATGTCGAAGTGTCCGGTTGGGAGAAATCGACCAGCGAAACTCGGTCTTTTGCGGAGCTGCCGCCAAACGCCCGAGAGTATCTGCGCATGATTTGCGATCTGACCGGAGCAAAGCTTAAACTGGTTGGTGTGGGCCAAAGTCGCGCCCAGACTATTCTGGTGTAGTGTCCTTCGCAGGACACAGGGTTTCAAGAATGTCCACGAGAGCTCTGAAACATATTGCAGTGATCATGGACGGTAACGGCCGTTGGGCTCGCCAACGAGGTTGGCCGCGAACCAGAGGCCATCTCGAAGGAGCGAACGCAGCCAAAAAATGTGTGGAGGCATGTCTCGAACTCGGGATCGAATACCTGACGCTCTACACCTTTTCCACAGAGAACTGGCGACGTCCTAAAGAGGAGATCGACACTCTCATGGGGCTTTTACAGAAGTTTTTAAGGGATTATACGGACGATTTACGTAAACGCAGTGTCAAACTTGAGGCAATCGGCCGACTGAACGAGATTCCAACGGCCGTGCAAAGGCAGCTTCGAGAGTCAATCGCCGCAACTGCAGACGGTAAGCGGCTTACGACTATCCTGGCGTTAAACTACAGTGGCCGAACCGAGATAGTCGATGCAGTGAAAAGGATCGTTGAAGACGTCGTGGCTGGCAGGATGGGAATCGATCAAATCAATACCGAAATCTTTGCCGAACGCTTGTATACGCATCAATGGCCGGATCCGGATTTGTTCATTCGGACCTCCGGCGAAATGCGGATTTCGAATTTTTTGCTCTGGCAACTGAGTTACACGGAAATCTACGTGACACAGAAGCTCTGGCCCGATTTTGGCAGGGACGATCTTTTCGAAGCCGTAGAAGAATTTGGGCGGCGAAATAGAAGATACGGTGGAGTGTAGAGCCTGGATAACTTGCCGGCCGGCCATCGCTGGCTTGCAACTTTTTTAGAGTAATGTCTTTTTCTGCTCATCCCTAATGGACCAGCGCGGAAAAGGGCTCTATGGTCGGTGCTCAAAATTGAGCAAGTCGCTTGCGCATTTACGTGGGTGCGCAAATGATATGTTTTTGACCGTAAACCAGGGGATTTATTGAGCGGGTTCCGGCACCCCACCGGGCACAGATATTGATGCAGACAATTTTGTTAGTAGATCCTGAAACCGACTTCCTCGAGTGGGCCCAAAATCAGCTCGAGACGCCAACCACGCGCGTCGTGACCTCGACAACGGCCGACGAAGCCTACAAAATTTACATTGCGGAAAACCCGGATCTACTGATTTCGGAGACCCATTTAATGCCTTTCAGCGGATTGGAGCTCTTGGCCAGGGTCCGCCAGCGGGATTCCAACGCGATCGTCATTCTGATGAGCGCCTTCGGAACGACCCAATCGGTCATCGAGTCGATGAAATTGGGCGCTTTCGACTACCTCAGAAAGGAATCGCTCCCGTTCAATTTGAAGCCGGTTGTCGATGCGGCTCTGACCGCGCAGGCTGAAATGCGTTCCGCGACCGCGTTCAAGCCCCAGTTGACCGTCGAGCAATATCAAGACAGCCTGGTCGGCCAGTCCCAGCCGATGCAACAAGTCTTCAAGATGGTGGGCCGCGTCTCTCATAGCGACGCACCGGTAATGATCACCGGCGAAAGCGGCTCCGGCAAGGAGTTGGTCGCGAGGGCGATTCATCATTACAGCAATCGTAGCCTCCAACCTTTCATTGCGATCAATTGCGCTGCGATTCCAGAGAATCTGCTGGAGAGCGAACTTTTCGGGCATGAAAAAGGAGCTTTCACCGGAGCTTCTGCGCAGCGGATCGGGCGGTTCGAGCAGAGCAACGGAGGAACGCTTTTCCTGGACGAGATCGGTGACATGCCGCTCGCCGTCCAGAGCAAAATTCTACGCGTGCTTCAGGAGGGTGAATTCTCCCGGGTCGGCGGAAACACCACCGTCAAAACCGACGTTCGAATTATCGCTGCCACCAACAAGACGCTGGAGCAAGAAGTCGCGAAAAAGCAATTTCGCGAAGATCTCTTCTATCGCTTGAACGTGGTCAGGATACACCTGCCGCCGCTCCGCCAGAGGAGAGAAGACGTCAACCTGCTGGCTGAGTATTTCCTGAAAAAGATTGCCACGCAAAAGCATCTGCCTCAGCTCAAGCTCTCGGAAGAGGCGGTAAAATTGATGGAGGAATATCCATGGCCGGGCAACGTGCGCGAACTGGAGAACACGATTCAGCGGGCCTGTGTCCTCGCCACGAGCGATGTGTTGCTCCCAAAAGATATTCCGCTCGGCGCGGCGACTCAACAATCCGACGGTGGCTCAGAGAATATGGCGGTGGTGGTCAGCAATAATCCGATCAGGCCGACCCTGGAGACGGCTGTTGAGATCCTGCTTGATGCGGCGTCCACCGACCGCTCGCTCCAGTTGCTCCCCTGGCTGGAGCGGGAGTTTACGCTTTTCGCAATGAAGCGAACAAAAGGAAACCAAGTCAAAGCGGCCAAGCTCCTGGGAGTCACACGTGCGACGTTGCGGAAACGAATCGAGCGCTACGGTATTACAAGGGAGCTGAATTTTCAGTAGATTGTTCGGGTAGCGGTCGATGTCACAATTTTTGGAGAATTTGCGACCGCGGATCGTCCTGCCATTGTTCATAGGGTCCATTCTCACGCGGCAATGTCAGAACATCTGGCAGACATAGTTGATTCAATTCGCAATTTCCAGCCCATTCTGGAGCTGTTACAACGGAAAAGCCCCGTGACCCTGAGCCATGTGTGCGAGGGTGCGCAGGCCTTTGTTGCCGCCTGTGCCGTGCGGCATCACACTTCCAGATCTTGCTGGATTCTTTGCCCCGATGTCCGGCGCCAGGAAGAAATTTTCAACGGCCTTTTAAACTGGCAGGTCGAGGCCTTGTTTTTCCCTGAAATCGAAACGCCGGCGGTACAGGAATCTGTTCCCGACCCGGAAATCGTCGCGGAGCGTCTGGAAGTTTTGCAAACAATTGCCGAGGGCAAACGCGCAGTAATCGTTCTGACCGAGGCGTCTATTGAGGACCCGGTTCCAAGCGCTCAGTCGCTCCGGAAACAAACGCTCATCCTGCGGCGCAACGATCGCCTGGATCGCGATGCGTTGTGCGAAACTCTGTTGAAGAGCGGATATGAAAAATCGCCGCAAGTGACCACGCGTGGTCAATTCGCTGTGCGCGGCGGCATTCTCGATATCTTCTCCTGGCATCATTCTCTGCCGGTCAGAGTCGAGCTTTTCGGCGAGGATATCGACTCCATCCGGGAGTTCGAGCTGGATGATCAGACTTCGATTCAGACGTTGGACCGATGCGAGTTGTTGGTCGGTGATCTGGAACATCGGAACGTCCGGCTTCGCGACTATAGGCGTAAAGCGGATGTTTTGCTTGGCATCGAGTCCGAGCGCGACGAGGCGCAGATTCGAATTACGGCGGGCGCAACTGTCGGCGATTCGATCGAAGACTATCAGACCGCATTTTTTGGGACCGGCTTTCAGGATTTTGAAGCGGGCGATTTTTTGGTCGAGGAGAGCAAACGGGAAATTGCGCTTCGGCAGCTTCGAGCCTGGATTGGCGAGCATTGGCGACTGTTCGCACTCTGCCACAATGAAGGAGAAATCGAGCGCTTGCGCGATGTGTTGCGTGACAATGAAATCGATGTTGAGGCGATCCGGTTCGTGGTCGGGTCGCTCACCAGAGGGTTTGTCTTTCCGGAGGCGAAACTCGCGGTTTTATGCGATGCCGAAATCTTTGGTCGGTACCAGAGTCCAAGCGCGCGTCGCCTCGCACTTCGAAGGTCGCGTCTGAGAGGGGGCCGAGCGCCGATCGATTTTTCCGAAATTGCCGAAGGGGATCTTGTGGTGCACCTGGAGCATGGGATTGGCAAGTATCGCGGAATCCGGAAACTGCAGCAGAATGGCTCCGAACAAGAAGTCGTCGTCTTGGAATTCGCGAATGACACCCGACTGTATGTTCCGTTCGAACAGGCCTTTCTCGTCTCTCGCTATGTCGGTATCGGAAAACGATTCCCACCTTTAACCGCACTGGGCGACAACCGTTGGGGCAGGGCGAAGAAGGCGGCGCAGACAGCGGTTTTCGACTATGCGGCCAAGCTTCTCGAAATCCAGGCGGAACGCAATTCGCGGACTGGGTACGCGCATCCTCCCGACACCGGTTGGCAAAACGAATTTGAGTCATCGTTTCTGTACAAGGAGACAACGGATCAGTTGCGAGCAATTCAGGAGACCAAGGCCGATATGGAAACCGATCGGCCGATGGACCGGTTGATTTGTGGCGACGTTGGCTTTGGAAAGACCGAGGTCGCGATTCGTGCGGCTTTCAAGGCGGTCATCAATGGGAAGCAGGTCGTCATGCTGGTGCCGACGACCGTGTTAGCCCAGCAGCACTACAACACTTTTCGGGAGCGGATGTCCGACTATCCCATCCGCGTGGCAATGTTGAGTCGTTTCCTCTCGCAACGGGAACAGCGAGAAACAGTTCAAGGACTGAAAGATGGAACGATCGATATTGTCATTGGCACCCATCGGTTGATCACCGGCGATATCGAATTCAAAGAATTGGGGCTGGTTGTCATTGACGAAGAACAACGCTTCGGCGTGCGACACAAGGAGAAGTTTAAGGAACAGTTCAAGTTGATCGATGTCCTGACTCTTTCTGCGACGCCGATTCCCAGAACGCTTTACCTGTCGCTGGTCGGTGCGAAAGATATGTCGGTTATTGAGACGCCGCCGCCTAATCGTCTCCCGGTCGAGACGATCATTTGCGGATACGACGAACGGATCATTCGCGACGCGATCCAGCGGGAACTCCATCGCCAAGGACAAGTCTATTTCCTCCATAACCGAGTTGAATCAATCGATCGCGTGCAGGACAGAATTCGATTGCTTTGCCCAGGCGCCCGCGTCGATGTGGGTCATGGTCAGATGGACGAACAGGACCTCGAAGAGGTCATGGAGCGGTTCGTCGGCGGCAAGACGGATGTGCTGGTCTCCACCACCATCATCGAGAGTGGTTTAGATATTCCGAACGCGAACACCATTATCATTGACCGCGCAGACCGGTTCGGTCTGGCCGATTTATATCAGTTGCGCGGGAGAGTCGGCAGAGCCCAGCACAAGGCCTATGCGTACCTTTTGCTTCCGCGAGACATGATGACGGTCGGAGCGGCCCGGAGACGAATCAACGCGATTAAACAATATTCCGGGCTTGGCGCAGGATTTCGCATTGCGATGCGAGATCTCGAGATCCGCGGTGCGGGAAACATTCTCGGTACAGCGCAAAGCGGTCACATAATCAATATCGGATTTGATTTGTATTGCCAATTATTGCAACAGGCCGTGGAGGAATTGCAAGGCAAGCGCATCCGCATCCGCGCCGATGTCCCCATCCGGCTTGATTTCGTTTCCACCAATGAGGCCGAGTATGTCAGTTCCCAGAGTACTCTCGACCCGGCATTTATCCCGGCAGATTATATTTCCCAGCCGCAGATGCGTATCCAGGCTTACAAAAAACTCGCCCAGGCTAACTCCAAGGAGGCCCTCCAGAAGCTTGCCCGCGATTGGAGAGACCAATTTGGTCCGCATCCCGAAGCGGTTGGCAATCTTCTCACTTTAAACGAGATAAAGCTTATGGCGGATCGAGTGAAGGTTGTGGCTATCGAAGTCAAGGACTCGAAGGTCATGCTGACAAGGGGCGGCGATTACCTTCTGGTAGGCGATCGGTTTCCCCGCTTGACTTCCGGTGAAGGCGAAAATAGGCTTGCGAGCTTGCTGGTTCTCCTAAGCCGACTTTCCTGACAATACTCATGCCCTCGAAGCTGTTGTTTTCGCTATTACTCACCATCGCTTTCTTCATCGCGCAAACCAGGGCCGCAGAACCTGAGGTTATCGACGGAGTTGCAGCTGTCGTGAATGGAGACGTTATCACTTTTTCTCAGGTGCAGGAAGTTTCCGGTCCGCGCGAACGGACGTTGCGAGAGCAATTCACCGGCCAGGAACTGATCGATAAAATCAAGGAAGCTCGGCTTGGCGCGTTAAACGATTTGATCGATCGCCAGTTGATCGTGCAGGAATTCAAGAAGAAACAGTTCAACATCCCGGAATATGTGGTGGACGATCAGATCGCGAATATCATCAAGGATGATTTTGCCGGCGATCGTCAGGCTTTCTTGCGAACGCTGAACGCTCAAGGCTACACGGTAAACAAATTTCGTGATATGCAACGGGACAAGGTCATCGTCGGGGCGATGCGCCAGAATAACGTGAAGGGGAATTTTAGTGCTACCCCGCAACAGATCCAGGCCTATTACGACGCGAACAAGCAGGAATTTGTGACGCCGGAGCAGCTAAAGCTCCGCATGATCGTTTTGAATGCCGATCCGCTCGATGCAAATTCGGCCGATTCAACGAGGAAAATGGCTGAAGAGATTCGTGACAAGGTAAAAGGCGGAGCCGATTTTGCCACGATGGCTAAAACCTACTCGATGGATGGGACAGCGGAGTCCGGCGGTGACTGGGGGCTCATCGACCGCAAGACGTTGAACCAGCAGCTGACCGACGTCGCATTCGCCCTTTCGCCCGGTCAAACGAGCCAGGTGGTGCAAATCGGAGACTCATTTTACATTCTTTATTGCGAGTCCAAGAAGGAGTCCGGCGTCATCCCGCTTCCCGAGGTCCGGGCTGGGATCGAAAGGAAACTGGAGCAAGCCATGCGGCAAAAGGCGACTCAGCGCTGGCTCGATAGCCTGCGGGAAAAGGCCTTCATTAAGATCTACTAAGCGAGGTCCGCCCACCACGTGTCCTTGGGAGGACAGCGCCGGTCCCGCCGAAGATGCAAAAATATCTGAAAGTTTTCGATATCGGCGTCCAGAACACTTTCGTTTATCGTTGGAATTTCCTTTTCCGATCTTTGTTCGGGTTGTTCCCGCTCCTGGGCACCGTTTTCATTTGGAGAGCCATTTTTGAGGCGAAAGGCGGAGGCATCAACAACTTCGATTACGCCTCAGTCGTCTACTATTTCCTTCTGGTCCTGGTCTTGGACAGCCTCATAACGCCGGGTGACGATGAGTGGCAGGTAGCGGCAGATATCCGGGATGGACAGATGAACTCATTCCTAATCAAACCGCTGAACTATCTCGTTTACCGGTTGGCATTATTTGTCAGTAACCGGCTGCTCTACACATTGGTGACACTTCCGGTCGTTGTTATCATCTTCGCAGCGTTTCATCGCTTTCTGGTGTGGCCCTCTTCATCGGCCATTTGGATGTTGACGATGGTCAGTGTGCTTTTTGCCGGATTGATCCAGTTTCTGATCGCCTACTCGGTGGCGTTGTTCGCTTTCTGGATGCTGGAAATATCTACCATCGTCTTCATCATCTACTCATTCGAATATTTTTTGAGTGGCCACATGTTCCCGATCGGATTTTTACCTCCTTCGATGCAAGCAGTTTTGAGGTTCTTGCCTTTTCAGTATGAGATTTATTTCCCTATTGCGATTTTTATGGGCCAAGTGCACGGCGCAGGGCTCTGGGAAGGTTTGTTGATCCAGTTTTGCTGGGTTTTGATCATTGCGCTTGGCGCGAACACGCTCTGGCGGCAGGGTCTTAAGCGATATCAGGCGTATGGAGGCTAAGGATGAGCATCCAGACCGTTTTGAAGCCAACGGTACGCCTCTCATTTATGAGACGATGCACCAGGAGGTCTCGACGAACTTGTTGACGCTTTGCCAACGCCGATACGCCGATACGCCGGTGCGCCGCAACGTTTCGCGTGTTTTCGTGCTTGCGGCCTCGCTACTGCTCGGAGCGTGTGCCGCCGCAGATCCCGGAAAGAATAACGATCCCGCTTTATTTGGGGGGGCTGGGGGAGGCAACAATGGCGGTGGCGCAACCAGTGGGGTGAGCTTCAGTTGGTAGCCCAAACACTCGTAAACTTGCGCGCGACGCAAGTCTTTGCACCCTGCGTTAGCGCCACATGTTGCGCATTCGCGCAGCCACATCGGCAGAAGGGCGGCCTCCGGGCGCGCTCATGCTGGCCCGGACCTCTGCGGGCCAAGCGCGGCATTCGAAGAGATCGAGGATCGCATCCGGTATGAACCGACTCCGCGGCGCGAACATGTAAGAGTCGCCGTGGCGGTGTTGTTGGCTACGAAAAAATCGAAGGGGCTGGATCAAATGAAGGTGCAGCTTGGCGCGCGTCATAGCGACGCCCAGAACGCGGCGCTCTTCTTCGATCTGTTCCGGACTGCCCGCTGCCATGTCGGATGGGATGCAACCGTCCGCGACATTGAGAATGAATACGACGTCCCATTCCTGCCCCTTGGCGGAATGGATGGTTGACAAAATAAGATAGTCCTCGTCGAGCAGCGGCGCACCGGCCTCGGCGCCGGTGGACTCCGGCGGATCAAGCGTTAACTCTGTCAGAAACCGCTCCCGCGTAACATACCCGGCGGAGATCTGCTCAAGTTTGTCGAGATCGCCGACTCGAGTCGTCGGGTGGTCGTAAAGCCTCTCAAGATGCGGCTGATACCACTGGCGAAGCAGGCCCATCTGTCCAATCCATGGAGTCGCCGAGTCGCGAAGCCGGGTCATCATGGAGCAGAACTCGCTCCAATGCGGCGTCGCCGCGGGCGGGACGCTTGCGCCGTTCAATACTTGGAAGAGAAAGTGGCTTTCGGAGAGCCGCTCGAGCGCGCTCCGCGCTGCTTTCGGTCCTACTCCGGGCAGAAGCTGAAGAACTCGGAACCCGGCCACGGTGTCTCTTGGATTCTCCGCCCAGCGTAGCACGCACAAGACGTCTTTCACATGTGCGGCCTCAAGGAACTTCAGTCCGCCGTATTTCACGAACGGGATGTTTCGCCGGGCGAGTTCGACTTCGAGTGCTGCGCTGTGGTGGGCGGCGCGGAACAGAACTGCCTGGCGCTTAAGGTCGATGCCGGCTTCGCGGTGCTCCAGGATGCGTTCGACCGCGTATAGAACCTGCGTTGGCTCATCGGCAGCGCTGATAAATCGAGGCTTCTCTCCCGAGAGCTTGGCCGAGAACAGGCGCTTCGGATACCCTTCCGAGGACAGGCCGATAACTGCATTGCTGGCATCAAGTATCGGCTGGGTGGAACGGTAGTTTTGCTCCAAAGTTACCACCGTCGCCGGGGGCGAGAACCGCTTCGGAAAGTCCAGGATGTTGCGCACCGTCGCAGCGCGAAATGAATAGATGGATTGCGCATCATCTCCAACGACGGTCAGGCCGCGCCCGTCCGGTTTCAGGCGCAGGAGGATTTCCCCTTGAAGCGCGTTGGTGTCCTGAAATTCGTCGACGAGGATGTGGTCGAATCTAGCTCCGACTTCGGCCACAACGGCGGGCTCCTCCATGGAGTGACGCCAGTAGAGCAGGAGATCGTCATAGTCGAGCACATTGTTCGTCTGCTTTCCAATGACGTACGCGTGGAACAGCTCTTTGAGTTCACCGATCCAATCAGCGCACCAGGGGAAGACTGCGTCGAGCGTTCTCGCGAGTTCGCAGCAAGCATTGACCGTATGCGAATAAATTGCCAGGCAGGTATCCTTTTTTGGGAAGCGCGTTGTTTTCTTGGCGAGGCCCATGTCGTTCCGGAGCAAATTCATGAAGTCGGCCGAATCGGACCGATCCAGAACGGTGAAACAGGGATCAAGCCCGATTGCCGGGGCATGTAGGCGTAGCAAGCGGTTCGCGACCCCGTGAAATGTGCCGGACCAATTCATCTCGCTAGTCGGTACGTTTACCCCAAGTTCGTGAGGTGCACGGCGCACTTCGCCGAGGATCCTCGCTGCGCGCCGTGTCATTTCCACGGCCGCACGGCGGGTGAAAGTCAACAGTAGGACGCGCTTTGGATCTGCGCCATTCAGGACGAGATGAGCGACGCGGTGGGCAAGCGTCTTCGTTTTGCCCGTACCGGCGCCCGCGATGATCAGAAGCGGGGCACACGATCGGCCGGAGCCGATGCCGTATTCAACCGCTGCCCTTTGGCTTTGGTTCAGGTCCATCATTTGACATCGTGCCGGACCGGAGTCATTGCGCACGACGCCAATGTCTGATTTTCACTGAGATCGGGAACCACGATCGTCAGCATGTTCAAAGGAACACTGGATGACAATGAAAAAAAATACGAAAGCCT
>Ga0210387_10000739_pt1 | contig 23976 bp, 48 predicted proteins | sample IncBWC7OmetaG_FD_160108 | JGI IMG/M metagenome (GOLD analysis project Ga0210387, IMG submission 160108) | Forest soil microbial communities from Barre Woods Harvard Forest LTER site, Petersham, Massachusetts, United States - Inc-BW-C-7-O ...
TCGCTCTCTCTAATCAAAATTTGTTGAATTCTAAATGATTTACATTCACAACCGGCCCATTCACATCTGTATCCAAACCACAGATGGAATAATTTTTTATGTCCGCATTTACAGACTTTATCAAACCATTTAGTAATCATAATCGCTAGGTTTCGTATAGGTACATGGTCCGGTTGCACCGGAAGGATAATTTAGGCAATATTCCGGATTTCGGTTTGTGCCGATGTAACAAAGAACGTATTTATCTCCGAAATTGGGTAGTTGGCAGCTTGTTGGTTGATTAGTTTGTTCGTTTTGAGTGTATAGGGTGTGAACGGCAACTACGCCAACGGCAAAAGTCACTATTACAATAATTAAATATCGCCAGTATGTCATTTTGTCCCTTTATGGTCATGATAATATTTGCGTTGATAATTTAGATAGGCTTCACGGTTTTTGTTGTTATATTTTTGTCGTCTTATAATTGCTTTTGGTTGGGAATTGTTTCGGCGTTCCCGGCAAATCTCACTACAGTATTTTCGCCGTGGTGGATTTACCGGGTTTCCGCAAACTGGACAATTCATCGGGGTTCACCTTTTTTAGCCCGACCTATCCAAACCATCAATTCTCGTTTTGTTGCCGTCCTAGCGTCACCGGACCACCCTAGATAACGAGCGTACCGGAGTTGCTTATCCGTAGGTGGTTCGGTTTGTTTTTCGTTTATCGCTCGGCTTAGTTCTCCCCGGTTCATTCCGACCGGATCAATTCCGAGCTTTTGTGCGAGTTTTACTTGATTATCGGTCACCGGTCGTTTATTCCAGCTAGCTTCGGGATCAAGTACGATCCCGCCGGTTAGTTCCTTAGCACGTGATTCGGCTTCGGCAACCGCTCCATCGATTCGTTGCGGTTCGCCCAAATCTCCATTCGGCCATACGATTTGCCAAAGTTTGGTTTCATCTTCGGCAAATCCATCTTCGGTTAGGGTGATTATCCCAAACGTCGGGACATTCAATCTCCACATTCCCATGTGGTTAGCCCATGCAAATTTGGCACCGGAACGCTTCCGGAATTTTTGGATGAATGCGAATGCCGCTTCTTTTTCTTCCTCATCGGCATCGAGTTTTTCGGCAACTTCCTTTTTGCGTTCGGACAGTAATTGTCCATCTTTCCAGCCCACATCATCCAAGATGTTTTGTAACTTGACGGGATTTAGATTTAGGTTGTGGTCAACGACTGAAAGAATGATGCACTCTTTCTTACCGGGGAACAACCGTAAACCACGTCCGACCATCTGTGTAAACAGGCCCCGTGATTTGGTCGGTCTAGCAACGATTACGCAACCTATACATGGTTCGTCAAATCCTTCCGTTAGAACCATGCAATTCACTAGGACCTTGATTTTTCCGCTCCGCAAATCAGCGTAGGTTTGTTGCCTTTCCTCGTGCGGAGTTTTACCGGAAACCATTGCGGCCGGTATGTCGTTGTCAACAAATTCCCATAGCATCAATTCGGCAGTGTGAACCGTCGGGACAAAAACAATTGTCGGTCGGTTACCGTGGTTTACCATAGCGTTTTGCCACGCTGTAACTATGTCTTGTGTCGTTTCCGGGGTAAATGCCCGGTCAATTTCAACATCGGACCAATCGCCGTTTTTCTTGGTCAATTTCAGGTTGGCGTAACACGTTGCCGGAAGAATATCAGCAAGCCAACCTTCGGCAATCATTTCGTCTATCGGACGGTAATAAGCGAGGTAATCAAAAACGCCGCCTAGACTTTTAGGTCCGGTATGCCATCTACCGGCACCGGCATCTTTTCTGTCGGGCGTTGCCGTGAATCCGACTAGCAATCCCGTTTCCGAAAGGCAATTGTTGATTATGGCGAGATATGTAGGCGCTATCGAATGGTGCGCCTCATCAATTATGAGCGTTTCGCATTGACCGAATGCGAGATATTCCATCATCCGAGCTGGCCGGCTCAGAGATTGAACGGAAGCGACTGCTATTTTTGCGCCAACGGCATTTTGTTCGCCTTGGATGGTCCCTACATTTTGTAATCCAGCTTCGGAGCATTTCGCTCGTGTTTGCCTGACTAGTTCGTCCCGATGTACCAAGATAAGGATTCGGCCCTTGTTTTTTCGTTGGTCTGCCAATTCGGCGAATGTGACCGTTTTACCGGTTCCGGTCGGCAGAACAACTAGCTGCCGTTTGCTGGCAGAATTTCGGATAGCGTCTAACGCTTCCTGTTGATATGGTCTTAGCGCCAACATCTTGCGCCCCTTTCGTTGTGATTCGGCTCCGATTGAGCCAGAAACCATACCAAATTGCTTCGGTATGGTTTCCTACCTAATCGGTTAGTTTGTGGATAGCTTCCTTTGTTGCCGATTGGAATGCATCGGCTAGGGCTATTCCCATAGCCCCGGAGGAATACAACGTTTGTGTTAGGGTTCCAAACGTTTCCTCGTCTATTTCGTAGGTTATAACAACTACTTTTTTCGCTTTAGCCCGTATGTCAAAAGGCGGAGGATTGTTTGTGATTTCCTCTACTGAAAATGTGTCGTTTCTAGCCATTTTCTGGCGTTCCTTCGGTAACGTCCGTTATTTGAACGGCGAAAATGTCGTCTGGCATCGCCGCTATCGTTTTCGAGTACAAATCCTGTACCCAATTGAACATTTCCCGGTCATCATCGAATAGAAAAGTTATGTCTATCTCCCTACCTATCCAAATTTGACTATGGACACCGGAGCGGATGCTTGTATCTTTTGCATCCAGTTTACTTATCGTTGTGTGATTTCTCATTTTGTCCCTTTCATTCCGGCCCCTAGCTATCGCTAGGCGAATTCCCCCGAACGGATTCGGGGGTCATCGTCTATCGACTACTTAGATTTCGGTTTGTGAATGGGGCAGTCCGGACATTTCCCATGATAGATACAACAACAGGTTTTGTTCCGGACCGCTTCGGAGACTGTCATTACTTGGTTGCTGGCGCTGTGGGCGCTGTAGCGGGCGGAGCGGTAGGAGCAGCTCCGTTAGTGCGCCGGGAACCGTCCCGACGTTTCGGAGCTTCGTTTAGGACTTGGAAATAAACGACCTTGTTTACGATCCTCGTTTTGAGTTTCTTGTTTGCAAGATCGGTTTGTCCCCTTAGTTGTGCGAGGAATGTTTTGGTTTCCTCGCCTTCCGGCAGGGTACGAATTTTGCCATCTGTAATGGCCTGTTTTGCAAAAGCCAACATGTCGGGATCGGCTCCCGCTACCGGGAAAACATCGGCTGTACCCATCTGGGGCAATGGCATTTTTTTCTACCTTTCATGTTTGGTCCCTTATAGACCAGTTGCTTTATAGCAACCTATGGGAGATTCACCCGTCAAGGTTTGGCGGAAACCCTGAAACAAGGGACGAAGTTTCGGGCGAATCTCCCGTAGCTTGCTACGCAGCAATCCTCCGTTTTCGGTCACGAGAGGTACAACACGAGCGCTTGCCAAGTTTTTATCGGTCGCTGGCTTAGTCCGACCCAATCAGCTCCCCAGTTCCCGCCACACATGGCTTAGGATCGCTGGATTCCGGTTCCTCGTTCCGGTACCGGTCCCCGCTGGACCGCTCATCGGAAGCGCTTCGCTTCTGAGCTTATCAAAAATGACCGGCAAAAAGCAAGCCAGGGCGGAAAAAACCCTGTGACCAGGGGAAACACATCGGTGCAATTCTCCTTCCCATGAGCTTGTGAAAACTTTCACTACCGGCGAACGGCCGGGATCGGCAAATTTCCCTTGTTTTACAAGGCATATCCCGCCTAACGTCACAGAATCGGAGTTTGGTACTGAGATAGCGGCGAGGTATCCAACGGGCCTCAAAACGGCGCACAGGGGTCTCTCCGGCAATCTAGGGGGATCGGCGCGGGATAGGTCGGCCATCCTAAGCGGAGGGACCCTCCGTATCTGTCTATATGAATTACACGCTTGTAATTCGATCCGGTTTCGGCCCCTTATAGCTTGTGAAAATTTTCACGATCGGGACGAAAAAAAAGGCAGGGCATTTTCCGTTATCGGGAAAATACCCCACCCTATTTCTAGCTAGGTTTAGCTTTTATTACTATTCCAGCGCTTGTAACTAAAATCGCAACTATGGCTTCGACTCCGGCATTTAGTGCGTCTTTGACAGTTGATACAGTTTTTTCGTCTAGAATCCCTAATCCAAATCCTGCTAAAAATGTTATTGCACCGGCGACAATAATGACAACAATAATTGCTTTTAGTTTGTCGGAGTTTGATTTTGAGGTGTCACCCGTTTGCGCCAATTCGCCACAATCCCAAGAGTGCGCCGTTAGGATCATTTATAATCCATGCTGAGGGAATTTGTGATGCGGCCGGACCTGGAATCGACCGCCAATAACTTTGTGCGCCGCTATAAATCAATTGATAAACAATATTGTTATTTCGTATAAACACTGCGCCTCCTGTATATGGCGGGGTTTCGGGAGTTGGCGGGGGAGTTGGACTAGGTGTTGCGCCGAATGCAATATTTAAAATGTCTCTGCGGCGATTTAACCTTACATCGCAGGGACAACCGGTAGCGACTGCCATTCTGTGAAATCCAAATCCTTTTTGGCCGTCGGCGCTTGCTAATGCATTTACCCATCCATGCCTCTGATTTCCTTCTTTGTAAATTCGGGCTAATGCTTGAATTGCGGCATCCGTTAATGGCTCCGCATAAGGGGAGGTTGGGCATCCTTCGGTTTCAACGCCAACATATCGGGAATTTAGTGAACGGCCGTGCCATGCTACTCGGGAAGTATCAACATATTGTTCTATTACACCGGTTTTGCTAACCCAAAAATGGGCGGAAACTTGAGCGGAGGAACTGTTGAAAAAGTTGAATAAACTTCCATTTCCAGCTTGATGATGGAGAATCAATCCAAGATTATTAGTTATATTCCCACCCATGTTTACGGAAATGGGGCGCCAATTAGCGCACGTAAAGCGTGCCATATTTTATTCCTTTGCGTCGGGATCGGGTCCAGCTTCGGCGTCGCCAAATTCCCCGTCGGATTCCTCCTGTTCCTTAGTGGTTTCTACAGTTTCGGCTTCTTTTTCTACTTCGGGAGTTTCTTCGGTATCGGTCATTTTGATTCCTTTCTAATCGGCTGCAATAGCCATAAGTCCTGTAGCATTCCCAATTCCTCTACTTAATGATGCGTTACCAGCGGCAGCATTTCCACCATTAGCATAAGCACCTATTGACATAGTTGTGTCACCGCTAAATGTCAAGAAGAAAATAGAAACAGGAAATTGGGAAACATTATTTACAGCTGCTGTCATTCCACAATAAATACCCGCATTATTTCCTTCTATCCAATAATCAACAAAAGAGGCACTGGTATTTATAATTAACATTCTGGCCCAGACGTAATAATTTTTAGTAGGATCTAAACCTGTAAGTGTAACCACGTTTGTGACTACGCCACTAGTTAAAGTAACTGGACCACTAAGATATTGTTGTCCGACAATTCCAGCAGCACCGGTATTTGTTATTGTAACAACTCCGGTACCACCGGCCGGAGATAAACTTATTCCAGTACCGGCTACTAATTGTGAAACTCCCCCCGCTGCCGGCGACGACCATTGTAAAATGCCGCCGGGACCTACCTCTAAAATTTGTCCTAATGATCCTGCCCGTAATAATGTAGGAAGTCCCGTTCCGTCGCCGGTAATTAAATCGCCGGGAGCTGTAGTTAATGATACCGGTGTCCATTCTCCGGTTGTCGCATCATAAAATAAACCTTGATCTTGTGTCGGCGGAGTTGCCGAAACCGGGACCCCTTGAATTTGGGTAGCATCCAATCCACTCACACTCACATTATTTGGGGGAGCGGCATTACTCCCTGGATGAATCCAAATTGGTATTATCTGTAAATTTCCCGGTTGACCGGGAGTTATTCTAAGCCAAATCTCCGCATCATCTGGCCAATTATAAAAGTCTCCCGCCGGTAATGTATAAGTTTGTGTCGGCTGAAATGTTTGACTAGGCGCAATGTCTATTGTTGCGGTCGGGTCTAAATTTTGAATTAATGTCGATCCGAGGGAACTGGTAGGGTTTGGGTACTGGCTTCCTTGGGTTCCGACGAAGAATTTGGTTCCGGTCGGGATTTTCTCACCTCCCTAAGAATTAATGGGAGCATTTTGTTTATAACTTTTACCATTTCTTGTTTTGTTTTCTGTTGAAATTCCCCAGCTATTTGTTCAACAGAGGCACGGATAGCCGGCTCAATATTTTGTACCGCTTTTCCTACTTCTTTTTTAGCCGTTCTATTGAGCCGCCATCCGACACCTATTGTAACGGCACTATCAATTATCACGGCTAGTGCCGTCACGTTCATTTTTAGACGGTTCTTGAAACGAGAGACACAAGAAATCCGGCTAGCATTACGCCAATTGCAACGGCAAAACCGATCATGATATATTTCACAGTCATTTATCTAACCCTTTCATTTAGTATTAGCGGAGGCTTTAGTTCCGGTCCAAGGTGCAAGTTTTCTGAGAGTTTGTCGAATTCTACGTCTTGCTACAGCCATAGCGCTTAAATCCCACATTGTTTCGATAACCGAAACTTTAGTTCCGTTAATAGCGGTCATATAAAATTCGCCTTCGGTATCTATTGAAACGGAATCGCCTTGGTTTAGTGTGAAATTCTTATTGCTGGCGACAGAAAGTCCGTTGATAGTTCTGGCGATAATTACATTTCCGGTACCATTAAAAAGCACAATGGTTACACGTCCTACTAATCTACCAACTTGCTGAGGATTTACTCCGTCAAACAAATAAGTTATTGGTGTCCAATCGGTCGCAGACCGGTCGGCTTTCAATAACATATCTGCCGCTATAATTTCTACATCTTCTTCAATTGGCTGTTTATGTAATTCAGGTAATTCCTGAATATCTATTTCTTCAACAATTTGATTTTGTTGGGCGGTAACGGCCGGGGAATAAGTGGAGAATTGTTCGCCAAATCCCTCTTGACCAAAAACACCAACAATTGGTTGTTGATTTGGATAACTTTGGCCGGCTATTGGAGACGGTTCTCTTTGTTTCGGCCATTTATTTCTCATATCAGGCATAAAAACTCCTAACCAATTTGTACTGCGACTAATCCAGATGCAAAATTAGCAAGCCCTACTCTGTGTACCATGATGGCAGCGGAACTAGCACTAGGAAATATGAACATATAAACAGCAGTAGATGCATTTGCGTTGTAAATTCCCATAGCTACTAGTTGTAGGAAATTACCCGCTACAATTGTACCCATAGCACTAGAACCGGGGAAAGGCAAATATGAACTGAAGCTAGAGCTAAGTCCTATTTCGACATTGACATTACCACCGATTCCGCTACTCATATTAGCGTAACAGAATATTATCCATACCCCGGCAGTCAAAACTAGAGAAACTCCCGGAACATTTACGGCAGCTCCACCGGTATTAAACGGACCGGCATCGGCTGCGAAATCCGATGTTAGCGTATTATTAACATGGGATATAGTAGTAACGCCAGCGGTAGTGCTTGCAACAATTCCAGAACCGGGAGCAACTGGCGCTCCCGATCCAGCGGCAACACTAAGCACACCGGTATTAGAAACTAAAAGCGCACCAACTGGCGGAGTTGCGCCGGTTACAGAAATTCCTCCGCCAGCGGCTAAAGTAGTTACACCGGCATTTACTACGTTTACGGCACCGGTTGGACCCGAAACATTAATTCCTGTACCGGGAACAACAGAAGTTACTCCGGTATTTGTAACGGTAACCGCACCGGTCGGGCCGGAAACTCCAATTCCTGTACCGGCAACGGCGGAAGTTACTCCGGTATTTTGTACCGTAACAACGGCGGCAGTTCCACCGGTAGAAATTCCAGCTCCCGTAGCGGTAATTGAATTTACTACATTCGCTGGAACCCATTGACCACCTATAAAAACTAGTCCCTGGCCTGTTGTGGGTACAGCGGCACTAACCGGATTTCCCTGAATTTCTGTAGCATTTCCAGCGGCAGCTTCCGGTGTCCAATCGGTACCATTAAAAACTAATCCTTGTCCATTAGTGGGCGGAGTTGCACTAATAGGAACATTTTGTAAAGAAGTGGCATTTCCACTTCCTCCGCCACTTTTTGGATTATATTTAGTTGTCATTTACTGCTCCATACAGGAGAGTAGAGTATTGTTGGTAAATTCTGTCCGGCGAATGAACTTTGAGCGGTAATAAATCCGGACGGAATATCGTTTACTTGTGTTGTCACATTCCAATAATTATTCGTTGGATTACCTGTTATATCTCCGAGAAAAGTAGCCGAGCCCGTAGACGGTGCCGGATTGAATATTACCGCACCGGGCGGAGTTAGTTCTACCGTTACTGGAGAAACATACCATTTCATTAGTACGCCAGCGGCAACTATCAGAATTCCTGCTAATGTCCATTGGAACATTATCTCTCCAGATTTATAATGCTTGAATCATTAAGGGGAGATTTCCACTTATACCACCCCAAGCTATTAGTAGTCCTATTATTCCAATTATGATGTAAAGAATAGTTTCCATTATTCCTTACGCTATCGTTGCGTTCCAAAAATTATTTAATACCCCAGTTTTCCAGAGTATTGTTATTACTAGAACAGCAAAAACAGTTAGAATCGTTCCGGTATGGCTCATACTGGCACCGGAACCGGAGCTTTACTAATTAAATTCATAATGGCACCGTTGGTTAATGCATTTATAGCTATCAACACAACAACGGCACCTATAAAAAAAACTGCCAATCTTGTTATCCATTGTCTCGCACCTAATAAAACATTAGTGGGATTGGTAACAAGTTCGGCATCATGAATTACAGTATTTGCACCGGTTACATCGCCTATAATTTGCAATTCAGCTTTACCTGTTATCGCATCTTCTACACCACTCCAAAAAGTTCTTTTATTACCTTGTTGATCTGTTCCCGATCCCTGAAATTGTGGGTTCATATATTGGTTCATTGTATATACAAAACCACGTGGATTACTTGGATCGGCATTTCTGGTTTTTTGTGGATTCAAAGATGCCAAATTAGATTTAGCTACAGCAACAGCATTTGCGGTTGTTTCTCTTCCCCCACTAGTACCGGAAGGGGAAGGCGGGCCTGTTTGTTCACCACCGGTATTTCCACTTTTGGTAACGACAACAGTATTTGGCGCACCTAATGCATTGGTAATTTCCGAGTAAATACTACTTGGACTAAATCCCGCATTAGCACCATATTGTGTAACTTGATTTGTACTTGCTATAACTTCCTGTTCACTTATTCCACCAGCGGGAATTGTAACACCCGGAGTATAAGAATAACCTAATTGGTATTCCGTTCCTCCAGAAACAGTAGTTGAATATGCGGCAATTGTTGCTGGCGTAGAAAACGCCGGAGCTTCGGCACCTAATGCAATATATTCGGAAGCGGCTGCGCCAGATAATCCAGCCGGCACAGTTAATTCCGCTTGCTGATATTTAGGCAGAATTGCCGCTACCTGTTGAGAAGCTGGCGCATCCCATAAAGTTGCTGAATCATACCAAGGGGAAGTAAATCCCCAATATCCTCCGGCAGCGGGAGTACCGGAATCTGGATTCCATCCACTTTCTCCATAAGCTCCGAATAAAAGCGCTTCCTGTAATTGTGTGTCACTAGTTGCGCCTTTTATTGCAGCTATTAAATCACTACCGGGTTGACTTGCCATGATTTATACCTGAAAAGCAAACGCTGGATTTCCAGAGTTTACCGCTACGGTTGGTGGAGTATAGGCAAATTTAAATCCTTTTATCAGGACATATACCAATACTCCAATTCCTAGAAAATAGATTAATGGCTGTAAATTCATTCAGAATCTCCATTTTGTTCTCCCCACTTGGCAGCGAAATAATACATTGTTCCCATTGCGATTATCACGCTTCCTACACCTAATAGGGGAATAAACGACCAGGAAATTACGCTAGCGAAAACTCCGTATGCTAACGCAACTCCGCCACCAATTTTTACCCATTTCCACAGAGTATTTTTTCGGGAACCTGCAAATAATTCTGTGGTTTGTGGACTTGAATTAGTGGCGGAGGCAATATTCATTGCCAAGTCAGCATAAATTCCGAATAGGCTAGCGAACCCTATTCCTAAAAGTGCCGGGTTCATGAGGGTTTCATTATCCCCACATGGCCGGCAGCGGGAGCGGTACTAACTACGGTTTTAGTTCCGGTAGAACTAGTTGCCTGCACTGTGGTTTTGGCCGGAGTATTGGCAATTATTTTTGTACTACCGGCCGGAGCCGTAGAAACCGGAGTTGTTTTGGCAACGGCCGTACCGGTATTAGCAAAGTTTATTTGCGCCTGTGCTAATGCCTCGGCGGAAGCTTCGCTACCCGGTAATTGGCTTGTATTTCCTACTAATGCGGCAGAACTAGCCGCTGTACCATAGGCGCTGGAAAGTGTATTTGTACTACCGGTGGAAACCAAATCACTAAGCGGTACAACCGGATTTCCAGCGGCAGCATTAGGAACGGAAACTAAACTTTGTGCCGTTTCTCCTGCCGGTAAACCAATACTCGTTAGCCCATTAGCAGAACCAACAACTAATTGGTTCGGAGTATTTGCTGTCGGGCTATAATTTACTCCGGACAAACCTACCGGAATACTTGGTTCATTTGCCGGCAATGTAAACGTTGTGCTTGGCGGAGCAGGGTTTACTGTTGGCGAAGTAAAACTAACAGGATTTACATTTATAGTCGGAACAGGAGTAAATGTTGTTGGATTAGAACCGTCAACTCCGGAAGCGCCAACGGCAGGATTGGCGGGATTAACGGCAGGAAATCCTCCGCCACCGCCCGCCGAGCCATCGCCGGAACCAATTACTCCTGTCGGACCGGAAGCGGGAGTTGCCAATAAATCCTGTCCACTAGTTGTTGAACTACTGGATGATTTATGAGTAGCAAGGTAAATAACTCCCCCGATAACTATTGCTCCACCTATTCCTATCGCTACCCATTTATGAGTTTTAATTGCTTCCCATATATTACCGAACATTTATCACTTCCCCAAATATAAATTCGGAGGACCAGCCGGAGAATATTCTGCCGGAACTTGTGTAACCAAAACTTGGTTTCCGGTTTCATATGCGGCTAGTTGTTGAGGAGTTACAATTTGCACATTCCAATATGGAATTGGTTGCAAAAGGTTAAATTCTGGGAATTGTGCCGGGCCATTTTGCAACAAAGATGGTTGCAATGTTCTAGCGGCATTCGGCGTTCCTAGCCATGCTTGGCCTAGGGATTTTATCGACCGACTATCTACAGCGCCAACTTTTGCATAGTTGGCGGAGACTTGTTTTACGTATGCCGGCTCATAAAATTTTGATCCCCAATTTGTTTTGCCAGCGCTACCATCAATACTTCTTATAAATGGAACCGGTAATGCGCTGGCGTCAACAGTATTTCCCGCCACACCAAAATGTAACGGGCCTGGCTGTAACGGCGCACCGGGCGGAGTCACATAAATTGCTAGTGGCATTTTTAGGTTCCTGTCGTTAGGAATTGTAGAAATTGTATGGCATTTGCCCACAATCCGGCAACAAAAGAAATACCATTAGAGCCTGGTTTTACAAACCACCAGACCACTAATCCAATTGCCAGAATTGTGATTACATTTCTCATTTGTTTCTAAAGAAAAACCACCAAATACCAAGGCCGACCAAAACTAGAGGTAACCACATTTTATATTGTCTCCTTTATTTGGGGTTTAGAGCGGTAGACCAGAACTGAGAAAGTCCAGAGAATCCGGTCGCCACCAAACTTGGACCTTGTGAACCGGGTTTTACCAAATACCAAAGCACTACACCGGTAGCAAGAATTGTCAGAACTGCAATAAATCCGGACAAATTAGTTTCCTTTCCTTTATCCGTTCATAAGCCATAGGGCTATTATTCCTACCAATATAATTACTATTGGTTTAAAAAATGATGTGTTCGCTAATACTAAAAGTATGGCCAATCCAGCTACGGGTACTAACCATCCCGGTAATACTCCACTTTGTAAACCACTGGATGGACTCGCCAATTTTCCTAATCCAACGCTATACCAACTAGGGGAAACCGGCGCTTTTAAATCCGTAGTTATATTACTAATCGGTTTAGCCTCCGATATTTATCGAAATGAAATGGGTTGCAGCTAAAACAAATACCAATGCGATCAATCCAATTAATGCGCCACCTACTGGAGTTTGCAAATTTACCATGTAATATCCTCCGTAGCAGCTTGATCCTCATCGTCGCCATCATCTGGCGATTCTGGATTTTCGGGATCGGCGGGGAAATCGGACGGATCGCCGGGACGGAAATAAATGCCATGTTTTCCGTCGTCGTCAACATATGCATTATCGGAACCATTGGGAATTCTCGGTTCAAATGTAACGGTTCTGGCTTCGGCATTTAGAACCAAAACTGTCCCCCGTTCGCCGTCATGGGTATATTCGACCAAAATAGCGGGGGATTCCGTACCTGCTTTTTCGTCAACTACAGTAACAAACATATTGGTATATTTCCTTTTATTAGTAGGCGACCGGAACTGTGCCAAGAGAGAATGTAACGCAATAAGCATTAGTAAGGGCTGTGCCGGAAGGGATACGGATTGTCGTTTGTGCATTAGGATATGGTTTCAATCCGGTAAGTTGTGCGAGAGTTGTTGAGGTTACAATTTCTCCACGATAAGGAGTTTCCCTTGGGAATTCAGGGAATTCTCCGCCGACCATATCAGCGGCATAAACACCCTTCGGAAGATAACGACCATACGATCGGAGTATTTTACGGAAATACTCTTGCATATTGTTTAGGGTCGCGTCGTGAATCCATCGGGCGTTTGCTTGGTTTTCCGAGTACCATATTGCGAAATAATCGGCGGAAATGGGGAGCTGATTATTAACTAACACGTGGAATCGTTTGTTATAAACCATTGCCGTGTCGAAGATAAGATTAACGAATTGTCCAGCATTTGGAATGGCAAGTCCAGCATTTGTATTCCATTCAATTGCTGATAAAACTTTTGGCGTTCCCACAGAAATTCCGTCGGGCAATTGGTCTAGAGCTTTTGATACCCAAATAAGGTTACAAGTGCTCGGAACTGTAGCCGAAGTTACGCAAGTTGTGCCAGCGGTAGCGGCAACAAAACCAACAGCTTCGGGCTGATTTCCCACTAATGGGTTTATGTTTACATAAAGAGTGGGACGGTTTGCCGGGTCGCCCAACGGTACACAACCGGTCAAATCCTCCAATTGACGGCCATAAAGTTTGCGGCCCAATTGCATCCATGCCCTGAATTTAACGGTAAGTACCAAAACTTCCACGGCCGTACCGGCATTTGTAATTGTCTGGCCAGGATAATACTTATTATTTGAGGCATCGACAATTTCCAAAGGCGGCATAATGCCGGCGGATTCCACCAAATCGGAACCGTCCCAATTCCAGTTGGCAAGCTGATTCATAACCTGGGGAGCGCCTGGGGTGGAAATGGAAGAATACTGGTTTATTGCCGATTGTTTTCCGAGCATAGCGGAATCAAAATCTCTACGTTGTGTCATTTCATCCAACCAGAACGGCACCAAAGACATTGGCTGAATTGCTTGACCACCGCCAATTGTCAATTGTACGCCAATTGCTGAGAATGGGAAAAGGGGAGAAATGGTAACGGAACCGGACGCCGGAATTGACAGGGTGAGGGTAAGGTTAAATTGCATAGCAATTGCCCATGCCCAAAATGGGTTTGCCGGAGTTGTAACGTCCCAGTTTGCACGTGCCGATTGTGAGCCGGAATTACTTACCGGAAATGTACCATTTTGTACAGAAGTGTAATCGTCACGTGCAAATCGGAGCCAGTTATAAGTAATTTCCTGGGGCGACTGCTGCTGCTGTGCGGTTGACATTTAGGGTATTTATTCCTTTCCTATATTCCGACGGTCATATTCCAGAGAGAAATTACGCCTGTAGAAATCTGCGATATTACTGGGATATTCTTTGAAGCGATGAATTTGGAAAACAAAAGCACTAGGGTTATTCCTATAAAAGCACCTACCCCTATAGTTATCCAGTTTCCAATGAAACCGAGATTAATTCGACCATCCATTTATTACCGTCCTTTATACGTTTTGCGATTTGTTGTCGCAATTTGTTGTTTCAACAAGGCACGTTGTTCTTTTCTTTTTTGTGCCATCGAGGCTTTAATTGCGGCGTCCAATTCAGGTGAACGATAACCTTTTCTTTTAGTCGCCATTATTATCCCACGTTTCTCGTTTATATCGGTTATATCTTGTTTCATCATATGCAACAACCGCCCAAGTTATAAAAACAAGGGCGGCTGTCGCAATTTCTACAATATGTAGCAATTAAATTTAGCCGTAAGGATGATGAGGAACACTCACACTAACTGGCGTAATATGTACGGTTGTTGTGGTTTCAGGAACAACGGTTGTTGTGGTGACAATTGGCGGGGCTGGAACCGCATCACAATCCTCATTACCGATACAAATCTGGCAGTCATCGGTACCCACTGAATCATGATTGCAAACTACGTGACAATCATTTATTCCCTGACAGGGATTCGCTTCCGTTGTCGGGACAACCGGCAATGTCGTTGCTACCGGAACGGTAGTTGTCGGCGCAATTGTTGTTGTTGGCGCAACGGTTGTTGAAGTTGTCGGCGCAACAGTTGTTGGGGGAATTGTGCAAATTTGGACACGACGCACAATTACACAATGAGTTACCGGGGGAGTTGCCGGAAGTGTAGTGGCAACGGGAACTGTCGTTGTGGTAACAATTGGCGGGGTTACAATAGGAATACATTCCCCGCTACTGTTTACCGTAAATTGCACCGGACATTCGATAACATCGCAGCTACCATTTCCGATACAAATATTGCAATCATCGGTTCCCACCGTATCGTGATCGCAAACAATAGTGCAATCACTCATTCCGGTACAGGGATTTTCTGCCGGCAATGTCGTCGCCACCGGAATGGTAGTGGTTGTAACAATTGGCGGAGTAACTACCGGAGTTGTGGTTGTGGTAACAATTGGCGGAGTAGGAATGCCTGGCGCACCGGGAACAAATGGGGGAGTTACAATTACGCAAATAAACACGTTGAAATTGTTAGGGAATTCAGCGGCTGGCTGCCAGTTATTCCCTCCCATATTTCCTCGCTCCAACCAAACGCCAGCGGGCGGACCATTTAGCTGATAATTGTGAACGGCATCCATATCCGCATTATGCAATTGATCGAAACTAAAGCAAGCTCCCACCAATACAATTTGATCGGGCGGGAGATTCTGTGGAGTCGGCGTTGGATTTGCGGATGCGGACGAAAGCATTATCCCTACGGAACCAATTACCGATAGGGCGGAAACGCCAGCGACAGCAAGCAATTTCTTTATTCTCATTTTCACGCAGCTTTCATTAGTTCGTTAGATTCTACCCAATTTTTAGCATGTGGATAATAAGCGCCATAACCATCATAATCAACCGCTACGTGGAAAAATCCGTGTTTGTTGGATTCGCCTCGTTTAAGCGGTCGATCATACATTTCATAAAACTCCCGAATTCTTTTGATATCGTTTGGGTAAGACAAATCGAAAAAGAATTGATGGGAGGCCTGTGAAAGTAATTGTCTAGGAACATATACAGGCTCTTGTGTTCCTCCGATAATGCCGATTCCGAGACCACCTCCCCTAGTAAAAACATCAAGTAAATCATCACCAGGGGAGATTGTATTTGGTACACATTGTCGGTATTCGTCGACAACAACGAGGATTCCTTGTGTAGCAAATGCACGTGCAAAGAGTAATTGTGCATTTTGCCATTGTTTGGTGTCGCCATCCCTGTAGATATGAAAAATTCTATGGGAGCATTTTGTTTTTTTATCGTCTGAATATCCCCAAGCCTGTAGTCTTTCTAAATCGGCTGGATCATGTTTCGTATCCATCCACCAAATTTGGGGATCACTGGCACCGGTTTTCTTTTTGAATGGTACTAATAAATCAGCCAGAATTACAGCAAAAGTCGATTTACCCGACCGGGTTTTCCCGACGTTGGCAAACCTCTGATTAAATGTTATATCAGGAGTTCTGTTCGGGGTTGAAATCGTAGCTAGTGACAGACTCATTAAATCCTGGCAGTCTAGGTTCTGGTTGCGGACTTCCTACATTAGCGCCGGCGGGATGCTGTCCATTTCTGGCAAGCATTTCCTGTTGTTGGCGCATAACTTTTGTTTGTTCTTCAATTATTTGTTTTACTTGACCAACTTCTGCTTTTGTTTGCATTAATGTCCAGCCATATTGAGCAGCAACAATAAGGGCCGCACCCATTGTTATCATAAATTGGTGAGTTTCAATCCACGTAACAACGGCAACTCCCATTGGAGAAACTGAGAATTCGGCGGCAGCGGCAGCAAGTTTTTTCGCTTGCTTTTCGTCTAGAGAAAGACGATCATAAAGCGGCGGGTCCCAAAATGTTATTGGCTTATTTGTTTGCGGATGAATTGCCGCTAAAACAACACCATGAAGAAATTGGTTTGGGACTTGCTGAGCTGCCAGCTCAGGAGGATTATCCGGAATTCCTACAAATTGTGAAGTGTATTTTACAAGTAGGGGATTAAAATCCTCAAAAATCCAGTTTTTCCACTGGTTAGTACGTTCCTTGACAACCGTATTTTTGGTGCCAGAAACAACAGTGCCCCTACCTTTCGGCGGGGCTGGCGGAGGTGTCGGTTTTTCCTGGGGAGTTTGCCTTTCAAATGAAGGCATTTCCCCAATATTTACCTTTGTTATTTGGTCAAGAATCGGATTACGTTCCCGGGGAATTCTAGTTTCAAATTCCTGTTCCCCTGGTTGAATATCCGATTCCTCTGGAGTTTCATCGGCCACAGATATATCCTTTACTGCCTTGGTCAATAATTCGGCGTTGGATTTCGGTGGCGTAAATCTACCGCCACGCTTTGGCATTTTAGAATCCTAACGATTTGAGAGCTTTAAAGAATTTATTGGGACCGGCCGGCTCGGTTCGGTTGCTTGGCGGCTCGATTAACGTATCTTCGGGAGTCGCTATCGTTGTTTCTTCAATTACCGGTTCGGGTTCGGGAACGGGTTCCGGCTCCGGCTCCGGTTCGGGTTCGGGTTCCGGTATAATCTCATCGGCAATTTTATCTTCCACAATATGCTCTTGTGTCACAGTAATTCGTTGCTCCAATTCCTCAATTTTGCGATGTAATTCCTCACAATGGGGATCGCATTGGTGAGAATCCTCTACAGCTTCGGCAATTGTTTCTACAGCATCGCCCAATTCTTCAATTGCCGCTTCCGCTAAATCGGTAATTTCCTCAACAATTTCCTCTACCGGCGGATCATTAGTTTCCTCCGTTGTTATTGTTATATCGGTCATTTATTTTCCTTTTATCGGGAAAACACAACGCACATCGGGAGCCTATCATAAACAACACTTGAATGCCAAGCGTGTAATTTAGTAGACTGGAAGGGTCCGAAATGTGCGGACGAATACCGAAAGGAAAATAAAAGTGCCGAATATACCGATAGAGGAACCGAAGGCTGGCGGAGTTTTAAAAGATTTTATTGGTAAACCGGTGATAATTGAGCCGTTAAATATAATGGCGAATCCCGATCCGAAATGGACAACCGTTCCCTGGCAGGCAATTGTTTGGAGTGATACAGGTAATAATACCTGGGAAGCTAACGAAATGCTTATTTTTGCTAAGCCAATTGTCGCAGCTCTCGAAGCGGCTAGCAAAATAAAAAACGGTTATATTGCCGGCATTGTTGCCGCTAAAGGATCGCAATTATGGGTCGATTCGTCCAACGCTCTTATTACAGGAATGTTGGATAAACAATATGACGAAATTGTCGGAGTAGAAAAAACTGAAGAGTGAGACTTCAAATAGATATCCGCATAACTCCCGATCATGATAATATGTCGGAAGCTTACGGTAATTTACAAATGCAAGAATCCGTTACTTTCGACGGAAATTCCTTTTTAGATATTGCCTCTGTACTTGGAAAGTTTCACGATATGCTTTCAGAACTAAAGAATCCTTCGCCCGGCAGTGAATAAACTAGACCGCCTCTCATTGCGAGGCATGGGCGAGGAATAAAAATTCATAAAGAAAGGTAGGTGATTTTTATGAGGGAACCTGGAAACAGGATAAACTCGCTCCCATGTGCTCATAACGTGGAGTTTATACCGAACCTTTAATTTATAATTTGCGGAATTTGCGAGACTTGTAAATGCGTTTGTCTTATTCGGAATCCCCCCGTTACCTGGAAATCCCGGGGGCGGGGGGATTTTCGATGGAAAGGAAACAAACTGCCCAGAGTACCAAAACTAACTGTTATTTTATTCAAGGAATTAGATGTTTATCGGGAGGCGATTAAGAAATATCATGACGCAAATACACGAAATTATCCCGAGGACTCCGAAATTCTCCCCAAACGAACCGGAGATAGTGGAGATGCCGTGCGGGCACCACGTTTACAAGTCGGCTGAAAAACAAGAATGCCATTTATGTAAATCGGAAGATAAAAATCCCTGGAATTTCGTAGAGGGTAAAAAGTGAAATTACAATGTTGTCAGTGTGGAATAATTTTAAGTAGCGAATTTGCTTTTGAACGTAAAGGAAAAATTTATTGCACGATGCATTGTCCAGAAGATAAAATAGTGGAAATTCCTTTTTCCGAAAAAACCAATCTTATGTATAATTTTTTATATTTCTACCATATGGATAATGCTAATGCTTGTATTCACATGCAACCAGTAAAATACTCTCCCATTACTTTTATGCTAGCCGAAAAATGTATAAAAGAAGATGTTCACACTATGGGGTACGCTTTGGAAGTAAAAATGCATAAAGGAAAATATGAAATGGATACCGGCCGTTGATAGTTTCTAACCAAGATGAATGGAAATTGTTCCAGCTTTACAATACCAGTTATTACGGTCAAACCATAATGCGATTTGCCCAACGATGGGCGAACGAAATGGAAAAACGACTAAATGATAAAAAAACATTTGATTTCGTCACGATAAATAATTGTTTTGATTTGGCAAATTTAAAAGAAGGGGTAACCCGAAATCAAATCTCCGCTGCCATAGAAGTTTTAACCAAATGTTGGCCATACGGTGGATTATTAGAAGGATGGCTGGATGAATATACCTCGCAGACTGGTTCCAATAGGCGGAACTAGATCGGGAAAAACAACTTATTGGATTAGGCTAGTCGAAGAATTAATGTACGGAAAAGTAATTGAGGCAACTTATAAGGAGAAAAATGTGTCCTGCGCCGATTGTGAAAGATGCCAAGAAACATTTGTTGATTCCGAAAATGAAATATACATTCGAGTAGGAATTGCAAACGTCCAGATTATAGCTTGTAAAGTTCACGCAAAAGCACTCATTGATATTTACCGAAAAGGTTTGGAGACGATACAAAATGGTACAAACGAATCTAGAGGAAATTCAGAGATTGGGCGAGAAACTTCAGGAATTAATCCTGGAAGCTAGACCCTTACTAAAAGATATGAAAGCTGCCATAAAAGAAATGCACCAAATCGAAACCGCAGTTTCAATAGCGGTAACCGCGACTAAACATCAAGTAGAAAGAGCAGGAGATTTATACGAATTAAATAAAGAAATAGAAAAATCCTTACAAAGAAAAGCAGAAATGTCTATAGACCATATTAGAATGGCAAACAGAGAATTAGTCGAACTTCAAAAACTTCATGCCAAAATTCAGAGAGAAATCTCCCAAACCGTAACAGAATATATAGACAGGAAACATTTATGAAGAAAATAATATGTGTTTGTTTGCATCCTCGTTTTTATCATATGAGATCCTATCGAAATACTAAATGTTTATACGCTGGTTGTGGATGTTTCCAATTCAACCGAAAAACCAATAAAAGGAAAGTTGATGACGGAAGTAGGCAATTATCCTTCGGGATCGATATCGAAGATAATAAGTGATTTACTGACAAATGTACCGGCAGATACAAATCCTCATCATTTACAACGGAAATTGGGTCACGCTCATCAGGCGGGAAAATGTTCCCGACAAATCTGGTTTATGTGTAATACGGATCGAGCAGAACAGCATCCAAAACCGGTTATGGTTATGGGAAAAGCTATTCATGACATGCTTTCCACTATGGTCGATAGTCGTAACGATCTCGGAATCACAACCGATAATTTGGCCGATTTTAGACCCCGATATAACATTATCGGTAGAGTTGACTTCCTTAGCCCTAATTCGGTTGGGGAATTAAAAACCACCAAACAATGGGCATTAGATAAATGGTTGGAGGCTCCGCAAATACCCCATGTATTACAGTCATCAATTTACGCTAAATATTGGAATAAGCGTTATATCGAAATCATTTACCTTGCCAGGGACACAGGAAATTTCAGGACATTCTTTTGGCCCGCTCTCAATAACATTGATTCGGAAATCGACCGTATCTCGAATATTTCCACTATGCATAATCCTCCGGCTAAAATTACATGGGACGGAAAACCGCTCTTTCCCTTTACTTCAGAAAAAACCCCGTGGGAATGTAAATATTGTCCCTTTAGAAAAGAATGCTTAGATGTCGACAATATGGGAGTGCTAGCATGAATGACGATCATGACAATGAAATAACCGACAAGGAAATGTCTAATCTGAAATATAAAGTCAAAGATCCCTATTGTAATGGGTTTGTAAACATAACTCACATAACCGAGGGAATTTGGTCAATACATTCCGATGATGAAAAATGTGAGTCTTGCATTAGATTTATAATCCGAATTTCTCCGGTAATGGATACATTTACAGATCAAGAGATAGTGGAATGGTTAGAAACGATGACGAATGCTAAGGAAAATAGTGAATAACCATTTCGTTCGCCCATTTGTTCCGACCCAAACCCAAGTTATAAAAGAAGCGTCTGAAGTAAATGCTATGTTACTGAGGAAAGGAATCGTTACAACAATACTTTGTGACGATCAATATGATTACTCAAACGGTGTCGGTTTTGTTTGGAATAGTAAGTGCCGTAATTTATGGATTATCGAGCATGATATTATTCCTCCTCTTAGCGTCATCGAGGAATTGGAGAAATGCCCTTATTTTATATGTGCCCCTTTATATTTTACTAGTGGTGCTCATAGTGGGCTGGAAAGCCCTGTAATTCCCCACCGAATTTATAGTACCGAAGATCAAAGAAAACTAACGTGGATTTCTCCAGCTATAGAATGGGCCGATAAAATAGGATTAGGTTGCGTGAAATTTCGCGATTTAATCCGAAATGCCGTTGATTATGAATTATTTTCCGACTGTTCATGGAGAATGTTCGATTCGAAACTAAGCGAAGCTATAATCGTGACACTAGGACCGAAAATGTTCCATATTCACAATATTTGGGTGGAGCATAAACAAAAATGATAGGTGATTTTATAAATCCAAAATCTAGACAAAATAACATTTCCTGGGATGCCGGAAACAATCCATTATGGTTGTTTACACCAAAAGAAATATGTGAATTACCTTTGGGTTTTATTATAACTAGCATTTCTGGAAAAGAAGCCAGAATCGGAATAGACCCAATAGATATGGATACTCGATTTGGCTATACAGCATTTGGAATTAAAGAATCAGAATTACACCCCGTTATTCAATCTACGAAACCGGGACCGACATAATGACATGGGAAGATGATAAAAAAGCCATTCTCTCTAAAATGGTAGACATTTATCAAGGTATTTCTACAGCACCAAATCGTTACGAAGCCGGAAAAATTGTTTTTGCTGAATTTGATTATTTCGTAAGTTGTTTTTTCAGTGACGATAAAACCGTTAGTGCTATGTTGCAAGTTGACGGAGAATTTGCAGAGAAATATCTTGAAACTATGTCCGAGTTAATCGGGGAGGAGATATGAATAATAAATGGCGAACCAACCTTGGCACGATGTTCCGGAAGAAAATTCTTACAGAGGAATGTATATTGTGTCCGAGGATTTGGCAGATACACTTGATGATTTCGGCCAGGGACATTATTTAGATCCCGATAAAGTATATTCTCGACCAGAATACGCATTCAAAGGAGGCACAAAGGTATTACCACCTAATTATCTACTTTTAGTAAAAATCGAATACGATAATGGACGAATAGGATGGATGGTTATGATAACTAAATCCGATACCAACGAAATGTTTGAATTGGATGAAATTGAGTAAACTATCAAATCTAAATACTCGATATTCTTCCGATAATCCAACGAAAGGAAAATCTGACGAAGTACACATAACCGGATTAGACGCTATGCAAATCATGTCATTTTTACCAAACCGAGTATTAAGGACACGATTTATGAATCATTACCAAATGGACCCTTTACCTGAAATTCCCAAATATATTTTACTTCCTACCCATTTACCATTATTTCAAGCAATAAACGATCGCATTCTCGACAACCATGATAAAAATGGATATGAAATAATTCCAATAGAAACATCCATAAAAACATTTCTAAATACTCACACATTCGAAACCGATTTGAAAATAGGTCATTATTCAGCAACTGACACTCACAATAAAATCAGATACGTTACCCAAATTCCTTATACCACAACCGAATGTGCTAGAGAGTATATACGAATTTGTGAATTTCTATCCGGAAATAAATTGAAACCGACATATTCAAAACATAAAGATCGAATTCATGCTTCACCAATTCATTACTATTCCGGATATTACGAAGGGAATTTGGCATATATAGATTTGCGAGCCGCTTATTGGCAAATTTTACGTCCTACCACCCTAGATATGGAATACGATCCAATAAATCAAGAAATATCAGCGCAAGGCAACATTGTTTATTGGCACGCCGATCAATTTGCTAAATGTAAACCTATTCGCCAATTAATACATTCATTATTTGGCTATCGAATGATGAGAGTATGGAAACATGATGAACAAAGGATAAGACACAAGTTTCCACCTAGTGAATTATATCGTCCTTATAATGTTTGGTATATTTACGATATTATGAATGCATTAGTTACAGATATAATAAATCACAAATTTACATTATTGCAATGGCTAACCGACGCCGCTATTGTGCCAGAAAACGAAGTAGAAGGATTATTAGACTTTTTAGCTACAAAATGGACACTAAATGCTAGAATTATTGCTACGGGACCGGGAATTTCAAATCAAACTAATATGTATAAAGTCGGAACAAAACAAACTGCACATTTTAATCCTCAAGTAAATGGTAGACCGTATAATCCACTTAGAAAATCAAATGTGGAAGGATTAAGGCAAGAAAGATGGAATCTTATACATTAGACGGTAAAACTCATTTAATTCCGGATGAATTGTGTAAAGAATGTTCCGAATTACAAAATCATCCTTTATGGGATATAACCCATGATGAACAATATCACAGATATTTATGTGATTTAATAGAAGATGGTAAATTTCATTTTCCCGATGAAGATCATATGTATCTACATTTGATGATGCCGGCAGTAACGACATCAAAAAGACAACCAAAAGTGTTTCATATTGCAACAAAAGTAATAAAACCATCCGAACATGGACCTTCACCACGACCACCCAAAACAGAAAGAATAAAAAAATCGGTCAATCCACTAAATAAACGAAAAGGATTTACACCACCTCCCAAAAATGAAATGAAAGACGAAACAACATTTCTAAAACATCAAAACGAAAAAAATGAGGAAACATAAAATGAAATGGTTTCTAATTGGATTTTTTTCAGCCGTCGCACTTGATAAACTTTGGTGGAAACTAAAAGGAAAAGAATTATACGATAAAAGAACTCTTTAACCAATAATCCCCAATTCCCCCCGAATTTTCCCGATTTGGGGGGAATTGTTCCCATTTTATGCCACCCGAATTTGAAACGT
>Ga0210387_10000741_pt1 | contig 23960 bp, 22 predicted proteins | sample IncBWC7OmetaG_FD_160108 | JGI IMG/M metagenome (GOLD analysis project Ga0210387, IMG submission 160108) | Forest soil microbial communities from Barre Woods Harvard Forest LTER site, Petersham, Massachusetts, United States - Inc-BW-C-7-O ...
ACGCGCTGTTCGGCAACGCGAATGTTGCACCGGCAATCGTGGGCAGCAAGGTGGTCCTCGATATGGATGGCAAGCCAATTGCCGACAGCCATGGCAATCCGGGCTTTCCGGGCTTCGATCCGACCGCGTCGCAGTCACTGGGCTCTGTGGCGGCCATGCTGGAAGCAGGTGTTCCCGTTGTCTATTTCTATATTTCCGATGCTCATGACAACGAACTCGGTCCGTCTTTGAGCCCCAAAAGCACGTTTGGTCCTGGTGAAGCGCCCTACGTCCAACAGCTGAAGATCTATGATGAGGCGTTCGCGAAATTCTTCGATCGCCTCGCCAAGGACGGCATCACCAAGGAGAACACGCTTTTTGTCGTAACCGCCGATGAGAACGATCACTTTGTTGGCAGTGCCCCGAGCCCGGCCAACTGCGACGGCGTCAACGTGCCGTGCACCTACACCCATGTCGGCGAAATCGACACCTTCATGGACCGGCTGCTTTTGACCCAACGACAGAACACGACGCCTTTCCTGATTCACTCCGACGACGCGCCGACCTTCTATATCAACGGCAATCCCGGACCGACAGATCCAGTGACGCGGACGCTGGAGCACGATGTCAACGCCCTCACTGTCGTTAATCCGATCACTGGTAACAACGACAGGCTGTCGGCTCTGCTCGCCGACCGGGCGGAAATGAAGCTCCTGCACATGGTGCCGTTTGTTGCGGACCGCGTGCCGACCTTCACCATGTTCGGCAACGATAACTGTTTTAACGAGACAGCGAGCGTCGCGAACGGCAAGGGCAAGGATTGCTCTCAGCCTCCTGCCTGCGTTTCCGAGGAGACGGGCTTTGCCTGGAACCACGGCGACTTCCAGAAGCAGATCACCCGGACCTGGTTCGGCATGGTCGGCCCCGGCGTGGCGAAGCAAGGCCGGTTTGATGGCGTGTTCTCCGATCACACCGATCTGCGTCCGACGGTCATGGCGCTTGTCGGCCTGAAGGAGAGCTACGTCCATGACGGCCGGGTGCTGGTCGAGAACCTTGAAGCCCATGCGCTGCCGGACTCCTTGAGCGATAGCCTTTCCGCCTACACCGCTCTGGCTCAGGCCTACAAGCTGATCAACGCCACCAAGGGTCAGCTTGGCGTCAACAGCCTGGTTGCCGCCAACCGGGCCATCACCAGCGACGACGCCACCTACAACAAGTTCCTGACCACGATTGGGGCGATCACCGATCAGCGGAATGCGTTGGCGGGCCAGATGATAGGTCTGCTTGACGGCGCGGCGTTCGGGAACAAGCCCATTCACTCTGGCGATACGGTGGAGGATCTCGTCCAGCAGGCGCGGAAGCTGAACGACAAGGTCGAGGACATGGCGGGACACTAGGATTCCGCGATCTCTCCGTCAAACTTCGAAGAAGCCCGCCGGCACCGCCGGCGGGCTTCGCATTTGCATCTCTCAATTCCGCCAGTCGCCGGTGCCCTGCGCCTTTGGCCCCGATTGAGCGTATGCGGACGAGGTTTTTCTATGTGCGCTCTTCCGAGCTCTATGCGCGCTCTTCCGAAGCCAGAGCGGAAGTTGTCACGACGGGATCGACGGCGGCCTTTGCCTGCAACTTCGCGACGATGGCCGAGTGCTGCATTTTCCGGCCCAAGCTGCCGGGAGACTTCACCAGGTAACCGGCGCCCATAACAGGGCGAGCCGCTGACCTTCGGCGATCTGGGCCGTCGTCATCTTCGAGGCCACCGCATCGCGAAGCCTGCGATAATAATCAGCCTGGCGGCCGGAAGCGCTCGCTGCGGCGAGGTTTAGCCAGGTGTAGGAAAGAATCACACTGTGCGGCACCCCGTGACCCTTGTCATAACTGAGGCCGAGCCGGCTCCGTCCAAAGGCGTCGCCCTGCGCGGCTGCGCTCTGATAAAGATCGGCGGCCGCGACGTAGTTCTGCGGCACGCCGAACCCGTTTTCATACATGAATCCGAGTTGCGCCTGCGCGCGGGCATCGCCGCGCGCTGCCGCCGGAATGAGTTCGCGGACCGCACGCGCATAGTCACCTCTGGAATAGGCGGCGACTCCACGGACCTGCCCATCGGCGCGCGCCGGATTCATCGTTGCAGCGCCAATCAGGACGAGCGCCGACATCATCGCCAACGCGCCGTGTTTCGGTGCGCTCGGCTTCGCGGAAAATCGAGCGGGAGCGCGGCGTGGCAGTTGCAGGGCGGCATCAATGAAGGACTGGGACGCGCGGTTCATTGGCAATACTCGAATTGATGCTGCCGCGGAGCTTTGACCGAAGCTCTTCGGCAACCGTATGGGCATCGAGGCTGTCCCGGATGATCTGGGGACGGATAAAGATAATCAATTCCGTGCGGGTCAAGGTGTTGTCCTGGTGAGAGAAGGCATCGCCCAGGCCCGGAATGGCATCGAGCACGGGAATGCCGTTCCGATTGAGACTGCGTTGTTCGCTGATCAATCCGGCCAACAGGACCGTCTGGCCGTTGGCGACGGAAATCGAGCTTTTGACCCTTCGCTCGGAGACGGTCGGAGTTAAACTCGTCGCAGTTTGCGGCGACACGTTGCTGATTTCCTGCTCGACGTCGAGCCTGACGGTTCCGTTGACGCTGATGCGCGGAGACACACGCAGGATCACGCCCGTGTTGCGATAATCGATTGTATTGACGACAGTGTTGTTCGTCGTCAACACCGTGGCGCTGCCGGTGGAGACCGGAACGACGTCGCCGACCTGAAGCGTTGCGACCTGGTTGTTGACCACCACCAGAGAGGGATTCGACAACACCTTGACGCCGGTGACGGTGTGCAATGCGTCAAGAATGGCGCTTGGTTGCGCTTCCGGGCCGATCAGGAAATTGAACCCGGGGAGGGCACGGTTGATGAGAGCGTTGACCACCGTGCTGGTCGCGCTGGTGGTTGTCGCATTGCTCGAGTTGGTGCCGGTGCTCGTCGAGGTGGTTGTAGAGGAGACGCCGGGCGCACCAGTGGACTGGGTGTTGACGATGGAGCCCCGGTCGGGCCTGAGTCCCAGATTTTTGCTGGTCAGGAAAAACTGGACGCCATAGGCGAGTTCGTCATTGAGCGTGACTTCCGCAATGGTCGCGTCGATGGCGACCTGAAGCTGCGGCTGATCCAGCTTTTGCAGCGTCGATTCGATGATCCGGTAGTTGCCCTGATCGGCATAGATCAGCAGGGTGTTGTTGACGGTGTCCGCAGTGATGCGGACGCCCTGCAGCAATGGTTGGCCGTTGCCGGTGCCGCCAGGGCCGCCGGTGCCTCGGTTGCTGTCGAGCGTCGCCCCGTTTGCGGCAGCCGATGCGACGGCCGCAGGCGTGCCAAAGGCGGAATTGCCGCTTGAGCCACTGCGCGAGCCAAGGCCGCCGCCAAACCCGCCTGATGCCCCAAAGCCACCGGACGAGGAAGACGACGTGCCGCTGTTGTTGTTGTTGTTCAGAGAGAGACGATCGCTGGCCGAGGCATACAGTCCCGAGCCAGGTGCGATTTGGCCCTCGGGGCTGTCGAGCAGGCTGCCGCCGCCCGCGGATGAGCCGCCGGTGAACATGTCGGTCAAAACGCGCGCGATCTGGCGGGCTTCCCCGTACTTCACCCGGTAAACATGAACACTGGTTCTCGAGCTGTCCGCACGATCGAGACGCTTGATCCAGGTCGAAGCGGTTTGCAGCAATGCAGGCTTCTTGCTGACCACCATGACCGCGTTGAGTCGGGCCACCGGCTGAAACTTGATCATATTTTGGCTCAGGCCATTCTCGCCGGAGTCCACGATCTTTTCGAGCTCGGCGATGACGGGTTCGGGTCCACTGTTGACGACCGGGTAGATTCCGACCGACTGACCGCGCAGCCAGTCGACGTCAAAGCTCAGAGCCGTTTCGACTGCGGTGCGACGCTCCGCGCCGGTACCCTGGATCAGAAGAAGGTTGCGCGCGGTGTCGGCGCGCACCGTGCCGGGTTTGGTGGCAAAACTGTCCATCAGCTTCAGCAGCGTCTGCGCCGATACGTATTGCAGCGGCACCACCGACACCCCGAACCCCGGTTCGGGGCTTGCGGCCGCGGCATCGACCCGGCCCGCGCCGACCGCATCGCCAAGTGGCGTCAGCCGATAGCCCGCGGTGTCGCGCACCAGCACGACGCCGCTGATCCGCAGGGCATTTTCGAGAACAAAGACGATGTCGGATTTGGCAACCGGGCGCACCGAAACGAGGCTAACTGTACCCTGGACCCGTGGATCGATCGTGTAACCCGTCTGCATGATATCGCCGAGCACCACCTTGGCCACGGTCGCAACGGGCGTGTTCTCGAAATTGAGTTCAAAGCCAGCACCGCTTGCCACCGGCTGGGGGCGCGCTTCGGCGATATCCTGCACCTCGGTGCCCTGAAATACGGCCGGCTGGGATCGCTGGCGGGTATCCGTCGCCGACGTCCCCCCCCTGCTGCGGATAACGCGGCAGGATGTCCAGCGAGCGAACCTTGTCGATCACGTCGATGTTGGGGTCGCCGTTGGTGCGTAAGGTAGCCGAGCTGCAGGACGCCAACGCAACGACGGACAACAATACGATAGCAATACAAATGTTGCGACCGACCGACGGGAAAAATCCCCGGTTGCCGACACCTACCATGTTTCCGCCGTCCCAAACTGACTTGAGCCCAGAAATCCGCTGGCAGGATTTGAGCCGAAGGGCAAGTCTTACCGTCAGAACATGACAGAAATAATTGAGCGCGTGGTCATCTGGCCGATCGGCAACCGCGACCGGATTGATCTTGTGAGCGGACAGCCGCTCGCGCTTCGTAATGATGTCATGTTTTCGGATCAATAAACTCGCTAAGCGGCCGACAATTGGCGACAACGGCGGCACGATGGGTTATGTCTGCTGATCGGCGCCCAGGAAGAAAACGGCGCGACGGAAACAACTGATGTCCAGCGACGAGTCCTTGAAATTCCTGGAGTATCTTCGTCGTCACAACTATTTGATGAAGGCCGCGGTCGATGGCGAGCCGGCGCCACAGGGCGGCATCGCCCGTCAGCGGTCCAGGCTTTGGGAGCTGGCCGACCTCTCCGCCAATGAGTTTGCGGACGAGGTGGCGCGCTTTGCTGGTCTCGAACGAGTTATGTTGGCCGACATATTATCTGCGCCTGCTTTGAACGACGGCTTCTCGCAGCGCTTTCTGCGCGAGATGATGGTTTTTCCCTATCAGGCAGCCGATGGAAGCCCGGTGCTGGCGGTGGCAGACCCGACCGACCGCGCGGCACTGCGGGCAGCCGAAATCGTGCTCAGGCGGAGCGTCACCATCAAGGTAGCCTCGATCGAAGACCTCAACGTGGTTCTCGATCGGCGCCTTAGCGACGACGATGTCGGGGCGGGGGGCGGGGACGGCCTGCTTCAGCCGCGCGAGGACGATATCGAAAGTCTGCGCGACCTTGCCAGCGGGGCGCCGGTGGTTCGCGCCGTCAACGACTTGCTGGAAAAAGCGGTCGAACAGCGCGCAAGCGACATTCACATCGAGCCGTTTCAGACGGGGCTTGTGGTACGCATGCGCATTGACGGTTTGCTTCGGCCGGTCGCAGCACCCGCCGGCGTATTGCCGCAGGCGCTTATCTCGCGCATCAAGATTATCGCCAACCTGAATATTGCCGAACGCCGGCTGCCGCAGGACGGCTCTGCACGGCTTCGGATCGGGCGCACCGACATCGATATCCGTGTGGCGATCATGCCGATGCAGCACGGAGAATCCGCAGTCATCCGCATCCTGCCGAAGGATCGTGGCTTGCTCGTCGTCGAAAAGCTTGGATTTTCGCGGCCCGACGAAACCAGGCTGAGGCGATTGCTCAAACTGCCTCACGGCATGACCGTCGTTACCGGCCCGACCGGAAGCGGCAAGACCACGACCTTGGCGACGGTGCTGTCGATCCTGAACGAACCGGGTCGCAAAATCCTGACCATCGAAGACCCCGTCGAATATGAAATACCCGGCGTCAATCAGGCTCAGATCAAGCCCGCGATCGGACTGACATTCGCTGCCGCGCTGCGCTCGTTCGTGCGTCAGGATCCGGACGTCATCATGGTCGGCGAGGTGCGCGACTCCGAGACCGCGCACGTGGCCGTCCACGCGGCTCTCACCGGTCACCTCGTCCTGACCACGCTGCATACTGAATCGGCCGCCGCCGCCGTGCCGCGTCTTCTCGACCTTGGCGTCGAGGGCTACCTGCTGCGCTCCACCTTGCGGGCAGTGATCGCGCAGCGGCTGGTCCGCCAACTCTGCGATCGCTGCAAGACGCCAAGGGTGCTTACCGCGGCCGATTTTACGGAAGACCCCCGGCTCGGCGAACTCGGCTTCAAGAGCGGGGAGACGCTTTTTGCGCCCTGCGGCTGCGAGCGCTGCGGCGGCACCGGTTATCGCGGACGGCTTGGAGTGTTCGAGCTCCTCGAACTCAACAACGAGATTCGTGACTTGATCGGGGAAAAGACCGACGGGCTGAAAATCGATCAGACGGCAATCCGAGGCGGGATGACGACGATGATTGACGACGGCGTGGCGAAATGTCGTGCCGGTCTGACCTCGCCTGCGGAACTGCTCCGCGTCGCAACTGCGCGGTGAGAGACTCATGCCGAATTTCCGCTATCGAGCCCTGACGCAGAACGGCGAGATCGTGCATGGCACGCTCTCGGCGCCGACGGCGAAAGAAGTGGCTCACCGTATCGAATACCTTCGGTTGCTGCCGATCGAAACCGTCGAAGACAAGGCGAACGCAGCCGCATCAAGCGGCGCCTTCGGCTTTTGGGGCAGGCCAAGCTCGTCGGAAGTGACAACCTTCACCAGGGATCTTGCGCTTCTCTTGAAGGCGGGTGCGCGCTTGAACGATGCGCTCGAACTCCTGGCAAGCGATGCGGATGTCGGCCGGCTTCGCCCCATCGTCAGCAAATTGCGCGCTTCCATTCTCAGCGGCGAAAGTTTTGCAAGCGCGGTTGCGGAACATCCCTCACTGTTCCCTGCGATGTATGTCGCACTGGTACGGGTCGGTGAAGTCTCCGGCACGCTGGACTCGGTGCTTGAGATGCTGGGAACCGAGCGGGCGCGATCCGAGCAGTTACGCCGAAAACTGACGGACGCGATGCAGTACCCGGCTTTTGTGCTGATCGCAGCGGTCTGCGTCCTGCTGTTCTTCATCCTGTTCGTGCTGCCGCAATTTTCGTCTGTTCTGCAGGATTTTGGTGCAAAATCGGATTCTGCGCTGAGTGTCTTCATCAAGCTGTCGGAATTTCTCAGGGCCAACGCGGTTGTCGTCATGCTGGCCGCCGCCTTTCTCCTGTCGAGCCTGTGGTGGCTTCTTCGCCGTCCAGCCGCGCGCGGCGCGATCTTGTCGGCGTTGTCCAGCGTACCCGGCGTGGCAGGCGCCTTTCAGTTCTATCGCACCAGTCTTTTCTGCCGGAATCTCGGCGTACTTCTTGGCAGTGGCGTCAATCTGACGGCGACCTTGCGCATCCTCGTGGATATCATGGCAGTCACGGGAAGCGTCGCAGCCTGGACAGCTGCCGCCGATCGCGTCCGTCATGGCGGAAAACTCTCGGACGCCCTCCTGGCGTCGAGCAACATGCCGCCGATGGCGGTCCGAATGCTGAGATTGGGCGAGGAGACCGGGCAATTGCCCGTGCTGGCAGGCCGGGTTGCCGAGTTTTATGAAGCGAAATTGCAGCGCAGCCTCGATCGCATCGTCGGCATCGTCGGTCCGCTCGCCATCATCACCATCAGCGCCGTCGTGGGAGGACTGATCGTTTCGGTGATGACGGCGCTGCTGTCGGTTACACAACTGGTCGGGTAGAGCAGGGGACGGTTCATGATGAAATCATTACTACGGTCCGGCAGGAAGTTCGCCGGTGGCTCGAGTCTCGAGCAAGGCCATGAGACAGGTGAGCTGGGGTTCACGCTGGTCGAGATGCTGGTCGTCATCACGATCATCGGCCTGATCATGGGCCTGATCGGTCCGCGGGTTCTCAACTATCTCAATGAATCGAAGGTCAAGGCCGCAAAGATCCAGATCCAGAGTTTTTCGCGCGCGCTCGACCTGTTTTATCTCGATGCCGGTCGCTTTCCCTCTTCGGCAGAAGGCCTGGCGGTTCTGGTACAGCGTACGCCAGGCATTGCCGCGTGGAACGGACCATATCTCAAAGGCGGCACCGTGCCGAACGACCCCTGGAACCATCCTTACGTCTATCGCTCGCCGGGAGAACACGGACCCTACGACATCGTGTCGTACGGATCAGATGGTCAGGAGGGGGGCACGGGCCTTGCAGCCGACATTTCCATTGAAAATCTGACCAGTGCCAGAAATGAGTAAGAGTTCGCAAAGCGGCTTCACCTTGCTTGAAATGGTGTGCGTGCTCGCACTCATAGGCATGATGGCGGCCGTCCTGTTGCCGTACGTTCCGCGCCACACCTCAAGATCGCGGCTGCAGGGCTACGCGCTTCAGGCAGCAACGCTCCTCAAGGAGGACCGAAACGCGGCGATCCGGCGCGGGATGAATGTCGCGACGCTGGTCGACGCCGGAAGCCGCGTGATCCGGTCCGGCGCGACCGCGGACATGGTTCGCATTCCGGATGACGTCCATTTTGAAGCGCTGTTGCCGCGTACCTGCAGCCGGCACGAGGCGCTCTCGACCATCAGCTTCTTTGCCAGCGGAATGTCGTGCGGCGGGTCGATCGCGCTGAGCCGTGGTGACGCCGGCTACGAAATTCGTGTCAACTGGCTGACCGGAAGGATCGAAATTGCCTCACGCAGTTACGCCATCAATTGACCGTCGCGATGCCGGCTTCACCATTGTCGAGGTTCTGATCGCGCTGGCGGTCGTTGCCGTCTCGATTTTGGCGATTGGATCGGTGATGTCGACGAACGTGCGTGGCGTGCGCTCGCTCGAACAGCATGTGACCCTGATGCAAACAGCACGCTCCGTAATGACCGCCGAGGTGCCGGCGAATGCCGAGCTCGGCTTTGGTGCGAGATCGGGCCAGCTCAACGAATTTCAGTGGAGGATCGACGTCGGACCATTGGGCGAGGAGTGGGCCGTCAAGGGCGCGGATGTCGCCTGGATTCCCGCGCTGGTCAGGATTCAGGTCCGTTCTCCATCGGGCGCGGTGTCTGAACTGAAAACCGTCCGCTTGATCCACGGGTCAGCGAAATGATGGGCTTGATCGCAAGGCAACGGCCGCTTGAGCGCGGTTTTACGCTGATCGAGACTCTGATCGCATTGGCCTTGATGGGCCTGGTGCTCTCGGCGCTGGCAAGCCTCACGGCGCAGTGGCTTCCAAGCTGGAATCGCGGCTTTGAGCGAATTCAGCGCAGCGAGGTGATCGGCATCGCGCTGCAGAGGATTGGGGCCGACCTTGCCGCCGCCGAATTCGTGCCGGCCAATCGCGGGGACCGCCGTCCCTTGTTCGACGGGTCGGAGTTGTCGGTCACTTTCGTGCGCACGGCATTGGGGCCAAACGCGGGACCAGGGCTCGATGTCGTGCGGGTCGGCGAAACGACCGACTCGCTTGGATTTGCAACGGTCCGTTCGCGGGCACTGTTCAGGCCCTCGCCAGTGGGATCGTCGCTCTCCGAGCAGCTTCAATTGGGAGAGCCCGTCTTGTTGCTGCGGGCGCCGTTCCGGCTTTCTTTCGCCTATGCAGGCGCGGACCGGGTCTGGAAAAACAGCTGGCATGATGCGGAAAAGCTTCCTGCCGCCATCAAACTCACGGTGCGCGACGCGGCGAGCGAACGAATCCTTTCGATTTCGACGGTGACACCGGTTCACGTGCAGTCGGCCGCACAGGGCGATTGCGCACAACCGGCCAAGGGCTGCGACGGCAAGCAAGCCAATCCGAATGGCCCGCAAGCCGGCTCACAAGCAAATCCTCAGGGGAATCCACAGCAAGCAGCTAACGCCGCGACAGGGCAGGGAGGCGAGAGGTGAGGACGCAGGACGCGGCGGCCACATCCACGGAGCGCGGCTTTGTCATTGTGGCCGTACTCTGGATCCTCGTGGCATTGTCGGCGTTGGCGACGATCTTTTCGGTTTACCTGTCCAATTCGGCTCGGGCGCTGGCCGTCAGCGATACCTCCCTTCAGGCGGAGGCCCTGGTGTCGGCCAGTGTCGAGCTCACGACCTATCAATTGCTGCTCGCGGGAGAAAAGGCGCGTCCGGCACGCGGGTCTTTCCGTTTCCGGCTTGACCATGCGGAGGCGCTCGTCACCTTTACATCGGAGGCAGCGCGCGTCGATCTCAATCTTGCGCCCAAGGAGATGCTGTCGAACTTGTTCGAGGTTCTGGGTGCCGAGGAAAAGATGGCAAAAGAAGCTGCCGAGCGTATCATCGGCTGGCGAACGCCTCCGAAAGCCAATGCCGCAAACGAAGAAGAGGCGTTGTATGCTGCCTCCGGTCTCGCCTATGCGCCGCGGCAGTCGTCGTTTGCGCATGTCAACGAACTCAGCCTCGTCGCGGGCGTTCCTGCGGAACTCATCGATCGCGCCTTGCCTTTCATGACTGTGTTCAGTGGGTCGCCGGACGTCGATGTCCTCATCGCTCCGCCTGAGGTAGTCGCCGCGCTGCCCGGGATGACACCCGCAGCGCTGACGGATTTCCTGAATCAGCGGACCGGGTTGCCGCGGGATCCGTCTGCAGTCGCCGCCGCACTCGGCTCAGCGCGGACCAATGCGCGGATCCCGCAGAGTAAATCCTTTCGAATCGTGACGACGCTGCGGTTCGACAATGGCCGCCGAACTTCTTCGGAAATTGTCATCGAATTGGGCGATGGCAAGGAACCCTACCGCGTTTTGTCGTGGCAGGACGATGTGGAGAGCGTTCATCGACTACCCAAGCTGGCAGGTAGCTGATGCCGGTGATGTCCGAAATCAAGGCTGTTTTCGACGGCTGGATCACGACAGTGGCAAATGCCGTCGATTTCGCGCTTGGCCGGTATGCGCGAAGGTCGCAGATCCTGCTCAGCGAGGGCGAGGATCAAACCTTCACGGCGAGGCTGACGTCGGTCCGAAAGGGTCCAGACCTGCCTGACGTTTCCTTCCGCCTCGTGCAGGGCCGGCCCGTTCCGCCACTATCGTCTGCCTGGGAAACGGCCTTTCGCGGCGGCCGGGTGGAGGCCGTGATGGCCCCCAGCCAGCTACTGTTTAGATCGCTCGATTTTCCAAAGCAGGCCGTTGACTTCCTCGACGGCATGATCCGGACGCAGATCGATCGCCTGACGCCCTGGACGCCAGATGATGTGGTGTTCGGCTGGAGCCCTCCTTCTGTCCTCGCCAATGACCGCGTTGAACTCACGCTGGCCGCGACATCGAGGCAGCAAATCCAACCGCTTGTTCAGCTTGCAACGAGCATGGGGGCGGAATCGATAGCCGCATTCGCGCTGTATCCGGTCGCCGGAGGGACGCTTGCGAGGATCAGGGTGTTCCACCAGCCGCTGCGCAGAGTGGTGGGCCGCGCTCTGGATCTGCCGCGCATTTTGCGCCTGACATTACTGTCAACGGGGCTTGCCGCCGCGGCGTCCATGCTCATTGCCGCTTACCTCGGCAATGATCTGGATTCTGAACGACAACAACTGATGCGCCGGATTTCGGAACGTCGGGTGGCGCTGCACCTCGCGCCGAGCGCTTCAGGATCGGCATTCGACCTTCTTGCAAAGCGCAAGCAGATGAGCCCATCGGGCGTCCTTGTGCTCGAAGCTCTCTCGCGAGCATTACCCGACAACACTTACGTGACGGAACTGCGTATCGAAGGTGACAAGGTCCAGGTCGTCGGCATGACGCAGGACGCGCCGTCCCTGATCCGCTTGATCGAGCGGTCACCGCAATTCGCGCGTGCCACTTTTTTTGCACCAACGACGCGGGCGCAAAACGAGCCCGGGGAACGCTTTCACATCGAGGCCCGTATCATGCCGAATTTCGGATCTGGCACATGAATCTCGCCGCCATCTTGAGAAAATCGTTGACCTCGCCCGTCGTCGCCGCGACGGCTTACGCGGGTCTCGTGCTCATGCTGCTGGCGATGATAACAAGCTCGATCGCTGACATTCTTTCCCAGCGCGCGGCGGTTGCGGCCTCCCAGGACATGCTGGAGCAACTTGAGGGCCGCAAGACACCCACCGCGAAAGGACAATCCGCCGACGCCACAATGCCCTCCGGCTCGCCGTATCTGGAAGGGGCGACGGTCACGGTCGCGGGGGCGGCGCTGCTTGCGCGCGTCGCCGGCGCCGTGACCAGGCTTGGCGGCAACGTTCTGTCTTCCCAGCTCGATGTCCAGGGCACGCAGGCCAAGGCCGGGTTTGTCAGCATGATCGCCAGCTGCGAACTCGACCAGCCGGCACTGCAACCGCTGATTTACGATCTTGAAGCAGGGATGCCGTTTCTGTTCATCGACCAGCTCTCGGTCCAGGCCCCGGCGATTTCGTCCGGGGAGGGGAAGTTGCGAATTCTGCTGGCGGTCTCAGGGCAGTGGCAGGGTGCAAAATGATGCGGCGGCTTGCGGTCAGGGTCACGGTGCTCTTTCTGTGCGTGTATGGCGGCGCGTCGGCATCGATCTCGGCCATTTCCGCTGATGCGCCCGACGATCAGGGCGAGGGCGTGAAATCGAGATTGCTGGCTGTCTCGAGCGGTGCGGATACCGGGCCGGCGGTGGTGCAGGTCACCGCGCCGCCACCGCCGCCGGCTCCGGCAGCCGAGCGGACGCTGAGCGCCAACCCGTTGTGGGCCATGCCGCTGGCTCAATTCCCGGCGACGCGCGAACGGCCGATCTTCTCGCCCTCGCGTCGGCCGCCGCCGCCGGCCGTCGCGCCCGTCACCGCTCCCAAAGTGGTCGCCGTGCCGAAGCCAAAGGAGCCGGAGCGTCCACAACTCAGCCTGGTCGGTACCATCGCGGGCGACGAGGAGGGGTTCGGAATATTCCTCGATCAGGCGAACAAGACGGTCATCCGGCTGAAGGTCGGCGAGGAATTTCAGGGCTGGAAGCTGCGATCGGTGCAGGGGCGCGAAACGGCGCTGGAGAAAGACCAACAGGTCGTCAGGCTGGTGCTGCCACAGCCGGGATTAGGGCAGCCATCGGGCGAAGCGGCGCCGGGGTCGCCGATCATCCCATCAAGCATCCCGAGGCTGCGGTCTTCCGACTCGCGGCCCGACCGGGCAGGGCGCTAGAGCCTTTTCGGTTCTGATTGAATCAGAACCGAGGCTCTAATCTTTTGTTTTGACGCGTTTTCTTCACGCGAACCGGTATCCACTTCGCTCGAAAACGCTATAACGGGCCAGGCAAATACCGAATTTCAATTGGTTCGGCCGGCTTCCTCAACAACAACTCCAGTGTTGCTGCAGACCCAGCGCGAACAACAGGCCGATCGCCAGAAACGGGCCGAATGACAGGGACGTTTGGCTGTTCAATTGCCGCCCGGCCAGCTGCATGACACCGGCGCAGATCAGCGCCGTCAGCGTGGCAACGAGCAGCAGCACGGGAAGACCCGTGACGCCCACCCAGGTTCCGGCTGCCGCCAGGAATTTGACATCGCCCAGGCCGAGGCCCTGGACTTTTCTGAAAGTGAAGTAGAGCCGTCTCAGCAGCCAGAAAATCGCGCCGATCACTGCGCCCTCGCAGGCCGCCTCCAAACCGGAGGAGGGGCCACCGGTCAAGAAGGCCGTCGATAAACCAAGACCCGCGATCGCGAGGTTCAGCCAGTCCGGAATGATTCCGTGACGAATGTCGATCCAGGCAAGGATCGCGCTGAGCAGGCACAGCAATCCAAACGATGCAGCGATAACCATAGCGCGTAGCTGATCCGGCGACAGAGAGGCTCGATCAATCTAGCAGAGGAACGAAGCCGGCCAAAGTCATCGTCGATTTGCCTCGAAGGAGCCGCTCCGGTCGAATTGGCTTTGCCGAGCAATCGGGCAAAGCGCGGGCAAAGCGGAAAGGGCACCGCAGTGCGGTGCCCTTTTTACTCTCCTGGGATGAACTCAATCCTTATCGAACAAGCCGGGCAGCACGGTCGTGTGCTCGACGCGCACCGAGTTCAGCTCATCCGGATCGATACCGAGCGCACGCAGGATCGTCGGCGCGACCTGGGAGGTGAGAACCGGAGTTTTGATCGTCGTCGCTTGCAGGCGTGGGTTGGACACGACCAGCCCCACATTGACGTCGGCGAAGCTCATGCCGCCATGTTCGGCATTCTTCTTGCCCGACGTCGTGTAGATCGTGCCATAAATCGGCTGCACGAAAATATCGGGGGTGCGGCTATCGTGTTTCGGGCTGTTCAGTTTCAGCTCGATTTCATCGCCGGCAAGCGCATCTTCAATGAACAAGGCCTTGGCGTTCTTGTTCAGATAATCGACGGCAGCTTGCGTTTTGCTCTGATCGCCCAGCCAGACCAGCGCGACGTCGTCATCCTGGATGAAACCGCAGGAGCCGGTCGGGCAATTTCCGGCGCTGAGAATGGCCTGGGCGCCAGGGTCGGTGCCGGAATCCGGAAGTGACGCTACGAGATCGGCGAAATGTCCGGGCTTGGTGACTTTGGCCGGGTTGATCGGCGACTGCCCATGCTTGGCGCTGACAATGAACAGCGTGGAGTTGAAGATGCCACGGTTCTTGAGCGCCTTGATCATATCGCCGAGCGCCTCATCGGTCTTCTGCAGACCGAAGGCGAGCACCGCGCTCGGTGTGCCCCGGCCGTCGACATAGCCGCCAGGCTGGCCACTATGAGTGCTTTGCGGGCAGCTGCCGTCGGAATTGTCCTTTGCGAGTTTCTGTCCGACGCTGACCGCCTGGAAGTTCATGCCGAAGACCGCGGGGGCTCCGCCAGCGGGCCTGCCGTCATGGGTGAGTCCATTGATTTCGTTGATGATGGCCGTCACCTTCAACGCGTCGTTGGCTACCGTGCAATCGACGCTGACTGTAGCGTCGAACCCAACCGCGGGGGGCGGAGGAGCGTTGGTGATTTCCGGCGTAAAGAGATCATCCACGCCTTTCCCCGATGGACCGTTGACCAGATCGTAGGCCGGATGCTTGTCCGCCCACGCGGTGCGGCCGCCCTTGGCTTTGACGACTTCGAAGATCGTATTGGTCTTGATGGCCTGATGCGGAAATACCGGGACGCATTGGCCGTTCAGAAGCCGCCGCGGCAACTTGGTCGGGTCGATCACGTTCTGCGAGACAGCGCCTTTGTACAAATCGATCGTCTCATCGAAGACCATGAAATTGCCGGGCGCGCCTTTGCAGGTGGTGTTGGCCGGATCGAAGAAGGTGCGATCGTAACTCACGTCATAAAATAGGCCGGTAGTAATCGGCGAGCCGCCGGTGACGAGCGCCAGCAGACCTGGAAAAGAGTCGGAGTTAAAGGGAATGCGGGCATTGGAAAACGTAACGGCATGGCCGGTCAATTCGGCCATTGCGGAATTTGGATGAGCCTCTACGAAATTTGCAACGTCGAGCGCATGGAGACCGTCGACGCTGATCAGAAGCACATGATCGATGTCCGCCGCCTGGGCGGACGCATTGAGAGCTACCCCGGCCAACATGCCAAGGGCCATCTGTTTCAAGAACATACTTATCTCCGCGTTTTTTTGGTGTATGTGGCGTGAGCCGCATAAACTCTGCCGGTTGCCTGTTTCAGGCGCATGACGGCAAAATTGCACGTGCAAATTCCCCGATCGATCGACCAAAGGAAGTTGTGGAAAGAAGAGCCGGGCGGGAAAGGCGAGTGCTGGAACCGACCATTCGTTCAGGGCGATGGTCCGCTTCTCGACGGCAGCACAACGATTGTGTCAGTTCGGTGAAGCGAGCGTGGCCGGCTCGTATCCGTCGTTCAGGGTCTTCAGGAATTCAATGATGTCGGCTTCGTCCTGTGCCGTCATTGCCGGCGCATCGCCGAGATGCCGGTTGAAGGGTGGATCGCTGACGTCGACATTGGCGTGATAGTGCAGTGGAATGTCGTCGTATTTCTGCACCGTCCCGTCGGCCGCGCGCGGATAGACTTTCTCGGGATTGGTGTCGCGGAAATTGTAGAAATCCATCACTTCCTGCAATGTGCGAAACACGCCGTTGTGGAAGAAGGCGCGGCGTATGGCGGTGTTGCGCAAGGTCGGCGTCTTGAACATGCCGCAAAATTGCGTCTGGTCGGCGATGTCGGTGCGAATGGGCCCACATACCCCGAGATCGAAATGCTGCGGATTTTTGTTATCTTCGATCGCGTGGTTGCGCGGCGCGCCCAAGGCTTCGTACTGGAAATCGGTAAACAGCGGGGGATATCCATCGCGGCTTGGCTTGGACGTATGGCAACCGGCGCAATTGGCTTTTTCCGGATCATTGAACAGGCGAAGGCCACGCATTTCGCTCTCGCTCAGGCGCACCTTGCCCTCAAGCCAGTAATCATACTTGCTGGTGTAGCGGTGAAAGCTCGGCTCCTCGATCTGGTAGCGGCCGACGGCGAAGGTCGCTTCGGCGACGAGTAGATTGGTGTTCTTGTAAATGTTCTCGCCAAACAATACCGCGAACTTGCCGGCGTAGGTCGCATGGCGCAGTTTCTCGGCAATGATCTCGATACTGCCCCCGTCCATCTCGCGCCGGTCGAGCAGGGGGCCTGCCGCCTGCATTTGCAGGGTGTCGGCACGGCCGTCCCAGAACAGACCGCCTTGCGGCACGATATTTTCGCTCTGCGCCGTCTGGCTCGCGCTCTTCTCCACGCGCACGGTGCTCTTGCCGGCCTCGGCCTGTTGGGCCAGGTTGATATTCTCGTTCTCGTCTTCCTTTTCGGGACCGATGCTGAAATCCGGCTGGCGCTCCAAATAGGTCAAGGAGGGGACAGCGCGTATCCCGGGTTGCGTCAGGTCAGGGCCGCCGAGCATCACGGGACCGTCGTTCGGGGGACCATAGGCATGATCCGGACTGTGACAGGAGGCGCAGGAAATCTTGCCCGACGACGACAGGCTCGCGTCAAAAAATATGTCGCGGCCGAGCTTCGCCATCGCGGACAACGGCTGGGCGGGACGTCGGATCAAATGAATCGGCGTTGGATTTTCGCCGGGCAAACTTTTGGGCTGGTCGGCTGCAAAGACGGCGCCGGCCAGAAGGCCGGCGCCGAGGGACCACACAATCGTGCGATGTAACATCCTGACTTAGCTCACTTGCTTAAGCTCACTTGGACTTCTCGACGACCTCGCCCGTGTCCGGAGAGAGGATCAGCTTGACGTTGTTCTTCTTTTTGAAGTCGAACAAGCTCATGATCGAACCGGTCGTGGCATCGAAGGAGCCACCACCGAGACGCTCACCATCCAGCCAGTTGTCCTCGATGAATTGCGGGACCGAGGCCTGTGTAACGAACGTGTGGTCGACATGGTTCTTCTTGGCCCAGGGTGAGATCACCAGCAACGGCAGACGCGGACCCACGCCGCAGCGACCATTGACCGGCAGACCCTTGACGCCGTTGGGAGCAGTACCCGGAACGCCGCACACACCGGTGCCGTTCAACTCGTCGGCCGCGACCGGGATCGCCGGCCCGCCGTTGTTGCGGACGTTCTGGGTCGCCGTCGAGAACGAGCCATGGGCGGGCGGCACGAACGCATGGTCATACCAGCCGTCCGAGTCGTCGTAAGTGATGATCACAGCGGTGGACTCCCAATCCGGCTGCCCTTGCAGGAAGTTGATCAGGTTGACCACGCCGGTCTGCGCATCGAGCGGGTCGGAGTTGCCCGGATGCTCGTCCTGGAAGGCCGCCAGCTTGATGAAGGACACGGCAGGGAAGTTGCCAGAACCGACCGCGGTGAAGAAATCATCGAGGTCGTAGTTGTGATTGGCCGGGTCGACGGTGTTGGTGCCGGGAACCAAGGTGTGACCAATCGCTTTCGTCGAGGTCGGACGCAGGTGGTTCGGGTTTGCCGTCGACGTGAAGTACTGGTTCCAGATGTGGTGCGGGATGTAGTCGGGGATGGCAACGCCGATCACCGGGCTCACCGTGCTGCGCGCGCAACCGCTGGTGCCGTTGGCGTTGACGGTTTGCAGGTTAAAGCCACCATAGAACGAACCCCACGGAACATTGGCAGTGTTGGGGAGATCGCCGATGTTCTTGGCGGCCAGGAGACATTGCTGGTCTTGCTCGAGCACACGTCGAAGGTCGGATCGATGTCGCCGATCAAGGTGACGCCACCCTGCCCGTCGGGGAGTGCATTCGAGCTGTTGCCAGCACCCACCACGATTCCGTTGGTCTGGCCGGCGAACATGTTGAGCAGGCCGGGTGTCGACGGACCAAAGGTATCACCCCACATATTGTCGCTCATCGCGTAGTTCTGGGCGTAGTTCCAGAATGCGGTGACGGTGTTGCCGTCGAAAATACCCATCACCTGAGCCGTGGTGCCGAACGCGCCGGCGCCGCCAGCGGTGCCGGCGCCAGTCCAGGCCGGGAAAAGGTCCATTTTGCCGCCGTCAGAGGCGAGCTGCTCCGGCGTATAGGCGTGGTTCTGGGACCTGGTGTTGGCCTGCGTCCGGTCGAGGCGGAAGGGGTTCGAAGCACCGACGCCATTGCCAGGGTTCAGGTTCGGATTGTTGGTCAGCAGCGACGGATTCGACAGCAGGTTGTTGATGTCGGTGGGTGTGTCCTTGGCCGGCTCGAACCGGGGCTCGCCTTCCGGATTGAGCGCATTCGGATAGGTGCCGAAGTAATGATCGAACGAGCGGTTCTCGTTGAAGATCACGACGAGGTGCTTGATCGGGGTCGCGGTCTTCAGCTTGTTCGGGTTGGTGCCGTGATCGTCCTTGTCTGCAGCCACCGGACCGATCGAGGCGATCGTAGCGACGGCAAACATCGCAGCAGTGGAAAGCAGACTCTTCCTTATGGTGTCTCTCATTTTGTTGCTTCTCATCTTATCCCTCTTATCCCCTCAAAAAGCAGTCTGAGCTCGTCATGCGAACGGCGACGGAAATCGCCGCGCGGAAACTTTCAGAGTTGCGTCACAACGGTACGAACGATTTGTGACGTCCGGTTGATAAGCTTGCGGGCGACAACTGCGGCAAGGGTCCCCGCCAATGGGCGTCGACAGTGACGTTGCTCTGCTGGCGAGCAGTCGGATGCGCTGAAATCACACTGCAAAAACAGCGGAAAAACCCGCCGGCGGCAGCCCCATTGCGCTCCGGGTGACAGGCTGTGAGAGTGTGTTCAGGGGAGGGGTGCCCAACTCCCGACCTTCGCTCCACCCCTTAAAATAAGGGTGTGCAGGGGTCCTACCTCAAAAAAACCCCTTAAAATCCCGGAAAAACGAGCCTCGAACGGTGGATAGGTCGCCCGGATTCTGAAATAAGCTTTGCAGAAGGCTCTTGCAGGTTAATACGCTCGTCTATTGTGTCTTGGCCACGAATCGAAGGAGACAAAATGGCTACTCAACTTTCCAAATCGCAACTCGTTGAGCGAATCGCGACAGCTACCGAGCTATCCAAGCGTGACGTCAAGAACGTCATGGAGTCCCTGGTCGACGTCGGCCACAAGGAGCTGAAGAAGACCGGCGTCTTTCTCGTTCCGGGCTTCGCCAAATTCGTCGTCATCAAGAAGCCGGCGACCAAGGCGCGAAAGGGCACCAACCCGTTCACGGGCGAGGAGATGATGTTCAAAGCCAAGCCCGCCCGCAAAATCGTTCGGGCAAGGCCAGTCAAAGCCGCCAAGGACGCTGTTTAAGAAAAGGCCCCCGTTTCGGGGGCCTTTTGTTCCGATCCCCCTCGCGCAAGCCAACTGCTCACGCCTTTGCGTCTCGATGCGCGGGCGGCTGGATGTGTTTGCCATCATAGATCCCGCTGCCGAAAACGAGCGACGGACCAAACTGCGCGATCGCCAGTAGCACGACGATCGCAAGCACCACATAGATCAGCAGCTTTCGCATATTCGTTCTCCCTGATTGGAGGGCAGGCTGGCTTGCGATCTGCACGCGGCCGGTTGGTGAGGTCGTTGGGTCAGCCTTGAGCCATGACATCGACAACCGCTTGCGCAAAGGCTTGCGGCGCCTCCTGGGGCAGATTGTGTCCAATGCCGCCATCAATGGTCCGGTGCGAATATTTGCCTGTGAACATTTTGGCATAGGCGGAAGGCTCCGCGTGCGGAGCGCCATTGGCGTCGCCCTCCATGGTGATGGTCGGGACGGCAATGACCGGGCCCTGGGCGAGCTTCTTTTCAAGGTCGTCATATCTCGCTTCGCCCTCGGCCAGGCCAAGCCGCCATCGATAATTATGAATCACGATCGCGACGTGGTCGGGATTATCAAAGGCTTTCGCGCTGCGATCGAAGGTGGCGTCGTCGAAATTCCATTTGGGCGAGGCGAGCCGCCAGATCAGTTTCGAGAACTCGCGGCGATACTTGTCATAGCCGGCGCGGCCGCGTTCGGTCGCGAAGTAGAATTGATACCACCATTGCAACTCGGCCTCGGGCGGCAGCGGCATCTTGCCGGCCTGCTGGTTTCCGATCAGATAGCCGCTGACGGAAACCAGCGCCTTGCAGCGCTCCGGCCAGAGCGCGGCCATGATATCGGCGCTCCGGGCCCCCCAATCGAATCCGGCCAGCGTTGCCTTCTCGATTCCAAGCGCATTCATCAACTCGATCGTATCGAGCGCGAGCGCCGAAGGTTGGCCGTTGCGGATCATCGAGTCGGAGAGGAAACGCGTGGTGCCATAACCTCGCAGATATGGCACGATGACGCGATAATTGGCCGATGCCAGTAACGGCGCGACATCGACAAAGCTGTAGATGTCGTAGGGCCAGCCGTGCAGCAGGATGACCGGTTCGCCGCCGGCTGGGCCAGCTTCGGCAAAACCGACGTTGAGAAGGCCGGCATCAATCTGCTTCAACGATTGAAATGACGTATTCGTCCCTGCCTTGAAGGCGGCCGTATCCAGCACCTTCCTGGCCGGTTGCGCCGCGACAGTGCTGTTCAAGGCGGCCGTGGCGAGCGTCATCGCGGCGGTCCCGACAAAACGGCGGCGATCCGGATTGACCTGATCTGACATTGGTCCCTCCCATTTGCGTCGATGACTGCCGAAAGCGGCGGCTCTGCGGTTCTGCTCGTACTCCACGCCGCAAACGGCCCGTGTGAGCGTCGAGATCCAGGATCGTACCCGCGTTCGGTGGTCCGATCACCAGGTCTCTCCCGATAGCAGACCAGCGTCGGAGCAGGGCGTGGGGTGCGGGCCGAGGGACGGGGAGGCGTGAGTGCAAGGCTCTGGTGCCTGTTGGCCAATTCACTGCCCGCGCCGGCGCCTTGCTATTACTGCGCGCCAACGCGCTGACGTCGACTGCGCCATTCCCAAGTTCAAAGCACGATCTACATCGTGCCCGAGCATCAACGCTGCTCCTGAAAACGCTGGCTCCAACGCAGCAGGGCCCGAATTGTTTTCCACCCGAAATGGACGCGTTCCTGGACTTGGTGACGGGGATGAGCGACAACCTAGAATTCGCATAAGGTATATTATGGAATTATTTTATTATGCGTCATATCATACACTTGCATTCGAAATTTATGTTTAGGACACGGTTGGCGCTCGTTTGCCCGTGATGAGGACGATGGTTCATGGGTGACGCTGAAAGCCCGCCCGCTTGAAGGATTTGATCTCCGTAACGACACACCGATCCGCCTCTGGGTTCGGCGCATTCGCCCTGGCCCGATCCGGCGGTGTTGTACGGGCATCCTTGGGCCTAAGGTCGCCGGGCCTTGCGTCGCTGCGCTCGAAGTCGAAAAGCCGTTTCGCGAGGCTTTCCCTTGAAAGCAGGAATCATCGATTGGGCTTCTCGTCGAAATTCCGGCGGCATTGCTCGTCGTCGCCGAGATCGTTACGCGGCGGAACGCGACCGCCGCGCCGTCGGCGTCCTCGAGGTCCATTACGCGATGATTATCATCCTTGCGATGGGCATCGGATTGTTCGCCCCCGCCGTTTGGAGTCGGCTATTATGCGGCTTGCGCCATCGGGCGCGCGGACCCGGCCGAGGCATCCGCGCGATTTGGGGCTATCTTTTGGCCCTGATGGCCGGTCTGATCATTGTCGCGATTTTTCCGTGGATCTCTATCGGGTTCCTCCGAGTTATTCAAAAGGAAGGTGAACCGATGGGCGGCGAGCCAAACCAGTACAACATCGGCCTGGACAAAACGCCGGCCAATTTCGTGGCCTTGACGCCGCTGAGCTTTCTCGCACGCACGGCGGCGGTCTATGGCGATCACACCAGCACGGTTTACGACGGCCGCGTCTTCACGTGGTCAGAGACCTATGCGCGCTGCCGACGGTTCGCCTCCTGGCTCGCAGGCCAAAACATCGGCTACGGCGACACGGTGGCGGCGATGCTGCCCAACATCCCGGCGATGAACGAACTGCACTTCGCCGTTCCGATGTCAGGCGCCGTGCTCAACGCACTGAACATCCGGCTCGATGCGGCGTCGATTGCCTTCCAGCTTGATCACGGCGGCGCCAGGATCCTTTTGGTGGATCCGGAATTTTCGACGGTAATCGTGGAGGCGCTGGGCCTGATGAAGGGTCGCAAACCCTTTGTCATCGACGTCGACGACAAGGCCTTTGCCGGCGGAAAGCGGATCGGCGAGATCGAATATGAAGAAGCGCTGGCAAAAGGCGACGAAAATTTCATCGCGCGCCCGCCGCAGGATGAGTGGGACGCGATTGCGCTGAGTTACACCTCGGGCACGACGGGCAATCCCAAGGGCGTCGTCACGCACCATCGCGGCGCCTATCTCAACGCAGTGAGCAACATTCTCGCCGCCAATCTCGGTCAGCATCCGGTGTACCTCTGGACGCTGCCGATGTTTCATTGCAACGGCTGGTGCTTCCCGTGGACCGTTGCGGCCGCGGCCGGCATCAATGTCTGCCTGCGCAAGGTCGATCCCAGCATGATTTTTGAATTGATCGCAAAGCACGGCGTCACCCACATGTGCGGCGCGCCAATCGTCTACAATACGCTGATCAATGCGCCGGATGCGCCGAAGAAATCCGCCGCCCGATCCGTGGTCGGACTGATCGCAGGCGCCGCACCGCCTGTGGCCGTGCTCGAAGGCGCCGAAAGCATCGGCATCAAGTTGACGCATGTCTACGGCCTGACCGAAGTCTACGGCCCCGCTTCGGTCTGCGCCGAGCAGCCAGGCTGGGACGACCTGCCCGCCGATCAACGCGCGCAGCTCAAGCGCAGGCAGGGTGTGTCCTACCCGCTTGAGGAAGCGGTGACCGTGATCGATCCCGAAACGATGCGCGAGGTGCCACGCGACGGCGAAACTATCGGTGAGGTGATGTTCCGTGGCAATATCGTGATGAAGGGCTATCTCAGGAACGAAAAGGCGACGAACGAGGCCTTTGCCGGTGGCTGGTTTCACACCGGCGACCTCGGCGTGCTCGATGAGCATGGCTATGTCATCATCAAGGACCGCTCAAAGGACATCATCATCTCCGGCGGAGAGAACATCTCATCAGTCGAGGTCGAGGATGTGCTCTACAAGCACCCCGCCATACTGTTTGCGGCCGTGGTCGCCAAGCCGGACGGCAAATGGGGTGAGGTGCCCTGCGCCTTCGTCGAACTGAAGCCGAATGCGACAGCGACGGAAGCCGAGATCATCGCCTTTTGCCGCGAGCAGTTGCCCGGTTTCAAGACGCCAAAGGCGGTGGTCTTCGGTCCCATCCCCAAAACTTCAACCGGCAAGATCCAGAAATTCATGCTGCGCAATCAGGTCCAGTCGGCGAAGGCGATTTCGGCGTAGCGCGTCCGTTAAGCGTGATGAAGTCAGGCCAAACTGTAACCTCGGCGAAAGTGCGCTCCCTCTCGCGTTGGGGAGAGGGTTGGGGTGAGCGACTGTGTTGGCTGTCAAGCGGGTTGCCATGGCGTTTTGGTCCTGAGCATGGCGTTGAGGATTGTGAGCAGCTTGCGAGCGACGGCGATCAAGGCGACCAGCTTGGG
>Ga0210387_10000744_pt1 | contig 23895 bp, 19 predicted proteins | sample IncBWC7OmetaG_FD_160108 | JGI IMG/M metagenome (GOLD analysis project Ga0210387, IMG submission 160108) | Forest soil microbial communities from Barre Woods Harvard Forest LTER site, Petersham, Massachusetts, United States - Inc-BW-C-7-O ...
TTAGCCACAAAGTGATTCGCAAGTTGCTGGACGATGTGGTGGAAGCGGCGCATCGCGAAGACATCGAGGGAGTGCGGTGTTTGCATCGCGAGAATGAAGGCGAAGAGAGCGACGGCGTGGCGGTGGCGAAAGAAAAGAACGAGGAAGCTTGGGACGCGCTGAAATCCGGTGCAGCGAACGTTGTGGGCGGGACGTCATGGCTGTGGTCGCCGGAAAAGGCGTTTGAAACTGTGGATGTGCTGTTTATCGATGAGGCTGGGCAGATGTCGCTGGCGGATGTGCTGGCTGTGTCGCAGGCGGCGAGGAAATTGGTGCTGCTAGGCGATCCGCAACAATTAGAGCGGCCGACGAAAGGCAGTCATCCGGATGGCGCGGAGAAATCGGCGCTGGAACATTTGCTGAATGGGCGAAAGACGATTGCGGGGGATATGGGATTTTTACTGCCGGAAACATGGAGGCTGCATCCAAAGGTTTGCGAATTTACATCGGAGATGTTCTACGAAGGGCGATTGGTGGCGAGGGGTTTCTTGCGGAACCGGGTGATAAAAGGCCATACGTGGGTAAGCGAGGCGGGGTTGTGGTTTGTTCCCGCGGAACATGAAGGCAACAGGAATTCTTCGGCGGAGGAAGTGGAGTTGGTGGCGCGCATTGTGGAGGGTCTGTTGAAGCCTGAGGTGCAGTGGATGCGCGGTGCGGGGAATCCGCGGGGCTTGACGGACGAAGACATTTTGATTGTGGCGCCGTACAACGCGCAGGTTTCGGATTTGCTGGCGAGGTTACCCGGAATGCGGATCGGGACGGTGGACAAGTTTCAGGGGCAGGAGGCGCCCGTAGTGATTTATTCGCTGACGACTTCTTCGCCGGAAGAGGCGCCGCGGGGGATGGAGTTTTTGTACAGCTTGAACCGGCTGAATGTGGCTACTTCGCGGGCGATGACGGCGGTGATTGTGGTGGGGAGCCCGAGATTGTTTGAGCCGGAGTGCCGGACGCCGCGGCAGATGCAGTTGGCGAATGCGTTGTGCGCGTATCGGGAGATGGCGGTCGAGATCGATCCACGTACGATCTAAGTCATCCAGTTACAGACAAAAAGTTTGACGGTTGTCGGCGGATAGCGGGTATGGTCCTTCGTGGCTCAGGGTAAACATGCGGTGCCCGTACGAATGACATGGATGCAATCTGCGACTAGATGTGGGGAGGGACGATGGCGGGGAAAAACCGGGTGCGAGATTCGGTTTTGCACGCGATTGGGAATACGCCGGTGGTGCGGTTGAGGAAGATTGTGTCGGCGGGGATGGCGGAAGTGCTGGTGAAGCTGGAGTACTACAATCCGACGGGGTCGTACAAAGATAGGATGGCGATGGCAATGATTGAAGGGGCGGAGGCGCGGGGCGAACTGCGCCCGGGGATGAGGGTGGTGGAGTGGACGGGAGGAAGCACGGGATCGTCGCTGGCTATGGTGTGCGCGATCAAGGGGTATCGGTTTACGCCGATTTCGTCGGACGGATTTTCGGACGAGAAGCTGCGGACGATGCGGCTTTTTGGCGGAGACCTGGAGATATTTCCGGCGGAAGACGGCAAGTTGGTGCCGGAACTTTACCAGAGGATGAAGCGGCGTGCGGAAGAGTTGGCGCAGGAGCCGGGGACGTTTTATACAAACCAGTTTAATAATCAGGACGCGATTCGCGCTTACATGGGAATTGGCAGGGAGCTGGTGGAACAGGCGGGCGCCGGGTTGACGGCGTTTTGCGGCGGAGTGGGGACGGCGGGAATGATTGTGGGTGTGTCGCGCGCGCTGAAGGAAGCTGGATGCAAGGCGCGCATTGTGGCGCTTGAACCGGCAAGTTCCCCGGTGCTTACCACAGGGAAAGGCGGGGCGCACCGCGTCGAGGGGATCGCCGCGGGATTCCGGCCGCCGCACTTGAAAGATGGGGATTACGATGAAGTGCGTACGGTGGAAGAAGGGGCGGCACGTAAAATGGCGCGGCGGTTGGCGAGGGAGGAAGGAATATTCGCTGGGACTTCGTCGGGGTTAAACGTTGCCGCGGCGTTGCAATTGGCACGGGAGCTTGGGGCTGGGAGTACGGTGGCGACAGTGGCGGTGGATACGGGATTCAAGTATCTCGCGGGCGATTTGTATCGAGAGTGAGTGGCGCAGCGGAAGATGAAATCCCCATCCTTCGAGGAGAAGAAGGATGGGGAGGCCTGCCCATGCGCTCTACCAATTGGGACTGATGTAAGGCCGCGATCCGGTGCGGTGCGGCCGTTAAGGCTTTTTCTTTGATGGCGGCGTTTTTGTTTTTTCTCCGCCCGTGAGGCTGATGAGCGCCAAGAAGTCCTTGGCGTTGAATGGATAGCGGCGAATGGACTGTTGTCCAGTGGTGCTGAGGGTGACGTCGACGCGGCGATTGTTGGCCAGGACGAGCAGCTGGAGATTTCGCATCATTTTTTGTCTTTCCTCGGGACTTAGGTCGGGATTGTCCGCCATCTGCTGTTTGATTTGATCGGCAGTCAGTTGGTTCTCTTCGCCGAACGCCTTCAACTCAAAGTGATCAGCGGGAACGCCGTGTTCCACCAGGAAACTCTTAGCGCGTTCCACGCGGCGCTCTGTGAGTTTCTTGTTGTATTCGGGGGTGCCGCGCGGATCAGCGTGACCGCTGAGGATCAAGTGAGCATCCGGCATGTACTTCAGATAATTTGTGAAATCCGCCGCGAGGGCTATCAGGATGGCCGCCTGACTGTCGAGCAAGCCACCTTCGGGACGCTCGGCGGTGGGGCGAGCGGTCTGGAAATAGATGCTATGGAGCGCGAGTCTGGTTTCCAACTGCTTGATTTCCGGCGCCGGGGGAGGCGGCGGCGGGGGAGCTTGCACTTCCACCATGGTGGTGGACGAAGCCGTGAGCGGCGGATTGCGGTCGTCGTTTACGTTGCAGGTGACCGTGATACGGCCTGGTTGCGCGCCTTGTGTACTCAGGGCGGCGGTGGGGCCGGTGCCCGCGATGTTACCTGCGCTTGCGGAGTAGCTGTAAATCAGTCTGTGGCCATCCGGGCTGCTGGCGGACGAAGTGACCGTCGAATTGCCGCCTATTGGGACGCTCGAAGGATCTGCGGAGCATGAAATGACAGGCGGACGAGGCTCCTTTACCGTGAGCCTGGCGCTGCAGGATGCAGAACCATTTTTTCTACCATCACTCAAGTTGGCAGTGGCTACATAGGCGCCAGGCTGCAATCCGGTTGTGTCAATCTGAGCGGAGGTATCGCTGCCGCTCACTTTTACTCCAGTACCGTTCCAGCTGTAGGTGACCTTGCGCTTGGGAGCGAAATTGGAGCCAGTGGCTGTGGCGGTCGCAGGCTCACCGGCGAAAACTTCGGCCGGCTCTACGGAGCATGCTGCGGTGGGAGGCAGAGGAGCTGGTCCTCCACCAAACTTGAAGATGAGACCACTCTCTGCGCGGAGGCCTCGGATATCTGTGGAAGGCACGGTCGGGGGACCGTAGCGGTAATTGGACATTACAAAATCAGCCCTGATCAATCGCAGAGCAACGTGCCTTGACAGGTCGATATCGAGACCGGCGCCGAACATGAGCCCTACCTTGTTGATATTGTGGAGGGCATCCGGCATGAGGCGATGGTCACCCACCAAGACTTCAAGAAAAGGGGCAAAACGATCGTGGCGGAACGTAAACTTTGGTCCGAAGGAGAGGTTGGAGAAAGCAGTGTCGTCAATTCTTCTTGCAAAACCATTTTCACCGCTGTTCGAATTGGTGCTGGTGTCGAGGGTGAGTCCGACCCAGCGATTAAAATTATAGGTAGCGCTGACGCCAACGCCGCGGGGGTTCGATTCCAAAGCGCTGCTCAATGGGAGCAAAGCTCCTGGAAGCTGGGCGTTCACGTCCGCATTTGGATAAAAGAAGGAATATCCGCCGAAAAGCTCCCACTTGGGAGGAGGCTGTTCCTGAGCGGAAGCGAGGGCGGCGAACGCAGGCAGGATAGCAAGCATTGCCAAAAGCATTGTTAGACGGCGGACAAGGCGGCCCTTTGAATGAGATGACATGCGAATATTCCTCCGAACTTCAATTGCGTAAAATCAAGCTCCTCTAGCGTGTCTGGCAGCGGACCAGCCGGAAGCCGGCCTCGCTGCCGAACGCCTTACGGACAGGAAGGTACATTCACCGTATCGCTGATTAAGGTGACTGCGCCGATCGATGCCAGCGCTCTGCCATTGAGCGTTACGCCTGAGCTAAGCGAGATAGACTGGCTAGCCATGATGGTTCCTGCGAATGTCGTGCTGGTTCCAAGCGTCGCTGAACTGCCTATTTGCCAGAAGACGTTGTGAGAGGTGGCGCCGCCCGCCATGATGACTTGGCTGTTGCCAGCAGCGGTGGTCAAGGTGGAGACGACTTGGAAGATCCAGACACCACTGGAAGGACCGCTGAGAGTAAGGTTGCCAGTTATTCCCAGCGAGGGTTGAGCGCTCGTTGTTTTATACACGCCCGGGGCGAGGGTTAAGCCTCCAATATCCGCGGGGAGGACGGCGCCCCCTGCTGTTCCCGCGGCGTTGTTGTACGCCGTGGTCAAGGCGCCCTGGGCACCCATGGCAACCGAATCGCCCGAATGTAGCGTGCCGGTTAGGTTTCCCGGAGGAAATCCAACTATCGCAGTTCCTGCCCAGACGCCAACATCGCCACTGACGTTCGTAGGGGCTGCGGTTGTTGAAGTGTTCGTGACCGTGGAGCCGGCCAGAATTCCGAAACTGCAGGCCGCGCCCAAGGGGATAGCTCCGCCGGGAGGCGTGCAGGTGGGTGAGGTTGTGAACGTCCACACGAAATTGGCGGCCAGCGGAATACCAGAAGTGTCTTGGGCTCCGGTGGTGATCGTAGCGGTGTAAGAGGCGCTCGGCGTAAGAGCAGTCGAAGGAGTAAACGTCGCAACGTTGGTCGACGCAACGTAAGTGACCGCACCAACAACGGTGGTAGCGCCGGGCCCGATCAAAGTAAACGTCGTGGTGTTGAGGGTCGCGGGGTTCATTGCATGGCTGAAAGTCGCGGTGATAATCGCGGTGTTGGGACAAGTGATGGCAGAGCCGTTCGGCGGAGTTACGGCGGTCACCGTAGGCGGCGGGCAGGCGGCAGAGGCCGTGAAGGACCAAAAGAAATTGGTTGCCAGCCCGTTGCCGTACAGGTCTTGAGCCCCTGTGGTAATCGTGGCGACATAAAGTGCGTTTGGCGAAAGAGCGGCGGATGGTGTGAAAGTGGCAACATTGGTCGTCGCAACGTAAGTGACGACTCCAGCAACGCTCGTCGCACCTGTGGTCAAGGTAAAAGTGGTGGTGTTGATCGTCGCAGGGTTCATGGCCTTGCTAAAGGATGCATTAATGACCACTGCAGTGCCGCAAGTGAGAGTAGAGCCGGAGAGAGGATTTACGGACGTCACTTGGGGCGGGGTTAGGGGGTTGCCGGGTTTTCCTGCGCCGGGATTCGCGTCCGAATCGCCACAGCCAGCCATCGCCATGGCTAGCAGGAGGACCGGGATCCAAATTTTGCTGACATTCAATTTGCGCATTAGCTTCTCCTCTTGACCCCGTTACAAGGCGTTCCGTACCACCGGGTGCGGCCCCAGAGACACGCGGAAATTCAGATTGCAACTACCGCCTTTTAAAAAGCTTTAAGGTACCTAGGACTGTGCCAACTCTGGAACTTGGCGTCTGTTCAATATGGTACAGAGCAGACTTACAGTTCTCTGGCGGTCGGGTGTGAACTTCTTTGCAGCTCTTGGAGAATATGCTCGGTGGAGGGAGAGATATGGAGTTCGGAAGACACGAGCTAATGTCTAGAATCGAAAAGCGAGCACGGCCTTTCGAAGGTCAGGTAAACGTGCCATGCCCTTCGGATGGTGCGGCGGAAGGTGGAGAGAAAAACAGATCCGTCGCGCAAAAAAACGCGCGATGGCGCAGAGATCCTCGCTACGCGCCGAATGACAAATAGGGAACGGGCTATTCGGAGGCGCCTAGTGGGAGGAAGTATTGGGTGCCTTTGACGGGCTCTTGGAGGCGGCGGAGGAGTTGTTGGAGATCTTCGCTGCGCTCGACGAAGTCGATGTCGGAGGTGTTGATGACGAGGAGGTCGGAGGCGGCGTAGCGGAAGAAGAAGTGTTCGTAGGCGGCGGCGACTTCTTCGATGTACTCGGGGGAGATTTGGGATTCGTCACGAGAAGCTTTTTTGGCGATGCGGGAGCGGAGGACTTCGGGCTTGGCTTGGAGGTAGATGACTAGATCGGGAGCGGGAATGTCCGCGACCAGGGATTCGTAGTAGCGGTCGTAAAGTTTCAGCTCTTCGTCATTGAGATTGAGATTGGCAAAGATGCGGTCTTTTTCGAGAAGGAAATCGGAGAGGACGGGGCCAGGAGCTTCGACGGCGAGAGCTTCGCGGATGCGTTTTTGGCGTTCGATCAGGAAATACATTTGGGCGCGGAAGGCGGCGCCGGCTTTTTCTTTGTAAAAATCGGCGAGGAAGGGATTGTCTTCGCAATCGTAGATGCGGCGGGCGTGGAGACGCTCGGCGAGAATTTTGGCGAGCGTGGTTTTGCCGACGCGAAGCGGTCCCTCGATGACGATGAAGCGGGGAGATTGTGGGCCACGCTCTGGTTGGGGAGCGCGTTTGGCTGCGGTGGATTCGTTGGCCGCCATTTTTGGAGAAACCGCGACGGGGCCGCGGTTGATGGACGGGATTATATCAGAGTGGCTCGCACTGCGAATGCTGAGAAGCGATGTTTTGGCTGGAAACCGAAGCGGCTAGAAGAAGGCGGGAGCGGGGCTCCCGCACTCCAAATGCAATTGAGGTTGCGGTAATGCGATGCCGCAAATGTGAAAATTTGTTCACTTTGGAGGCTAGTACGGGAGTCCCGAAAAGGGCAAACGGAGGTGCTAGAGGAGGGTACCAATAAGAATGTGACCAACGGGCCAGTGCCACCTGCCCTTTTGGCCAGTATATTCTCCGTAGTTGAGAGTGGGGACCGAAGTGCAGTGCTTTCAACTACTGAGGTGAAACATGCTGCTCGCAACGATCCTTTTGCTCTACCCCTTTCCGCAAAGTGGAGACGCAATAAAGGCAGTAACGGAGCGCCCCGCAAGCGTTTCCGTAGATACGGCTAAGGATGCTTTTCCCTCAAGGGCGCTGCCTTCAGCGCCAGATCCCAAGATAAAGACGGACGCGGAGATTTCGGCGGATTCGAATGCCGCAGGTGTGACGCCCGGTCCGATGGCTCAACCAATCGCCCCGGGGAGCGCCCCCCTGGCCATTCGGCCAGGTAAACCGGCTTTCAACCCTGAAGACGTTTCGGAGCGGAAGAAGAAGATTTGGTATGGGCTGATTTTTGCGTCGTCGGGCGCGGCGGCGTTTGATGCGTGGTCGACGCGGCGGGCGGTTTCCGGTGGATATGGCACGGAAGGCAATGTGCTGTTGCGGCCGTTTTCACACTCGAATGCGATCTACGCGGCGACGCAGGTGAGCCCACTGGTGCTGGATTATGTTGGGCGGCGGATGATGACCAGCAAGAACCCTTTGCTGCGCAAAATGTGGTGGCTACCGCAGACGGCGGGGACGGGAATGTCACTATTTGCGGGAGTTCATAACGTTGGAGTGGTGCCCTCGAACTAACGCGCCGAAATAATAGACAAAATCAAAAGCGTCCCGGTGAATGATTTCACCGGGACGCTTTCATTTTTCGGGGAGGTTGCGCGCGCTGGCCCGATGCGCACGCGATCTACCTGTTATTTGCTGACGACTACGATGCCAAAGGAGCCGGGCTTCATCTTGCCGCGGCGTTCGCCGGCAGCTGGCGCATCGAACTCGGCCGCAGGAAGAAAGATGTTGTGGGTTTTCAAGTCGAGGGCCATGGTGCGGGCGCTGCGCTTGGTCGGAACGTTGTCGACGACAGTGTATTTGTCGGGTGAATCTTCGTGAATGACGGTGAGATTGCCGTCGCCACAGGACGCGAAGACGTATCCAGTGGATGGATCGAAGCCTGCGGCGTCAGGTCCGTCGCAGATCTTTGGAGTGGCGACGACAGCGCCAGTGTCCGCGTTCACGACTGCCATGACTTTTTCATCGCAGACGGCGAAGAGGCGGCGATTCTTGAGATCCATGGCGAGGCCGGAAGGCGACTTGCAGGGCGCGAGCGGCCAGCGATGAGTTTCAGTGATTTTCTGGGCGTCAAATTGGACTAGCTGGTTTGTGTCTTCGATGTTGACGAAGATGCTGCCCTTGCCGTCGGCCTGGGCGAATTCGGGTTTGCCGCCGAGAGCGAGCGTTCCGGCTACGGTGCCGTCGGCGCCGTTGATCGCAGTGGTGTTCTGGCCTCGGCCGTTGAGAGTGAAGACGCGCTTGGTGACGCTGTCGTAGACAATGGCGTCGGGATTGGCGTCGGTTTTTACCGTGCCGAGAGTCTTGAGCGATTTGATGTCGAAAATCACGGCGGTGTTGGCACGGCCGGCGCTGACGAAACCGCGACCGAGGTCTGGAGCGAGCGCGATGCCGTGGACGCCCTGCGTGTCGGGGATGTCGCCTTCGATGGCGTAAGTGTCGGCGTTCATCACGACGACGTGGGAGCCGTGAGAAATGTAGACGCGGCGTGCGTCGGAGTCGACGGTGAGATAGTCCCAGCCTTCATCGCCGGGAATCGGGACCGTCTTGACGACGTGATAGCCGGACGGACCTGGAGCGGGTGCGGCGGCGCGAGACTTCAGGCCGGCGCAGAGGATTAATGCGACGGAGAGTAGGCCGAGGATCGTGAATGCTGCAAAGCGTTTACGCATGAAAATTTCTCTCCTAGAAATGCTCGCCCTTGATTGTGATGGGGCGAGACTATTTATACGAGGCTTAACCTAAACCCAAGATAAACGATACGAATGCGGCCCCACAAGCAAGAGGTGTTCGAAGATTTTTCGGACGAGTCGCTAGTTGGTGGATTTGTGTTGTTGGAACCAGCCGGCTACGTAGAGCATTTTGGTGATGTGATGGCTGGGGCGGCGGCTGATGCCGTGAGGCTCTTCAGGGACGCGGACCAGGACGGCGTCGATATTGAGGAGCTTGAGGGCCGCGTAGAATTGTTCGGCTTCGGAAATGGGGGTGCGAAAGTCGGCTTCGCCGGTCATAAGCAGAGTTGGCGTTTTGATTTTGGCGACGAGATTAGTGAGAGAGCGCTGCATGTACTGGTCGGTATTTTCCCAGGGAACGCCGGGGAACCAATATTTTGAAGTCCAGGGAATGTCGCTGGTCAGAACGAAGCTGTACCAGTTGATGACGGGATAGAGGCATGAGGCGGCGCGGAAGCGTTCGGTGTGCTCGATGGTCCAGGCAGTGAGGACGCCGCCGCCGCTGCCGCCGGAAACGAAGAGATTGTTTGTGTCGATGTAGCCTTTGGCGATGACGGCGTCGACGCCGCTATTTAGGTCGGCGAAATCGTCGCCGGGATAGGCGTGATGGATGAGGTTAGAAAACTCTTCGCCGTAGCTGGTGCTGCCGCGCGGGTTGGTGTAGAGGACGACATAGCCCATCGCGGCCCAAACCTGTTTTTCAAAATCGAAGCGATCGCCGTAGTCGGCAAAAGGACCACCGTGAATTTCGAGGATGAGCGGATATTTCTTGGTGGCGTCGAAATCGGGCGGCTGAATGATCCAGCCTTCGATTTCACGATTGTCTTTTGAGGATTTGTAGCGAATTTCTTCGACGTGGCCAGGTTTCTTCTGATCGAGCAATTCCTGATTGAGAGAGGTAAGGACCTTCATCGCTCCTCTGTCATTGATGGCAACGTCGCCAGGGATGTCGGTGCGGCCGTAGGTGAAGGCGATGGGGCCGGCGTGAGCGATGGAGAAAGAGCCGCCACCGCCCGCGCCGGTAGCGGAAGCAACGTGATCGGCAATTTTCTTGGGAGTGCCGTCAGGGGTAAGGAAACCGATTTTTGTATCGCCTTGCTCGTCGTATTGAAAATAGACGCCGCTGTTATCGGGCGCCCACATGGGATTCTGGATGTCGCGATCGAGTTTGTCGGAGATGGAATGGGAGCCGGTGCCGTCGCGGTTCATCAGGTAGAGCTTGGTGGTTTGGTGACCCTGATAACGGTCGTCGAAGCCGGTGTAAGCGATCCACTTTCCGTCCGGGGAAATTGCGGGATTGTTGTCGGGGCCTTTGCGATTGGTGAGCGCGCGAAGGGAGCCATCGGCGACGCTGAACTCGTAGATTTCCGTATCGAATACCTCGTGGTCGGATTCCGGGTGGCGATTGGCGGAGACCAGGAGAAATTTGCCGTCAGGTGTCCATGTGGCGCGGCTGGGGCCGAATTCGTTGCCGCCATTCGGGAAATTTCCATTGGAGACTTGGCGTGGAGCGCCGCCTTCCGCGGAAACGACAAAAATCTGCATGAAGCCGGGCTTCAGATAGCCTGCGCCGTTGAAGCGATAGACGAGGCGATCATAGGCGGTGGCTGGCTCGGCCCATTTGGCGCCTGCGGGCGGCGCTGGCAGATCGGCGAGGTGAGGTCCTTTACCGAGAACGAGGGACGAGAACGAGAGCATTTTTCCATCGGGAGACCATTCGATGGCATCGGGAGATTGATCGAGATTAGTAATGCGGGCGGTTTGTCCGGAGTCCATCCAGCGAACATAGACTTGCTGCTTGCCATCGGTGTCGGAGAGATAGGCAAGACGAGCACTGTCGGGCGACCAGCGCGGTGAGACGTCGTTGTGGTTGCCGGTGGTGAGGGGGCGATGGTCGGTGCCATCCGAATTGATGATCCAGAGATTGGAGTAGCGGCGGTCGGTCATCGGATCGGCAAAGCGGCGCACGTAGACAATTTTCTTGCCGTCTGGAGAGATTTGGGGATCGGTGGGCAGCTGGATTTGAAATTCGTCCATGACAGTAAGTTTGTGCGACGACTCCTGCGCTTGCAGAGCGCTCGGATGCACCAAGAAAAAAGCCGCAACGGCGGCCAATGCAGACACGTATAGCTTGAACCTCATGCGTGGGAACCTCCTCGCTGCGGGGAGTAAACAATGAGCGGGAAATTGTGTCAAGCCGCCGCGGAAGGCTGTTGCGTCAAGAAGTAATTCTTTCAAATAAACAGAAGCGATACTTCTGCGGAATTCCCGAGAGGCGTAGAACAAAACACACTTTTTTGCTAGAGTAAAGCTGTCGCTTCCGTTAGGAAGTATTCACCAGCCTTTATTCCAGGTACTCTCCCGCCCGTGGTTCTGGAAGGCACCATCACAGCAGTGCGTAAAGGTGTTCTATGCCTCGCTCGTTGCACGCGGCACGCAGATTCTTTCATCCGGGACTCCTACCGGGCTTGAGACAATGGCCGAGCAACTTCCTTCGCAACGTTGGGTTAACGCAGACGTCCGCGCAAACTCGCCCAAATCAGGCTCAGTGAATGTCCGCCACGACGCACCATCATCGGATTTTCCCCTCTATGCCCCGAGACTACATGGGCCGGCGACGTATGCGCCGGCGCATCTCCAACGCCATTGTCATTCCACTTCTGAGCGGCGTTGCCGCCTACTTCATCACCCGCCAGACCGGCGGCTCGGGTTTTACTGTTCCAAAATCTGCGCAACAAGCGGCTCTTTCCGCAGCAACAAATCCCGTATCCTTAGCGCATGACAATACACCGCATGATAGCGTGCCAAACTCCCTGGATCGCCTTGCGGCGGGCGCCGTTGCAAATTCTGTCTCGGGTCCAATGATCGGCGGGACTTACAAGCTGGCGGACGGTGCGCTTGCCGTCACAGAAGTACCGGACATCGTTCTTCACGACGCCAAGCGGAACAAGGATCTCCATGTCCGCATTTTTTATCCGAATGAACCAGGGCCCTATCCGGTTATCGTTTTTTCCCATGGCGCCGGCGGGTCGCAGTCCTGCTGCGAAGCTCTTACGCGGCACTGGGCCACTTACGGTTACGTCATGCTGCAACCCACGCACGATGATTCCACCGTGCAGCGCCGCAATGCGGGAGAAGAGGACATCAACTTCTTGATAGCCGTGCGTGACGCGCTTAAGAAGCCAGCGCTCTGGCAGAGCCGTCCTCAGGACATTTCGCTTGTTCTGGACTCCCTGCCCGTTTTGGAGAAGCGCATCCCTGCGCTTGCCGGCAAGATAGATGTGGAACATATTGGCGTCGGCGGTCACTCGATGGGCGCATTCACCGCGGATGCTATCGCTGGGGCTCTCGTCGATCTCCCGAATCATCCCGCTACGAACTTCGCAGATTCTCGCGTGCGAGCAGTGCTTTTGCTTTCGCCGCAGGGGCCCGGTGAATTTGGGCTTACTGATCATTCCTGGGACCACGTCACGCTGCCGCTTTTGAGCATGACTGGGTCGCTGGACTTAGGCGCGGGGAATCAGGGTCCGGACTGGAAGAAGATTCCCTTTGAACGTAGCCAGCCGGGAGCCAAGTATCACGTTTTTATTGAGGGCGCGAATCATATGTCCTTTATCCGCGCAAAGACGCTCATGCCCGGGCGCGCGGCGGAGGGCGACTCGATTCTGGGGTTCACCAACGCTGCATCGCTGGCGTTCTGGGACGCCTATTTGAAAACCGATCCCGCCGCAAAGATTTATCTGCAATCCGACGCACTTCCAGAATTCAGCCACAGCGTCGTAAAACTCTCCCGCCGCTGACCTGACAGACGGAACACTGGCATTCCTCAGCTTTTCCACATTTAGCTCGGGGGAGTCCTTCCGTACCATTGACGCTGTTACTAGCCGATACGGAAACTAAGTACAGTATGGCCCGCTACTCAGCCTTTCTTGGGCGCAGAGTTGAAGTCCAATACCGCGCCGGAGACATTCTATTGCCTGCGTCCGGCACGTTTGTCGCGGATTCGGGCCGTTCCATCTTTCTGGAACAGCATTTCGAGCAGCGTGGTTCGCAGAAGCATTTCCGTTGGGAGATTCCCTACCAATACATCGTGCGCCTCGAAGAGAAACCGGAGCCCTCTGAGGGTACCGCTTCTGGCCCCACTGCTAGCTCTGCTGCGCCTGCCGCGGCTCCGAGCGTCGAGGTGACGCCTTCCGCCTCTGGCGGTGCACCAGCGATCCTCCCCCTGCAGAACCGTCCCAAGACCGCCTGAAGCTCTCCTGCTTCCTCAAGCCTTCGCACGACTCTTTCCGTGCGATTCGGTTACAATCGACGCGCTGTAAACCCTACATTTTCGCCACGGTGGCCCGGTTCCATGCCCATCGCGCGCAGGAGGCTTTTCGTGACTCCCGATGACCGCCCCAAGACCAGCATCGGCCCCGGCTCAAAAGTCGGATTAATTGGGCTCGGATTGATGGGCCGGCCCATGGGTTTGAATCTCTTGAAGGCGGGTTACTCGCTGACCGTGTGGAACCGAACGGCTTCGCGAGCCGAATCGCTCGTCGCGGCTGGCGCCAAACTCGCTAATTCCCCTGAGGAACTGGCTGCCGCCTCCGACGTGCTTCTTACGATTGTTAGCGACCCGCCTGCCTTGGAGGGGGTCCTTTGGGGTGCTTCCGCCTCCGGCCAAAGGTCTGGTGCCTTGGGATCCCTGCGGCCCGGCAGCATTTACATTGATTCGAGCACCGTTTCGCCGGTCCTAGCCCGCAAGATTGCGGCGGCTTGCGCAGAGCGCCAGATCGCGTTCTTAGACGCTCCCGTGACCGGCGGGACCTGGGGTGCCGAAAAGGGGGAGCTGGTCTTTATGGTAGGCGGGGACGCGCAGGTCCTCAAGGAGGCGGAGCCGATCTTCAGCGTGATGGGCAAGCGCTGGTTTCACCTCGGGCCGAACGGCGCCGGACAGACTATCAAGCTGGCTATGAACCTCATCTTGGCGCTCCAGGTGGACGCCTTGGCCGAGGCTCTCGCCCTAGTCACCGCTGCGGGGCTGCAGGGGGAGAAGCTCGTTGATGTTCTACAGTCGAGCATGGCGCGGGCTGCAGTGCTGGATGTTAAAGCTCCTCTGCTCCTCAAGGGCGAGTATCCACCCAGCTTCCCTTTGCGGCTCATGCACAAGGACATGGGCCTGGCGCTGGAGCTGGCCAAGGAGGCTGGTGTTTCGCTCCCCGCAGCCGAGGCTGCCTACTCCACCTACTCCGCCGTCAAAGCTGCCGCGAAGGAGGACTTGGACTATGCGGCAGTCATGAGATTTTGGAAGCGTTAAGTGGCCTTATAAGTCATTTGGTATCATTTGTTTGCATGGTTCAAAGGAGGCAAAGAGGGGAAAGGCGTGATGCCAGCCGCGACCAAGGTGGCCTTCTCTAAAGAGAACGAACGGCGGCTCGTTGGTCGAGATCGAGCGCAAGATTCTGATCGAGAACCACTGCGACATAGCGCGAACAGATCTTCATCTCGGATGCTGCCCAAGCAGATACTGCAGGCTGGATCGAACGGAAGCTTTTCTCCAGCTTTGCCACAACGCTGTAGTAGCGTTTAACTTCGCGCAGCCACGGCGTGCCATTTTTCAGGCGCGGAGACATCTCATCGCAGAGCCCCAGGAGCTTGCCAAAATCGTTGGGACCGATGGATTCGGCCTCGATGCCGGTTGCGGCGCGCAAGGAATCCGAGAGAGGCTGGTTGGCAGTGGTCAGCCAGATCATTCGCCACTGGCTAATGGCGAATTGTAGGAGAGCCAATACGGAGAACGTGAGTATGAGGACGGCAGTCATGGTGGTTGTTTGCTCGACCATTCTGCCCACGGCCCTAGCGATCCCCAATAGGACGCCCGTACCACTGTACAGGTACCGTTCGCGCGGACAGGAGGGGCTCTTTTCGTTATAGGCTGAGGCACCGGGCCTCTGCCTTGCTGCTGCCGCGTTCGAGAAGAGTCGTTGACCCGCAAGTAACTTCCATGCCGCAATCCTCGCAATTACCATTGACCGCTGGACGGGCTCACTTTAGGGTGGAAGATAACGAGACTCACGCCAGCTGCCCAGCTCATGGACGTCCAAAAGAATCTGCACCATCCGCCTATCGAATCCACCAGCGATCATGAGATCGCCGAGAACCTGCGCAGAATTGAGAAGAGGGATTGGTGGATCTGGGCTAACTCGATTTTTGTCATGTTGCTCCTCACCGGGGCGCTGATTTCCTTCACGCTGCCTTCGCTTTCGCAGGGAGCGACGCCTCTTTTCAGGATCAAGGTCACGGAGGCCATTTTTGGATTGGTGGCGCTCGTGGTTCTATTCAACGTCTACACCATTTACCAGCAAGTGCTTATCAAGCGGCTCCGGCGCCAGCTTGCGGAGAAGCAACACCATTCGATGATCTTGCGCGAGCTCGCCATGATTGACGCGTTGACCGGGCTTTACAATCGCAGATTTGCCGAGCAGCGGCTTGTTGCGGAGGTGGCTCGGTCTGCTCGCAAGGGCCATCCTCTTACCGTGGTGCTCCTGGACCTCGATGAGTTCAAGCACATCAACGACACGTATGGCCACGCCGCTGGGGATTTGGTGCTGCAGGAATTTGCGGCAGCGCTCAATCGCGCGGTTCGCGGGGGGGACCTCGCCGTGCGCTGGGGCGGCGACGAATTTCTGCTGATTCTTCCCGAATGCAATCACGAACAATTGAAGCTTGTTCTGGACCGCCTCGGCCCGCTCGAACTGGCCTGGGAAGGGCGGAAATTTCCTATCAAGTATTCCGCGGGCTGGAAAGATTATGCGTCCGGGGACCAGCCGGACAGCATGCTAGCCGCAGCTGATCAAGCTCTGTACGCAAACAAGCGTGCCGCCAAAAACACGACTGTTCCAGTCGTCGCCCCTGCCTAGGTTGTCCAACAGGCGTCCCTGGATTTCTCTCGCCACGTTTCGACATTGCCGTCGAGCTGCGTCTCGAACTGTTCACCTGTAGACGACGGGTTGCCCTTAGGTTGATATAGTATGCTTCCGCTTCAGCCGCTGCGGCGTGCGATTCGGGGATCAGGGGCGGTGCAAATGATGCAAAGAAAAATATCCTTTTTACGTGCGTGTGCGCTCTCGATCGTCATAGCGCTGGGCGTAGCGGTAGCTTTGCCGCAGACAAACAGCTTGGGAATTTTCACGAATGAAGGCAGCGTTGGGCAAACACCGCCGGGTGGCAAGGCCCAGTACGATGCGGCCAAGGGGGAATACCGCATCACTGGAGGCGGCGCCAACATGTGGGGCGCTACTGACGCGTTCTATTTCGTTTGGAAGAAAGCGTCAGGCGACGTGACTCTCACCGCGGACATCCAGTGGGTCGGCACAAGCGCCGCGGAGCATCGCAAAGCCGTGCTGATTCTGCGCCAAGGTCTCGATCCTAGCTCGCCTTACGCAGACGCGGTTTCGCACGGCAATGGGCTCACTTCGCTGCAATTTCGTGGCGCGTCGAACGAACAGACTTACCAAATCGTCGCCGCGGAAGATGGACCTTCGCGCTTGCGCATCGTCAAGAAAGCCAGCCGCTTCACCATGTATTTTGGCAAGCCTGGCGAGGATCTGAAGCCCTCGGGTCCCGTCGAATTTGTGACCCTGCAAGAGCCTTTTTATGTGGGGCTGGGAGTGTGTTCGCACGTTGCGACGACTCTCGAAACCGCCATATTTTCGAACGTGAAGCTAGAAGAAACTCCGCCGGCAAAATAGATTGCGCTTGGCATTGTGTTCGGAGGAATTGCTATGCGAATTTCGAGAGCGAACATGGTAGCCATTTTGTTCCTCTGCGGTTTGACAGCAACATGTCTTTCCGTCGCGGCGACAAACGATTCCCCGGTTCTGGGGGCGGACATGCCGCTGTATCCTGTCCTGGCGCGGACAGCAAAAATCACGGGCAAAGTTGAGATTCAAATCGAAACAGGTGCGGATGGAAAGGTGATCTCGGCCCAACTGAAGAGCGGGCATCCATTGCTGGCACGGGCGGCTCTCGATAACGTAAAGACCTGGCGATTTGTGGGGGCCAACGAAAGAACAATTACATACGAGTTCAAAATCGAAGAAAGAAAAGCGAACGTTTTCGACGACTATTACCGCGACGGAAAGATCATCTTTCAACCGCCGAATTCGGTGGAGGTCATGTATCCTCCGGCGATTGTCGAGCCCTAAAGGGAAGGACGAATCATGCCAACCGTCGCCTCCATCATGGCTGAGCTGAAAAAGAAGGGGAAGGAGAGCACACGGAAAATTTACGCGCGCCACGGCATGGCCACCGAGAATATGTATGGCGTGAGCGTCGCCGACCTCAAGGTCATCGCGAAAACCATCAAAGGACAACAGGCGCTCGCTTGCGAACTTTACGCGACAGGAAACCTGGACGCTATGTACCTCGCTGGGATGGTCGCTGACGGCTCTAAGATGACCGCGAAGGAATTGAACGCGTGGTCCGAAGGCGCGGCGAATTTGCAGATGATTGCGGAATACACGGTTCCCTGGGTGACAGTGGAAAACCCGCAGGCTCGCGAGCTGGCGCTGCAATGGATGAAATCGAAGAAGGAGCGCGTTGCATGCGCCGGTTGGTGCACCTATTCTGGATTGGTCGCCACGAAACCGGACGACGCATTAGACCTCGCGGAAATCGAGAGTCTTCTCGGGGCGGTCGTCAAAGGAATCAAGGGCGCGCAGAATCGCGTCCGTTACACGATGAACGGTTTTGTGATTTCCGTGGGAAGTTACGTCAAGCCATTATCCAAGCAGGCCAAAGCCGCAGCTCGGCAAGTCGGCGCCGTTTCGGTGGACGTGGGCGATACGGCGTGCAACGTGCCCCTTGCCACGGCTTATATTGAAAAAATCGAAGCGGCCGGCCGCGTTGGGAAAAAACGAAAAACAATTCGCTGCTAGTGTCAGGCTTCGATCAGTCTCCGCTGAATTCCGGCTGATAAGTAGGCACGCGGGCGGGGACCTTCGACGCTCAGGGTAAACAAGTTCCGCCCATACGATTTCGGCTGACGATGCGCGTTGGGACCTAGCAAGTTCAATTCCCGGGATGATATTCCCTCTCGGTGTGCCCTTGGAGTTGCGATTTGTAGAAATACACTTCTCGCAAATCTCCTGTGCTGTAGCGCCGAGCTTGATCATTGAAATGAGGTGATGCCGGATTGCCGCTCTCGCCGCCGGCCGTCACGGCGCGGGCTCGGACCTTTTCACCAAACTCAACCACGGCAACAAAGCTGTTCCCGCTTGTGCCATACCACTTCTTCGTTCCGGGATACGGCCGCGCTCCGAAAGACGCTAGTGATCCCCACACTGCCGATGTGAAGCCCACCGGAATGCTTGGCCCCGCATCGTTGAATGGCTGAACGATATCGCCTGTCAGGCGCTGGAATCGGTTGATCTCACCCCAAGGTGTTTTCCAACTGCCGAAATCCGCGGCGAGTTTGTCAGAGGCATCGGACAGCGATTGCACCAACAAATCTGGCGGCGCTTTTGCGCAGATGTAATCGCTCATGTAGATGCCTGCTTTTTTCGCATCTGCGCCCACGCGCTTCTGAATGTCCTCGCCCCAAAATACCGCCAAAGAAGTCGGTACGGACGTCGCTGCCCAACGCAAGTCCCATCCGCGCAACGCGGCAACCTGCTCGGCTAATTTTGCTTGCAGAGGATTGTCCGTCCTAGCGTCGTCCCACGCCTTCAGCAGGCATGGCACTGGTTTCTCAAACCACGTCAGATAACTGTCGTACGCGGCAGCAATCAGCGAGGTGACGGTGAAGTCCTTTTTATCCTGCAAGACCCGGATTGCGTGCAGCCCGCGCGCCGATTCCCCACCGGTCTCCACGTAAACAGGAAAATCTTCTTTCTTTGGGCTGCTTGGCCCTGCGGCCGACCACGGCCAATTGTTCGAGTTGTAGAGCCAGCCGCTTTTCGGATTCAGCAGAAGGGGCGTCTCGTCAACAGAAAGCAGCCCGTGCCATTCTGTCGCCAGGTTGCTCCCGTCGACCGGTTTTGTCCAATCAAAACTTGCATCGCGTTTCGGAATGAAATTCCCGTGAAAGTAGGCGATGTCGCCGTCGGCATCCGCAAAAATCGTGTTATTCGACGAGTTGGCGTGCAGCTCCATCGTTTGCCGGAAGGACTTGTAGTCCTTCGCCTTCGTGCGCGTGTAGGACTGCGTCAGCGCCTTCACCGGCTCCTGCATCAACCGGATACTTAGCCACTTTCCGTCCGTCTCCGCGATGATGGGCCCGTGCTGCGTGCGGTATACGGTGAACTTCTTCTCCGCCATCCCGTCCGCGGTTTTATACTGCACTGTGATCTCTTTCGCCTCGATCGACCGCTCCTCCTTCCCGTACTTGTAAAAAAACTTCTCCCCTTTTTTCTCGACCGTTTCGAGATACCAGCTGATGGCATTTACTCCACTCGACGTGTGCATCCAGCCAGCTTTGTCGTTGAACCCCTGGTAGACGAAAAATTGCCCCCACGTCACCGCACCATAGACATTCAGCCCCTCCTCGCTCACCATCTGCAGCTCGGACCGGAAGAAAAACGATGTGTGGGGATTGATCAACAGCAGCGCGTGATGGTCGGAAGTGTTCGAGGGCGCAATCGCGATTCCGTTTGAACCTCTCGGCTCCTCCACTTCGTCATCCTCCACGGAAGGCAGCTCACTCACAGCAACTTTCCCGTAGAACGCCTCAAGCTGCGCCAGGCTCACCCGCTCGATGTCCCCGCCGATGCTGCCCTCGGTGAAGCTCAACGCCATCCACGGCTCGAATCTCTTAATGACCCGCGGCTTCACTTCGGGATGTTTCAAAAGGTAGAAATTCAATCCTTCCGCGAACGCGTTCATCAATTTCTTCAGCCACTCAGGGCTCGCCGCGTATTCTTTTTTCAGTGCCTCGGGATAGACGAAAAGCTTCATTCGCAAGTCCTGGTAAATTTTCCCTTCGCCCTCTGCCTCGGCCAGCCGCCCCATCGCGTTGAGATAATTCGTCTCCACGCGGTTGAAGTCGTCTTCCGCCTGGGCATAAATCATTCCGAAGACCGCATCGGCATCCGTTTTTCCATAAACGTGTGCTATGCCCCAGTCGTCTCGAATAATTGTGACGCTCGCGGCCTCACGCTCCCACCGCGCCATTTCTGGGCTGCTCGCTGTTTTCTGAGACGCTGCCTGCGAAGCAATCGCCTGCTGCGCGACTCCCGGCGAGAGAAGCGAGCATGCAACCGTCACAAGAATAAAAACGAATTTCTTCATGATTGCCCCTGAAGGAAAAGCACCCACACGTTGCCAAAACATTCGAACGATCACGCGCTCCCGGCATGCGCGCCAGCGTAGCATCATACTCCGCTCCACCCAGCGGGGCACCACTCAGCCCTTTTCAGGCAGGCACGCTTCGGGTAGATTCCTTCTGCCATGCGCACAACTCCTCTGATGGCGCTAAATCTCATTGCGCTACTAACCGCAGTTTCCTATGCAGCCCCGGCCAAAAAACAAACCTCAACAACGAAAACAGAATTTGCCGCGCAGTCGCACGACACCTCCGCGGATGCCGACGCAATCGGGCGCATCGTCTCCAAGTACGCCGAATCCATCGATGCCGCGGACACAACCCTGGCAGCGCAGATTTGGTGGGACTCGCCTGAAGTTTCCTTCATCCACCCACTAGGCCACGAACACGGCTTCGACCAAATCAAGGCGAACGTCTACACGCGCCTGATGGGAGAAACTTTTTCTGAGCGCAAGCTCACGCCGCGCGATATCACCATACACGTCTACGGAGATGCGGCCTGGGCGGAGTTCTACTGGGAGTTCAACGCCAAATTCCGGAAAGACGGCAAGCCGATTGCCACTCATGGCCGCGAAACCCAGATCTATCGCAAAATGCAGGACAACTGGCGCATCATCCACGTCCACCACTCAGGCATGCCCACGACCCAACCCGGTCAAGGCTTATAAACGGAATTGTTTGTTTTTCCCACCGTGCCGGTGAATCTCGCCTCTTCCACGAATGACGAGCCTTGTTACGGCTTTTCTTTACGGCCTCGCATTTGGTGAGAAAAACCCGATCGGCAAATCCCTCGCTGTCCGCAAGCCCGCCGGCGCATCCAGAATTACGGGAATCGAATTCACCACCACCGAGGCGGTCGCGATATCTCCGTGCGTTCCGCCGGGAATCACAAGGCTAATGTTAGGATGGCCCTTCAAGGCGAGTGTATCAGCGGGCTCTTTTGCCCCGACGTACATTTGCAGATCGAGGTACACGAGTTCTTTTCCGCCGCCCACTCCGCGCGCGATTTGATGCACGCCGGCTGCTTGTCCGGCTTCGACTGTCAAATACTCTGTCTGTACGCGCTCGATAGCGATCTTCGGCTCGATCGTTTCCGTGATCTCGTCGACCGGCAGGTTCAAGCTGTCGGCGATCATCGCAACGGACTCCGGCAATCCTACGTGCTTGATCACGCCTGCTTTCACCTGCGCGCGAAATTCATCTTCCGTCATGCCTGCCCCGATTTTTTTCTGCAAGGGCAGACGCCGTTTAGACGCATCCACCACGCGCAGGGCCTTCGCGTGTTCGATCCGCTGCGAAACTGCCGCAAGGGTGATGAGCAGCTTGTCCATTACGAAACCTGGATTTACGCCCGTTCCGACGAGTGCGACGCCCCAATCCTTCGCCGCCTTATCCAGCTGCGCGGACAGTTCAGGATATGTCCGTAGCGGATAGGACAGTTCCTCGCAGGTCGAAACGATGCACGCCTCTGCTTCGAGGCACGCCAGCAACTGGTCCATCACTTTCGGCAGCGATGACGACGTCGAGTGGATCACCACGTCGGCCGCTTGTTCCAGCACTTCCTTGGCGTCGGCAGAAACTTTCACGCCCCAGGGCGCGTCCGTCGCCCCGGTTACTTCGCCGAGGTCGCGGCCCACTTTTGCCGGGTCCGTATCGATGGCCCCGATAATTTCAATGGCTTGCTTCTCACGCATCAGCCGCGCGATCGACGCGCCGATCGGCCCAATACCGTATTGGATCACTCGAATCTTTTTCTTCACGATTTCCCCCGTCAGTTTGCAGCGCGCGGCGCACACCGCGCATTTTTGCCGCAAAAGAAACCTCTACCATAATGGAATTCGCGCAGGCATTCAACGACGAACGCAACAGAACCATCGCGCAATCAGCGTCCCGACGTGGCTACTTGTGGCACTCTGCCCAGTGTGCGCAATATGCCCACCGCGTACATCCGGCGGCTAAGCCGCCGCAATCTTGCCGATGCAAGCCTCACGGCACATAATGGAGCTGCCCCTCACGCGCGCTTTTGGAGGACCACATCATGCCCGCAAAAAAATTGAACGATACTGAAATACAAGCCCTACTTCCCAAATTGCCCGGCTGGAAAATCGTCAATGGCAAGCTGCATCAGGAATACGCATGCAAGGATTTCGTGGCAGCTTTCGGCAATATGACTCGCGTCGCTCTTGTTGCCGAAGCCATGAACCACCATCCGGAGTGGTTCAACGTCTGGAACAAAGTGGTGATCGACCTCACCACCCATAGCGTAAAAGGCATCAGCGATTACGATTTCGTGCTGGCGGAGAAAATCGACGAGATTTTCGTTCCCGCCCGTTCGATTCTCGCTGGCGCGGCAAAATAACGCACGCCGGGTTTTGGCCGCCGCCCTTCGCGAGTCGGGACATTTCGCCGCAGCCGGCAGTGGCACTTCCGTGTCCCCAAGAGCAAGGTCTCTTGACACTTTCCCCGGCTGCGCCAAAATGCCTCTACTCCTTCCTAGATGTTCGCGCTCCAGTTGTTTGCAGCCTGGAAGTTTGTATTCCCGAAGGCTGTCTGCCACGCATCAGAGAAGAGCGGCGGAGCGCCGATAAATTTCCATGACGAGATCGGTGAGAGCGGGAAGAGCCGTCTACTAGTGGGAGTTCGCTTTTGACGTTGACACGTGCGCGTCGCAGTGCTACAAAACCCCAAAGGCAAGCCCTTTGGTGGTGAGTCTCCTAGCGCATTTGAATCAGCGAGTGAGGCCGCAGACCTGCCTGGCAGGGCAGGGCTGCAAGGCCGCCTAGGGATTGTCGTGTAACACCCCACCCCGGGAGGTGAGAACCCTCGGTTTTCACCTCCTTTTTATTTTTGTTCCCATTTCGGAACGATTTCGTTTTGAGGCTTCCGGCAAATCAAAGGCGTTTCGAAATCTCTATTTCCGGATAGCGGCCAGTTTCATACCGGATGGTACCCGTAACTATGTGAGGGTCAGATGGCTGCCCAACTCCTTCTATGAGAAGACCGTGCAAGCGCTCCTGACAGAGATTTTACTTGTTGTAAGGATTCCCCTGCAGGAATCTGGCGGTGCTCGATGGCTTTGCAGAAACGCTCTTGTTCTGGTCGCACTCATAAGCCGGCGTGGCTGAAAATGCTCTAGGGTTGGGCTTGTTGGCGGTTGGAAGCGCCCGGCGTCAGTCTTCGGACCACAAATTCCTGGAGGATATTGGCGGCGGCGCTTTCGCCAATTCCGATGAGAGCGTTTTCAAACGTTAACGACACCCCGTTGCGGTCTTGCGCCGGATAGTAGAGATTGGAGATGGCTCCTGCGGCAAGGCTGCCGATGATGCCGGAATAATTGGCCTGCCAGCGTTTATTGTCGCCTTTGCAGATCACGGAATTAGCGATTGCATACAGAATTCGCGATCGCGTGCTGCCGGTTCCCTTGTAAAAATAGCGTGGATCCTGTTTGAAGAGCGACGGTAGTATCGCGCCTCCGATGAACGTCTCTGTAAGAAGGTTAGTATAGGAAGCGCCATAGCGCTTGGCATAGCCTTGCGCGCCTTGCCCATATCCGCTGAATTCGTTCTGCGCCTGCTGAATTCCCGCAATGGCTCCATTCAGGCCGAATGTGACGGGATCCACGCTCGTCTTCCAGGCCAGCTCGAACTTTTGCTTTGGAGTGAGAGGAGCCGCGTTGGAGACATAGCTGACATAGAAATTTGGAATGACGCCGAGCACG
>Ga0210387_10000745_pt1 | contig 23894 bp, 15 predicted proteins | sample IncBWC7OmetaG_FD_160108 | JGI IMG/M metagenome (GOLD analysis project Ga0210387, IMG submission 160108) | Forest soil microbial communities from Barre Woods Harvard Forest LTER site, Petersham, Massachusetts, United States - Inc-BW-C-7-O ...
GAGGTTGCCTGACCGCACAAGATGGGCAATGGAAATCGAGTTGGGGTGAAGCTCGATTCGGCTATAAACGTACCCTGAGGCATAAATGCCTGGGATCGGTCAACCGTATACCCTACGAGCTAGCCAAGAAGAAACACGAAGTGCTGATAGCAAGCCTGAAATTGACTCGACCGTCGAGGAAACGCCCTCTTTCGAAAGTGGGCTTGCGGGGCGTAGTAAAACGAGTTGCTGCTCGCGCCGGCATTAGGAACGTCAGTCCCCACGCGTTTCGGCGCGCCTTCGCGACACACCTATATGATCACGGTGCGGGAATAGAAATCATAAAAGCACTCATGGGACATGTCTGGATCCAAACGACTATGAACTACGCGCAAATCGGGCCGGATAGGCTTGCCAAGACCTTTGAGCGATGCCATCCACTAGAAAATTTGAATGGCCAAGAGTCAAACTAGGCTAATCCAGGCGAAGGGGAGCATCAATAAAGATGCAAAGATGTCGCATGCCCGCGTCGTAAATGAGGTTCTCCTTCAGCCCTGGTTCTTGCCGCAAAAGGCTGCTTTTGCCATTCTCGGGTTGGTGCCCATCGATTTTCGGAAGAAAATGGGTTACTACTTCGAAGACTACGGCTGCATGATTTGCAAAGTGGAATCGGGCCACCACTCAAATGGGATGTGTGTACGCTGTTGTCAGCTCGTGAGGCAGAGACTGGCGCACAGTGTGGCTCGTCGATCCGAGTCAGGTCGCCGACCACGTTTGGATTTGGCGATGTTTCGCCAAGAACGAATCGCGAAGAAATTACTTGCGAAATTCTCTGACCGCGCACACACATCACAATGGCGCTCCGTCGAGCTTCCGGCGAAATATAACCCGGTTTATGCTGCTTTGGCTGCCCGATCGAAATCGTCGGAATGAAACTCACGACAAGGCTTGTCGACGTAACGATATGCGCGTTTGCTCCGGGACTTATTTGCAGACTGAGCTCACGTCGGACCAAATCAAACATGTCCGTAGAAATGCGCATGCGGTTTCTACGGATTGACAACAGCCCGGAAGAAACGCTACAGAGCTGAATGTCCGAACGTAACTGCGGTCATGCCCAACGGGTTGATGACCGAATTTCGCTGCGGGCAGGACCGGGGCCGCTACGTCTGTCTATCGCGGCCTCGGTCTAAGCTTTCCTCGGATAAGTGTTGATAAATCCCCTTCTCACCAGCTATCTCAACCTGAGATGGCTAGTGATAATCCCTGTTCGCGACAGTTATCTTGATCGCGGATTTGCTCCAGCGCCTTGCGTGTACCCCGAGATGAGGATGAGAAAGCGAAGCAAGCGGGACCGAAGCAAACTTGCATCGGCCCCGCCAGCTTGTTCGTAAAATGACTCGTCTTGTCTGCAACCTTTCGCTGAGGTTCGCCTACCCTTAGTGGCAGTTCGGGAACTTCAGCGAAGCGAGCCATGTGGCCCAGGCGAACGAGCCGTCCATCGGGTAGTACTCGTTCGCGTACAAGAAGGTGCACGAGTCCACGCCATCAAGAGCCATGCTCGTGTAATCCCCCCAGCGATTGAACGAATTGAATTGTGAGCCACCGCCTTGTTTGATCAGCGCCTCGGTCTCCGTGGTGCCTAGAGGATCGCCCGCCGTCTGACCGGCGAAGTAGATTGACGGGAAGTCACCTGGGGCCGCACTCGAACGGCTGTATCCGAGGGCGATGTCTCCAGCTCGGTCCATCGCGACTGAACCCATCCAGCGGAAATGGCCGTCGTCCGGAGTCTGCCCCGTTTGATACAGGGACAAGCTCGTCGTCCCCAGTCCCTGGGCCCGGAACTCGTACCATCTTTGAGCCACAGCAGCAGTGTCGTTCACGCTGTGGGTCACCAGAAAGTGCTGAGTGCCACGCTCGTTGAAGTGCGCCAACCGATACATCAGTCGATCGCCTAGCGTGTCCAACAACTCGCTCCCCGGACTTGGCTGCGGGACACAGTCGGTGGTAAGGAAAGGGCCGCTCGTACAGAGCGCCAAGTTGAACGCCGGCACGCTAATTGGCATGCTTCCATCGATCCCGGCGAGGGTGGACTTCGACGGGTTCCCGAAATTCACCGTGAATACGAACTCATAAACGTGCGTGTCGCCGGGCAAAAAATTGTCGATGGCTCCTAGCAACACCTCGCTCTTCGTCGGCCCAGAATCCGAGTCGTCATCGGCCGGCAACATGCTGTCGTCGAACAACGTGCCGTTGGAGTTGTCTAGGATGCATACCTGTGTCGCCTTGCTGCTGCCGCTCAGCATGCTTTTGCCGTCATAAGCGCAGACGTTCACACCTTGGAAGCCGTCGTCGAGTCCGAAGTCGTTCTGGGTCTGGTAGTAGACGCTGCGCGTAAGCCCCCACTTCGGGTAGTCTGGGAAGCCAGGCTGCGGAAACGAATAACGGAAGTAGCTGCCCGTGGCGTCGGCTGTCTCCGAGACGGCGATGCAGGTTTGGTAGGGACCCAGGAAGTTTGGGCCGAAATCGTTCTGAGATGCCAGCCAGCGATGATTACTCTTGTCCCATTGGATGATGATGTCGCCATCGTTTTCCGCCTCACATCCTCCGCCGAAGCCCGCCCAAAAGGCGTTGCCCAGGATTGGACCGGCGATGAGCGCACCAGTCGCTTTATCAAATACGGCGTAGCACACGTTCACCCATTCCACCACCTGAGTATCGCCAACGGCGGCGTTGGTGTCGGGAGGTACAAAGGCAAGACCAGCGTCAACATTTGGGCAGCTGAGATCGGACGTATTCCCGACCCCCTCGAAACCGAGGCCGATAGTGGCACTGATGAGCGGACCAGAGGATGTGAGACTTGCGCCGCTGCCCCTCGACATGCCTCGCTGTCCAGCCGCGTTAAATTTTTCCATCTTTGGCTGCCGCGGCTTGTGCGTCGAACGGCCAGTTTTCGGAGATCCGGAATTCAACGCAAGTTCGCCTAGCGACGGCGAAACGTCGAAGTGAATCGGTTGGTTCGCTACCGCATTGGTGAGCACCTGTGGCTGGGTTGGTGTCTGTTGCGGCGCTGCCTGAAGGCCGCTTGGGGCCGCCAGTATCAGAGCCGACAGAGCTGCCACTGAGAAACACAAACCTCTCTTACCGTTTTTTTTCATATTCCCGCCCCTTTTCTCCTCTGAGTGAATAATCTTTGAATCAACCGGATGTCCTGCGTTCAGCCATCAATCCCCAATTGGCCTAATTTCTGTTAATCCGGAAGTTAGATCGCCGAGCCTGCCGCCACGCACGCGAAATGACGACGCTAAAGCGTCCCGTGAAGCAGGCTTCTTTGTCCATGTTTTCCCGTAAAAAGAGATGGAAACTGAATGGCCCAAATTCAGAAAGTTCGAAAAGCGCTGGGAGAATTGTTTTGCGATTCAGTGATTACTCGCTGAAACGCGAATCGTTATTACGAAGGGTTACCCGAGAGCGACGGAAGTGCGGTGGGTAGGACCGCCGAACGCAATCAGATGCTGCGCTCGGAGTACAGTATTTGTCAAGGAGGACCTTGATAGACCGGGGGAAAATGGATTAGTGAAAGGGATCGTGCCGCTCCGGATCACTGTTGAGAAATCCTCTTCGCACCACCTATCTCACAGTGAGACGAATCGAGCGAATTGCTGGCGTTCACCCGTTCGAAAGGCCAAAGTAACTGATTGGAATGTTAGTGTCCCGCTTACAATTGAGTCTCGCGCCTCGCATGTCAGGGGTGACAAGGTGTGGGGATGGACAAAATCGAAAAAGGGATAGCTGCTCTTATTCTGCTAGGCAGCCTGCTCACGTTGGCTTTTGAGCCGCCGTGGATCGACCTTCGACAGTTCGGCGCTCGACCGGTTCAAATCAATACGATCGGCTCTGGTTCAGGACATTCGCTCACAGTCGAAACGAAGTTGTTTCAGCAAGGTACCAATGGAATTCCTGGTGACGGGATCACGGTAGCGGGCGCCGGCCAAGAACCACAGATGCACACGCCAGGAGCTCCGACGGTCACCACTGGCATCGCAGCGACGTTAACGGTCCCTGACGCTTTGTTAGTTGCTGGCGCGAACGGTTCATCGCCGTACGCGTACAGACTCTTCGCACGCGACGCTCTTGGTTCGAAGACGGCGGCTGGGCCGATTACAAAAATTGATAGTGGACCAGCGGCATTAGGGGCGTCGAGGATCCAGATTGCCACGTGGAGTCTTACAGGAAATACGCTGACGTTCACGACAAGCCAGCCGAGCCGGCTAGCCAAGGACGCACTATTTCACTCGACGTTAACGACGAACGCGGAGGCAGCTGGTGGCTGGTTTCCGGTGTCGGGTGCCAGTCCGAATTCGTTCATGGTGAACAACGTCCCTCAATCTGCGCCGACGGCTAAGGAAGACATGATTATTTCATCGGGCAAAGGAGGAGTGGCGACGTTCTACGTGGGCAATGCAATTACGTGGTCGCCTATCAAAGGGGGTACCGGTGTGACGTCGGTGTATGAAGTATTTGTCTGTGCTAAACGACCTGGAGACTTAGCTTTTCATATCATCGGCACGAGCCTGCCTAACACATTCTACAGCGAGAATCAGGGTGGAGTAGCGTCGACGCGGTTCGTTGACTTTGGCTGGAACAATCCAATGCTGCCCTGGTACGTGTCAGACGTAGATTGCAATGCCACGACACCGACTCCTTCGTTATTCACGACTCGCGTGGATGGAGGCGGTGGGACGATGGCCTTGCATATAGCTGACGCGTTGCCGCGTAGCATCACGAACGCACTGGTACGGTTCAACAATGCACCAGCTTTGAATGCTGGACTTGCTGCGGCTGCCGGCACGAGGCCGCTCCTGATTCCGTCAGATGGGCCAAACGCTCGGTACGTAATCAACTCTGTAGTTGCAACCCCGTGGAAAGTCACTATCTGGCAGCAGGGCGATCTCGCATTGATGGAGCCTTTGATTGTGGGCTCGGACGTTACGTGGACTGGAATGTTGGGCAAAAGCAATCTGGGTGCGCCGGAGTTCGCATCTACAGGCACGCCGATAGTTTACTGTTGGGCTTATCCGTGCGTGTACGTCAGCTCGCTTGGTAATGCCCAACAAGCCGGCGCTGATAATTTTGACGAGCTCACATTCTACACGCCGACTCAGAATGGGCTTGGCATGCTGGTGGACGCAGGTTGGGGGATGACTTGGTGGAGAGATGGATTCATTTCCGGAGGAAACAGCCTCGACACGGCCGGCATCGGCCTGATCATTCGTCCTGGGGGCGCCAGATACGCACTTTATGAAACAGTGTTCGGCGGCGGTCCTGACCAGGTTATTGATTCATCATGGACGCCAATGTTTTACGCCGCGGCAGGCATTAATCAGTGTTGCGGCGTGACGGGTAGTGTCGGAACGATTACGATACGCGATTCAATGTGGAACCGCCGTGGGTTCTACGAATTGGCGAATGGCGGTCCAGGCATTTCGCTCGAAGTTGACAATGCGTACCGGCAAGGTGGCATAACGCCGCTGTTTACTGTACAGAATTACAATGGCCATATTGCCGGAACGATTGGCATTACGTACGCCTATCACGACACGGAATCGCAAGCGGCCTATGCGTGGTTCTGCAATCTAGGTTGCACCTCTGGCGGCGGTCCGCCATTCTTTTTGGGATTCACCAACAGCGTGAGCGTCGATCAGAACACGCGGCCGTTGCAGATCACAGGAGGTGGAAACAGCCCGATTAACCCGCTGAGTTCTCCAATATCATCGCTGCGATCACGATGAGCATCTGACATTCTTAAATTTGTCGGGCCACCGCCCTCCGAATTACAGACTTGTTGCCTTTCGGCGAGGTCGATATTCTCTTCCAGTACTTCGGAAACGGCACGAATATCGTTCAGCGTATTGTAAACATGAAAGGATATTCGCGACTGTCCATTCGATTCGATACAACTATGTTGTGAGATGCACCTTCTTCACCGTTGCTTCCGAGTCCTTCATGCCATCCCCAAGAATCATGGTTTCATTCAGCTCAGGGCGTCTTCAGTGTTTGCACGTGAGTCCGAAGTCCTTCCCGCCGAGTCAACCGAAGAGAACCCAGCTGCGACAAGTCCTACAACGCTCGGACAAGAACGTTTCGTTGGGGGAATTCGTGCTCTAGCGAAGCGTCACGAAAATCGTAGGGAGCCAGGGTGAGTGACAGCGGCGGCGACGGTGGCGAGCTCCCAAAGTAGGGGTAACCAAAACTGTATAATTTTATGCAGGCACACCTTATTCGAGGTTGGCGAAATGAACGAACGAGTCGACCGGCCGCGGCAATATTTCTGCTGCGTTTGCCGAAAAAAGTTGCCCCGGCACCACAGAGGTTATTTCCACAAAGAATGTCTTCGTGAGGACAAGCGACGCCGCACACGCGAGAAGCGCGAACAAGAACGAAACCGCTTCCGAGCCTGGGTGCGGCGCCGTAAATGTTTCACGTGCGGTGGCGCGTTTGCGGGCTCATTCATCGCTTAGGCGTGAAGGTTTACGCCAAACGCCGCAAACGAGTCTAGCGGCAGAAGGGTCAGCAGAGATTCCACCTTTGTTTGTGAAGATTCACAGAGGACTGGGGCGCTCAAGTGGGATTGAAGTCGGAGGAACTGAAATCGAACCACCGAACCGTGACGTGTTAACGTTCACCTGCATTTTTTCACTTCGGCGCGGCAACGCAAAGATACGCTTATGGATGAGTGCGCGGCAAAGTTTAGTGATCCGGGCAGCCCAGTCAAAGTGTGCCGCCTTCAGTTTTCCTTCGGGCATTCTGGCTGGGTCCAGTACGCTCATGCTGTGTCGCCCGCTGCTGGGGAACATGTTCAGCGCACGGGCCTCCTCGATGTCGCCAACGCCGCAGTTTGAGGACCGTGAGACAAGCTCAAATCTGTCCGGACGCAGAACCCCACGGCGCTCATCCGAGTTGACACGGTCTGGAGCGCTGATATACTGACCAAATAGAAAATCGGCGCGTTAACTGGCCGGCTTCGATTTTAGGACGACGGACGCCACCCGAGGAACGGGTTGCAGCTGTCGTCTTTTTTTTTTGCTCGGACCGAATTTCGTCGCGAATTGCGCCGAGATCCGAGGTTCGGAAGCTGTTCTCTATCAAACTTAGGAGAGGATCGTGGCTACGCCCATCAACGCCGATCGCTCTGTACGAATCCCGACTGCAGGAGAGGTATTTCCCGACGGGATCGGCATCGAGCTTCTGCGAAACCCGGCCAGTCCGGGGAACTTACTGTTGGCGAAGTGCCGCAACGGAGTCGTTGAGATCGCGCCCGAAGTGTTACACGAAAATCACATCTATTTCCCAATCTCAGCGGATCCGAGCATCGCGCACGCCGTGCGCTTCCCGACTCGAGTGGCGCCGCCGGAGTCCACCAAGAAACTGTTCGCGGATTTGTATGCCCTTCTTGACCGTCATCTGGCTCAACTCGATCCCTGCATCACCGCGATGGTTTTCTCGATCTTTGCTTCGTGGCTCTCTCCCGTCCTGCCTATGGCACCGATCCTGTCGATCTTCGCTTCCGCAGCGAGCCCATCGAGTGTTGCGCTGGAACTGTTTGCTTTGCTCTGCCGCCACCCGCTCTGTATCGCTGGCGCGAAGCGCTCTGATCTCCTACACTTTCCCGTGCAGCTCAAGTCGACGCTTCTACTGGATAACCCTAATCTCAATCTAGAAATGCGAACCGTCCTTCAGGCCGGAACCCATCGCGATAGGTATGCATCTAGCAGTGGCGGGTTGCACGAGCTCTTCGGGCCAAAAATCATTTGTACGCCAATCCCGTCACCTGCGAGGGCGCTTGACGCCATTGGCCTAGAGGTCGCGCTGATGCCGGTATCAGGCCAGCTTCCTATTCTTGACGCGAATTCTCGCGAAGCGATTGCGGAGGAATTTCAGGCGAGACTCGTCGGATATTCCTTGCGGAACTCCGCGAACGTGCAAACCCCAGATTTTGATGTCAGCGACCTAGCTCAGCCCGTTCAAGCGGTCGCGCGATCTTTTGGCGCGGCTGTCGTCGGCGACAATGAATTGCAGGTGAAAATCCTCCCGCTCTTCAGAATGCAGGATGAAGACATTCGCGCGGATCGCGCAAGCTCATTGGAGGCAGTTGTACTCGAGACGGGGCTTTATTTCATTCACAAAGGTGGCGCGAGGAGTGTGCGCTCGGATGACCTCGCAAAAAAAGTGTGCGGAATTTACACGGGCAGGGGATCGGATCGGAAAGTTTCCCCCGAAAGCGTGGGTCGAATGATCAGGCGATTGGGGATCCCGAGCGGACGAATTAGCAACGCGGGCAATGGAATCGAACTTACTCAGCCAACCTGCCGCCTAATCCATCAGCTAGCGGAATCCTATGGGGTCCGCGCGATGGAAGGCAGTCTACGCAGCGATTGCCGGTTCTGTCGCGAGCTCGAAATGATGAAATCAAGAACTTGAGGATGAAGGTGGAGGATTGGAGGTTGTGGAGGTTTTTCGCAACAATTCGCGAGGAGAACATGGGAAAGCAAAAGTTGCAGCACCACGTGGCGCTATGGGCGGATCTTGAACTAGCAGGCATTCCACTCGCGCCTGTACAAAATCGCTCCGGCTTCGACGCAGAGCCGCCTCTCACTATCACGCTGGGACGGGACCACTCGTGTGCCAGAATCAAAGAGCTGAAGAACGGAAGCTTTGGATATATTCTGCCAGTTTTCGTCCGCCGCAACCTCCCCGGGGAAACGATCATCCGCGACGTTTGGATTCAGACATCGTGGTTTGATAATTGCATCGAGTGGATCGACTACCCGAGATTCCCGGGATCACATCCCGATTGCTACTTCTTCGCGGGAGACACGGAGCGCTTCAGTAGTGAAACGGTGCTGAATCACCAGTTCCTAGGTACCTTGTCTAAAGGAAATATCCGGGAAGGTCTTCTTTTGGCGAACGGATTGCGCCCGCCTGACGAATACAAGCACAACGACGCAGTAACGATCATCCTGAATATTTTGGATCAATGGGATGCACTGCATTCCGCCGAATTGCAAATAAAAATAAAGCGGCTTCCCAAGCGGCGCATGGCGGTCAATTCGCGCCCACGACGGTCTCTCCTTGCCCGTCCCGATATCATTGTGCCCCCGCGCTCGTACATCGCACCACCGGCACCCAAGGAGATGAGTCAGAAGGAGCTCGGCGCGAATCTCCGTCGTTTTCAAAAGATAATGAGGGGTCTGAGCGCCAAGCATAAGCACACGAACCGGCAGGCTGGATCGAAGGCCCATCAGCATGTGCGTCAGTAACTGGAAATCGAGAGCGCAGAAAATCAATTTTGGAACCGAAGCAACTTTAATGGACTACGGGAAATATCGTTGAAATATAATCCGCTGCAAGAGCTTGCGGTGCATCACAGACGAAGACGATGTTAGAAGCGAAGTAGGCTTAAGCCGGGATGTAATGGCAAAGCCATTTAATCACTTAGCCGAAATTATATTTCTCATCGCGTCGCGGACGCGACGAACCGGAACGCATCCTCGACGGTCTTCAGTCCCGCCTTCGAACCCATCGAGCTGGTTTCCATCTTCGAATATTGATACTGGCGGCTCGGCGAGAAATTTCCCGGATCGAACGTTCCTTTCTGAAATTGGAATATCCAGACGTACTCGCGGCGCGCTTTGTCCGCCTGCGATTCAGGGATCAGCGCCGTGTCGATTGACGTCATGGGCGTGAAGTCCGAAAAGCCGTTGTCCTTGTGTACGGCTTCGGGAATCGACGAACCGAAGAAATCCACGTCGTGCGTAAAGATGATGACGAAATTTACTTTCGAAGGGTCGGGCGCGGGACAAATATTAGAAAACATTTTCTCCCGATTTTGAGCGATCCATTTCATCTGCCCAGGAGTCAGGCCGTAAGCCGAAAAATAGCTCTGGCAGTGGAGATCGCCAAGGTTCCGATCCGGCGTGAGGTCGGAGTTTCCGCTCGAAACGCCGTCAGTTAAAGGTGAAGGCAAGGCGGAACTTGTCACCCGATTTGAATCCTTAGAAGCCGGCGCACGCACAGTCGCGGGCGACGATACCTTAATCGAAGCAGTAGGCGCAGCGGCCGGCGCCTCCGTTGAATCGTTCTTCGCGATCGCGGAAGTTGCCACCGGACTCGCGGGGGCCGTAGCCTTCATGGGAGCAGCGGCAGAGCTAACAGAAAGATTCTTCTCGCTCGCGTTCACGGCCGGAATTGCGATTACTGACGGAGAGGCTGGCGAAATTTTCGAATAGCTCACGCTCGCCGGAGCAAGAGCAGCCGCATTCGCGCTCGCTTTGGCAATTTCCTTAGTTTGAATCTGCTTTGCGACCATGCCGACATCGTGGCTGGAATCGCGATACAGCGGCGCTGGCGGCAAATTGGAGAATTCAGCGTCTGGAACGTAGCCCTCGATTCCGTTTCCAGTGCGTATCTTCACATACGTCTGAACCCGGGCGATGATTTCCACGCTTTCGCCACACTTGAGCTTTGCGTCGACGTTGAAGCTGTTCAGGGAATCGTAGACCCAGATCGGATCGCGCTGCGAATTGCATTTCAGAGTCGCTGTATCAGCCGATGCGGAAGAACCTGCCAAAAGCGATATACCAATCAAGCCGGACACCTGCACAAATAATCGTGCTCTTCCGCCCATGTTCCCCCCTAAATCCCCGAATACGACCGTTATCCGCAGTGTAGTACGTTAGGTCAGGCTCGCAACTGGACGATAGTACAGAGAAAGGACAGGGGGGAACAGGTGGCCGCGCTGGAAAGGTTCTTCCCAGGAAACATCGTACCTGGTGTGGCATCGCTCACAACGGCCCGAAGCGCGTCCTCGAGCGGCAAGTGTATTGGATTCAGCACAACGAATGCTCTTCCTGCGTGTAAAATGGCTATGCGCCATATCCCTGACTGAGGATTTTGCGACCGTGAACTACCTGCTCAAGACCGAACCTTCCGACTATTCGTTCGCCAATCTTCAGCGTGACGAAACCACACTTTGGGAGGGAGTAACGAGTCCGGCTGGAGTGAAGCACCTTCGCGAGATGAAGGCGGGAGCCCGGCTGGTTATCTACGAAACGGGCAATCGCAAATGCGCGGTGGGAACGGCGACGGCGGTTTCAGTAAACGCTTCTGATCCTAAGAATCCAGCGGTGATGATTCGAGCCGGTAAAGCGCTCGCCAAGCCAATCTCACTTGCGGAAATGAAAGCCAGCCCGATATTCGCTAACTCCCCGCTCGTGCGTGAAGGCAGGCTTTCTGTAGTGCCCTTGAGCGATTCCCAGTACAAGTTTTTGACGGGCAATTAATCTCACGCCCTGGGCTGCTCATTGGTTCTTTTTTTCCAGCTCTCCCCACCGAGCGTACAAGTTATTCACCAGATTTTGAAGCTCTTCAATGCGAGTGGAAGTCTGGTGCAAGAGCTTGCGGTCAGCCATCACGGCAGGATTCAGCATTGCGGCAGATTGTGTTTCGAGTTCTTGTTCTGCGTCAGCGATGCGCTGCTCGATCGTTTCGAGCTCGCGAGTTTCGCCGAACGATAGCTTCTGTTTTTTAGCGGCGCGCTCAGTTCCATTGGCTTTTGCGCGCGGGCGTTCCGGGCCTGACGGCGTCATTTTGCGGGAGTCCTTCGATTGCTGCTCTCGCTGCCAGACTTCCCACTGCGAGTAGTCAGCAAACCGCGCCGCTGCGCCAAGGCCGTCGAGCCCCAAAACCACGGTGGACACGCGATCGAGCATGTACCGGTCGTGCGTCACAAGAACCAGCGCTCCACCAAATTCGATCAGACTTTCCTCCAGAATTTCCAGCGTGGGGATATCGAGGTCGTTTGTCGGCTCGTCGAGCAGCAGGACGTCCGCAGGCTGTACCATCAATTGCGCAATTAAGATGCGAGCGCGCTCGCCGCCGGAGAAGCGGCCTACGGGGCGATTCAGATCTTCGCCTGTGAAGAGAAACCGAGCGGCCCAGCCCGCCACGTGAATTACCCGGTCGCGATAGATCACCGAATCGCTGTCGGGTGCCAGCGCGCGGCGCAACGACACGTCCGGATCGAGTTCCCTATTTTGGTCGAAATATACGATACGCAGCGAGTCAGCTTTGTAGATCGTTCCTCCGCTGGGCTCGATGTCGCCTCGGAGCAGACGAAGAAGCGTTGTCTTCCCGCTGCCGTTCGGACCCACGAGGCCCACCCGCATTCCCGGCGTGACGATGAAATTAATTCCGTCGAAGAGTTTACGGTCGCCGAAGCTGTAGCTCAGGTTTTCGAGGCGAATGAGCTGTTTCGTCTGCCGGTTCGTGGCGGAAAAGTCGACCGCGGCAGTCTCGGTGTTGCTCCTGGCGTTCATTCCCGCCAGTTCGCCGATCATTTTGTGCGCCTTGTCGATTCGCGATTTCGACTTTGTGGTGCGCGCTTTCGGGCCACGTCGCAGCCATTCAATCTCAGTGTGGACGCGATTTTCGAGGGCTTCCTGCCGTTTTTTCTGAGCATGCAGATGCTGTTCTTTGGCTTCGAGAAACGCGCTGTAGTTTCCGCGCACACGCAGAAACCCGTCTTCGTAGGCGCGGTCGAGTTCGATCATGTCGTTCGCGACATTTTCGAGGAAATAGCGATCGTGGGTGACTACCACGGATGCAAAGCTGGCGCTTTGCAGAAGCGCTTCAAGCCACTGAATACCGGCGAGGTCGAGATGGTTTGTGGGCTCGTCGAGCAGCAGAATATCCGGATCCTCAACAAGTGCTTCCGCGATCGCAAGGCGTTTGCGCCAGCCGCCCGACAATTGCGCCGCAGGAGTATCCAGCTCCTTGAATCCTGCCCGGCCCAGCGTCTCTGCGAGTTTCGATTTGCGCTCCGATTGCCGCACTCCCGTACGTTCCAGAGCAGCTTCGATCACCGATTGCACCGTGTCTCCCAGCGCAAATTCGGAAACCTGCACCACGCTGCTTACCCGGGCGCCCTTGCGAATCGCAACGTCTCCGCCGTCCGGCTTCACGCGACCGTTAAGAATAGCGAGCAGCGTCGATTTGCCGGAGCCGTTCGGACCGATCAGGCCAATCCGGTCACCGGCTGAAATCGTGATCGAAATATTCTGAAAAAGAGGAGCAGTTCCGTATCGCTTCGAGAGTCCCTGTGCACTGATAATCGGCGCCAAATTGATTTCACTTCTCCTATAGCGAGTTTACACTTTAGAAACACGGCTGCGACAGATGAACCTGTGAAGTACGTGTGTGCGGTGGCGCAGCGAGATTGGCGAAGGTATGCTGTTAAGGACGGTAGTCGAAGGCGTCGTGGGTCAAACCGAATGGAACGGAACCCACTTTTCTCAGAGACTGTGAATTCTCCCGCAACCAAAAGGCACTGACGGCCATGTGTGGAATTTGCGGCGTCGTTGGAATCGAATCGAGGGAGGCGAGCGAGCCTCTTGTGCGGCGCATGATGGCCGCGATCATTCATCGTGGTCCGGACGCCGAAGGCATTCTCGTTGCGCCCTCAGTGGCCGCTGGCAGCCGGCGCCTCAGTATCATTGACCTTCCCGGTGGTAGCCAGCCTGTCTGGAATGAAAAAGAAACTCTCGCTGTAGTTTACAACGGCGAAATTTACAATTTCCGCGAGTTGCGCAAAGAACTCGAAGGTCTGGGTCACAAATTCCGCACGAATTCTGACACCGAAGTGATCGTTCATGCGTTTGAAACTTGGGGCGAGAAGTGCGCTGAACGTCTGCATGGAATGTTTGCGTTTGCGATTGTTGAAATGCCGCAGGGGCTGGGCGGTAGGCCCGCGCGCGTATTTATTGCCCGCGACAAATTGGGTATCAAGCCGCTCTACTACACCGTCGTTGATGGCCGCCTGTTTTTCGCTTCGGAGGTGCGCGCCCTGCTCGCAAGCGGCGCTGTGCCGACGCGGATTTCGCCAGACGCGGTCACGTCCTACCTTCTTTTCGGCTCGGTGAGCGAGCCGATGACGCTGGTCGAAGGGATTTGGTCGCTTCCTCCAGGGCATTACATTGACGTCGCGATCGGTGAGCCGATCCGTGCGACATCGCCACACCGATATTGGAGCGCTCCGCTGGCAGCGGCGCGCGGGAATGCCGTGACAAGCGGAGATACATCAGCTACTCCTGCGTCGCGAGCGCGCGGATTGCTCGAGCATGCGGTCACCAGCCATCTCGTCGCCGACGTCCCGGTGGGCGTGTTCCTCAGCAGCGGGCTCGATTCAACGGCAATCGCAGCGCTCGCGAGCCGTTCGCAGCGCGGAATTCACACCTTCACCGTCGCCTTTCCCGATGTTGAATTCAGCGAAGCGCAAACGGCTCGGAGCACGGCCGAGCGCCTCGGCACCGAGCATTCGGAGTTCACACTTTCGGATCAGGAGATGCTCACGCGTCTCGACGAAGCCGTCGCGGCTTTCGATCAACCGAGCATGGATGGCATCAACACGTATTTCGTGTCCTGGGCCGCTCGTCAAGCAGGATTGAAAGTTGCGCTATCCGGTCTTGGCAGCGACGAATTATTCGGCGGCTACACTTCCTTTCGCGCCACTGCTCAAGTGAAGCGCCTCGCGGCGGCGGCTCGTTGGATGCCGAAGCCACTTCGGCCAATGATCGCGCGGCTGGGAAATGGTTCAAAGCTGGCCGGTCCGTCGCCGGACGCATTTCGCAAAGCATCGGCGGCATGGATCGATCCCGCGTCATTTCCGCATCCATATTTTTTCACGCGCTCGCTTTTCACCCCGCAGACAGTTTCGGGATGGTTGTGCGAAGACGAAAGCTCGTGGAAGACGAGTCCATGGGGGCAGTGGCTCGCCGAGGCTGCGCGCGAAACGCGATCGATGGATGATTTCAGCACGGTTTCCTGGCTCGAGCTCCGCTCCTACCTAGTGAACACTCTTTTGCGCGATACCGATTCGATGAGCATGCGCCATTCACTCGAAGTGCGCGTGCCGTTCCTTGATGCAGCGCTGGTCGAATACATGCTCTCGCTTCCTGAATCGCAGAAACGCAATGCCGCGCAGCCGAAGGCGCTGCTCGTCGAAGCGCTCGGCGATCTCCTGCCGCAAGAGATCGTCGCGCAGAAGAAGCGAACTTTCACGTTTCCGTGGGAGAATTGGATGCGCGGCGCGCTGCGAGATCGAATCGGAGCAGGCTTGGCAGACTGGTCGCCCGTGCTGGAAACGGTTCTCGAGGGCAAAAATGCCCGGGAAGTTTGGAACGACTTTCTCGCGGGCCAGACGACATGGTCGCGGCCATGGAGCCTCTACGTTTTGAATGAATGGGTGAGGCGAAATATTGGCAGCAATGGCGCGGGAAAATCTGAGCGCGGCAGAATTGCCGCAGTTTCGGTCACCTGAACCACAATTCAATTGCGCGAGACACGAGACATTCCGAAATGATTATCCTCGGCATCAACGCCTATCACGCGAACGCTTCGGCGGCGATCGTCGCTGATGGACAGCTGCTCGCAGCTGTCGAAGAAGAGCGCCTCAATCGCGTGAAATATGCGGCGGGGCTTCCTGCACTCGCGATTCAGTATTGCCTCGATCAAGCCGGCGTAAAACTCACCGAAGTGGATCACATCGCGATTCCCCGCGATCCCAGGGCGCGGCTTGGAACGAAATTGCGTTTCGCGATCCGTATGCCTCGGTTTGCTTTTGAACGCGCGCGCGTGATGGCTCGCTTCGCTGGCATTCGCGAAGATTTAGCGTCGGCGTTTGAAGTTGCACCGGAAACGATTCGCGCGCAATTTCACCGGATCGAACACCACACCGCTCACATGGCCAGCGCGTATTTTGTCTCGCCCTTTGAGCGCTCCGCAGTTCTCTCCGCCGACGGTCTCGGCGATTTTGCGAGCGCCATGTGGGCGGTTGGCGAAGGTCCGCGCATGCGCGCTCTCGGCGAAATCACGTTCCCACATTCGCTCGGCATGTACTACACCGCGCTGACGCAATACCTCGGCTTCTGGAAATTTGGCGACGAATACAAAGTGATGGGGCTCGCCGCCTACGGCCAGCCTGAGTTTCTCGAAGAATTCCGGCACATCGTACACGCCGACGGCCCGCTCTCATTCAAGCTGGGACTCGATTATTTCACGCATCAAAATCAGGGCGCGGAAATGTCCTGGCGCGATGCGAGCCAAACGCCCGTTCTTGGCCGCCTTTTTTCGCCGTATCTCGAAAAGCGTCTTGGCCCAACGCGCAAAGTAGAAGAACCGCTCGAGCAACGTCACCTGAATCTCGCCGCCAGCATGCAAGCTGCGCTCGAAGAAGTTCTAGCCGCGCAATGGACCGCGCTCGCGAAAAAAACCGGCGAGAAATCGCTCTGCCTTGCAGGAGGCGTTGCGTTTAACTGCCTGGCGAACGGAAAAATCTTCGATCGCTCTCCATTCGAACGCGTGTACGTGCAGCCTGCCGCGGGAGATGCGGGATTGTCAGTCGGCGCCGCATTTGCAGTGGAACACCAGGTTCTTGGCCGTCCGCGTCAATTTGTGATGAGCCATGCGGGCTGGGGCCCGGAGTTTTCGCAGCAGGAAATCCGTACCGCGCTCGAAAGCGCAGGCGCCTCGAACGGCGATCTCCATCTCGCCGAGCTCGACGAAGATTCGCTCGTGCAAACCACCGCTCGTCACATCGCCGCAGGGAAAATCGTTGGCTGGTTTCAAGGCCGCGTCGAGTGGGGGCCGCGCGCGCTCGGCCAAAGGAGCATTCTCGCCGACCCGCGTCGCGCGGAAATGAAAGACATCTTGAATCGCCGCATCAAGCACCGCGAGATTTTCCGCCCGTTCGCGCCGTCAATTCTCGAAGGAGCCACTTCGGAATACTTCGAGCAAACGCACCCCTCGCCCTTCATGACGTTCGCGTATTCCGTACGGCCGGAAAAACGCTCCGTGATTCCCGCACCTACGCACGTGGACGGCACCGCCCGACTTCAGACCGTCAGTCGCACTGCGAACCCTCTCTACTGGAAACTCCTCCGCGCAGTTGGCGACGTTTCTGGCGTGCCGGTTGTCCTCAACACATCGTTCAACGACAATGAGCCGATCGTCTGCCGGCCCGAAGAGGCGCTCGATTGCTTCCGCCGCACCCAGATGGACGTGCTGGTGATGGGCAATTTTGTTCTCGAGAAGAAAGCCGTCGTCCAGGCAGCAGCAACAAACACCGAGGGTTTTGCCGAGCCGTTGAAGTAAAATGAGGAAGGTAGCTATACCGGTTTGAATTCGCAATTTTCGTCGCTTTCGGTCACCCCAGCCCGCGGCGAACCTGAATCGCCAGGCCGCTCATGCACATTCTACTGCTCAACGAATACTACCCACCGGACACATCCGCGACGGCGAAGATGGCCGCGCTCGTCGCCGAAACGCTCGCGAAAAAGCATCAGGTAACGGTCCTCGCCGGCCGCCCTTCCTACGATCCTGACGAATATTATCCGTTCGAGCTTCTACGCACTGATAAGCGCAACAATGTAACCGTCGAACGCGTCGGCTCCACGGCATTCCCGCGCCACAAGATGAAGCGCCGCGTTTCAAATTACCTTTCCTACCTCGCTCTCGCCGTTCCGCGCGCGCTCGCGATCCGCGCCGATGTGGTCCTGGCCATGACGGATCCTCCCGTCGCCGGAATCGCCGGAGCATTCGTTGCGCGCATGAGCGGACGGCCGTTCGTTTACAACATTCGCGACATGTATCCGGACATGGCCGTCGGCGGCGATATCGTTCGACGCAACTCATTGGTGGACATGTGGGAACAGATGCATCGGCGCGCGCTTCGCCAGGCTGCGCGGGTCATCGTTCTCGGTGACGACATGCGGGACCGCATTCTCGCGAAAGGCGCGTCGCCGGAACGCGTGGTGATCGTTCGTGACGGATCATCCCCCACAGGCCCGCTTCCAGACCGCAATCACCCAGCCGTCCAGGAAGTCCGCTCCGGCTTCCCTTTCGTCGTTTTGCATGCCGGAAATCTCGGCTTTTATGGCGCCTGGTCCACACTGCTGAAAGCCGCGGAAATTTTGCGCAACGAAAATACCGGCCTCGTGTTTGTAGGCGATGGAGCCAATCGCGCTGCGATGCAATCTACGGTGAATGGTTCGCCAAATGTTCGCTTCCTGCCGTTCCGCCCTGCGAGCGAAATTCCCCACGTGATGTTGGCGGGCGACCTGCACATCATCACGCTAAAACGAGGGCTCGAAGGCGTGGTGGTTCCGAGTAAGCTGTACTCAATTCTGTCTGCCGGACGTCCTGTACTTGTGGTGGCGCCTCTTGAATGCGATGCCGCACGCATCGTCCGCGAATCCGGCTGCGGAATTGCCGTCGATCCGGACGACCCGAACGCCGTCGCCGCAGTCATCCGTGAACTGCGCGACGACCCGTCACGGCTCGCCGAGATGGGCCGGCGTGCCCGGGAAACCGCAGAAAAATATGCTAGAGTGAATGAGCTGGAAAAATTCGCGTTCATAATCGAGGAAGCTGCAAAGCTCCCCAACAATGGTTATTCCTGCTGATCTGATCGCCTTCGGCGTGGCGTTGCTCGCATCTCTCGGGCTTACGATCCCGGTGCGCCACTTCGCCTTGCGGATGGGGATGGTCGACCAGCCCGGCCCGCGCAAAGTTCACGTCACTCCGATACCGCTTCTCGGCGGAATCGCCATCTACCTGGGATTCGCCGCCGCAATTCTGTTTACACACGGGGCGATTCAGCAGCAAACAATCGCAATTCTAAGTGGCGCGACTCTTCTTGCCATCGTCGGATTCCTTGACGACGGTGGTCTGCTCCACCATCAGGTAAAGCTTTTCCTCGGCATGCCGCTGGCCGCACTCTTTCTTCTCGCGTCCGGCATTCGCGCTCAGCTTTTCTCGCAATTCATTCCTGGGAATCTCGGTCTGATTCTCGATGGCTCCCTCACGATTGTCTGGGTTGTCGGTATCACAGCCTCATTCAGCATCCTCGATCATATGGACGGTCTCTGCGCGGGCATCACTGCGATTGCCGCTGGATTTTTTACGCTCTCGGCTTACTTGAACGGCCAGACAATCGTTCAAACACTGGGAGCTGCCACTCTCGGCGCTGCTCTCGGATTCCTGCGTTGGAATTTCAATCCCGCAAAAATATTCATGGGTGATGGCGGTGCGATGTTTCTAGGATTTCTTATGGCGACCCTGGGCCTGAAGATCCGCCCAGACGGTGCGCCATTTCCTGCGGGATGGCTCGTTCCTGTGCTTATCCTGGGCGTGCCGATTTTTGACACCACAATGGTTTCGATCTCGCGTGCCCGCCGCGGACTGCTGCCGTTCACATCGCCTGGTAAAGATCACACTGCGCACCGCTTGTCGAACCTCGGCCTCGGCCATCGAGGCGCGGTGCTCGCCCTCTACCTGCTCGCTGTAATATTCGGAACGATCGCTGTATTCATCCCGCGTTTCTCCACGGGTGCCAGCTATGCAATCGTTGGCGCTCTGTTCTTGTGCGGACTTATCGCCGTCCTGTTCCTCGAATCGGCTCCATTCGAACGGCAGGCGAAACTGCAGAAGTCAACGTCGTCACTCTAGAGTTTCTCACGGCGAATTGCGTGTGGAACCGCTTCCTCTTTGGTAGAGGTTCGCCAGTAAGCTATACTTTCACTCGGAATTTTGAACGCAGAGGCACCCGGGCCTGTGCTTCCTGCATCGATGTATGCACGGGAAGAGCCGTCTTGCGCCTTCCAGAAATACCCGCTCGCGGGACGATGCCAATCACATGTTCTTAATACTTCCAGAGGAAGATCGTGCTCGAATCGCGCAACGCGCAGAACAACTCCAAATCCATCGCGCGCGCAGATAATCGGAACGTCGCAGTCGTCGGCGGCTCCGCCGCCGGCCTATTTACAGCTTCTATTCTGGCCCGCAGTGGTGTGCCGGTTCGCGTTTTCGAACGCGTTGAAACCCTCGAACCTGCCGCTCGAACCCTGATCGTCACCAATCACATGCGGACATTGCTTGGATCCGCCGCGGAAGGCAGCATCGTTAATGAAATTCGCCGCTTCGAGCTCTTCACCGACGGCCGCACCGCGAATGTCGCTCTGAAAAATCCTGACCTGATCATCGAACGGCGCACGTTGATTCAAGGCCTCGCGCTAGACGCCCGCAAGGCTGGCGCAACATTGGAACTCGGGCATCGTTTCCACGCACTTCACCCCAATGGTCGCGGGCTCGTGTTGGAAGTCGAGCGCTGCGCGAATGGCCAGCGTGAAGAGGTCCATGCCGAAACGATCGTCGGCGGCGACGGCGCTGCAAGTCGAGTCGCCCGAGCCGCAGGATGGTCGCCTCTTCCAACCGTGCCTTTGGTCCAAGCGATTGTTTCTCTACCCAAAGACATGCCAGCCGATACCGCGCGCGTCTGGTTCGTTCCGGACGACACGCCCTATTTTTATTGGCTCATCCCTGAATCGCCAACCCGCGGTGCGCTGGGCTTAATCGGTGAAAACGGGCCCGACACCCGCCGCCATCTCGAGCGGTTCCTCGAAATGCGAAAGCTTGAGCCAATTGAGTTCCAGGGCGCTCGAATTCCGGTATACACGCGATGGGTGCCCATAAGGAGACAGGTCGGAAACGGTTCGGTGTATGTGGTGGGCGATGCAGCGGGACAAGTGAAAGTCTCAACGGTGGGCGGAATCGTGACGGGTTTTCGCGGAGCGATGGGAGTGGCAGACGCAATTCTCAACGGCGGCTCAAGCGGCGAACTACGATCGCTCCGCCGCGAACTAAACCTCCATTTGCTTTTGCGGCGCTCGCTCCACGATTTTCAACAAGCCGATTACAGCCGCCTCGTAGACCTTCTGAACGCGCCCGCGATTCAGTCGCTCGGCGAATTTTCGCGAGACGAAGCGTGGAAAATCCTGTGGCGCATCTGTCTTAAACAACCTCGGCTGGTTCTGTTGGGGCTGCGCGGACTATTGACGCGAGGCCGGCCGCTGTCTCAACCTCGCCCTTGAGTGTTCACCCTTTGCTGGTTACGTGCAGCCCGCGCATCATCAAGAGCAAAACAATGAACGGGAAGAGTCTCGCTGCGCCGGGCCACTCCTGACATGTACATTCTGGGTCTTTCAGCGATGGAGCACGATTCCTCCGCCGCAATCGTCGGCGACAGCGGCCCGATCGCGGCCATCGAAGAGGGAAAACTCTCGCGGACGCGCGCGGTAACCGGAATTCCACGTCTCGCCATCCAATTCTGCCTGGACCAGGCCGGCATCAAGTGGCAGAGCGTCGACCGAATTGCCATTGCGTCCCGTCCCGGCCGCGCGTGGTTTCGCACCGCGCTTTTTCGCACGCGTCTGGCGCCCCTCGCGCCGGTTTCGAGCATTTACTTTCTCAACAAAGCATCCGGCGACCTGGGACGAGAGCTCAACAATTTTCGCCTCGTGCGAGGCATGGCCGGAGGCCGGCCCGATCGCGTGCAAGGATTCGACCATCACCTGTGCCACGCGGCGAGCGCTTTTTTCGCATCTCCGTTCGATCGCGCACTCAGTGTGACCCTCGACGAGCACGGAGACGGACGCTCGGGGTTTGTGGGCTTAGCAGATGGCTCGCAAATCCGCGAAAATGCCGGAATTAACTTTCCGCATTCGCTCGCGTGGGTTTACTCGCAAATCACGCGACTACTGGGATTTCGGCCGCACGGCGACGAACACAAAACACAATGGCTCAGCGCCACCGGAGACCCTGTTTTTGCGGACTTTTTCACCAGCATGCTCCAGCGTACTCCGCAATCCCCGCCGCACTTGAAGTCAAAATATTTCCGGCGCGATTTCGCCGGTGAGCTCTCGTTCAGCGATGAATTTTACCGGACCCTGGGAATATCCCGCGATGCGGAGACTCATCTGGAAACCAGGCTCAGGGCAAATATAGCTGCAAGCTTTCAACAAGCCTGCGCCAATGTAGCTGTGGATTGGCTCGAAACTCTGCGCAAGCAGACAGGCGAACGGCAATTGTGCGTCGCCGGAGGATTATTCCTGAATCCGCTCCTGGTTGCCGACTTAGAGGAAAAGACCGGATTCGAAAACGTTTTCGTTCAGCCGGCTGCGGGCAATGAAGGCACCGCTCTCGGTGCGGCATGGCTCTCATGGCATCAATCGGGCGGTGGCGCGCGTGTCGCCCCGCTCGAAAGCCTTTATCTCGGCCCGTCCTTTTCCAACGAGCAGATCAAGCAAGTCCTCGACAACTGCAAGGCCGCCTATCACTGGTGCGATTCGGAAGATCAAAAAATAGATAACGTCTTGCGCTTGCTGCAAGCGGGCAAAATCGTTGCGTGGTTTCAAGGAGCTGCCGAGTTCGGCCCCCGCGCGCTCGGGAATCGTAGTTTGCTTGCATCTCCGTGGGCACCCTATGTGACCGAAAACCTCAACGATTTTGTGAAGCACCGCGAATCTTACCGTCCATTTGCGCTTTCGATTCCGGCGGAAGATTGCCCCGAGTTTTTCGAGTGTTCAACGAGCGGCAGATTCATGACGACGATGGCGACACCCACTGCAAAAATGCGCAAGCTGCTGGAGCCTGTCGCTCCTGGATTTGTTGTACGTGATTCTGTGCGCCTGCACGTGGTGCCGCGAGAAGATAATCCGCTCTTCTGGAAATTGCTCAAGCGCTCCGGTGAAAAAGGTCCGGCGCCGATTCTGGTGAACGCATCGTTTAATCTTTTTGGCGAGCCGCTCGTTATCACGCCGCGCGATGCAGTTCGCAGCTATTTTTGTTCCGGCGTGGATGCGCTGATGGCCGGAAGCTTCCTCCTTACAAAACGATAAAGCTACATGACTGCCCTTTCGAGTCCCGCGCAGGTATCAGAGTCGAAGTGGATGCGCGGTTTTCGTCCTCGCATGGCATTTGCTCTCGTTCTGCTCTTCCTTGTCGGCGGAATCGCAATGTTTCTCAGAGCAGGGAGCTGGCTGGTTCGCGAGAATACGCTCGAGCCCGCTGACGTGATTGTGGTTTTGAGCGGAGGCTTGCCATATCGTGCCTTGGAAGCCGCGTCGATTTACAACCGGAGCTATGCTCCCGAAATCTGGGTGAGCCGCCCGGAGAGTCCCGCACAAAACATGGAAGCGCTCGGAGTCCAATACGTCGGCGAAGAGGAATACAACCGCCAGATATTGACTCAGCAGGGCGTGCCGCCAGCCTCGATCCATATTTTCCCCGAGACGATCGTCGACACGCAGCAGGAAGTTGAAGAAATCGCGCGCGAAATGCACCGTGAAGGCAAGTCTCGCGTCATCATCGTCACTTCACCGCAGCACACGCGGCGCGTAAGGGCTTTGTGGAAGAGTATCGTAGGCAATGACCCGAAAATGATTGTTCGCGCCGCTTTCGAAGATCCGTTCGACGCCGCCCATTGGTGGCGCAACACGCGTGACGCGTTATCGGTTGTGCGCGAATACCTCGGCTTGCTCAACGTATGGGCAGGCATGCCGGTCCATCCGCATGTTCGTTGAGCCGTCAGTACTCCACTTAATAACGAATGTCGGTAACGCATCGCGCAATCCGGCTCCCACATCTATTCTTTAAAGTGGTGTGAATGGAGTACGATATGTAGGTAGAACCTGCTCGAGCATGCCCGCACCTTTTCTCCGGGGGTTCCGTTGAAAATTTCGGTGATTGGCGCAGGATACGTCGGTCTTGTGACCGGCGGCTGCCTGGCGGAAATCGGCCACGAAGTGATCGTCACGGATAATGATGCGGCGAAGATTGAGACGCTCGAGGCTGGGCGTCTCCCGATCTACGAGCCCGGGCTCGACACGATCATCGCCAAGGCACGCAACGAAGGGCGCCTGAGTTTTAGTGCGAAGCCGTCCGACGCAGTAGCTGCAGGTGATGCGATTTTTATTTGTGTCGGCACACCGCCTTTGCCCAATGGGGATGCGGACCTAAGTGCA
>Ga0210387_10000747_pt1 | contig 23867 bp, 24 predicted proteins | sample IncBWC7OmetaG_FD_160108 | JGI IMG/M metagenome (GOLD analysis project Ga0210387, IMG submission 160108) | Forest soil microbial communities from Barre Woods Harvard Forest LTER site, Petersham, Massachusetts, United States - Inc-BW-C-7-O ...
CTAGAAGAACGCAACCTATCATGACAGCGACTGGCCGAACGGGCTCTGTGAGCACCCTTGCGGCACTAGGAGGCAATAGATGGACACTCCGATGTCGAACAAAAAGCGTCTCGTGATTGTCGGCGCAACCGGGATGGTCGGCGGATACGCCCTTCGGTTTGCGCTAGAGGATTCAGCCGTCATCTCGGTCATGGCTATCGGGCGGCGCCCACTTGGAATCTCTCACCCCAAGCTAAACGAGGTCATCCATCAGGACTTCAGCGACTGCTCCGGGCTCGCCGAGCCGCTTTCCGGCCAAGATGCGGCCATCTTTTGCCTGGGAGCGTATACGGGGGTGGTTTCAGACACGCAACTGCGCGAAGTTACCGTTAATTACCCAATTGAATTTGCAAGAGTTCTCCACCTAGGTAGTTCTGATTCCGCGTTTTCGTTCCTCAGTGGTAGTGGTGCCGACCAAAGTGGCCGTAGTCGAATGGCCTTTGCACGCTACAAGGGCGAGGCTGAATCTGCGTTGCTTAGGACCGGATTCTCCCATGTCTATATATTCCGACCTGCATACATTTACCCTGTGGAGCCCCGCAAGGAGCCGAACCTTGGGTACAGAGTCTTGCGCACGGTTTATCCCGTGTTTCGGACTTTGTTCCCGAACCAAGTCATTTCTGCAGATGATTTAGCGAGAGCTATGGTCGAAGTAGTTCTATCCCAGAATCAGCAAGGTCCTGTTTTCGAGAATAGTCAGATTCGGACGATGGTTGGATCGATTCGCGGCACGCATACTGCAGCGAAAGGCCGCACGTAAGATGTTCGACTTTCTCAATACCTTGCGCCGACATCTGAGTCTCGCACCAGAAGCGATCGATTCGGCGCAGCATTTTCGGGTTGCGCGAACGGGCGAGGTGTAGCGACGTGGGCGTTGGACAACAAGAGTTACAGCGGCGTTGGCAGTATCTGGCTGAGGCGCAAAGACTGAGCCATTCCGGAATCTTCGCGTGGCAGGTCGGTAGCAATACGCTCGAGTGGTCTGACGAAACATACAGAATCCTGGGGTTTACGCGAGATACGCATCCCTCGGTGGACCTAGTTTTCGACAGGGTTCATCCCGAGGATCGAGAGCGGTTCTTAAACCTGCGAGATCGGGCAGCCCGGGATGGGATGGACCTTGATTTTGAGCACCGGCTGCTGATGCCTGACGGTGATATTAGATACCTCCATGTGGTCGCACATGCCGGCAGTCACGGTCCTGCCATTCGCGAGTACATTGGTATCGTGAGCGACATTACTGACCGGAAGCGTGCAGAAGATGAACGCCAGGCGTTGGCGAGCGCCCTGCAGCAGAGCAATGCGAGGCTTGAGGAAGCTCAGAGATTAGCTCACATCGGGCACTACGAATGGAATCTCATCGAGAATCGCGTTACGTATTCTGATGAACTTTGCCGAATTTACGCGATCCCACCCCAGAAAGGCCCTTTTGACGCAGCGTTGATCTTTGAACGGATCCATCCTGACGATCGCGAACGGGTCGCCAGGGAAGCGGAGGAAACTGTTCGTAACGGAACACATGCTAAGGCGGAACATCGAATCGTTCTTCCCAACGGCGAAGTACGCTATATCTTAGGCCTCGGAACCGTAAAGAGAGATGCCTCCGGTAGAGCCTATGAGATGTTTGGCACCGGTCAAGACATCACCGAGCGCAAACTTGCCGAACATTCATTACGGCGGAGCCAATTCTATCTCAGCGAAGGCGAGCGCCTTGCTCACATGGGAAGCTGGGCATCCAGCGATCTAGGTATTCGTTGGTCAGATGAATTAGGTATCTATTGGTCCGACGAAGTTTATAAGATATTCGGATTCGACTCGACAAAGGGTGCTCCGAATCTTCAACAATTCTTCGCCGCGATCCATCCCCAGGACCGCGATCGTCTGGCTGAAGCAATGAAACAGTTGCATGAGCAGCACTGCGGCTGCGATATCACAAGCCGGATAATTCGGCCGGATGGGGAGATCCGGTACGTCCGTTGTGTTGGGATTCCGGTGGTTGAAGACGGAGTTTTCAAGGGATACCACGGCACCACAATAGATGTCACCGAGCACGAGCTATTGACCCTGGAATTGCGACGGGAGCAGGCGTATCTGGCGGAAGCGCAAAGGTTGGCTCATGCCGGTAGTTGGGCGAGCAATTTGGTCACTCGACAGGTATTCCATTCATCCGAAGAAAACAATCGCCTCTACGGATTTGACGTCAGCCAATACACGAATCCATTCGATCTCCATTACAGTACGATTCTTGCCGAAGATGAACCGGCTCTCAGGGCAAAACTCGAGAATGCGATACGTGCTGGAAAGGATTTCGATCACGAATACAGAATTCGGCGTGCCGATGGTGCTGTCAGATTTCTGCGTGGCATTGGACACCACAACCCCGGTCAGGACCTTGGCGAGTACTTCGGCATCACGATCGATATAACGGATGGAAAGCTTGTGGAGCGAGAGCGCGAGGCCCTTTCGAATGCTTTACAGCAAAGCAACGCATATTTAGCGGAAGCCCAAAGTTTGACTCATGTTGGTAGTTGGGCATGCAACCTGGTTACCCAGCAGATATTCCATTCATCGGAAGAAAATGCTCGTATGTATGGCTTCGATCCCAGCCAAGGGTCGATTCCATTCGAGTCCTTTTACGGGACGATTCTGCCGGAGGATGAGCAGGCGGTCAGGGCAAAGCTCGAAGGTGCAATTAGCGCAGGGGAGGATTATGACGTCGAGTTTCGGATTCGCCGCACTGATGGCGTCATTAGACGTCTGCGTGGCATCGGACACCACAGCCCCTCTCAGGAGGCCGGTGAGTACTTTGGCATCACGATGGACATTACAGACCAAAAGCGCGCCGAGGAAGAACGCGAAAAGCTACGACAATTAGAGGCTGAAGTCGCACACACTAACCGGGTGAATATGATGGGGGAGTTGGCCGCTGCCTTAGCACATGAGATTAAACAGCCAATCGCCGCTTCGATTACAAGCGCAAACGCCCTTTTACGTTGGCTGGCACATGAGCCACCCGACCTCGATAGAGCGCGCGCAGCAGCAGCCAGGATTGAGCAAGACGCGAACCGCGCGGCCGATGTAATCAGTAGTTTGCAATCCTTCTACAGAACAGGTATTCCTACCAAACGCCAAAGCGTCGATCTCAAGGAAATTATTGGAGAGATGACTATTCTGCTGAGAGCTGAGGCGGAGCGATATGCCATTGCGACCCATCAAGAAATCGACGTATGTCTGCCCAGACTTTTTGCCAGCCGCGTGCAACTTCAGCAGATTCTCATGAACTTGATGCTAAACGCGATCGAGGCCATGAAAGATACTGGAGGCGAGATGACGATCAAGGCGAAAATCGATTCGAACGGTATGGTTGTGACTTCGGTTAGCGATACCGGGGTGGGTCTAGCCGCGGAGAATATTGAACGGATCTTTGATCCTTTTCATACGACGAAACCACAAGGGACGGGTATGGGTCTGACTATAACCCGATCGATTGTGGAGTCGTACGGAGGGAGGGTATGGGCAAATCCCAATCAGGGGCCCGGCGTGACCTTCCATTTCACCCTTCCAGGGGAAACCGAGGCTCAGATATGAAATCTGCGGCCGTTTCCACGGTCTACATTATCGATGACGATCACGGTATGCGGCAGGCCGTCCAGGACCTTGTCGAATCAGTAGGTCTCCATGCCGAGTCCTTCTCAACTGGTGAAGAGTTTCTGCGCAGAGAGCGCAGTTCTGAGCCAAGTTGCCTGGTCTTGGACGTGAGACTTCCTCAGATGAGCGGACTCGATTTTCAGCGACGGCTCATCGAACTTGGTGCGCAAATACCCATCATCTTTATTACCGCGCACGGAGACGTTCCCATGTCCGTTCGGGCACTGAAATCGGGTGCCGTGGAATTTCTGACGAAGCCCTTTCGGGACCAGGATTTGTTGGACGCGATTCAGCAGGCTCTCCAGCGTGACCGTGCGGAGCGAGAACAACAGACTGAGGTTCGCGAACTGCATCGGCGGTATCAGGCGTTGACTGCGCGCGAGCGGGAGGTCTTGGGGCTCGTAGTGTCTGGAATGCTCAATAAGCAAATTGCCTCAGAAATCGGGGCCAGCGAAGCTACTGTAAAGATCCATCGAGGCAACGTAATGCAAAAGATGCAGGCAGGGTCGCTAATTGAATTGGTCCGCATGACCGACAAGCTCAAGCTTGTTCTTCCTAGATAGCCTAAATCGTCTCCGTAGACAGACTCCTATATCTGTCCTTCTCCAGGTCTAATGGACTACCCCCTGAGTATTAGTTTTTTCGACTACGATCCGATTGCACTGCCTTTGTGGAGAGGGTTACCTTTTGCCCATGAAGATTATGCACACCTCAGGCTTTCTGGCGATCCTCGATGATGACGAGTCGGTTCAAAGCGCATTGCGAGATCTGATCGAATCGGCGGGGATGTCCACGCTCTGCTTCAACTCCGCAGAGCAGTTTCTAGATTCTAGAGCTGGACACAAGGCCTCGTGCCTGATTGCCGATATTCGCATGCCAGGCATGTCTGGTATCGAGCTGCAAGCCAAGCTTAAGACCGAACTATGCCGCATACCGATCATCTTCATCACCGGGCGCGGCGACATTCCATTGGCAGTAAACGCGATGAAGGAAGGTGCGAGTGACTTCTTCACGAAACCTGTAAGTGGAACCGCACTGCTTAGTTCGGTTGAACGAGCGTTGCAGCAGAACCTCGCCAATCGCCGAGAAGCTGCCGAACGTGCCAGCTTGGTCGCCAAATACGAATCTTTGACGCCCAGAGAGCGGGAGGTGTTGCCGCTGTTGGCTAGTGGTCTGTTGAACAAACAAGTAGCATTTGAGTTGGGGATTACCGAGTGGACCGTTCAATTACATCGAGGGCACATTATGCGAAAGATGCAAGCCGACTCGTTTGCAGGCTTAGTCAGGATGGCGGACAAACTCTGCCCTAGTCACCAACAGCACCTACAGGTATAAACCGCGGTCTCCCACTTAAGGCAATATAGCTCTCGATCCAGAGTGGCGGCAAGTGAACGGTTTGAGTGCTCACGTGACTGACTCTTAAATCCGAGGTGCGATGGCTGAACGACTTTCCCGAAAAGAACTTTACGATCTTGTCTAGAGACCATCAGAAAGCTCCGAGAAAATGAAGGTCTTTATAACTTTCTGAATCCAAATGCGAGTTTGCACACTCATATACGTGTTGTCACACGCAATGTGTTACGTTCGCGGAACGCAAAGCCACAAAAAGAAGGGAGAATCAAAATGAAGATCGTACTGTATGGAGCAACGGGAAACGCGGGTCAACGGATTCTGCAGGAGCTTACCAATCGCGGCCACGAGGTCACGGCCGTAGCCCGCAATACATCGAAGGTGCCCTCGGCGGTGAAAGCAGTAAAAGACGATCTGAGCAACGTCGATTCGATTGCATCGGTGATCGCTGGCGCGGACGTTGTCGTAAGCGCCTATGCTCCTCCGCAGGACAACACCGATGCACTGCTCGGAGTGACCGAGCGTCAGATTGCAGCCGTCAAGAAGGCGGGCACGTCACGTCTGATCGTAGTGGGCGGAGCTGGGCTCCTCGAAGTCGCGCCTGGTGTGACTCTGATCGCTTCCGGCTATCTACCCGAAGCGTACCTTCCGATTGCCACGTCGCACGAGAAAGCACTCGGCATCCTCAAGGGATCGGACGTCAACTGGACCTACTTCAGTCCTGCAGGGTTCTTCGAGCCCGGTGAGCGGACTGGCAAATTCCGTCTCGGAACGACGAATTTGATTGCGAATGACAAGGGCGATAGCCGGATTTCGTTTGAAGATTATGCGGTTGCTCTAGCAGACGAGATCGAAAAGCCGGCCCATGAGCGCGGTCAGTTGTCCATCGGCTACTAACCTGCGTCGCCGTACTCACACGCAAGCTGAAAGAGGCTGGATCAATCCCCGGATGAAACTTCTCCGGATTGCCAGCCTCGACTGGCGACTGAAGCGAAATGAAAAAATAGACTATGGTCCCCACGAAGAAAGTCTCCCTTGCCACGGCTCTAAAGCAAACTCGCCCCTTCGTGTCGTTAGAGCAGGAACTCTACCTGAGTCTTCTCCGCACAACGTCCGAGCTATCTCATGCCGTCGATCAATTCTTTCGGCCCTTCGGCATCACTTCGTCTCAGTACAACGTTTTGCGAATACTGCGGGGAGCTGGGGCGGATGGCCTTTGCCGGAATGAAATATCGGAACGGATGGTAACGGCTACACCCGACATGTCGCGCCTGCTGGATCGCATGGAGAAGGCAGGTTGGGTTACGCGAGAACGGGCAGAGGATGACCGGCGCCAGGTGTCCACCTACATCACGAAGTCCGGTATGGAGTTGTTAGCAAAGCTTGAAACGCCCACCAACGACTTTATGATGCGACTCTTTGCCGGAGCAGCAGTCAGTGACCTGAAGACTGTTCTCAAGGTCAACGACCGCATCAGAACAAAATTGTCTTGAGAGCAGCGTAAGGTACATCTCGTTATGAAAAAAATTGGCTTCCTTTCATTCGGCCACTGGACACCTTCACCACAATCGCAAACCCAAACTGCAGCGGACGCGCTGTTACAGTCGATCGATCTGGCTGTGGAGGCCGAGCGTATAGGGATGGACGGAGCTTATTTTCGCGTTCACCACTTCGCTCGGCAACTGGCGTCACCGTTTCCACTGCTCGCGGCGGTCGGCGCTAAAACGAAAAAAATTGAGATTGGCACCGCCGTGATCGACATGCGGTATGAAAACCCTCATTACATGGCGGAGGACGCGGGCGCTGCGGATCTCATTGCTGGGGGACGGCTACAGTTGGGAATCAGCCGCGGCTCTCCTGAGCAGGTGATCGATGGATGGCGCTATTTCGGCTACCAACTGGGCGAAGGTGAGACCGACGCGGACATGAGCCGGCGACGTGCGGAAAAATTTCTCGACCTGCTCGGCGGCAAGGGCTTCGCTCAACCTAACCCTCGTCCGATGTTCTCGAATCCTCCAGGTTTGCTGCCGCTTGAGCCGTACTCTGAAGGCTTGCGAGAGCGGATCTGGTGGGGCGCGGGGTCCAACACCACGGCTGCCTGGGCCGCCAAGCTCGGGATGAATCTTCAATCATCAACGCTCAAATACGACGAGAGCGGTGAGCCTTTTCACGTACAGCAGGCCGCCCAGATCCGTGCCTTCCGTTCAGCCTGGAAAGAGGCTGGCCATGCTCGAACTCCGCGTGTGTCTGTCAGTCGCAGCATCTTTGCGCTGGTAGACGACCGGGACCGCGCCTATTTTGGCCAAGGAGGGAAGGACGGGGACCAGTTTGGCTACATTGATGGACCCACAAGGGCGGTCTTTGGCCGGACCTATGCGGCCGAGCCGGATGTGCTGGTCAAGCAACTCAAGGATGACGAGGCGATTGGTGAGGCAGACACGCTTTTGCTAACCGTCCCGAACCAACTGGGTGTCGCCTACAATGCGCACGTACTGGAGGCGATTCTCACGACCGTCGCACCGGCTTTGGGTTGGCGTTAAGGACTGCGATTGGTCGGGACTAACCTGTGGGATTACGGGAAAAGGCGCAGGAGCGGAAACGAGGGTGTTACGAAACTCGCGACCTAACAGTTTGATGGTCAGGATTACTGACGAGAAGCCGACTTCCCATTACTAATCCGGCTGAGATTATTTTCGCCACGGCTAGGAGGCCGTCAGTATGGCGAAAACAGCGAAGAAACCGAAAAGCGTTTTGAAGCTTCCCGATCTCGATTATTCCAAGTCAGCAGTTCTCAACAGCCTTCCATCTCTGAACTCGCGACGGTCATACGAGCATGCCATCCGCGACTTCATCGAATGGTACTGCTCCGAACCGCGCCTCGCGTTCAACAAAACAGTGGTGACTCGTTATCGCATCGCTCTGGAGCAGCGGGGATACGCGCCTTCAACGATCAATCTTTGCTGCGGTTCGTAGGCTTGCATACGAGGCTTCGGACTGCGGGCTTCTCAGCCCAGACCTAGCTGCGGGCATTCGTCGAGTCAAAGGCGCGAAGCGCCTTGGCGTCCGTGTCGGGAATTGGCTGACCGCCGAACAGGGCAAGAGACTGCTTACTGCCCACTGTGGCAAACAACTTAAAGGCGTGCGAATCACGCCGTTCTAGCGATGCTTCTTGGCTGTGGCTTACGCAGAGCAGAACTCGTAGCCGTCAGGATTGAGGACTTTGAACTTCGAGAAGATCACTGGGTATTGGCCGACCTCGTTGGCAAAGGTCGCCACATGCGAACGATCCCTGTGCCGGGATGGGTTAAGTTAGCCGTCAACGCTTGGACAGACGCCGCCAAACTACAAAATGGAATGCTCTTCCGCGCCATCGGTAAGACTGGGAAGATTCATGGCTGTGGATTCACAGCCAAGGTGATTTGGTCCATTGTGCGCGAGGCTGCCACGAACTGCGGTATCGGCGTGATCGCTCCACATGATCTCCGTCGGACTTGTGCCCGTCTATGCCATGAAGCGGGAGGCGAATTGGAACAAATTCAGTTCCTCCTCGGACATGTCTCAGTTCAGACGACGGAGCGCTATCTTGGGTGCAAGCAGCGTCTTCGTAATGCTGTCAACGACCAGATCGGCCTGGAACCCTGATGCGTCGAATTGACTGGGAGAACTAATCTTTCGTGGTTGAAGCGCAACCCATTAGAGTCGCAGTTGACCAGAGTTCAACTTTCCCGAACAGACGGTCACCCATCCATCTGCCGCTCGGGCTGATCTTGAAGTCCTGAGCGGGATGGATTTGCCAACGGCACTTAACGCTGCCATCTGCCGTATAGAGAGCTGAAACTTTGAACTCATGTACAAAGAGCTGACTGTGCTCTCGATCAGCACCCACCCAATAAGTTGGGACATCCGTCACTTTGTGAGCTTCCAGCGATGGCAAGGTGTACTTGAGAAGTCCGCTTTGAGACGGAACATATGCGAAAGTCGAAGTTCCGTTCGACAGAACCGCGAGATTGGGAGTCTGGTCTAGCTTCACCTTGTCGAGCAAGGGCGCCGAGCCGACCTGACTCCAATCACTGACCTTCAAACCGAAAATCTTGCTGCGGTTAATCACCCAGAGCGTTGTTTTATCAGGGCTCAAAGCCATGTCGTATCCATCCCCAAGGTCGGCAACAGCTTTATGTGAATCGCTACGAAGGTCAAGAACTTTTCCATTGTCTTGATTCACATATGCGAGCCAGCTTCCGTCAGGGGCGAGCAGAACCTTTTGAATGTCATAGTTGAACCGGCCTTTTTCGACCTGAATCTCGCTGATCTTCTTTCCTTTCTTCGGATCAGTAAAAGAGATCACGCCGCCGCGTGAAACCACGATTAGGCGTCTCCTGGAAGCATCCTCGTATATAGCCCAGACAGGCCCCGCTAGAGGTCTGATTTCTGCTATTCGCTTCCCGCTACCTATCTCACGAGTCTCAACTCGCCCAGACCGCCATTCCAGAAGAAGATCCGTTTCGTCCGAGTTGAAATCGAACGCATCTAGCTGAAAATCGTCGGGCGTTTCGCGGACTGTGAAGGTGTTCCCTGGACCGATAGTGGTTGCGTTGAATTGCTTATCGTCTTGCACAACTGTCGCAGGAGCCGGGAATGGCGGCAATGATGATTGAGCATGAAGCACTAATGAGGCCGAGAAACTCAACACCGCTAGGGCAAGGATGCGCATAGTGAAACCATCTTATTAGAATCACTCCTGATAAACGCCGTGGTGGGAAGTAATCGAGCAAACGGTCTTGTGGATAGGCTTTACCGCCCACGGCTCCGTGCCCGGGAATGACGATCGTCTTGTTGGTCACTTTTGCGATGTTCGCTTCTGCCGCGCGGGTTCGAAAGCGGCAAGTACCGTTAGATCAGCAGTTTGGCGTGATCGGGTATCGGGAACGAATACCGGACCACAGCGAGCACAAGCCGCGCAATCTGACAATCTAATCGTGGACGCAGGAAACCATCACTGTGCGTTTGGTAGCCGGCAAACTGCCAGAGACTGTTTGACACGTCCGCGCATCCCGGCGACAATTTTGGTTCGATCCAGTTTATTTACAGATGATAGGTGGGATCATGACTCATGACGCGGCAGTTTTGAAAGCCCGCGAGATCGCAAGTCACGTGCTGGCGCCATCCGCAGGACCAAATGATAAGGCCGCACAGTTTTCCACGAACGCCATCGAGGCCCTTGGTGAGTCTGGACTGCTTGGGCTGTTGCTACCGATAGATTTTGGCGGCGCAGGATTGGGTCCGCGCACGTTTGCGACTGTGATGGCGACGCTCGCCGAGACTGACGCTTCTGTCGCTATGGTCTACCTGATGCACATCCTTGGGACTGCGACTATTATGGCAGCGCGCCCAAGCGCGGCTCAGGCACTCGCGCCCATACTGCAGGAGATTGGTGCTGGCCGCCATTTATCGACGCTCGCTTTCAGTGAAGCCGGGTCGCGCAGTCATTTCTGGGCGCCGATATCTCGCGCACAGCGGAATGGTAGCGGCGTGCGCATAAGCGCCAAGAAATCATGGGTGACCAGCGCGGGTCATGCGCACAGCTATGTTGTTTCTGCGTTGGCCCCTGAAGGGGTTGGGCCTACCGACTCGACTCTCTATCTTCTTGCGGCGGAGACACCCGGACTTTCGGTTGCTGGGCCTTGGGACGGTTTGGGACTTCGGGCCAACGCTTCCGCGCCAATTACGTTGGACGACTGCCAAGTCACCTCCGATTTTCAGCTTACAGAAGACGGCGGCGGCTTTCCGGCCATGCTCAATGTGGTGCTCCCGCTTTTCTGTTTGGGGGCGGCAGCAGTCGCTTTGGGATTGTGCCGAGCGGCCGTCGCTGGAACCGTGTCGCACCTCAAAAGCGCGAAATTCGAGCATCTCGGCCAGAGCCTGGGCGAAAGCCTTCCTACCCTTCGTGCGCAACTCGCGACGATGCAGATTGATACCGATGGTCTGTCGGCGCGCATCGACGATTTGGTGGAGCATCTCGAAAAGCCGCGTGAGACGACCATGCTGCGCGTGCTGGAGAGCAAAGCGGCTGCAGGTGACGTCGCTATCAGCGTTACCTCAGCAGCAATGCGCACTTGCGGCGGTGCAGCGTTCTCAAAGCATTTGGGCATCGAACGCCTGTTCCGCGACGCCCACGCCGGTGCTGTGATGGCACCAACGGGCGATGTTCTGCGCGAGTTCATCGGGAAGTCGCTCCTGGGAATCCCGCTTTTCTGAAACACCACTGACAGGAACCGTGGAGGCTTATGAGCAGAACGATCTGGGTGGGAGCTGTTGCCTACAATCCGAAGGTGGTTACGATCTGGGAGGGGATGCGCGGCTATTTTCACGAAGAAACGCACCTGCCGGTTGAGGTCGTGCTCTTTCAGAGCTACGAGGCGCAGGTTATGGCGCTCCTCGCCCAACCAGGCGATGCCGTGCCGCATATCGATATCGCGTGGAATACGAACCTTGCTTACCTGCAAGCGGATGAGTTGAGTGGACACTCCTGCCGCCCGGTTGCTATGCGCGACACCGATCTCGGCTGGATGACAAAGATCGTCGCCGTTAGCGGAGGTCCGATTTCTACGCTCGCTGATCTAAAAAATCGAACGCTTGCGCTGGGCAGCCGAGACAGCGGACACGCAGCGATTCTGCCCATTCACTTTTTGGAGCAGCAAGGCATGCGCGAGGGCAGGGACTACCGCACGCTGCGCTTCGACAGTGACGTAGGTAAACATGGTGATACCGGAGCCAGCGAGGTTGAAGTGGTGCGCGCCGTCCTCGATGGGCGAGCAGACGCCGGCGCAATTGGGAGCCCCTTTTGGAATACGGTTCGTAGCGAGCACCTGGTGCCCGAAGGCGGCCTTCGCGAGATATGGTCCTCTCCTGCATACAACCATTGCATGTTCACGGCACGGCCCGATCTTGACACTGAGTTGGTGCGACGGTTCGCCGACGCACTCTCGGCGATGAGCTACGACAACCCTGCTCATCGCCTGATTCTCGACGCCGAAGGACTTCAGCGTTGGCTGCCGCCGCATCTCGATGGTTACGCTGAATTGCGGCAGGCCGCAGCCCGACAGGGATTCTTTAACCAGGAATTGGCTAGGTCGGTTTGAGGGATGAGCTGAAGCGGGGCCAGCCGAACCGGAAATTCATTGGTCGCTCGAAGAACACTCATGCGCAGTTAAAGATTCTTGCCAGCTTATTCGCGTGTTCGCCTTCGCGTTCGAAGGCGCGGCGAACCGCGGCGAACGCCTCAGACAGCGGAAAAATGTCGCGCGTGACGAGCATATCAGCATCCTGTGCTCCGACTGGATGCCAGTACACACCCTCAGCGGTAATGGTAACCTCCGGCATGAGATCGGCTCGGCTAAGGGCAACACCTTCATTTGCAGAACCGCGCAAAGCGACCCGGCGTACGACTCGATCTTCTGCAGCAATCTCCTCTTCATCAAGAAACTGACGGAACTGCTCAGCCTCGGCATCGGTAGAGACAGTCGCCGCCAGCCGCACTCGGAAGCCTAGCGAACGAGCGCGCTGGACACCTTCACGAGCGCGCGCCCACGAGCCGCGCCCACGATGGAGGTCATGCAGCTCTGGTGTAGCGCTGTCCAAGCTGATTTGCAGGACGACTCTATCGCGGGGCAACCCTCCCAGGCTTTCCGAGCGTCGTCCGGCAAATAGCATCCCGTTGGTCAACACCGTGGTCGGTGCGGCCGCAGCGCAACAAGCCAGAATCTCGCCAATGTTTTCTAGCAGGAACGGCTCGCCCCCGGTAACGAAGATCTCTTTGACACCAAGCCCTGGCGCTTCACGAGTGATCCGCTGCACCCGCGCAAGCCCCAGCTCCCGTCGGGGCACGGTGGGCGACGAACGCACACAACAGTAGTCGCAATGCAGGTTACAGTCGAAATTCGCGTAGAGCCAAAGCCGCGAACCCACCGGCCGATCGTCTTCGGACAACGGAACAGTACCGCACCGAAAGACGAACCGCATGCGCCCGTTTTCGACCGCCGTTTCGAGCAGTGGATTTCCGGTGAAGCGGCACCATGTTTCCAATTCAGTGCGAACGTCTTCACCATCGCCGATAACCGCGACCAAATCGCCTGAATGGCTGCGGCGCAGCACAGCGATCAACTCTGGCAGCAGCCCAGACGCAAACGTCTTCTGTCCAATGTCGAGATCGACGTCAGCTCTCATCACAGTGCGTGCATTCTACAGTTCCAAGAATACGCGGAAATAGGGAGTTATTTCGCGGCAATCCAGGTATCCGATCCTGTCAGCTTAACAGCCACGTTAGTAAGGAAAATGTGCAGGGGCTTGCCATCGGCGGTACCGCGATGCTCTGTTGAGAACAGAAGCGGACCTGCCTTTTTGTAGCCAGTCCACGTCGCGGTGACGAGCTGCGGCGGCTTGGGCCCACCGCGGTGGTAAACAAATTGCTCAACCCGGTTGTCTTTGCCGACGTAAAGATCCCAGGTGTCCCCCGGTGTGTAACCGCCAGCCTCCGCGGGATACTTCACAGAAACCAGCTTAGCCGACCCGGTGCCAATCGGCAGTTTTTGCATACCTTGATCGGTCACTGTGGCGCTGGTGTCCCAATCGGCATGTAACGGAAACAAGAGCCAATAGTTATCGTTGACGAAAGACGGCTCAATTTGGTCCTTCACATCTGCAGGTTGGCTGTTGAGCTTCGACTGAAAATAGGTCACCTTTACCGGCTTGCCGTCCTTATCCGTTCCTTCGTAGGAAATCTTGCCGGTCTTGGGCTCCCACTCCCACACGTGAGCAGCTTTGAAAAGCCCGGTGATCTCTCCATTCCACGTATAGCGTATCGCTTCAATTTGCCCGAACGAATCAAGGCCATAAGTTTTGGCAATCTGTTCGATAACAGGTGGCCGATTTTGTGCCCAGGAGTCTGGAGTCAGGACCAGCACAGCGAAAAGCAGGCAACAGATCGTCGTTGAGCTGCTCAATCTTGTCATGAACAGTCTACCTTTGGCTACCGTCGTGTGAGTTTCCCCGATGCGGAGCACTTTCTCTATCGGGGCGCTATGGGATTTTGTTGAGTGCGCGAGTTGAGTCATTGGAAACTCCTTCTTACGAAATATTCATTGCTAACGATTACGCTTGAAGAAACGAGTGTGCTTGAAGCGCGGCCGATAACTCTGTCTTCACATTCAACTCCGATGACAACAACGCCTTGTGGGTGCACAAAATCGTAAGTAGTGCGGTTGGCTTCACTCTACGGGCCCGCTGACCATTGTAGGGGCAACCGATCTGTTGATCCGGCGCAAAGCCATAATTACGGCAGCTATTGCCACGCATCCGTATTCCAGCAGCATAACCCAAACAGGAAGCGGCCCCCACGGACGCCCAAGTGCGCGCAAGTGCCAATTGATGTAAACGGGGATAATGCTCACAGTCCAGACGATGATCAGCAGCGTCGAGGCTGACGTAAGAAATGGCAGCACCCAGAGAAGATACCAGGGGAATACGGCCGGTGCGCACAAAAGAGATGCCGCCATTGGCCAGGCAAATACGTCCGGAGACCACTCTTGCCCTGCCCTTTTTAGCCAGGTCGCAGTCACTAATCCGGCGAGGACCGCAAACCCAGCTAGCAGCTTCGGAGACACCACGTGATCGAGCATTGCAAACACTGGACCATTAAAGCGCCAATTTTGGACATACGTACCAAGCGAGCCGATCGGAATGCGGCCGTGATTAAGAAATGGCACGTACAGGAGCCCGAACACGGCTGCCGACAGCGCAGCGTCGCGAACGCGAACCCGCCTCAAGTAGAGGGGCAAGAGTACGATCGGCAGAAATTTAACTCCTACAGCCAGCCCAAATGCGATGGCCGCAGTCGCCCGCCATCGACGCCCGAGCGCCGCGGCGGACACCAACAACAATAGCGCCCCAACAATATCAATGTGTCCGCTTCCCGCCACCTCAATGGCCAGCAATGGATTCCAGGCGAATGCCAGAACCAGGTGCGCTTCCTGCCGGTTACAACGCAAGACATCGAGCAACACAAGAACAATTGCCAAATCGCAAATTACAAACGCTACTTTCAGTGCAAATGTAGATTCCTGAATGGCGGTTACGGCGCGGAAGAATAGCTGCGCTCCAGCTGGATATGGGCTCGGTAGATCAGGGTTGTTCAGGTTGCGGGTCTCTGGGGTATGCAGCCCCTGAGCGGCACGATCACTGGGAATGACAAGGTAGGGGTTGTAGCCAAGCCTTTGCAGGCGTCCGTCCCAAACATATCGATGAATATCGTCATCAACACCAGCAGGCACCCTAAGAAATTCAATGTGCCAAAGAGCAGCCAGGAGGAGCCCAATGACGACAACGCGTCGGGAGAATCTTGGCGTAGCGAAAAGCTCACGGATCGCTAAGAGGTACGCGATGCCCGCAAACGTCAAAGACGCCATGAAGTAAGGGCCACCTCTATCGCCGAAGTTGCGTGAGCAGATCGTTAGCGCCACACACAACGTGGCGCCGAGTGCGTATACCCTCGCCTCCAGGGTGACCTTCACAATTCTCCGGTGCTTGTGCGTGATTGTGCCGCCACAAGCTCCCACTCTTCAAGCCACCGCGCCGTGCGCGGCGCCCTAGTCGGAGCCAGACGCAACTCCGCTTCCAAGCGAGTCAGGTCATCGGCCACGTCAATATCGTAAAAAGGATCCGAGAAACCTACGGATAGTTCAAGCCCTCGTGCGCTCGATAGGAGTCCCTCCAAGGCAGTGCTGGTGCCCATTCCGTCACGCGCAAAAAGCGCGGGATGAGAAACCTTCGCCCCTACTAGATAGTAACCTCCGTCGTCCGTTGGTCCCACGACGACGTCATGTTTGGCCAGCATTGTGAACGCGTCTTCGAGAACAGAACGAGGCAGGTGTGGGCTATCGCTGTTGAAAGCAATGGTGCGGCGTTGATGACCTTCTGCGAAATGCGCAAACACCGAAGTGAGGCCTGCGGCAAGACCTTCCCCTTTCTGCGCAACGACACTCACTTCTTTGCCTGCCAACCGCGCCAGCTCGCTTACGTCCGAGGCCGGGCACATGATGGCAACCTCCACATCCTCCAACGACTGCGCCAGCGCTAGGGTGTCGTCGAGAAGACAGCGATAGAAATCCATGACAGCCTCAGGAGAAAGACAGGAAGTCAGGCGAGTCTTTACCGCGCCAATCCTCGGCGCTTTCGCCATGATTACCAGCACACGGTCGCTGCCTGACGAACGCACTATCGTCCCGTTTGAAGACTTCATAATTCTTGACCCGGACCTACGCTGGCCGTGTCCCGGCTTTCCGAAGCCGAAAGGAATACCAGACTATCAAACTAAGAATGAACCAAGCGGCGCCGAGCGTGCCCTTTAGCGTCCCGCCGATCTTCGATTTTCCGATACGCGGGTAGTAGCTCACCGGGACTTCAACCACGCGGTATCCAGCTAGTGCACCTTTGAGGATCATCTCAACCGCCCACCCATAAGTGGACTCTTCCAGGGCGAGCGCGCGTAGCACCTCCGCGCGTCCAGCGCGAAACGGGCCGAGATCACTGATCTCCAGTCCATAGAGAAGCCTGATCAGCGTAGCAGCGAGACGGTTCCCGAGCACCTGATGCCAAGGCAACGCCCCCAAAGGACGCCGCATTCGTAGGCGAGAACCGAGAGTAATGTCCGCACGCCCCTCAATAATTGGCGCTAAGAGAATCGGCAGTTCAGAGGGCCGATCGCTATAGTCGCCATCAAGGAACACAACCACGTCAGGGGAACTTGCCGCGGCGAGCCCGGTAAGACACGCTCGCCCATACCCACGACGCGGTTCCTGAATGACGCGGGCGCCCATTCGTGAGGCGATCTCGGCCGTCCCGTCGTTCGAGTTGCTGTCCACAACGATGACCTCCGTCGTGAGATCGAGCGGGAGATCTGCTAAAACGCGCGCAATCGCCTGCGCTTCATTACGGGTCGGGATGATGACGGACACTCGCACGTAAGCTCGGCCCTGATCACCACCACGGAGAAGAGGGCCACCGTCGCGAAAGCCGCGCGTCAACGCCCCATCGCCGGCCGGCGCGTCCTATAGCCAGCCCAAGGCATGCCATCACCGAAACCAGCAGTTCCCAAATCCACGAGGTGCCCAGCTCGGAAATCCAAAGGCTCCCCAGAAACAAAAACGCCACAAATGCAGCCGGTCGGGTAACCAGGCCGATGAGGAGCAGGATACCAAGAGAGATCTCGGTCATCGCCTGCATAGGAGCCGCCACCGTGGCGTGGTTTGCCGCCAGGCGCATCACTGCCTTCCAGGCAGCCGGGCAGTGACTCGCCTTGAGGTAGTAACTGATCAGACCCGCGTAACCCCCCGGTGTGTAGAGACCTTTTCCTCGATTCTCAAAAAAGACCCATACCAACATCGCCCCAATCGTCACGCGCACCAGCGCTAGCCCGTTTGCGGCCAGTTGCTTGGGTTCACTTGTTGTCGGGCTTGCCTTCGGCTCCATCAGGAAACCTCGTGATCTTCTTCGCAATACATTTAGTGGATGTGCAACGCGGACACCAGATTACACCAATCTTGTTTAGTCACCCAACCGGAAACCATCCGGGTTTTTGTTCTCACTCGCTCTTCGCTAGTGCAAGCTCGGCAATGCAAGCGGTGTGAATCCTCTGGACACAAGATACGAAGGGGCGCTCCGCATACGCGAAGAAGTTAGTAGACGCTAACAGGCCAAAGCGCTCATTGAGCTATTCAAGTCGCTCAGTGTCTCGGCAAGGTCGTAAAACTAAGTAATCACCGGCACGGACTCGCTGCGCTTTCTCAACGAGTGGGGTCGCCGGATAAACTCCACGGTGCCCGTAGCCAGCGACGCGAGAAACCAACGCGAAACAGCTCCTATTCGGCCCCCGGGACGCTCAGTGTTCACTATTTGCGCGGTTATTAGGCACCGCGGCGGGCAGAAAATCGGCAACGTTCTAACGCTTGAAAATCTCTATTTCCGACCTGAAATCAGACCCTTCAGCAATAGTCTCAAAGTTGATTGACCTGAATTCTCTTGACTCTTTGCCCGGGCAGAGCGTCACTGGACACAAGAGTTATACGGGGTTTTAGTGGATCCAATAGCTGATTTGCTTGTGAATTCTAGTGGATACTTTCCCTTTTGGAGAAAGGATCAAAAGGTCGGAGAAGGGAGAAGAGTGATAACACTCAACTGACCTGGCGTTTTTCTCTAGTAGCATTTTCAGATTTGACTTCGCAAGACTGCCGCGAAAACGCGACTTTCGCCACGAAATTCTCTCGTATCATATTGATAATAAATCGGATGGCGGAGGGAGAGGGATTCGAACCCCCGTAGCCCGTTAAGGCTAAGCGGTTTTCAAGACCGCCTGTTTCAACCGCTCACACATCCCTCCGCGTGAGGTGCGTCAACAGTTTATCAGCACTGGAAAAACCTGAAACCACCTCACTGTAGGGACTCGCCGTATTGCGCCCGTGCAAACACATGATCGATGTTGAACTGCCCCAGCTCTTCCATCCTCACGCTTATGCTCCGGTGTCAGACGCACATGCACTTCGGAGATCGTCGACTCTGGAGAGGCCGTTCCGCCCTGTAGCTCCGGAATTGACAGCGTTGGAGCTACTTCACCGGACAATCCTTGCGTCCAGTATCGGCAACACTCGCAATCAACCATCTCCCGTCCTGGCGAACAAGATTGAACAAATCTGTGCCGCAGTGGTCGACTTTGCCGTCAATGAGAAATTCGAACGGGGCCCACACCACTGCGAGGTCGTTGTCGATGCGCACCAGTGGATCGTGGATTCGCTCCTCGATGTGCGTCGTTCCCGGTCTTCCAACGCGCTCCGCGAAGGCCTCAAAGGTCATCTGAGTCGGCTTGCCGTCGCGCATCAGCACCATTGTGCCGCCGGGCAACAGCGGCACCTTGATCGCCGCCGCATCGCGCTTGGTCATGCCGTCGAACATCGCATGCACAGGAGCGAGGACGGCTTTCTCTTCCGGTGTTGCCGCGTGCAGCGACGCTGTGAACAGACCGGCGGCGGTCGCTCCGGCTAGAACCAAAACCAAATGGATTTGACGGAAGGTCTTCATGGTTCCCGATTCTAAACCAGCGGCCGTGGTGTAGTGGACCAGTTTTACGAATCGCTGGCAATCGTCAGCTGCGGCTAGATATCTTTTTGGAGCACGACGAAGCTCAGATCGTCACGGAGGGGTCTGCCGAACCGTTCATCGCCGTAAGGAAAGGGCTGCGACTCACCAGTAAGCGTGTAGCCTCGCCGTTCGTACCACGCGATCAGGGTGTCTCGCACATTGACCACCGTCATACGGATACGGCGAGCGCAGCGCTCTTTCGCGAAGCCTTCTGCGGCGGACAATAGAGTGCGTCCCAATTGCCTGTTTTGCAGATCGGGTCGGACGGTGAGGAGGCCGAGATACCAGACGCCGTCCCTCTTCGGATCCAGCAAGACGGTCCCCAATAGGGCTTCGTCAAAGTCGTCGCGATAGGTCAGCAGATGTGCTTCAGGCTTTGCGGCAAGATCTTCCCGGAGAAGTGACTCGTTCAGGCGCTGGCCCTCAATGATGCCGGTCTCGATGTTCCAGCTTGCTGACGGCCCAGTGCCTCGAAAGGCCAGGTTGACGAGGTCGATGATTGCGGCGTAGTCAGCTTCAACCGCAGGACTGAGCAACATTTGTATGGCCTCAAGCGAGGTCCCTCGCCGCACCACACAGCAACTACGCTACTCGGCGGGTTTGCCATGCGGTGGCGGCGGGATCGCAATGTCGATATTCGTCACCTTGCCAAGAGTGTCCAGCTTTGGAGTGATCTGCGCTTCGTTGCCGACTACGACAATGGCCAGCTTCGACACGTCGATGTACTTGTTGGCCACACGCGTCACATCGGCTGCCGTTACCTTTTCGATGCCGCTCTTGTACTTCTCGAGCGTGTCGGCAGGGTAGCCGTAGAAAGCAAGGACCACTTGTTCGTTCAGGGTCTTGTCGGGTGAGTCGTAATGAAAGATGAAGGAGTTGAGGACTTGGTCCTTGGCTTTGTTGAGCTCCGCGGGCGTGGGTGGGTCGGTCTTGAGTCGACCGATCTCCGCGAGCATAGCCTGAGTTGCAGCGACGGTAGATTGACTCTTGGTTGCAGCTTCGACACGGAAGGTTCCCGGATGATCGTACGCTGCCCCAAAGCCGCCACCGACGCTATAGGCAAGGCCGAGCTTGGTGCGAACGTTCTGCACTACGCGCGAGCCGAAGCCGCCGGAGAAAATCTCGTTCATTACGCTGAGCGCATAGTAGTCGGGATTGCTGCGCTCGGTGCCCAGGCCAACGATGACGACGTTCGACTGGTTGACGTCGGCCTTCTCGACGAAGTTGACGCTGTGCTTCGGGTCGGTGAAGGTGGCTTTGACCGACTCGAATTTCTCGCCGCGTTGCATCGGTTCGAACGCTGCGCGGAGCTTCGCCTCCATGGCCGCCCCGTCGAAGTCGCCGGAGATCGCGACGATCATGTTGTTGGGAACGACCGTCCTGTCGTGCCATGCCTTCAGGTCGTCGAGCGTGACCGATTCGACCGTCGCGTATTCGGGATCTCGTGCGTAGGGATTATGGGCGCCATAGGCGAGCTTGATCGCCTCGCGGCTCGCGATTCCCGCGGGGTCGTCGTTGCGTCGCGCAATTCCTGTCTCCAGCTGGCCCCTTGCAAGTTGCAGCTTGTCGGCCTTGAAGGTTGGATGGAGTAAGAGATCCATCGTGGCAGCGAAGACACTGTCGTAGTCACCCTTTAGACTCGACCAGCTGACCGAGGTCGAGGCGAGTCCGCCTCCGGTCTCGATCGATGCCGCTTTTGCCTCCAGTTGATCATCGAGCTTGTCGCCGTCGATGGTCGCCGTGCCACTGGTGCGCCAGGTTTCGCCGTAAAGCGAGACCAATCCGGCCTTCCCGTCCGGCTCGTCGCGACTGCCCCCTCGAATCAGGATGGTGCCGTTGATGAAGGGTAGCTCATGGTCCTCCTGCAGGAAGATCACAAGGCCATTGGCAAGCTCAATTCGCTTTGGCTGTACCGGCTTGAACGCATGCAACGGCGGGACCGGAATTTTCTTCCAGGGTTGCGCGGTGGCGGCAGTCTTTGCCGTGTTTTGCGACGTGGCGGGCACGCTTTGAGCGAAGCTGATGGTTGCCAGCATGGCCGACAGCAGTAGACTCGCAGTACCAACCGTCGACGGCCGCTTCATTTCGCACCTCCGTCGTTCTGTGCTGCAGGTATTGTCAGCATGGCGGTACCCGGAGCCGGTCGTTGTGGTGGGACAAAGTCGATCCGCGCACTGGTTCGGTTGCTTTCTATGAAGATCTTGTTGGCTACGCGGCGCACGTCCGCTTTGCTGACGGCATCGATCTTGTTGAGTTGGCGAAATAACTCACGCCAATCGCCGTAGCGCGTTTGATATTCGGCCAATTGATGCGCGAGCCCTTCATTATTACCCAGGCCACGCAACAGATCAGCGCGAGCACGCGTCTTGAACCGTTCGAGCTCCTCATCGGAGACATCTTCGTTCTTCAGGCGGTCAAGCTCTTTGTGGATAGAGGCGCGCATCTCGTCGGGCGTGTGGCCGGGGAGGGGGACAGCGTACACGGAGAAGAGGCCTGGGAATTTGTACCCCGGAAATCCACTGAAACCCTGGGCCTCTGCAGCGATCGACTGGTCACGCACGAGGCTGCGATAGAGTCGGGCTGTGCGGCCGTTGGAGAAGATGTCGGTCATCGCGTCGTAAACCGAATCGTCGGGGTCTCGATAGTCGGGGCGATGGTAGCCCTCGATGTAGAACGGCTGCGTGGCTTCGCGAATCGTCACGAATTTCTCCGCGACCTGCTGAGGTTCAACTGTCGTCATCGGCTCGGGCTTAGGTCCCGCAGGAATGGGGGAGAAATAACGCTCGAGCACAGGCATCGTCTCGGACGCTTTTACGTCGCCAACGACCGCGATCACAATGTTCGAGGGTACGTAGTACTTTTCGTGGAAGGCGGTGGCCTCTGTGGCAGACACCTGGCTAATCTCGCTCTCCCACCCAACCCCGGGCCGCCGGTAGGGATGCGAGACGTAAGCCGTGGCGACGAACTGTTCAATCATGCGCCCGACGGGATCAGAATCGACCCGCATTCTGCGCTCCTCTTGGACGACGTTGCGCTCCTTGTAGAACTCGCGTTCGACCGGGTGGCCGATGCGCTGGCTCTCGAGATAGGCCCAGAGCTCGAGGCGATTGGACGGCATGCTCCAGAAATATTGCGTCGAGTCTTCCGCTGTCGATGCGTTAATACCGACTGCTCCGTTTTCCTCGGCGATTGCGGAGAACTGGTTCGGGATGACGTACTTCTGCGCGTCGGCCTGAGCGTCCTGAAAGACTTTCAGTAGCTCGGCAAGCTTCGCCGGGCTCTGTCCTACGCGCTTGCGGTACTCGGCATCGTAGGCCGCGTAGGCAACTTCAACCTTGGCAAGGGCGATTTTTTCGGCGGGGTAGTTCGTTGTGCCGATCTCGGTCGTGCCCTTGAAGGCCATATGTTCAAACATGTGGGCGAGCCCGCTCGCTCCCTGGGGATCGTCGGCTGAACCCGCGTCGACCAGCGTGTAGAAGCTGAAGACGGGCGCTTCGGGGCGCTCGCAGACGATCAACGTCAGGCCGTTCGGGAGGACCTTTACGGTTGTGCGTTTTTCAAAACTCGCCAGGTCCTGCGCCTTCGCTGCCCAAGCAAAAGCAATCGCACAAAGAGCGATCGCGGCAACTCTACTTTTTACTCGTACCAAAACTGTCCTCCAGAGACTTTTCAGCCAAGAATCCAACTATACCGAAACGAGAAGTCAGTTCTAGGTGCTAAGGCGGAATAATCCGTTCCATATATGACGTATCTGCCACCAGATTCGTATCAACCAATTCTCTGCGTCTGCTTTGATTGTGCCGACGACCGCGCTGAGAAACTGCTGCCGTGTCCACGCGTTGCGGGCCTCGCTGGGGCCGCGACGCATGCAGTGTTCAGCTGCCTGCGCCCAAGCCCCCGCCTCGACGGCCGCAACCAGGTGGGGGAAGCCTTTGAACAATCCTTCGGATCCGAGGTTGTAGATCATGTCGAGCAGCGCCATCTTTACGCCGTCAGGGAGGGCGTCGTAATGAGGGAACCGGATTCGCAGGTCCGCCTCGAAGCCCTCGAGCACGGATTTGAGCTTTGCGTCGATTGTCTGCTGCGTCAGCTCGAGGGAGCTTGGAATCTTGTAGAACGCGGAGGCGCGGCCGAGGGTCATCGAGTCGACGCGAGCGTACTCTGCGGCAATCTCCCCCGGGCTAGCAGCACGAGCGCCAAGTACAAACGGGAGCACCTCGGCAGCTTTGGCGTCGGGCAGCATCAGGCCAACACCCACCGTCACTTTGCCCACCGTGTCGCGGTACATCCACGGCACGCAACCTTCAAACTCTTTCAGCTTTGCGAGCGATTGCTCTAGATATGTCGCCACAATAGCGCCAGCCTAGCATGCCCGTGCCCGCAGCTCCAATTTGTTCGGTAAAGGAGCAGCTTCGGGTCAAACTAAAGCTGCTTGTGCGTGGCGAATGTTAGTTTGTTGAGCGAACCATTGCAAGGCCGTCAGGTTAAGCGATATTGCAGAAGGCAGGCTTTATTCCAGTAGTGCTCACTCCAACCACCGATCCGCCATCGTTGCGAGTCAGGCTGATCTCGGCCCTGCCGTTGCACATCTCGACGACGCGCGATGCCTTTGAGGTGCCGCGATTATCAATGAGCGTGCCGAGGCC
>Ga0210387_10000748_pt1 | contig 23849 bp, 20 predicted proteins | sample IncBWC7OmetaG_FD_160108 | JGI IMG/M metagenome (GOLD analysis project Ga0210387, IMG submission 160108) | Forest soil microbial communities from Barre Woods Harvard Forest LTER site, Petersham, Massachusetts, United States - Inc-BW-C-7-O ...
GGCGCCAATCATTTGGAGTAGCGTCTTTGCTGCGATCAATTCATTCCAGTCTTGGCGTCTTTTTGTAGAGCGACGTCCCGTTAAATTGACGTCTGAAGAGGAGGAAATTCAACGGCTCGTCTTCCCGGATTTGCCATCTCGGAAAGTCCTGCAGATTCTGAGTATCGGAGCGTGGACAAACGTGGAAATTGGTGAGCGAATGCTGGAGCGCGGCAAGAGTGTTGAGGGAATCTCGGCGATTGTTCGCGGTAAAGTGCGGGTCACAAGAGATGATCGTGTCTTCGGGGAGCTCGGCACGGGCGACATTGTGGGCTCAGCGCTTCTCCTGAGTGGCGTCTCATCCGATGTGGATGCCGTGGTAGTAGAACCGGTTCGGTGCATGCGGTGGGAGGTTGGGCCTCTCGACCGCTACCTGGCCGCCAATCCCGAGACACGGATTGTCTTGCAGAAGTACCTGGCTCTTGATCTGGCCGGAAAATTGTTAGCAGCTGCCAAATTTTAGACGCGTCTAGAGGCTACCACCTAGCTTTTGATAAATCGCTAACGTCAGCAGTCGGCCGCAGCCGAGGCGGCTGGCTCCTGATTAGACGCGTAATGGGACAAATCAATTCATTCGCTCACCGGACCACGGGCCGACGGGTGCTCCGAAATTTCGCGAGGCGGGCATCGGTGTACGTGAGGTTCCTATGCGGCGGCCGGAGTACTCGAGGTTCCAGCCGCCGATAGGTGAACGCAGAGCGCTCCTCCCGGAACGGGGCCCGGGAGCTTCAGGGCTGGGACTGTTTTGCATGTAGTTAGATGCCGTGCGTCGTACCGCCGGTTGCCGCGCCCGGCTTACGGATGTTGTAGGTCATTGTCCGGCAAGGGCGTTAACCAGGCATTGAGCCATGGTGAAGAGTCCAGGGAAGCTCGCCTATGGCATCCGCCGCTCACTCTGGTCTGCCGCGACGCACATCCGCGAAAAACTGACTATCTTCACTCGGTAATGCAGGGCGCGTTCCGATGTCGAACCCGAGAGTCATACATTGCCGTACAGCAACGACATGCCCGCTCTTTTACCCTCATAGTGGATCGCGCGCCTAATCAAAGAGTTCTGGAATGCGCCAGGAGGAACTGAGGCCAATTAGGACAACGACCGTTGTGAATCAACAGAGATTCTTCCTTCGTTTGGGAGAACGAATTCGCGAGTTGCGAAAAAAACACCGCCATTCTCAAGAGGACATGATCTCATACGGCTTTTCGGCACGACATTGGCAACAGATTGAAGCAGGTCGGCCGATCACAGTTTCAACCTTGCTGCGTATCTGCGCTGTATTCGAGACTTCGGCTGAGCGTCTAATTCAGGGACTAGACAAGGGAATCTACGAAGACTAGTTCCACCACTCCCTGTCAATCTGCACGTGGGCATTTTGCGTGTAGCAGCTTATAAGACCTCCGCCTTATGTCCCGGAACCCTGAACGGGAAATATCGATATGGCAAGAGGTCTGGATATTTCCTGACCTGGATGTATGCTTGGATTGCAGAGGCGCAGTTTGTTGCTCCCGAACCTGAACGGCGACACATTCAGACGGGCAACACGGCAGGGGCAGGCTAACGCCAAAATAGCCGAGGCTAGGGGGCCTAGTGCGACCTTGCATGATTCTGGTAGCTGAGGACTTTAATCCCTTTCGACAATTTGTCTGTTTGAGCCTTCGACAAAGGGAAGACTTTCAGCTCATCTACGAAGCGTCAGATGGACTGGAAACCGTCAAGCGAGCCGAGGAGCTGCAGCCGGACTTAGTCCTGCTGGACATCGGACTGCCTCGTCTAAACGGAATTGAGGTTGGGCGACGAATTCGGCAAGTTTCCCCGAATTCCAAGATCCTTTTTGTCAGCCAAGAGCTCAGTGTTGATGTGGTGCAAGCAGCCTTGCGCCTGGGAGCACAGGGCTACTTATTGAAGGCAGATGCAGCAGATGAACTGCTGCCTGCCGTGGATGCGGTCCTGCAAGGCGGACAGTATCTCAGTCGTCGCCTAAGACCACATGTGATTAGCAAGACCCAGGATGAGACCCTCGCTGACTCTCTCCGTTCCAAAGAGCATCCGCCCCTGCTACCGCAAAAGGAGAATATCGTTCGCGTCCATAAAGCCGCATTCCACCCAGATGATGCATCTCTCGTGGATGACTTCACTCGTTTTATCGAACTCGCTCTGAAGATGCAGAATCCGGTCATCGTGATTGCGACTGAGTCACACAGGACCAATCTGCGGCAGAGACTGCAGGCAAATGGCCGGGATATGGCTACCGCAATCCAACAAGGGACCTATATTTCATTGGACGCTGATGACATGCTCTCGGAAGTCATGGTCAATGATTGGCCTGACCCCACTCGTTTCTTGAATGTGGCGAGTGATCTCATCTTGAAGGCAGCCAAAGCGGCAAAAGAAAAACATTTTCGAGTTGCCGCTTGTGGAGAATGCGCACGCAGCTTGATCGTACAAGGTAAGCCGGAGGCGGCCATTCAGCTGGAACACCTTTGGGACAAAATGGCCAGAAGCCATCACATCGATATTTTGTGTGGGTATTTGTTGCATGATTTTCAGACCGGAGAAAGCAGCCCCATCTTTGAAAGAATCTGTGTCCCGCACTCAGCAGCTTATACCCTCTGACAGCTTACGAGTCAAAAGCTTAACGCCCCTCGAATTGAAGACTTGTCCTTGCTCAGAAATACTCGCGGGAACAGGTCAACCATCGGATTCCGAAGCAGTTTCGCTTAGCCGAATTAGCAGCAGTTAACAGCTAGCTGTGCGCTAGCTTCGGGTCGAGGGAACGAAGAAATAGTTTTTTGGGGGAGCGCAGAACGATTTTGCCGCGCTGTTTGCGTATTGCACCGGTCTTGTGCCATTCGCTCACGATGCGAGTCGCGTTATAGAGGTTGATATTCACTGAATCGGCGAGCTCTTGGTTGGTCACATCGATTTCAATCCCATCCGAGACGACTTTACCGACACTGGGCCCCAGCGCCACGAGTAAATTGGCCAGCCTCTCTTTTGCTGACTCGGAGACTAAGGCCGAGTGGGCAGCGATATACCAAGAAACGTATTCAAACGTAAGATAGATTACATTCTCCAACAGTCGAGGGAAGCGTTCTCCGAGAGCGATGATAGTCGGGCCATCCCAAGCGAGCACAATGCTATCGTGTACCGCTTCCGAGCTCGCAAGATATGGGTAAGGCCGGCGAGAGAGTCCCGCAACGCCGAAGGTTTCTCCTGGCCTTATCCATAGCAGGATAAGTTTTTTCCCAGTAGGGGCTATGTAGAAAAACCGCCCTCGGCCTTTCCACATCAACAGAAAATAATCCGAAGGTTCGCCCTGGTGCGTCATTACAGATTTGGCGGAAAATCGACGAGGGCGCGCCGCCGATAAGATCAAATCGATTTCCTGCGGTTTCATGCCCCACAAAATATCGACGTTAGGAGGGCGGTTAGCAGGGCGAAATTCCAAAGTGGTCAAGTACTCTCCGCTACGCGACATTACAACAGCTTGCCAGCGAAACGACAAGAAACGCGCTACTCAACTCCTGATAAGTCGCGTTCCGGGAAATGTGGTCTTCCCTCCGTTTCACTTCTCGGGTAAATGCGTTAGTCAGGCATCGAGTCCGACGAAGCCAGATTACTTCGTTTCGCATTGTTACGGAATCTGAGCGGAAACGTACACTGGCGTGCCGTCGTGGCTCTTGCGCACGTGAACATTTTCGGGCTCTATACGGAATGATTTTGAAGGCTTGATCACAGTGATCTCTACATCTCCAGAGGGGCAAGCAGACGTAGTTCCTTCCCCCGTTTCGTTGAGCACCGCAACTTCGGCTAGGCCTGGGATGCATGTCGTCAATGAAAAATGGCCTGAGAAACTATCGTCTACCTTCACGCTAACTTTCGAGACCTGGTGCTTGGCGCAAGAAGCCAGTGAGACGGAGATGACCAGAGCAATACGGAGCGACCGTTTCATCAGAGGTTTCTTCGCCGCATGTCTCGTCGTCGCAGCTAGAGAATCTTCGTGAACAGACTGGGTTTAACTCAGTTTCTGCACAACTAGGGAAATCCCTAACAGGTCAGAGAGGTTGTGGAACCGGGGTAGTTGTTGCTCAACTCCTGGTCACTCGCGTTAGCGGACGTCTGGTTTTCGTTGTTTCCACTTGATTGCATAACAATGTCGGCCCCCTCGACTCGAGTGGGCTTTTGTTGATAGGCTCCGTCTTGCCGAGCCTAGCGCTCTCGCCTGCACCGACTGCCCACTCGGGAACACGCTCATAAACTAAGTCTGTGCCAACAGCCGTCCGATACTCATTTCAAGCCGACCGAGCTTGGCGAAAAGAGGTTGTAGTCGAGCTTGTCGGCAACATACTCGATGACCTCTTGAGCCTTCACACTATTTCCCGCATCGTCCAGGCGTGGAGCGAATACGGCAATCGCACCTTTGCCCGGAACGATGGCCACGATCCCACCGCCAACTCCGCTTTTGGCTGGAAGACCTACATGCCAGGCCCATGCACCGGAGCTGTCGTAAAGTCCGGCCATCGCCATCGTGGAGAGAATGAAAGGTACGTCTTCGACTTTGATGACCTGTTCTCCGGTCGCCGGATTCTTGCCGTTATCGGCGAGCGTGGCGCCCATACGAGCAAGCTGCGTCGCATTCACGCCGACCGAGCACTGCTTTGTATAGATATCGACGGATTCAAACGGATCGGCGTAGATGCGCTCGTATTTGGCGAGTAGCATTGACAGAGCCTTGTTGCCGGCATTAGTGGCGGCTTCCGATTTGTAGACCTCATCGATCAAGACCAATTTTTCACCGGCCACCTTGCTATAAAAATCGAGAATCTTGTTCCATTTCTCGTCTTCGTTCTTGCCGGCGATCAAGCTGGTGGTGGCAATAGCACCAGCGTTCACGAAGGCGTTGCCGGTATGTGTTGGCATCTCCACAACCGCAGTCACGGAGTTAAAAGCCCTGCCGGTGGGTTCGGAACCGATCCGTTCAAAGACTCTGTCGTGGCCGAGCTCTTCCATAGCCAATGCCAATGTGTAGACTTTGGAAATGGATTGAATTGAGAAGGAATACTTGACGTCACCAATTTCAAATACCTGGTTGTCCGTCGTCACTATGGCCACTCCGAAGAGCTTCGAATCCACCTGCGCCAGGTAAGGAATGTAATCCGCGTTCTTGCCATTCGTGTCGCTGCGGAATTTCTCGTACGCTTCTCGTACGGCGGCTTCCACTCGCGCGGTGTTTGGCGCAACGGGGCTTTTATTGGTTTGACCGTGAGCCGGAACGGCGCAGATACCAACACAGGGAAGATATGCAGCTATTAGTAACGCACCACACCGAAATCCAACTTTGAACATTTGCATCCTCCAGAACGAAGATAGGTTGAACGGATCCTTCCATGAACTCAGCTATGCAAGTCTCGCCTCCAGACTACTAAAGCGCTTAAAACTCAAAGCCTTTACTCCAGTCGTAGCGAAATGAAAATTGCAGCTTGTAGTCGTTAACATTGAAGCCATCGGCGAAATTCACGCGCCGCCCAAACTGGAACTCGCCCCCTACCGTCACTTGTTTCACGGGATGGAAGAGAAGATTGACCAAGGCATAGTCACCCTGGTGGAAGGAGGCGGGTGTCATTGCATCCGAATTTGAGATGTCCAAAAAGGAATAGCCGATCGAGGTGCTGAACCGCTCGCTCCAGGTGTGATCAAGAAAGGAAACGACTCCAAGTACGGGTAGGGCCACTCCTTTGACCGGGACTGCGGGGTTTGAGAAATTAGTTGCAACGCCGATGTCGACCGGAGCGTCATTCATGTAGTTTTCGATGGCCTTACCGTAAACAAACTCGAAGCGGCCGACATCCTTCTTGGTGAAATAGATATTTGAGGTTAAATTTACACCCCAACCGATCGCGCTTCCGCTCAGATTGGGTAGAGCAGGATTTGTGTCGTTCCACGCGACTTTCCTAAGAATGCCGGCCACCTGAACATAACCCCAGTTTCTGGCGAGACGGGCATGGCCGCTCAGATCGGGCCACTTGAACTGTGAAACGATATTTTGGAGTTCAATGCGATCGGCGTAAACCCCGCCATCTGCACTGCCGCCCGGGCGTTCAAGGGCGATCACGACGTTGCTTGCGCCCTGGATCGGCATCCAGCGTACCTGCACATTTCGAAAGAACACCATTCCGTTAGGTCCCCAGTACTCGAGAGAGTTTGGAAAGACATCTATGTCCATGAAAGGACTCCAGGTCTGTCCGGCGCCGAATTGGCCGAGCTCGCCATAGGCATGACGCAACCGGAAGGTAGTCTGTCCGGCGTCGACACCTGTGCCGAAGAGTTCGAATTCGAAGATGGTTTTCAGAGCTCCCAGAGGCGTCGGAGTAGAGGTCTTCACGCCGAATCGGGTCTGTCGAACACCGAAATACGCGTTTCCGTCTGCACCGAACTCCCCCGCGAAAGCCGGGAGCTGTGTGGGTCGCTCCACGTCAAACCAATCGGGGTTGATGGAACCGAAGTTGTAACCAGTGTCCGTCATCACGAACCCGTAGAAGTCTATCGAACTGGATACCTTTGGTTGCTCCCCGTGTTCCTCGGCCTGGCGAGTGTCCGTCGTCACCGCAACACTGGGTCCGGGTACGGCTTGCTTCGATAGCGCCGAGACAGCGTTCATCTGCTGCTTTAGTTCCAGCAGCTCTTTTTCAAGCTGGTCCAGCTTCTTCTGCATCTGTTGCATGTCGGATGTCTGCGAAGTTTGCTCTTGCGCCCGGGCGGGCGATCCTTCGAGCAACGTGACAAATAACACGGTGATCAAGGGGATCATGAGCCGATGCGAGACTCGGGTATGAACAAAGAACATGAGTAGCTCCTCCACGGTTAGTCGGCGTCAGGCACACTTCCGCAATGTGCGATCGCCAAGAGCGTGCCGAGGCGCCAACGAAGCTCGCGTGCAGCAGTTACGGAATTGGTTTCCGCATCGCTTTTAGAGGAAGGAGAGCGGAGCAACAACTAGGGAATCCCCTAGTGTATTGCCGATGCTGATGAATAGGCGGACGACCGGCTCGTAGGCTCAGGGACGTGGTCGCTTTATTCTGAACGAGCAACTCCACTAGGTGACAAGCTCTTACACACAAAATCCGAAACTTTAGTAAACGGAAGTCGAAAAGGAATTCCCGGGCAGGCGACTCGTCTATCGCATGTTGTGGCGCATATATGGTATATGTACGCTAGTGTACATTCGATTAGATAGAAAAAGATCTAGACCACGGGTTGAGTCCGGTCCTGTTCCAATTTTTGACGGTTTTCCACCGGACGCATAACGATCGGCCTAGGAATTCGAAATCGCACGAGCCTCCAAGGAGGCTCGACAGTGCGTCCGTGCAATTGTCGGAGAGAGACGGCTTACCGCCGAATGAATTTCGACAACGGTCGACTATCAGATCACACAACTGGATTTCGTGGGTGAGTCTTGGGACCGGTTTCGCTGTTCTCGCTGCTGCTTGTGCTCGCACTGATGGGTGGATTCAGTGCTTCAGCACAAGTGCCTGTAAAGAGAGATGTCCTGATTCTGAACGAGGTGGGCCTCTCGCATTCCCTCACTGACGTAATGACCCGGGAGATCGTAAACGGGGTAGAAAGCGCGAGGGACCCAGCCGTGGAATTCTACTCAGAAAGCCTCGACTCGCTCTCTTTGTCCGGCAAGCCGTCGCTTCCCGAAACGAGGGATTGGCTTACCAAGAAATATGCCGGCACCAAGTTGGAAGTTGTCGTAGCCATAGGACCCGACACCATCAAATTCGTCGCAGATTACGCGGACAACATCTTCCCCGGAGTTCCCATCGTCATTTGTGGGAGTGCCGCGGATCAAGCCGGAAATCCGAATTTGAGTTCCCGATTCACGGGAACCTGGCAGAAGCGGGAGCCTGGGAGAACGCTCGAAGCGGCGCTGCGCCTCTTTCCAAATACCCGTCGCGTGTATGTAGTCGGAGGAAGTTCGGTTTACGACCGCGTGGTGATGGCGGCTACAAAAGAATTTATCAGCTCGTTTCGGGATGGAGTGGAATTCTCCTTTCTGGAAGAAATGGAAATGGCGAAACTGCTGGAGCAGCTAAAGACTCTGCCTGAGAACTCGATCGTGTTTTACACCTCTTATTTCCAGGATTCCGTTGGCCACAGATTCCTGAATGCGACTCAGGCTCTCCCTATGGTCGCGTCCGCTGCGAACGCCCCGGTATTTGGAATGTCGGACACGTATTTGGGACATGGGATTGTCGGCGGGGACCTGATGAATTTTCAAGAACAGGGGAAGGTCACGGCTGCGATTGTTTCAAGACTCCTGCAGGGAGAACGACCCGAGAATATTCCCATCGAGACGCTGTCGAGTACTTTTATGTTCGACGGGAATGAACTGGAGCGTTGGCACATTCCTGAGAATCGCCTTCCTTCAGGGAGTATCGTTTTGTTTCGCAAACCACCTGCTTGGGAGATGGCCAAACGGTTTTGGGTGGTTACACTCCTGTTCATACTGGCTTTTTCCGTTATTTTCGCCTACCTGTACAACAGTCAAAGACGGTTGACATTAGCGAAAGAGAAGGAAAAACATCTAAGCGGCAAACTGATGAATGCAGAGGAAAAGGAGCGGCGCCGGATAGCTTCGGAACTTCACGATGACTTCAGCCAGAGGCTGGCGGTACTTTCGCTGGGTTTGGAGAATGTGGACGAAGCAACGCCTCCTTCATTCACCGATGTGCATCGGCAATTGCACGACCTTGTAAAATCCACGAGCGACCTCAGCACGGATCTCCACACGCTATCTCATCAGCTTCATTCATCCACGCTCGAGAGCCTCGGACTTGTCCCTGGTGTCGCCGCGTTATGCAAGGAATTCACCGCCACTCAAGGCATAAGGGTGGATTTTACGTCCGCGGAAGTTCCCCGAACGATAGACTCAGACACGGCCCTATCTGTTTTTCGAATCGTTCAAGAAGGGCTTCGAAATTTGAAAAAGTACAGTGGCACCGGCGAGGCAAAGGTAGACCTCCGAGTGAAAGGCGACAGACTGGAGGTTGCGGTGCGAGATGAAGGTTTCGGATTCGACTTAAAAGGTCTGCGCACGAATGAGGGGCTTGGCATACGCAGTATGGAGGAACGTGTACGGTCGCTGGGTGGAAAATTCGAGCTTCGTTCGGAACCTGGAAAAGGGACAACCCTTCGAGCCTCTCTACCGCTCAAATCTGGCGGTGAACCACAAGGGGCGGCTGCGTCCGCGTAGTAAGCCGCCGAGGCGACGCGCGAGTGCGGCTGGGGAATTTCACTCCCTGGCTGGACCGAAACCGGAGGGACCTTCACGTATGAACACTCTCTCACTCGCCGTGTGACAAAAGCTGCGGGTCAAGACTTCGTCACGCCGATGGTCACCGAGACCGAAGGTGGCGCCTCACAGTTCGTAGAGTGAATTCGCCAATCGTCTCAATCCACGATCGCGGGCGATAACGTCAAGGTGCAGCGAAGTCCAATCCGCTAGAAAGAGCGCCTCACTTCCGTCTCCGTTATATGTTTTGAGATAGGCGCGGCAGGACTGGCAATAGTCAATACGAAGGTGTTTCTCTCCCTCGATCGCGAGGGCGGAGAGCCGATGATCGTCCGGTGTTTCGCAGAACGGGCACCCAATGCGCCGGTATCGCCAGCGCGTGGTGCAACAGCCGCAGGAAAGGAGACGTAAGCGTCCGGGGTCAACGCCGACTAGCTGTGCCATAGCAGGTGGCGACCCACAAGTCGGACAGTAGCTGCGGAGCCACTGCTCTTCATCGCGCCAGCTCCTGCACGCATCAACGAGCGGGCGCAGATGTAGGGCTAACGCAGTCCAACCTAGATAGCGAAGCAGGCCTGGATGCGCTGGTGTGAAATTCTCGCTTTCCAGCAACCAACCGACCGCGCGCCGCGGCGCATTCATTTCGCCGCGCAGCTGAGTCTGCAAATCCATACATTGACCCGCGAGCGCTTCTGGCATTGGCTTTGAAGCCAAATTCTCGACTAGCGAAATGAGGATCGCCCCGGCGGGTTCCAAGTCTATTGCTACGTGGGAGCTCTGCAGTAGAGGGATGCCAGCCCGATAGTCACCAATGTACTCGTCCCAGTGTGGAATGTTCACACGGCCGCTTGGTATGCCGGCTGCAGCCGTCGCGACTTGCGCATCGAAGTCCGCGACAGAGGATAAATACGGATGTCTCGTTAGCCAAGCATCTTGAGTCATTGAATGAAGATCCCTAGTGCTGTTCGGCCTCTTCCTTGGGGAGAACCGGCATGAGTCTAGCACCGAGCCCGAAAAGGAAGATGCTCGCGGCGATGAGACCAACAGAGACACCCCACTCGACGACGGACGGAGTGTAGGATGCCGGAGCGAACTGAGGCATCGCCCCTTTCAAGTCCATGGCCGCGATAACCACGTTCACTCGATTGAAAACCACGCCACCAGCCGCGAAGAGGGTTCCGAGAAATAGCACCGTGGCCTGACTTCGCAGCGAAGCTCGAGCGAGCAGCGCCAGAGGGACGACGGCGCCAACGATGATTTCGGCCGCGAACAAGACGCCTAGCCTTCCAGAAAACGCGTTGAAGAACTGGCCTCGAATCGCCATATCGCCCAGCCGAAAGATCCAGTAGCACAAGAGCGACCAAAATGAGATTTTGCCCATCGCTGCAAGTTGCGTGAGTCGCAGTCGCCTGTCCCACGCTTTCGCTATCCACATCTCAACTAGAACGACAAGAGAGGTTCCAGCTGCAATGGACGACAAGAAAAACGAGATGGGCATTACGGGAGACCACCACTGTGGAGCAAGTTGCTCCGGCATCAGCAAGAACAAAGAGCCCAGAGAACTCTGATGCATCGTAGAGAGCGTTACTGCGGCGATGGCCAGCATGATCGGCTCAGATTTCTTGGCTGCGGCTCGAAACGCCCAAGCAAGAAAAGAAAACAAGACGGCAGCCAGCAATGCATAGGTCAGTTTGCGCGAGAGCAGGTATACAAACAATGTGACCGCAAAAGCTACGTAATATCCGGACCACCGCTGCCAGATTTCCTTCGCCCTCTGCAGACCCCAGCGTTCGAAGGGTACCGGCAAAAATTCCAGAAGCAAGATGGTGACATACAGGCCGACGCACCAAGACACCTCGAACATCGCCGATTGCTCTGGAGCCTGCACGCCCAGCTGATAGAAGTGCCACGGCAAGCCAAGGTCCGCAACCAGCGTTACCGTGACAAACGAGTAGCTCAACAGACCCATAAGCACAGCCGAACGGCCCATGGAGTACAGGTCCTTGCGCTGAAAGACATAAATGAGGCCGGCAGTGGCGAATGCCCCGGCAGCCACTGCGATCCAGATCAAATCGAAGACAATCCAGAGTCCCCAGGCGTAAGTATCTGAAAGGTTCGTGCTACCACCCAAGCCCAGAGCAAATCGGGCGATGAGGGAAATCACACCGAACGCCATGATTCCAAGGAGAAACCAGTTCCACGGCGTCAGCAGTTTTTGCTGCAGGGGCTCGAACTCGATATGAGGGCTATGAGCTTCTGTGCCTGACGCTGCATCCGGCCCACCAGCCATCGCAACGGCGCGCCGTTTTAAGAAAGCGTAGGTGCCACCAAAGATTGCGCCCAGGGCCAGGACGGCAGGGGGAACAGCGTGAATAGCCAGCCAGGAAAACCCCGGATACGCCTTGTTACCAATGTCTGGAAAACCGAGCTTCGCGAAAGGCACCGAAGATAGGTACAACACAGTGGTGCCGCCAGCTTCTTTTTCCCCGTAAATGTGATCCACATATTTCTCAGGTTGATTGGAGATCCGGTTGCGCGCTTCCTGTAGGATCTCATCGCGCTTACCAAATAGCAGCGCGTCAGCCGGACACGCCTTGACGCACGCAGGCTCCACAATGCTCTGGAGGAAACGTATGTTCTCCTCATCCGTAAGCGCCTGCCCATTGCGAGCCAAAGGCACAGGCTGATCAGAGCGGTCGGCGCAGTGGGTACACTTCTGAATCTTGGGAGCGAGAGAGTCCCACTCCGCAGTCGGCACGCCCCATGGGCACGCCCATTCGCAATAGCGGCAACCGATGCATTTATTGGCATCGTAAGTCACCGGTCCATCGGATTCCGGATGGAGAGCCGTAGTCGGGCAAGCCGAGACACATGCGGGCTCCAGGCAGTGCAGACATCGCCGCATCGTGGAAAGGTAATGCAATCCCCCCGGTGCCTTGTCGTCAAGCACTTCATGAAACGTAATTAATGTAAGCGTTTTTGCGCTGAGGGAAGCCGGGTTCTGAAAACCAAGGTCCCACTGAAAATCCGTGTTTTCCCCATCGCGATCGTTCCACTGCTTGCAGGCAACTTGGCACGCTCGACAACCGATGCATTTCGTGATGTCAACCAGCGTCGTTTTATAAGAGCCTGTGTTGGCAGCCTGAGTCATGCGTTGCCCTCTCGCGCGTTTCGCGATTTTTTACCGGCGTCGCGGACTTTGATCACATTCACCAAGCACGCCTTGGTTTCTTGGGTTCCCGCGCCCGGATCGGCAGCATCGATGGTGAGGAAATTTACGCTGGGACCTGTGGAAAGGCCTTTGAATCCCCAGTTGTACGGCATCCAAACCACGTTCACCTGGCGGTCTCCGATCTTTAGTTCCTTCATCCGGGGCGTGACGAGGGCCCTGACCTCGAGTTCACCGCGCGCCGACGAGACCTGGACCCAGTCCCCTGATTTCACTCCGAGCTTCTGCGCGAGAGCGACCGGCAACTCCAGCACCGGATCGGGGACGAGTTCATTGAGCCAGGGAATGTTCCGAGTCGTTGAGCCGCCGCACCAGTGTTCAGCGACCGTGGAGGTCATCAGCACGTACGGGAACTTGTCCACGGTGCCGATGGGCTGATGCGAAGCGACACGCGGATACTTAAGCATCGGGTTGCTCTTCACGCGCGGGTGAAGAATATTTTCCACTGGGCTTTCGACGGGTTCGTACATCTCCGGCAGCGGACCGTCCTTGGGTACGTAGGCCACGTCTCGCGGATACCCAGGGTGCTTCTCGTCGGGGTCCGAGTATACCGCCGCGAAGAGCCGCCCGACGCCTTCCGCACCCTGGTGAAAGGCCCGCTGGCCGTTCGGAGTGCTCGGTCCGTCGGTAAGGACGGGGACGTCTGGTATGTCGTATCCCGCCCAGCGCTTCGCCTGCTCGTCCCACCAGACAATTGGTTTCGAGCCCGGGTAGGGCTTGCCAGTCCGGTCGCAGGAGGCTCGGTTATAGAGGATGCGCATATTGTTGGGCCAGGTCCAACCGAACCCCGGATAGAGACCCAGGCCTCCCGGATCCGTCTGCGAGTCGCGGCGCTTCGAGAGGTTCTCGCCGTTGGCGAAGACGCCCGCGTAGATCCACGCGCCGGACGACGTGGAGCCGTCGGATCTAAGATCGCTGACCTTGCGGACCAGATCGCCCGCCTTCAGGCCTGTCTCCGGGTTGTCGCGCAGGGCGTAACCGTTGATCTCGCGCAAGACGTCCTCGGCCGTTGTGTAGGTCCAGAAGGCCTTCTTGATGATCTCGTCCTTCAGCTCGCTCGAGTCCTGGACCAGATCGCGCACCTTGCGGAATACAAGGTCCACAATTTCGCCATCTGGTTTGGCTTGCCCCGGAGGCTTAACGGCGGCGTGGCGCCATTGCACCATGCCACCCGAGTTGCTAATGGTTCCGTTCTTTTCCATGAAGAACGCCGCGGGCAGCAGGATCACCTCGGTGGGGATGGACTTCGGGTCAACGCCGGGCCGGCGCCAGAACGCCGCAGTCTCAGTCTCCCAGATTTCCTGGACCACGAGCGTCTCCAGCTTCGCGATCGCGTCGAATGTCAGCCTGAGGTTGGGCACGGTGACCGCGGGATTCTGGCCGACGATCCACAAAAGTTTCACCTTCCCGGCGAGAGCATCCTCGAACATCGGCAGCGTTCCGTAGTCCTTGGAAGCATTCCGTTTGGGCAGCCATGCATACGCGTAATCGTTCTCGGCGGTGGCCGCTTCACCGAAAAACGCCTTGAGCGTGTTGACGAGATACCGGCTGTCAGCGATTCCGTTCTTGCGTACGTAGTCGTGAATGGTTGGCTCGGCGTTCGACGCGGAGTTGAGATAACCCGGCATGTAGTTGTAAAGCACCGCCATGTCGCACGCGCCCTGCACATTCGGCTCACCGCGCAGCGCGTTGACGCCACCGCCCGGCTTTCCGATATTGCCGAGCAGGAGCTGCAAGATCGTGAACGACCGGATCCCCTGCACCCCGGTCGTGTGTTGGGTCATCCCGAGCGCGTAGAGGATTGACCCCGGCCGGTTCTTCGCCATAATTTCGGCGATCAGCTGGATCTGCTCAGCCGGAATGCCGGTAATGTGCTCACCTGTCGCCAGTGTGTACCGCGAGAAGAAAATCTTTAGTCGCGAGAAGACGCAGTGCGGATCATCCAGACTCTTGGCCACACGGGGCTTTCCCTTGGCATCAAGCTGATATCCCCAAGTCTCCGTGTGGTACTTGTGATTCTCCGCGTCGAATCCGCTGAAAGCACCGTCCTCGAATTCGAACGCCTCATCGCCCAAGAAGAGGGCATTGGTGTGAGTCACGACGTAATCCTCGTCGTACAGTTTGTTGGCGAGGATGTAGTTGATCATTGTGTTCTGGAACGCCGCGTCGGTTCCGGGCCGGATGCGCGCGTAGATGTCGGCCGCCGCGGATGTCCGAGTGAATCGCGGATCCACGTGGATGATCTTCGCGCCGTTCTCCTGGGCCTTCCGGATCCATTTGAAGGCCATGGGGTGGTTCTCGGCCACGTTGCTGCCTTCCACCAGAATCGTCTTGCAGTTCTGCAGGTCGATCCAGTGGTTGGTCATCGCCCCTCTACCGAATGAGGCCCCCAGACCGGGGACCGTGGGGCTGTGTCAAAGTCTGGCCTGGTGCTCGACGTAAGCCAGGCCGAGCAGGCGGGCCGCCTTCTGGAAGAGGTAGCACTCCTCGTTGGTGTTCTGTGCGCCGCCGAGGAAGCCAATCGCATCCGTGCGATTGACTGGAACCTCCTTGTCGCCGACCTTCTCGGTGGCGATCCATGTCGCGTCGCGCGTCGTGCGGATTTTCAGCGCGATCCGCGAGATTGCGTCGTCCCAGGAGATGTCCTCCCAGTGATCGCTTCCCGGAGCACGATAACGCGGCGTTGTAAGGCGGTTCGGCGAAGCGTGAGTCGCGAACATGGATATGCCTTTCACACAGAGGGAGCCGCGATTCACAATGTGGTCGAAATCGCCCTCCATGGAAATCAGCTTGCCTTCGCGCACCGAGGCGACCATGCCACAACCGCAGGAGCAAAAATTGCAAGAAGTGGTGAACTCGTTGACGTCGGAGAGCTTTAACTTCTGCGTGCTGGCTCGCACAGCTTCCACATCTACGAGGGCGCCGAGCGCCAGCCCGGCGCAACCACCAGCAGCCGTCTTGAACCACTCGCGCCGGCTAACCCGCGTCAGAATCGTGGATGACTGATCAACGCTGATTGCGATCGGCGCGTCAATTCCACGTTCGCCGCTCTTTTTGGAATCCAAGGCCTGCTCCATCCTTCATTAAGCAGAAATTACAAATCGCCGCGCGATTCATCCGCGGTCATATCCTTCGAAGCAAACGGAGTATCAGAAACAATTACCCTCACGTCATCGGATGCGCTGGCTCTTACCGTCCATTGTCGGAATGTCAGTCGCAGGCTAGGTCTTCAGTCCACCCGCCAGCAACTAGGGAAATCCCTAGGTGACTTCGCTTGTCGCCCAAAATATTCTTCCTCCCGGAAGCGCCTTTCAGAAATCGTAGTGTCGGCCAAATGTTGGAATGTGAGACCAAGCGTGAAAACTGAGGGTTGACCGTACATGCGTGGGATCGCACACAGAATTTCAATGGCGTTGCTTGTCTGCGGCGTCGTTATGGCCGGTCTCGCCACGCCACTTGGTTCTCAAAACGCTAAGGACAAACCCAAAACCTCGGCGCAGTCGCAAAAATATGTGCGCCCGACCGATCCGTCACTCTACGTTGGAGCCGAAGTTTGCAAAACGTGCCACGAAGATCTTTACAACACTTTCGAGAAGAGCCCCCATTTCGTCACCACGTTAGATTCGAAATTGGACACGCAGAAGGGCCCAGAGTGGCACGGGTGCGAAGCCTGTCACGGCCCCGGCAAGGAACACGTCGAGGGCGGCGGCGACGTAACGAAAATTTTCACCTTTAAAGACGTCTCGCCTGCAGAAATCAGCGCCCGTTGCCTGGATTGCCACCAGAGCAGTCACGAACAGTTCAATTATGGCCGCTCCGCCCATTCGCAGAGCGGGTTGGCGTGCACCGACTGTCATTCACCGCATCACGCGAAGGAAACTCAATCGTTACTGCGCGAATCGTCACCGAAACTCTGCTACACCTGCCACCTGGATGTGCGAGCACAGTTCGTACGCCCCTTTCACCATCGCGTGAATGAAGGATTGATGCAGTGCAATGACTGCCACAACCCGCACGGAGGATTCGAGCGGCACCAGCTACGCACGGTGGCCGGTCAAGACGAAGTTTGCTACAAGTGCCACGCTGATAAACAGGGCCCGTTCGTGTACCAGCACGAAGCTAAAATCGAAGGCTGCCAAGTTTGCCACACGCCACACGGGTCCACCAACCAGCGGATGCTCGTCCAGAACCAGGTGAATCTGCTGTGCATCAGTTGCCATTCACTGAGCACCGGAGCACTCGCGACCCCGTCATTTCATAACCAAGCAAACGAATATCAGGCCTGCACCCTCTGTCACACAGCTGTACACGGATCAAACAGCAGCAACGTGTTCTTTACACCCTAGCGAAAGGAGGTAGCCCACCGTGACGAGTCGGGAAAGTCAGAAGTCGCAATTGAAATCCTGCCGTCACGTCGCCGGCTTGCTTCTGTTCATGTTGTGCGGTGAGTGCCTAGCGGTTCCCACGATCCGTGCGCAGGAGGTGGACGAACAAACCGGAATCAACGAGGGCAACTACAATATTAAGCAGTCGATCGAATTCGGCTACCGATTCACCAACGTAAACGGGAGTCAGGATACCTACGACACGATCGTGAATTTGCAACAGGGTCCCAGGCTGCTGGGATTCACCACTGAATTTCGCTCGCTCGATCATCACGGTACATTTTTCGACGACTTTTATTTCAGCAATTTTGGCTATGGGGGCGATCCCAATGATGTGTCTCAAATTCGCATCAGCAAGAACAAGTGGTATTTCTTCAACGGTATGTTTCGCCAAGACCAGAATCATTGGAATTATTCCTTGCTGGCGAATCCGCTGAACCCAAACACACCCATACCCAACGCTCCGGCCAACTTCAATCCCATTATCAATGCGCCTGCAAATGTACTGGGCACGCCCCTGATTGGAACCAGTCCGCATGCCTTCGACACTCGAAGAAACATGCAGAACTACAACCTGACGATACTGCCAGACTCGAAAATTCGTTTTCGCCTTGGGTACGATCAAAACACCGTGTATGGTCCCGGCGACACTACGTTCCATGAGGGCGCGGAACAATTCCTCCTCCAGAACAATTCCTACCGCCTGCAACAATACCGGCTGGGCGTTGACTTTCGCTTCCTACTGCGCACGACCCTCAGTTACGACGAGATTTGGACTAACTACCGCAATGATCTTTCCAGCAACGATGAGAACCAGCAATTTTCCCCAGGTGTTGGATTTCCGCCGGTTGATTTGGGAGTAACCTTTAATCTTGGAGCCAAAAATCCTTGCGCAGGCACATTCAACCCTGGAAGTATCGTCAATCCCACCTGCAACGCCGCTTTCAGCTATTTCTCCCACGGACAAATCCGCATGGCCAGCCCGACGGAGAGGGTCAGCCTGCAATCCACTTTCTTCAAAAATCTAGACCTCGCTGGCGCGTTCAGCTATACGGCTGGCGACCTCAATGTCAACAACTACGAGCAGAATTTCGCGGGGCTCTCGTCAAAGTCCTTTCTTTCCAATTACGTGGAAACTGGGCCAATTAGCGGCCGGCACGTCGCTTCATTCGGAGACTTTGGAATCAGCTGGCAAGTCAACAACGCTCTCAGCATCGTCGATTCGTTCCACTACAGCAGCTGGAAGGAACCCGCTCAATACCCTTCCTCGCAATGTTCCTTTTTCAGCGGCACCCTGCTCGATCCCCCTAACGTTTTCACCCCCGCGTCTACTCCCCCGGCGACGTGTATCCCGCCGACAAACGGAGTACCGGATAGCATTCCAAACCACTCAACGAGCTCCGGTCCGGACGCTGCTTTGAATACGAACAGCGACTTCCTCAAACAGCAGGACATAAGGAACACGATCGAGGGACGGTTCAATTTTTCGCCCAAAGTCGGCGCCTACCTCGGATACGAATATCGCAACCGCATCATCGCGGACAATTTCAGCAATACCATCAGCGCCGTCTTCTATCCCGGCCCTGCCCTTGCCAATGCCGCGCGCCAGAACTGTGCCCTTGTGGATTCCACACTTCCGCTGACGCAAGCGAATCTTCCGGCCGGCTGCACCCTGAATCCAGTAGATGGTTCGATTGCGTTCTCCGCTGCTTCGGTTCCTGTTCCACCCGACTTGACGCATATCAACGAAAATCATGCCATCTTCGGGATATGGGCGCGCCCATCACAGAATCTTCGTATCAATGTTGATGGCGACATCATGTCCGCCGACAATGCGTTCACGCGAATCAGCCCGTTGAGCGCGCAGGAATTGCGGATTCGCGCAAAGTATAAAGCGGCAAGTTGGATCAACCTCAACGGCAGCGTAAACCTTTGGTACGGTCAGAACGATACTGTGAACGTGAACGGACACGAGCATAACAACAGCGTTGGTCTCGCCGCTCAACTCCAACCGACCGAGAAACTCACACTCGACCTCGGCTACAACTACAACGATATCTCATCGCAGCTACTGGTCTGCTTCACCGCTACAGGTTCGGAGGCTGGACTACCTGCCTGCCCGGACGTTTCTGGACTGGTGGAAGAAGCCTCGCCCTACAGCAATAAGGTGAACACTGCGTTTGTTGATTTTTCCTGGACCCCTTTCAAGCCACTAACGCTTCGCGGAGGTGCGAATCTTTCTTGGGTAAGCGGTTCCGAACTGAACCTGACGCCTCAAAACCCTATTGCGACGTCGGTTCCGGGCTCGCTCAATTCGGACTGGTTTCAGCCGTTCGGCGGTTTCGACTATCGGTTCGCGAGACGTTGGACCGCGCGGGCGAATTGGGAATACTACGGGTACCACGAAAATGCCAGCACGGCCTTTCAAGATGCGCTCGCGCGAAGAAATTTCCAGGGGAACCTTGTGCTACTGTCGCTACGATACGCTTTCTAGTTGTACGGGATTTGCCAGCGGTTAGAGTTTGACTCTTAAATTCAGTCAGGAGGAAAGAGGGATGAAGAAACCGTTGATCAACCATCGAGTGGTGATACTGGCGTCTCTATGTCTTGCAAGTCTGATTTTGTTCAGTACGAACGCGAAGGCCGATGCGCAGGCAGGGGCCGCAACTTTCAAGACCAAGTGCGCAGGCTGCCACGGCGCTGACGGCAAGGGAAAGGCGGCCCTGAAGACCCAGGATATGAGCTCCGCGGCGGTCCAGCAGATGAGCGACGCCGAGCTCACCGCCATCACCACAGACGGCAAGGGAAAGATGCCGGCATACGGGAAAAGCCTGAAGCCCGATCAGATCAAGGATTTAGTTGCTTACATTCGATCGTTTGCAAAGAAATAGTCTCAACGAGATGCATTATGGTGCGCAACAAGCAGCCCATGCTAAGGAAGGATACTGATCAATGCCTCCCGCGACAATTCTGATTGTCTGTCTCGTTTTGTTTAGTGCCGCGGTGATCGGGATACTGGCAGCTCGGCCAGGCTTCACGGCAGGTCGCGGTGGGAAAATCCTCGCCTTCGTTGCCATGTTTTGCCTGCCGATCTTTTGCGGGCTGCTGGGCTTTTCGAGCGAAATGCAACGATCCAAGACTACCGCTTTCTGTTTGTCCTGTCACACGATGGAAGATTACGGCAAGAGCTTGCTGGTTGACGACCCCACTCATCTTCCCGCGTCACATTATCAAAATCACCGCGTGCCTGTTGACGAAGCCTGCTATTCCTGCCACACGCAGTACGCAATGTTCGGCGGCCTCAAAGTAAAGATGTACGGGTTGAAGCACGTGTTCATCTACTACTTTGGAACGCCGCCTGCCCCGCAGGACATCAAGCTATACGAGCCGTACAACAATAGAGAGTGTTTGCACTGCCACCAAGGAGCTCGATCGTTCGAAGAGGGAGTGGTGCACAACGCCGACCCGGCCACACTCCCGGCGATCAAATCCAATCAGCTTTCGTGCCTCTCTAGTGGTTGCCACGATACGGCACATGATATCGCGCATTTGAAAGGCGCAAAATTCTGGGAGAAAGGTAACTGATGCTGAGCCCAAGCCAGTTCGAAAAACGCATGCGGTTTGCCGGCATTTGCCTCGCGGTGGGCCTTCTGATTGAAGCGCTCTGCTTGTTCTGGGCCACTCCGATCGCTTTCATTGTGTTTGTGGCGATTGGAGGCCTTCTGATCTTTATTGGGCTTGTGGTCTATCTCTATTCAGTCGTCTCAGCTCCCGCTGTTGGTGATTGACTGCGTCTCCAACCAATAATCGCCATCGTCGTGTCCGCGGTCAGTCAGTCGAAGAGCTACTATTTTGTGAGGAGCACAATGACTGGTCCCCACGCCGTCAGCAAGATGTTGCCGATCGCATACGGAACCGTGTACCCGAGTACTGGAAGCTTGCTCCCGGCTTCGTCCTGAATCGCCCGCAGCGCAGCCGTTGCTGTTCCCGCACCCGCGCAGGAGCCGAGCAGAATCACCGGGTTTATTCTCAACACGTAGCGTCCGAAGAGGAGGGCCGCTGCGTGCGGTGCTGCGGCGACGAGGAAGCCCGCCACCAAAAGGCTCAGCCCCGTGACGCGCAGGCCGGTAACAAAACCGGGCCCGGCGTTTAGCCCAACGACGCCGATGAAGACCGCGAGGCCGACGGTGTCGAACACCCAGAGTGCTGGCTCGGGGATGCGTCCGAACGTTGGGCGCACAGACCTCAGCCACCCGAATACCAGCCCCATCACCAGCGCACCACCGCTGGCCGTAAGGCTGAGCGGCACATTGCCAACGGTGATCGACAGCAAGCCGATTAGCCCTCCCAAGAAGATACCGAGGCCGACGAACACGATGTCTGTCTCGCTGGAGGGCCGCTCGATGTAGCCTAGGATCTTGCCAACGCGCTCCACGCGCTGTGTGGCACCGACGATTCGAAGCACGTCACCGCGTTGTAGGGTCATCTGCGACGCGAACGGGATTTCTTCGCCACCTCGGACTAGCTTTTCCACGGCGACGCCGCGGCCGTACTGCTCAGCGACCATTGGAAGTGGTTGATCCGCAATAGCACGATTTGTAACGACAACATCTGCGGTGAGCATCGGAAAATCCAGCAGCGCGTGGTCCTCTACCTCGACGCCGATCGCGAAGCCCTCACTGAGGAGCACGCGGCGGCGGGCAAGCACGAGAACGACGTCGCCGGCGTGCAACACATTGTCGGGCGCCGCATCAACAAACTTGGAGTCGCGGCGGACTCGCTCAATAAACACACGTTCTGGCACGAATGACTTCTCCAGTTCGGCGACCCGAAGGCTCGCAAAAGACTCGGCGAGGCGATACGCCCGCACGTCCCACTCCCGGTAGCCCGAACTCTGACGAGACTGCTCGCTGGGCGCCGGGGACATCTGCGCCTCGAGCTTCCGGCTCTCCGCTTTCAGATCAACTCCGAACAGCCTCGGCGCAAGACTCGAGAGGAACCAGACGACGAAACCGGTCCCGACGAGATAGCTCACCGCGTATGCGACAGGGATGTTGTTCAGCAACCTCTGCTTCTCGAGCGCCGGAACATTCAGCCGGGCGATCGCGTCGCCAGCTGTGCCGATCACAGTGCTCTCTGTGAAGGCGCCAGCCATCAGGCCCGCAGCGGTGCCGCAATCGTACCCGAGCATCTTCGCCGCCGCGACTGTCACCACGAGGCTCGTCACACACAAGACGAGCGTCAGCAGCACTTGCGGCAGCGCGTTTTTCTTCAGCCCTCGGAAAAATTGCGGGCCCACCTTGTAGCCTGTCGCAAAAAGGAAAAGGTCGAAAAATACAACCTCGACGAGCGGATGGATTTTGATGTTCAATTGGCCAATGAGCACGCCGGCGAGCAGCGTGCCCACGACATTTCCGAGCTTGAACGTGCCAACTCGCACCCGCCCCAACAGGAATCCGAGCGCGAGTGTCAAGAAGATTGCAAGCTCAGGATTTTGTCTTAGAGACGCGACAACATTCGCGGCCACGCGCTCCTCTTGGTCAATCGTTTCGGGCTGGTTCGACTACTGACTAAGCAATCCACCTTGTCCAGAACCCGGTCCAGCGCTAGAGAATGTTTTGCTTCGTCAGTTCTTTCACGATCAACTTTACGAGCCCGTTGATTACTTTTTTCGCTGATTTCGGATTGAACGATTCACTGGTGCCGGTCCAGATGAGTTCTCCATCCGACGAACTAGCCACATAGAAATTAGTTTCTACACGCACCGTAGTGTCTTCCCGCAAGTAGTCGGGAGAATACACCTGGTGATAGACCGCTCCGTAATAGCCGTAGAACGAGTGGTAGTAAGGATAAGGAACGGCATAGCTGTGGCCGGGAACGTGGGTAGTCTTCTTGTCAATACTAACCAGCCGCGACACAAGGACGGCGTCAATGTGAAAGTCACGAATCTGAGCCCTCAGATAATCAGGCTCCAGCTCGGCAGACTCAGGCCGAAATAGGATGTGGTTTCCGGGAACCACCTCGAGGCCATCCTTGGTAATCGCAGCCGAAAGATCGTCTTCGAAATCCGCGCGGATTTCTGGATTCTCGGTCATGCCGATGACCAGAACTCGATGCGGTCTTTGACCTGAGTAGTCAGGGTTTTTCCAGCTCTGTAGTAGTTTCACGCCCTTCGCATTCGAGGCAGGCGGGGCGCAAATTGCCAGCGCCAAGATCAGAGCGGCCGCAACGATAGTCTGTGTGCGCGTAATCTTCATCATCGTGCTATTTGCGATCGAGTCGTGCAGATCGCATCGTTGCTGACGCGATGGTCAGCTCAAAACCTTCTCGCTGTTGACTATTTCCCGCAGGGAAACTACAGCTGCTCCCGTTCCGTTCTTTGATGAGACTGTCCGGCTATAGCAAAGATAGGTTCGACTCAATGTAAGCACAACTAGGGAATCCCCTAGGAATATCTGGCGCGCCGGCAATGACCGGCTGTTTGGTCACTGCTCGAAGTCAGTTTCGATTAGATTAGGTCACCGAATCGTTGGACAAGAAGCCGGACTAGGGAAATCCCCAGTTACCCACAGGACGTTCAGTTTGCTAGCTTTCCGAATTGGCAGGTCAACATTAGGTCGGGAACCGACCAGATTCATTCGTCCGCTGAATGTGACCTCCAGTTGCGAATTGCCGCACTGCCGTGGCGGAAAGGCCATCGATGGACCGTGAAAGTCTCGCCCACCTCCCAATTCCAGATTGGTTGATCGGTTACCAGAAAAGCTGGCTGCGGTCCGATCTAATCGCGGGCCTGACTTCAGCCGCCGTGGTCATTCCCAAGGCCATGGCATACGCAACGATCGCGGGGTTGCCGGTACAGGTGGGGCTGTACACGGTCTTCCCCATGGCGATTTATGCGGTGAT
>Ga0210387_10000749_pt1 | contig 23843 bp, 20 predicted proteins | sample IncBWC7OmetaG_FD_160108 | JGI IMG/M metagenome (GOLD analysis project Ga0210387, IMG submission 160108) | Forest soil microbial communities from Barre Woods Harvard Forest LTER site, Petersham, Massachusetts, United States - Inc-BW-C-7-O ...
GGCATCGCCCCAGATCGCATCCGGCGCGTTAGCCCTTAGAAGATCCTTTGCCCTTTCCCAATCCAACACGGAACCGCCGCGGCAGATGTACAGGATGCGCGAGACTTGCGTGTCACGAAAGAAAGCAGCAATGATGTAGTCTTCCTCCGTAAATACGTATCCTATCCGTCGCGCAATCTGTTCCTGATCTAAAACCGGTTTGCCATATTGCTGCTTAAATTGCGCGAGCGTCCAGCCAAGACCGGCCTGGGAATGACTGACGGTCAAGATCAGGCTGAAGGCGATCATTAATAACCGAATGGTTTTTCGGACCACCAGCGTCAGGCTTTCTTGGACAATAAATGCGGCCCCGAGTCGCCTGATCAGGACAGCGAAGACTAAGGGTACCTTTACGTTTTGGCCTAAGCACGAAAAGGCTTCCGAATCACTGATCACTGGCAGGTCGTCAGCATGCATTGCAATCATGGAGAACAGCAGACCGAGAATACTGCATATAAGCTCGATTTCTGATGCGCTTGCAGTTGCAGTAAACAAGAAGATTTTGTCCGATCATTTAGATTATCTGTATTTTTCAGCGTCCTCATGGTTTGCGGTATATTTGTTTCACGAAAAAGATCTTCCCTGCTGCCCTATTGTTTCGGCTTGATAAGAAGGATACGGCAATTGGCAGGAATCCTATAGGACTTCAGTACCTTTGTTGGGCTTAACCCCTCATAGTATCCTTCTTTTTTACGGCTATAACGGGGTCGCCAAAGGCTGGCTGCGGGTCCACACGGGAGCTCGATTTGGAGCGCAGCCGTCCGGGGCGGCCCTGGCGTACGCATTGCCACCGACTGCCGTTACGCCGGGGCGAAAACATCAACCGCGCTTCAATTGCGCCAAACCGAATGAAGCGACGAGAACGAATAGTTATGTGAGTGCTTCAAGCAATGTGACGACCCGGGAAGATCCACACCCGGTTTCCAGACGGATTGAAGCGGCGGAAGAAGAAGCTAAACATCATTTCGCGCCTGACGGAGACCAGGATTCCCAAGAGAAAGGCAAAAAACCGCAACCCCAAAAGCGACGGGTACCGACCAAGTGGATGACAAGCCCAAGGGAGAGAGGCCAGCGCGCAAGCAAGTGCCGACATTGCGAATGCCGATCAGAAGCGTAATACCGAGCTACTCAAAAACCACGTGATTTCACCCCAGGAAATGGATCATGCGAATGAGGCCGCTCGCAGTAACAATGCCTCTTTGCAATCCGCCAGGAAGCAAGTCGCTGGCGCGGAGACACAGGTTAGCCTGGCCGACGCTCAGGTCAAAGCTGCGCACGCTCAGGTCCAGCAGGTCCAGGAAGCGGTCCAGCAGGCTGAGCTTAACCTCTCGTATACAAAAATCGTGTCGCCGACAGACGGCCAAGTCGCGCAACGCACTGTCGAGAGCGGGAATCGAGTCCAACCAGGGCAGGCGCTAATGGCGATCTCGGAACCCGACGTCTGGGTGGCCTATGTGGCAAGGCGGGACGCCTTACTTACGCCGGATAGGTGGGACATGAAGGGAGAGAGGGGACAATCGAACCGTACCGGCTCGTCCGCGGTCGTAGGTAAGGCGTCTCGCCTTACCCCGCCAACCTGGATCGGCAGCGCCGTCTGGATCCGGAAGGGAAACTCCAGCCGGGATCAGATCCACAAGAGCCGCCAGCGGCGAACAGAATGTGGGTTTCTCCATCCCAGGAAAATGGGGAACTCGGCTGGTCATTTGGGTACCTGCCAAGGAATTGAGGAGGAAGTTATGGAAATAGGACAGAAAGTTGTCTTTGTGCGGGATGTCAAGGGTGCTGAAGTGGGCAAGCACGGGACAGTGATGAGCTTGTCCGATAACATGGTGATAGTCGATTGCAAGTTGCAGGAACATGTTGCGCCAGTGCTCGCGCAGATGTGGGACGTATTGCCAGAGCGGTTGTGGAACCGCCTATTGAGGCGTCGCAACGACTCGAGACCGATGACCGTGGGTCCGGACGCTAGATTCCGCCAGTGATAGGACACGCCTTTCACTCCCGCCGCGCAGCGCCAAAAGCGGCGGTGGGGTTTTTTTCTGCCCCACTCTCTCCTCGCCCGGCGACATCAACGATATCTGGCGGTGCGGGACAATACTACATTCAGTTAACCAGCGAACCCTTTGGAGCCTCCCCACAGCGTGAATGGAGCCCTGCTATAGGCACTGGCCGAAACCTCAGTTCCCTGTAGATCTCTTTTTCTTGGCCGCCTCTGCCCCCTTCTTCCCCAGAGCCGTACGGGTCGCTTTGGGCAGATGGGCAATCGTCTTTTTCTTTTTCGCCGCCGCCGCGGCATTCTTGATATTGTTTTTGGCGGCTGCTTTTTGTGCCGTGGTCATACTTGAAATTCTGTTATGCTCCGCGCACCGCGCTTTCGATTTCAGTCTTTTGTTGGAGATTGAGACTCGGCTGCGTGCAGAAGCAAGGCGGGACTCTTCCTTCATGCTCACCTGCGAAGACCTACCAAACGCAAAAGAAACTGCCAGCAACCAGGGGTTGAGAACCTCTCTCGGTACATGGAATAGTTGTCATCGGCGTTCACGCTGGGTAATTCTCGCTGTATTGGGACGACGGCGTCGCTATTACCGCACACACTTTACTAGACGGGCTAGCCTAACGTGCGGTGATCAAGTGTTATTGTACCGACTCAATTTTTGCCTTCGGGGCTGAGATCAAGTCACCCATTTTTTTCCCAAGGATTTGATTACCTAACGGCGAAGCGGTAGTGATCACGGTAACCAATTCACCCGCGCACTCGATCTCAATGCCGCCCGCCGCAGGTCCGAGAAAGAACCAGGCGTGGCCGTCGTCGAACGATAATTCAACTAAGGCGCCAAGATTAATTGGTTGGGTCGAACTGAATTCTTCAAAGGGAAGATCTTTAAATGCCTTGGCGGCTTGAGCGGCGGCGAGCGCCTTCTTCGCCAACCCGTCTGCGAGATAGTTCTCCTCGGTCGATCGAGTATCATACTTTCCTTCGGATTTTGTCTCGGTATCATTGCTTGCGGTCCGAGTCTTTTTCGAAGTGGTCTGATGGGTTTCAAAATCTACCTTCAGCCTTTCGAGAATAGCTTGTACGATCTGTTCTTTATCCATGATGTCAGATTAAGGGCCGGCCCAGCGAAGCTTGGCGGCGTTGCTCAAGGATTCGCTCGGCACTCTTCGCGTCCGGTGTCGAACTGCACTCAAATCCTAGACATACTCTCGAGGGAATCCATGTCAGCGTCCAACGGCATGTTCGTGAAACGCTACAGGACTTCCAGCCTGCTGACTTTCACAATCTAATCCCGCGTTTTCGCTCGGCTAGCTTACGGGTTGGGTCACTGGCGAATTATTCGAGGGATTTGTTTGCGAGCGATCTTTATCATTGGGCACAATATCCGTAAACTAATGACGCAGCTTTGGTGCACTTGCGGGAGCTGTGGTACCTTCTGAGAACGACGTGCTCTAGGGCCCGAAAAGATGAGATTTCAGGCCCTTGGTTTAGGCACTTCGATGCAGACGTCACATCGATGAGGAGCAGGATGGATCTGAACCTATCCACAGGCCGCGTAGCAATCGTTACCGGTGGGGGACGCGGACTCGGGCGAGCCATGGTTCTGGGGCTGGCGCGTGCCGGAACGTATGTGGTCGCGACCTCTGCTCGTGAGCGTACCGAGATAGAGGCTGTTGCGCACGAGGCGCAGCGGGATTGCAGTGAAGCTCGCGTATTCCCCGTCCTTGCCGACGTGACTCAGCCGAGCAGTTGCCAGATGGTTGTCGAGACGACGATCAAGCGCTTTGGCCGTCTCGATATTCTCGTGAATAACGCCGGGCGGGGCATGAAGTACGTCAGCAGCGCGTTCCTCACAGAGCCGGCCCGGTTTTGGGAGATCGAGCCTGAGACGTGGCGCATGATTATCGATACGAATGTCAACGGCCCTTTTCTGATGGCAAGAAATGCTGCGCCCGTGATGGTGGAGGCGGGCTGGGGCCGGATCGTCAACGTCTCAATGAACCGCGAAACCATGCGTCGCCGGGGCTTCTCGCCGTATGGCCCGTCGAAGGCAGCGCTCGAATCGGAAACCATCATCTGGTCACAGGACCTTGCGGGTACGGGCGTCACCGTGAATGCGCTCTTGCCAGGAGGAGCTACCCTCACTGGAATGATTCCGGATGATGTTTCGGACAAGATGCGATCCGCACTGCTGGACCCTTCTATCATGGTTCCACCGCTACTTTGGCTTGCTTCTCCGGACTCTGACGGAATGACCGGACGCCGCTTGGTGGCGGCACGCTGGCGGTCAGATCTGGACTGCAGAGAGGCTGCAGAAGCCGCTACGGATTCGGCGGGCTGGTAGCAACAACGCAGTCGATTTGCGACCTCCACTCAGCGGAAAATAACCGCTGCAGTTTTTGCGGCAGGTAGACTTCGCTAACTCAGGTTCTAACTGAATATTACCGCCATGAGGTCCATCCGTCCTTTAGCAGGCACTCAGAACTCCTTAATTTGGGGTACCGACCTTCTGCAGCTCTTCTTTCCGCGGAGGTGGGGCACCAAAATCTTTAATGATATTTTTATTCGGAGTAACCTCAGACATGCCGACAAACGTAGCGCCTTCCTCGATCACCAGGCGCGCTGCTTTTAGGTCTCCGATCAGCTGAGAATGTGAATGAAGTTCACAACGTTCCTGCACCGTAATATTTCCATGCACTTTGCCTTTGACAATCACGGTCTTGCTCTTCACCTCGCCGCGCACATCCGCATTCTCCCCAACTGCCAGAATACCGTCGACAGAGGAAATCTCGCCTTGCAGATTTCCGTCAAAGACGAACTCATTGACAAACTTGACCGAGCCTTTAATTTCGACGTCCTTCGAGAGATTATTCTTATTGGGTGATATATCCATAACGGGGGGTTGGTTGTGTTACAGTTAACGGTTTACCGGCTGGCGGAGTGGCTGATTCTCCCCGGATTCGGCGTCTTCCGCAGGTACCGTCTGGAGGGTACACTTCTTCAGCACGCCCGCAACTATGAAGGCCAGCAAAAGCAGTGTCAACGACTTCTCGTCCGCGGACTGAGGCGGTCAGGTGCTGCGGATCGAATCGAAATCGGTCTTGGGGCATTTTTGGGGGGACACTCGACCGGGTGCTCCTGAAAGCCATCTCTTCTCAGCTGTCGCCTGCAACACCGAGCCGGCGTTTCAGTTCGCGGTGACCAAGTTCGGTGATATGAACCGCGCGATTTTCTCGGACACGTTCGATCCAGCCTCGCTCAAATAATTGTTCAGCCAGGACCGATCCAAGCGCGCCGGCGAGATGATTGCGCCGTTCGCTCCAATCGAGGCACTGCCGCGCGAAAACGCGACCGGACTTTCGTAGAGCCCCAGTATCTATTCCCAACTCGGAAAACCATTGCGCTCCCTTTTTGGTAATTTGATAATCTCGACCCACTTCTCGCAATAGGCCTCGATCGACAATAGCCTCTGTGATCCTGACTCCCAACCTTCCCGCGAGGTGGTCATAACAGGTGCGAGCAATTTGCATCGGACTTCTGGGTTTAGAGCTATGGGTCTCTTTTCTGGGAACGAATCTTGCCATTGACTCTAGCAGCTCGGCGACCCGAGCGTTTGCGATCCGGTAGTATCGATGACGACCTTGCGGAATCACCTGGAGCAGTTCACCTTCGATCAGTTTAGCCAGATGCGAGCTCGCGGTCTGACAGGTAATTCCAGACCTTTGTGCCAGTTCAGTTGCCGGCAGACTGCGTCCGTCGAGCAGGGCAAACAGTATTCGACCTCGCGCAGGCTCGCTGATCAACGCAGCCAAAGAGGAAATATCTGGTTCCATACTGCTATGATAGTTCAATCCAGCGATTCGACATTTCGATCCGTATCGAATTGTCCATCAAATATCGCATGAGAGGATAAAGCTGTGAACCCAATTATGCGCGCGAATATTATGGATGGACCGAATCGCACCACGATGAAGGAGAACGGTGTTGTACCTCCACATTTGCCAGCTCGCTCGGTGGTGTGGATTGTCGCGGCCAGTAGCTTTGCCTTCGCGGTAATTCAGCTCGACGTAACAATTGTCAACGTCGCCCTCGCCAGGATCAGTGCCGATTTTGGAGCGACCGTGGCCGATCTGCAGTGGGTGATTGATGCATATACGCTCGGTTTTGCGGCACTGCTTCTTTCGGCTGGAGTCGTCGTTGATCGCTTGGGCTCGAAACGTGTCTTCGTTGCTGGATTTGTCGGTTTCGCTGCCGCCTCGTTGGCCTGCGGCCTGGCTCCCAGTCCCGGTTTCCTCAACGCCACTAGAGCCATCCAAGGAATTGGAGCGGCCTTGCTGGTGCCGAGTTCCCTGGCAATACTAAACGACGCCTGCGCTCACGACGCGCGCCTGCGTGCCCGGGCCATCGGCATTTGGACCGCGGCAGGCGGCGTGGCGATTGCTGCGGGGCCGGTGGTCGGTGGTTTGCTTCTGACCGGGTTGGGGTGGCGAAGCATTTTTCTCGTTAACATCCCCATTTGCGCGCTTGGACTCACACTGACGCTGCGTTGCGTACCACCAACGCAACGGGACAAAGAGAAACAGCGTTCTTTCGATTTTACTGGCCAAGCTCTGGCCATCGTCGCGCTAACCGCGTTCATCGCTGCGATCATTGAGGCTCGTCCGTTAGGGATAACACACCCCATGGTGGCAGCAGGCAGCCTCCTGGCCCTCGCAGCGGGCGCCGTATTTATCGCAGTCGAGGCACGGACTGCTTCCCCGATGCTACCGTTGTACTTCTTTCGGCTGCCTGGGTTTACGCCAGCCATTGTTTTTGGCGTGTTGGCCAACTGTACATACTACGGAATTATTTTTGTTCTCAGCCTCTATCTGCAGAAGGCTGTGGGTTATTCAACGGTCCAAGCCGGGCTCGCTTTCCTCCCGCTCACTGGCACTTTCATCGCGTCGAACATTGCTAGTGGTTGGATGGCGGGCCGAATCGGTTCGCGCGCGCCAATGATTCTAGGCGGCCTCATCGGCGCTGTAGGATATGGCCTGCTCGATCGACTGGGGGGCCGGTCAACATTTATTGATATGCTGCCGGGTTTCATCCTCATTCCAGCCGGGATGGGACTCGCTGTGCCAGCAATGACGACGGCGATATTGTCAAGTGTAGATCGTGCCAGGTCGGGCACCGCTTCGGCCGTGCTGAACGCGGCCCGACAGGTCGGCGGCGCGATTGGCGTCGCAGCGTTTGGTGCTTTGGTAAGCGGAGTCACCGCTGAGCGAATCATCTCTGGGTTGAATATCGCGGCATTGACCTCTGCGGCCCTTCTGATAATCGCAACAATCATCGCTTTGTTCGTTCGCTCTAAAGAATAAATTTCAAGCATTCGACCGTTGTCGTCTCGCATACTCTCCTCGGCGGAGAAAAGAGAGGGCGGTTACCAAATTTTTGCGGCAAACAGATCAGGTTCCGATGGGCTGAAGCCTATAGCTCCACGCATACCGGCCCGGTTTAATCTTGTATTGCCCGAGGGGGCCGGGACCGCAGCTTTCCGTTCCGAGACCGCGCTGGCGGTAATCGAGGTTAAGAATGACTTCCTCTCGCGGATGAAGGTCATATGTATGGCAGGCGGAGTCGATGTCTTGTGCCGTGTAATGACTAGCCGAAAACTCCATCGGACCCGCAGCTTCTACCAAAAGCTTCACGCTCTCGCAGCCCAGCGAGAGCCAGCGCACATCAGTGTGATTGCCATGTTCCTGGGGCATGATGTAGGGGACATATTGCTCCGTGACGGTGCTTTCGTATAGATCAACGAGAGCAGCTCGTTTTCGGTCGCTGTAGTTCTCGAATGGGCCACGTCCGAACCATCTTAATTTCTCGAACCCAGGTTTGAGGGTGAGAGTGACTCCGAGACGCGGGAGGTCAGGAATGGCTTTATCTATGGTAAAAGTGTTGTCCACCTGAATGCGGCCATCTGGTGAGATTGTATAGCGGTGCTGGTGCCGCAAAGCCCTGTCTGAAGCGGCGCAGATGCCCAACTGCTCGAACAAGAGCGTGATGCTCCCGTCTTTGTTGCTTCTCGCTTTGGCCGATACTGTTTTCACGACCAGCTTATCCAGGCCCTGTGCGCGCCACTTGTTGAGCGGACGCCATGTCTCGTCAGTCCAGCCTTTGATTCCGTCGTTGTCAGTCGGCCCGCGCCAAATCTGCAATCGCGGGCCGGAAATCAGAAAGTCCTGCTCTTGCCAGCGCAAGGATTCGATGAGCCCGGTTGCGCGGGAAGCGACCAGATGAAAAGTATCATTTTCCACCGTTAAAATGCCGTTGCTCTCAACGAGTGTAAGCGGCCGCCCGCCGCGCCCGGCCGCCTTGGGCCTCGCATCTTTTCCGGTTTTCGCCACGATCGAAATCTGATCCCAACCAACCTCGTGACCGGATTTGCACCACGCGGTGGCGGTTGCCGCGTAAAACCGGAGATTCAAAAATGCTTCCTGACCGGGTTTCAAGGTGCTGGCAGGTACCTTGAGATTGATCTTCTCCTCCTTCTGCGGCGCCGTCTGCAAAACGGGAAGTTTGCCATTCGCCACCCTGTTACCGCCAACCTTGAGCTCCCACTCGCCCCGAATCCACGCGAGCGTCGCGAAGTCCTGCCGGTTCTTGATTTCCAGGACTCCGGTCCTGGCATTGAAGCCAATCAATTTGACCGGCTGGGCGAGGTATTTGAATTCGTAAATGCCGGGGTGCGGTGTGCGGTCGGGCCAGACCAGACCGTCACAGACGAAGTTCAGGTCGTTCGGTTCGTCACCGAAGTCGCCGCCGTATGCCCAATATTCCTGACCCTCTTTTGTCTTTTGCTTTAGCCCGTGGTCGATCCATTCCCAGATGAAACCACCTTGCAGGCCGGGATACTTCTCGAACGTATCCCAATAATCGGCCAACGAGCCGTTGCTGTTGCCCATGGCGTGCGAGTATTCGCACATGATGAGCGGGCGGCGTCGGTCCGGATGCAGCCTGTCGTCGGCCCACTCAATAATACTGGCGATTGGTGGATACATTGGACAAACAATATCCGTTACCCGGTAACCCGAATCGTAGATCTTTGCGGTCGGCTGCTTTTCCAAGTTTTTCACCCAGATACCCGGCTCGAAATGAAGCGGACGGCTCGGATCATACCCGCGAATCCAGCCTGCCATGGCATCGTGGTTTGGACTGTAGCCGGTTTCATTACCGAGCGACCAGAGGATGACAGAAGGATGATTCTTGTCGCGTTCGACCATGCGCAACGCTCGCTCAAGAAAGGCGGGGGCATACCTGCGGTCGCGCCCTACTTGCTGATAGTAGGCGTGCGATTCCAGGTTCGCCTCATCGATCACATACAAACCGAGCTCGTCGCACAGGTCGAGCCAGTAGGGGTCGTTCGGGTAATGCGAGGCGCGGACCGCGTTGAAGTTAAAGCGTTTCATTGTCACCGCATCCAGCCGCATGGTTTCGCGATCCAGAGCCTTACCTTTCGCATCGTGGTGATCGTGCCTGTTGACGCCCTTGATCAGTACTCGCCTGCCGTTGACAAGAAGCAGGCGGTCTTTCACTTCGACGGATCGAAACCCAACGCGAGTGGAGGTAAACTCGACACTCTTGCCTTCCGGAGTTTTTAGTGTCACCACCACGGTGTAAAGATGCGGCAACTCGGCAGACCAGAGCAGCGGGTTCTTGACCGGCTCGTCGAACTCGGCCTGCAGCCGTGGCCAGTTGAAAGGGTCTCCGACTGGAACAGTCGAGCGAAGCGGCTTTGTAAAAATAGCCTTTCCTTTTGGATCGTACAATTGCGCTTCCATTAGCCAACCCTCCTCGGGTTGGCGTGGAAACCCAATCTTGGCCTTAATCTGGAGACGACCTTCGGCGTAGTTGTTTTTGAGATTTCCGACTGCAAACAGGTCGGCAATGTGCACCGGGGCGGTGGAATAAAGGTAAACCTCGCGATGCAGTCCCCCCATCCACCATTGATCCTGGTCTTCAATAAAGGAGGCATCCGACCATTTCACTACGACGGTGACCACAAGATTCTTTTGTCCGAACTCGACAAATCGCGAAATGTCGAATTCCGACGGAAGGCGGGAGTCTTTGCTCAAGCCGATCGCGTGGCCATTCACATAGACATAAAGTACGCTTTCCGCACCCCCCAGATGAATGACAACGCGGCGTCCTTCCCAATCCGCCGGCACGGAGAATTCCTTCGCATAGATGCCGGTGAGGTTGTCTTCGGGGACAAAAGGTGGCGCGTCCGGAAAGGGCATCTGCACGTTCGTGTATTGCGGAGCGCCGTACCCTTGGAGCGTCCAGTTGCCGGGGACTTCCACGCTATCCCAATTCGAGCGGTTGCAATCCACCGCAACGTCACCCAGGGCAAGGTTTTCGGGTCTGTTAACCGCTTTGAATTGCCATTGGCCGTTGAGCAATTGAAACCAGGGAGTCTTTTCCCTGTCGACGCTCCGAGCGGTTTGTGCTGAGGGGAATGGATAGATGGTCGCTCGCATCGGGACGCGATTGATGGACACGCACTCGGGCGCCATCCAGCTCTTTAGAGAGCCGATGTGAATAAGATCGGGTGTTGTTTGCATACGGAAAAGGAACGTCTCGGTGCACGGCAAAGAGCTTGATCAAAGCCGGAGAGATGGAGTTGTTCTTCTACAACTCAGCCGGCTCTAGAGAGCGAGATGGCGCACCCGAGAAAGTTCCCTTCCTGAGTTCGACCTCGCGAAACGTGAAACGTAAACGCGGCGCAAGCAACACATATCCCCGCCGCAACGCAAAGCACAGACTGGCACGCCGGATAGCTTCGACGCAATAGTGGTCGAGCTTCACGGGCACAAATTGAGGTTTGGCCTCTGGGCAGATACTCACGCTAGCGAGCAAATGATTTTCCAGCCAGCGGCGCATGCGAAAAAACGCCAGGTAATGTCGCTGCTCCATGCGTAGGCGGACGTCGCAAAAGAGCTTTATCGTACCTTCCGCGTCATCGTATTGACGCAGCTTCCAACGAAGCTCAAGCAAATGATCCACTTCGTCGGCCGATACCTTTCCAGCCTGACTAATTAATTCATCGATCACCTCCGTCGCGCAGCGCCAGCGGCAATGCGACGGCGTGCAGTCCGACGGATAGGGAGTCGTGCAATCGGGAAGGCTCACGGACTGTGTCTAATTTTTGAGGTAACTCTTGAACATCCAGAGCGTCTTTTCGTGCCACTGGAGGCGCTTGATCATCAAATCCTGCGTTTGCAAATCGCCTGCAGTCCCTGCTTCATTCCGTGTGCGCACCGCGTCGTCAATGACCTTCTCGTGCGCGACGATCAACGCCGCGACGTAGTCTTTTTGCGGCAGCGGCGATTTGAACTCCTCCATCTCCGCAGCCTTGGCGAGCACACCCAAGCCTCCGATGGCATAAGCGTCCAGTGCCCGAACACGCTCGGCGATCTCATCGACCGCCTCGAAAAGGTTTTCATACTGTTCCTGAAAGATTTTGTGCAATGGGAAAAAGTCGGACCCCTCGACGTTCCAATGCGCAAGGTGTGTCAGCGCCATGAGCGCGTAGGAATCGGCCAGGACGAGATTCAGTCCGTCCACGATTTTAGGCTCTTTATGGACGGCGACTGGAGATTTGGCGGTGGAGATGCTCATATGATTTGAATTAAGATATCACGCACCGAAAGTCTGGCGAGCCTGGTATTTCCGCGAAAGAACATGCTCTTGCCTGTTCCACTCCGCCTCTTCTCTGATCGTCCAGTCCGGTAACCCAGGCCAAAACTACGCAGATGCGCTTGACTTGCAATTGAGAATCATTCTCATGCATCAAACGCATTTCCTGCTCCTGGCACAAAACGACTTCGAGGTGAACGGCAGCCGGCCGGACGATACGATCCAGGGCAATTCATGGATATGGAATCAGAGCGGGGTGATTCTCAATAGCAGATTGCTGATCGAGCGATGAAAATTCCTTTCAGGTTACCGCACACGAGGTGCTCGGGTTTGCGGCCGGTTCGGCGAGGCTGATGCCGGGCGGACCCGGAGGTCGTGAAGTCAAAGTCCGAGCTGGGGATGTGGCGGTCCTTCCGACGGGCACAGGCCATTGTCGTCTCGACGCCACGTCACTAACCTGCGTATAGATGACGCGGAATGAGAACTGTCTGCCCCCCAAAAAATAAGTTTGCCGCAATAACTTCAAATCATGGAGATGATCATGAATCGAAATGATACCCGAAAAGCAATTGAGAGCGGAAAGACCGTTCTTGGCATTGAGTTCGGCTCGACTCGCATCAAGGCGGTGCTGATCGGCGAGGATCATCGACCGGTCGCTTCCGGAAGCTTTGATTGGGAAAACCGATACGAAAATGGCCTCTGGTCATATAGTCTCGAAGATGTTTGGACAGGCTTGCAGGAGAGTTATCGGAAGCTGAGCAAGGAGGTTTTCGAGAATTACAGCACCCCGCTGCAGACCATTGGTGCCATCGGCTTCAGCGCCATGATGCACGGTTATTTGGCATTCGATCAGGGCGGAAATCTACTCGTCCCGTTTCGTACATGGCGAAACACTACGACCGCACAGGCAGCAAAGGAGCTCACTAACCTGTTCCAATTTAACGTTCCCCATCGTTGGAGCATTGCCCACCTCTACCAGGCAATATTGAACAAGGAACCCCATATCAAGAATGTCACCTATCAGACCACGCTAGCAGGCTATGTGCATTGGAAGCTGACGGGACAGCAGGTGTTGGGCGTTGGCGACGCATCGGGCATGTTCCCGATCGACAGCAAGACCAACGACTACGATGCAAGCAAAATCGAGCTGTTCAACGAACGGCTCGCAGCGGAAAACATCGCGTGGAAGCTCCAGGACATTCTTCCCAAAGTTCTTACGGCAGGAGACGCCGCAGGGGCGCTTAGCGAACAAGGAGTCAAGCTGCTCGACCCCACCGCACAACTACAAACGGCAATTCCACTCTGTCCGCCCGAGGGCGACGCAGGTACAGGCATGGTGGCGACTAACAGCGTTGCGGAGCGAACCGGCAACGTTTCCGCGGGAACGTCCGTCTTTGCCATGATCGTTTTGGAAAAGGAGCTCTCGAAACTACACCCAGAGATCGATATGGTGACGACGCCCAGCGGCAAGCCAGTGGCTATGGCACATAGTAACAACTGCACCTCCGATCTTAATGCCTGGATCGGTCTGTTCCGAGAATTCGTGGATGCGCTTGGGGTGGAAATCAGTCAATCCAAGCTGTTTGAAATGTTGTACAAAAAGGCCCTCACGGGTGATCCGGATGGCGGCGGGCTTCTTGCCTACAATTATTTTTCGGGCGAGCCCATCACACACCTGGAAGAGGGGCGTCCACTGTTCGTCCGTACGCCCGAAAGCCGCTTCTCACTTTCGAACTTCATGCGGACGCATCTGTTCTCGGCACTCGGTACTTTGAAGATCGGGTTGGATATCCTCTTTGAACAGGAGCAGGTGAAGATCGACACGGTTCTTGGTCACGGTGGCTTCTTCAAAACAGAGGAAGTGGGTCAGAAAATGATGGCGGCGGCGATGAATGTTCCCGTTTCTGTGATGGAGACCGCAGGTGAGGGCGGCGCATGGGGAATCGCATTGCTTGCCTCCTATATGGTCCATAAGGAAGAGAAAGAACCCCTGGAAGCCTATCTCTCTAACAAAGTCTTTGCAGGGGAAAATAGCACGACGATCGCTCCCGATCCGCGGGATGTTCATGGCTTTACGGTCTTCATGGAACGTTACAAAGAGGGACTTCCTATCGAAAGAACCGCCGCGGATGTGCTGAAATAGGAAGTTTCAGAACCGTTTATGTTCTCAGGTCGGTACCGTTTTTGCGCGCGATCGCGTCGGCAAGGTTCACCGGGACCACGACGACGACAAGCAAAGCGCCTAGAAACAGGAAAAACGCAATCACGTACAAGCCCACGTCTAAACGGTGGGTCAAGTCACCAATCCAGCCCACAAGGTACGGGCTGACAAAACCAGCCAAACCGCCGATGGAATTAATCAGGGCGATGCCAGCCGCGGCCGCCGAACCTGCGAGCATCGCCGTCGGCATCGTCCAGGAGAGAGGAAAGGAAGACAAGATTCCGGCCGTCGCCACCGAGAGCGCCACGATTGCCGCAGAGACATTTGAGGGGAACAACGTGCTCAAAATCAGGCCCACTCCGCCCGTCAGGGCGCAGATCGCAAAGTGCCATCGTCGTTCGCCGGTGCGATCCGAGCTTCTGCCAATCAATATCATCGCGACCGCCGCGCAGCCGTACGGGATAGCGGCCAAAAGCCCGATACCGAGCGCGTTCTTGACGCCTGTGTTCCTTATGATTTGGGGGAGCCAAAACCCAACTCCATAAAGGCCCATACTGATACAAAAATAGATCAGCGAAAACAAGAGCACCCACGGATTGCGTAGGGTTTGCCCAACCGACAGGTGAGCTTTCGTGCGTTGCTCGCCTTCCAAGTTGGCTAGAAGCATTTCGCGCTCGGTTTCGGTCAGCCACTTGGCTTCGCGGATTCCGTTGTCCAAATAGAAGAGGACGGCAACGCCCATGACCATCGATGGGAGGCCTTCCAAAATGAAAAGCCATTGCCACCCGGCCAGGCCGCCGACCTTAGCGAAAGATTGCAGAATCCACCCCGAAAGGGGACCACCAAGGAGCCCCGCAGCCGCGATTGCCATCATGAACCAAGCAACAATGCGAGCTCGCCGTCTGCTCGGGTACCAATCGGTTAGGTAAAGAATGATACCCGGGAAAAATCCGGCTTCAGCGATACCGAGCAAGAAGCGCAGGCCATAAAAGACCTCGGCCCCGTTAGTCAATGCCGTCGCAGCCGAGATAACACCCCAACCGAGCATGATGCGAGCAATCCAAAATCGCGCTCCGACCCTGCGCATTAAGAGGTTGCTCGGGACTTCAAAAAAGAAGTAGCCAAGAAAAAAAATGCCTGCACCTACACCGTACACCGTGTCGCTGAGCTGCAAATCAGACTGCATCTGCAACTTGGCGAAGCCAACGTTCACCCGATCGAGGTAAGCAACGATGTAACAGCAAAAGAGAAAGGGAATCAGACGCCGCGTGACTTTTGCATAGGCGACATCCTCGTTCGGCGGAACGTTCTCGAAGTGAACGCTCATCAGGGAGTGACGGCGCGGGAGCACCGCGACCATTGAGTGAAGTGCAATGCCTTTCTCGCAGCTTTGAGACTTTGAGATATTCGTCTCCCAGGCAGTCCACGATTTAAGTGCAGTCCAACATGTGGGTGCATTCCAGGAGCATTGTCGTAAACGCTGGACTTGTGGAAGCAAATATTAAGCCGCTCTCGAACGTTCTGCTGCCAGAGTACACTAGGCGGATTCTTCCTTAGACCCTGACCCGTCGCCGCTTAGGGTCGGGCGATCCAAGGCGTCGTCCTGCCAGGAAGCGGGGTCGTTCAGCGGTTCGAGATGCGTAAACACGATTACGTGCGGCAGGACTTTGTAGATTTTAGCTTCAATTTGTTCCAGGAGTTGATGGCCGCGTTTGACCGTCCAGTCGCCAGGGACGAGCACATGCATGGATACGAATTTCCGTGCTCCTGCGTCACGCGTGCGGAGCGCATGAAATTGCAGCCCATTTTTTTCGTAAGTACGCAGAACGTTTTGTATGAGCGTACGTTCCGAATGCGGCAGAGCGGTGTCCATCAGACCTGAGACGGAGCGCCTGACGATTCCCAGCCCCGTCCAGACAATGTTCGCGCCCACAGCGAGAGCCACCGCCGGATCGAGGGGCTGCCAGCCGGTTATCGCTACGGCTCCCACGCCAAGCAAAACACCGGCAGAGGTCCATACGTCAGTCATCAGGTGGCGAGCGTTGGCTTCGAGCGCGATTGATCGGGTCTTCCGGCCCGCGCGCAGAAGCTGAAAACCGACAACGAAATTAACCAGCGAAGCGAGGGTTGATACCGCCAGCCCCAACCCGATCTTCTCCAGCGGCTTTGGGTGGACCAGTCCATCCAAAGCCACAGCTCCGATGGTGACGGCCGCTATAAGAATGAGGGCGCCTTCAACGCCACTCGAAAAATATTCAGCTTTGCCGTGCCCGTACGCGTGATCATCGTCGGCAGGACGTCCGGCCACAGTCAACATGGCAAGCAGCATTGCCCCGCCGATGAGATTGACGAACGAGTCGATAGCATCTGAAAGCAAACCGATTGAACCCGTAACGGCATAGGCTATGGACTTAAGCGTGATGGTCGCAAGTGCAGCCGCAATGGAAAGCCAAGCAAAGCGGGTGAGTGACGAGCGTCTCATTACGGGCCCCAGACTTCGATCGCCCGAAAAGCAGCCTCCGGCTATCGGGGTGCGTGGCGGATCGAAGCTCGTAGAGAAATCATTTTTTTAAATCAGTCAAAGGGCACTTGAATCCATTGCAGTGACTTGCCCCGCAAAAAATCATCCTCGACTTGGGCATACCGTAATTCTTGGAACGGGTTCATTAGATAGAAGAAAATACCGCCCGCGACCTTCACAGCTTTCTTGAAGGACTCTAGATCGTCCGCGCCGAAATCTCCCGTGCTGTCAGATTTCGGGTGCGTGTGGCAGAATCCTCGGGGTTTCAGACCCGGTGGTATATCCTGATTCACGCGGGTACCTTCGCCTGACTCCGGCTCGGTATAGTGGTATGTCACTTTCGTCTTATCCGTCACAAGGACCACAAAGAAGCCGAACTCCTTTCTTTCCCACTCTGTTTTGTGGTGCTCCCGGACCGAAAAGAACCCTCCCATCGCAGCTTTATCTCGTGTGTCGTACACGGTCTTAGATATTTCGCCAGCCATATCTCTTACCTTTAAATGATTCGAAGGGAAATCGCACTTCCGGCGTGATCGACACGCATGAACTGAGTCGTTTTTTCAGCGAGGAAAGTGCTTCATCCCACCATACCCGGTCCAACTGCCCATCACAACAACCCGAAGGGATTACATTGGGGGCCAAGATTTGTCGACACTCGTGCAGCCGGAGCGGAATTTAACCTACATCTGGCCGTTCAGATATTGCTGTATTCGAGTAAGCTGATTGGTGGCATCCGCTAACGATTGTTCGGCTCCGCTCAAGAGGCCTGATCGCCCCATTCGCTCTAATTCCTGCAGTGGAGACACGATAGCTGTCATCCCGCAGCTGGCGCTGACTCCGATGTATTGGTGTGCCAATTGGCTTACTTCTTTTGCTGCGCCACTCAGAATTGCCGCACTCAATTTTTTAAGCAAATCCTCCGATTGCGCGATAAAGAGGCCAACCAGTTCGCGAACTTGTTCCGGATCGTCGTCGCTCACCTCCATTAAACGTTGCATGTCTACAGGGCATTCTTCCTCTGTCTGCGGTATAGCCGAAGTTTCAGTCCCTCCGACCTCAACCGTGGTTGAATTTGGCTCATCGATGGGGCCGTTGCCGGAAAACGTTGTCCGACCGATCTGATTTTCCGCCAATTTCCAACGTTCCAGCACTGCTTGCAGTTCGGGTGCTCGGACCGGCTTGCTGAGATAGTCGTCCATTCCCGCGGCAAGGCACTTTTCACGGTCACCCTGCATCGCATTGGCGGTCATGGCAATAATGTAGACCGGCGATTTCCAAGGACACGGTTGCTCCAAACTTTGCTCCCGCTTACGGATTGCTTGTGCCGCTTCGTATCCGTCCATCTCCGGCATCTGACAATCCATGAGAATGATGTCATAAGAGATCTGCTCCAGCGCCTGCAGAACTTCCAAACCATTCGCCACGGCATTTGCTTTATAGCGGAGATTTCGTAATTGGCCCAAAGCAACTCTTTGATTGATGCTGTTATCCTCTGCCAAAAGGATGCGCACCTTCTCGAGTTGCAGGTTTGGTTCCGAGGGAATCGCGACAGATGCAGCTACAGCAGATTTTACTAAGGCTTTTTCGGCCGCGGTTTTGCCCATGGCATTGACCAAACAGTCGAAGAGGCTCGATTGTTTTACGGGTTTGGAGACGTACGCGTCGATACCGATCGCTTTCAATTCTCCGGCGGTTAAGGATTGGCCCAGAGAAGTCAAGACAATCAGCCGAGTGCTGGCAATGGTTGAGTCGGCTTTAATGGCTCGGGCTAGAGCTAAACCATCCATTTCGGACATGCGCACATCCAACAGAGCTAGGTCGTACGGTTTGCCTTCTGCCGCCGCGGCACGCAACATCGTTAAGGCTTCATCGCCGCTGGCGGCGCTACCTGTCGTTATGTTCCACGCGAGAAGCTGGAGATCCAGGATTTGGCGATTGGTGGCGTTGTCATCGACCACCAGCACTTGCAGATAGGACAAATCGCGGCTGTATTTTTCTGGAGCTTTAGCGTCGGCCGCCTGCTTTTCTAGTTGGGCAGTAAACCAAAAAGTCGAGCCCTGTCCCGGTTCGCTGTGCACCCCAATTTGACCCTCCATCATTCCCACCAGTTGCTTGGAGATCGCAAGCCCCAGCCCGGTACCACCGTATTTGCGGGTGGTGGAACCATCGGCCTGATTAAAGGCTTGAAAGAGCCGTCCCTGTGCCTCTGCCGCAATGCCGATACCCGTGTCTTGAACATTGAAGCGCACAACCACGTGTGTCTCAGTTTCGCTTTCTTTAAAAACACGAACCACGATCTCTCCTCTTTCCGTGAATTTGATGGCGTTGCCAATGAGATTGGCGAGGATCTGCCGCAGCCGTCCAGGATCACCGCGCAGACGCGTGGGCATATCTGGTGGTATGATGCTGGCTAATTCAATGCCTTTGCCCTGTGCGCGCTCGGCCAGCATGTCTAAAATGCCTTCGACGGCTTCACTCAGATCAAAGTCGAGGAGATCAAAGGTGAGTTTGCCGGCTTCGATTTTCGAAAAATCCAGAATATCGTTAATGATCGTTAGAAGGGCGTCCGCACTGGTACGAATGGTTTGGGACAATTCGCGCTGCTCATTCGTGAGAGGGGTTTCGAGGAGGAGTCCGGTCATGCCGATGACGCCGTTCATGGGCGTGCGGATTTCGTGGCTCATGTTAGCGAGAAACTCCGATTTCAGTCTCGCTGATTCAAGGGCCACGTCGCGCACCTGGGCCAGTTCATATTCGATGCGCTTACGGTCCGTGACGTCAGCCAACAATGCTTGGTTGGCTTTGGTTATCTCGAAGGTCCGTTCCTGCACTCTTGTCTCCAACTCTTCGTTATTTCGAATAAGCCCCGCGTTGACCTTTTTGAGTCTAATTTGTGATTCAAGGTTAAAGATATTCAGCATGCCGGCGATAAAATATGCCGCTAGAAGTGCACATCCCGCGCGAAAAAGCTGGACGGGAATCCCGACGGCGTCCTTGAATGTCGCGTAATTCAGTACTGATGCTGGGAAAAAAGGGGCCCCGGGAACGACCAGACCTGCAAAAAATGCGTAGAGGGCAAAAACGGCGGCCATGGCCATTAGACTTCGATCTACATGATAGGACCTGAGACCTTGAATGTCAGACAATTTCCGTTGCCGCCAAAAACCAATGGCGGTTAAAATTGCTCCGGGAAAACCTAGCAGATAACGCATTAGGATCTGTCCCAGTAGAAGCCATTGACCGCTGAAACCGGTTGAGACGCCGTACCAAGTCACGGCCACCAGAAACAACAAAGAAGCGATCAATGCTGTGTGCTCCAGGAATTCATATTTGGAGCAGTTCTGGAAAACTATTCGGAGACTGAACTGCAGCAGGCAAACAAAAGAAGCTGCCCCAAAATAGAAGCCGGCTATTTTGATTACCTCCATGCCGAGCGGCGTCCAATATGCGTCTCCAAGTGTCAGAAACATATCCATCCATTCACTCAGGCCATGGAGCAATCCAAAGCCGGCCAGCAACCACAGAGAATTCCCTATCTTAAAAGCACTTTCCCATCTGGGTTGCAGGATGATAGCTATTCCCAGCAAAAAGAACGCCAGCCCATAGATAAAAAAGACCAACAGCATGTGATCACTAATTAGACGTCCCATTAGGCTTGCGCACTCCCATCAAAGCAGATTTGGGCAAGCTCGTCGTCCCTATGATCCTGCAACCGATCCATCAGCAGATAGGCGCTCATCAAGCGCAGAGCCTCTGCATGATTCGCGTGCTCCAGGATTTAAGGAAGATCTGCTCCAACACGGCAAAATCCCCTGTCGAAAACTGCCAGACGGATTTTTCGATTTCGGCACGCTTGCTCATAAGGAATAAATAGCACTGCACCCCTCAATGACAAGGTATCCTCTCTCGCGCGGAGGTTGGGTTTTCTCTCAAAACGAGCCGGTAACATCAACCAACGGGTTCTAACTAATCACCTGCCATTGCCTCGCCTTCTGCCAGAAGCGAATCTCATTATTGATAAAAGCTCCGCAGGGGCTTGAGATTTTAGCCCAGGGTTTCAACCCCTGGGAATGTTACCTACCCGGCGAAGTGCCCTGAAAGGGCTCCAGATCGAATGCGTTAATAGCATACGTCAACATGTAGCGATCTCTCGCCCCTTCAGCACCTCCAACCCGCGCGGACCGGGTGTTTTTCCTCCGAACGCACATTCATGTGCTTTGTGAGCACTTCATTTGGCTGGGCCATCTGTTGGAAGAAAGGAACTTCTAGTTCCTGAGAATGGCGAATCGCCTTACTTGATGGTTCCCAGGGTTGAATGCGCTAAGTTGAGAGCTGTTTGGGACGATCAACTGCCCCGAAGGAGTTGGAGAACTCAGCCCAAGGTTTCAACCCGGGAAGGTAAGGCGGGACGCCTTACTTACCTCAGATAGGCGGGAGATACTGGGATAGAAGGGTAATCAAACGGCCGTTTCGTCCGCGGAAGTAAGTAAGGCGTCTCGCCTTACCCCGCGCCCTGAATAAGCAGTTTGAATGGAGAGGCAATACGGAAAGCCCAGGAATTGAGCGTAGCGGCGTCCGCGGTCGGTGTCGTTCCCGCGGGCGGGACGTTCACTACCCTCCTCAAGATCCCCGCCTACACAACGACAGTGTTCTGGATCACGGAATACACCGAGGCCGTCCCAGCCGCCCCGGTCTGGGCTGGACCCACTCCCCCCACCCTCGACACCACGCCCAACGGAACGAATGTGGTGCTTCGCTGGAGCCGTCAGCGCGTCGAGCAACCGGAGCGTGTGGTCGAGTCCCATGATGGCCAATACCTGACGGTCGCATCCGCCTTTCGTTGAATGCGGGCACACTCACGCTAGGAGACGGTTCGATTGGCAAGTTGATAGGCATTACGTTCGAGCTACTTATGAGCGTGATCGCGCCAGACCCCTTCCAGACCAAACCACCTATCGGCACTCTCGGCAAGACGACCTGAAAAAATCGTCCTCAATGTGCGACGCTGCTCCCCTGGAGCATTTCGCATTGGATGCATTTTCGGGTGATCCTCGACAGATCCAGAGGGGTGAACTCTGCCTCTAGTACGACCGGGTGTTTTTTGTTTTGAGCGATGCTCCAAGGGAGCGTTGCGACTGATGCGTAGGTCATCGTTTCCATAATAAATTATGCCTTTTTCCGAAGGAATGAATTGTCCCTCATTATGTTACAAATAGATTGCCAGCTCCGAGTGTCAGGATTCTGAGAAATTTTTTCGAATTATTAGGGAATGGTAACGACAGTGACATACGAAGAGAGGAAGCGCTGGCGCGGATGGGCCGTCCAAATTTTTATTGGGTTCACGACCGAAGCAGAGCGGAAGCACCTTTTGAATCTGGGGCGCGGGCGGACCTCCAACTATCAAGGTCGTCATTCCCTCCGGTCTGAGTTGCGGCGCCTGCGATGGATGGGCCTTTTGGCGATGAAGCCAGGACGCAATGTCGGTGATATCCGGAATAATTTAAGCGTAGACCTGAGCCATTACGTCTACCTCACGCCAAACGGCGAGGAATGGGTCGAAGTGTTGGCAACGAGGACCAATGATTGAATTGGAGTTCTTAAACCGAGTAGCACCGCCATCTTGACCGTAGCCCAAATGTCTTGCTTCGGGAAAAAATCCGAGACGTCCTGGATAATTTGATCGAGCGTAAGATTCCTGGCTTCTCTGAAACAAGCGAGGTTCGCCGAGGAACAGTCTCCTCTCTAATCTTCACGCGCGTCCCCGTGTCGGGCGCTCCTGACTCCTGGCTCCTGGCTCCTGAGGAGGACATTGAACAATTGACCTATTGACATTTGATTCGAGCAGCAGACGATGAGATTCTATGCGCTAGCCCCTAGCGCGACAAAAGAGACGGATCGCTCGGGGAGAAGCGCCCAGGATCGGCTGAATAGTTACCGCCCCTTGACATTTTGGCCCGAAAGCTTCACGAGTAACTGGCCGTCCAAGGAAAAGAAAATGACCAGCAACGAAATGAACTCGCAGATGTCCACCAAGCCAGGCTTTATCGCCGCGCTTGATCAAAGTGGTGGTTCGACACCCGGTGCTTTGCGTTACTACGGTATACCTGATAGCGCGTATAGCGGAGAGACCGAGATGTTTAGGCTGATGCACGAGATGCGCGTACGCATCATCAGTTCGCCCGCCTTCACGGGCGACAAGGTCATCGGAGCGATTCTGTTTGAACGCACCATGGATGGACAGGCTAAAGGGAAACCTGTGTCTGCATTCCTCTGGGAAGACCGCGGTGTCGTCCCGTTCCTGAAAGTCGATAAAGGATTGGAAACGGAAAAGGACGGGGTCAGTCTGATGAAGCCGATTCCGGGACTAGACTCGCTTCTTGAACGTGCCGTGAAACTCGGGGTCTACGGCACGAAAATGCGCTCGACGATCCACTTGCCCTCCAAGACCGGTATCGCGGCGATTGTGGCCCAGCAGTTCGCATTGGCAGCGCAAATCGCGGAGCATGGACTGATGCCGATCCTGGAGCCGGAAGTTTTGATCAAAAGCCCCGACAAACCGGGCGCCGAAGCGATTCTTCGCGAAGAACTCGCAAGAGGCCTGGATGAATTGCCGCTGGCCCGCAAGGTGATGTTGAAACTGACCATCCCGGACGTTCCGGACTATTATTCTCCTTTGATCGAGCACCCCCGCGTCACCAGAGTCGTGGCGCTCTCCGGCGGCTATTCCCGGAAAGACGCCTGCCACCGCCTCGCCGTCAATCATGGAATGATCGCGAGTTTTTCGCGGGCATTGATGGAAGATCTCCGTTTTCCTATGAGCGACACCGAGTTTGACGCCTCGTTAGCAAAAGCGATCGACGAAATCTACCAGGCTTCGGTTGCCAAGGCTTGAACCGACCCTTCCTGAACATTTGGAGAAACTGGCGCCGGAAGTACTTAGAGCTTTTCCTGCGGCCCGAAGGGACCCTGCAGTTTGGACATTTCAGCGTTTAACGCGGTTGCGATGCCGGTGTCTCCCGGAGGGACGACTAGAAAGTAGGCCGGCGGTTTATCGCCGGTACTCGTGCTTAGAATTTGATCTCGTCCCGGAGGGACGGTTGAAATTGGGCTTGGCCCATGGCTGATACATTCTCTTCGCTTGATCGCGCGGCGGTATTCGGGCGTCTCTCCGGGACGCAGGCCCCATGTGGTCCCGGACCCCGGCGATAAATCGCCGGGCTACTGTCCTATGTCCCTCCGGGACGCGTTCTGGGCCAGCGCCTTAGGCCACGCTCCTAAGTCTCTCTCAGTTTTCGTAGAAAGAAGCCATTTATTGACCCTGAAGAAGTCTTGAAATGTCCAAAGTCCAGTGGCCGAAGGGCCCTCCCCCGCACCGGTTGCAGGACTGACCCCGGCGTTTTAACGCCGGGACGGCCCTTGGGGCCGGTATCTGTTTAGCGTCGGTTTTA
>Ga0210387_10000751_pt1 | contig 23832 bp, 13 predicted proteins | sample IncBWC7OmetaG_FD_160108 | JGI IMG/M metagenome (GOLD analysis project Ga0210387, IMG submission 160108) | Forest soil microbial communities from Barre Woods Harvard Forest LTER site, Petersham, Massachusetts, United States - Inc-BW-C-7-O ...
CAGGGATGTCCTGGAACGCGAAAACCCGGTAAAAAGCTTGAGTGCTCGTTTGTGGCTGGGTGCTTTTCGCGAGCGCGAAAAATGAAAATGCATGTCGCCGTCAACCCGAAGAACAGCCAATCCATCACCACGACGTAGCTGAGAATCTGCTCGTAAGTGCCGAGCAGCACGACGACAATCGTAACAGCACCCTGAAGGATGATGGTGGGCACTGGAGCGCGCGTCCTCGCGTTGAGCCGCGCAAATCTCCGCGGAAGCATTCCGTCGTCTGCCATCGCAAAATACAGACGCGGATACGAGAGCATCGCCTGGCTGAGGAATCCCGCGGTCGATAGAACAATCAGGGCTGCGACGAGCGATGCGCCCAGCTGACCGAATGCCATCCGCATCACCTTCGACGCCGGCGTCGAAGTGGCGGCGAGGACCGCCGGCGAAAGCGCCTGCACGTAGACAAAATTCACGGTGAGGTACAGCACAATGACGCCCACCACTCCGAACACAAGCGCCCTCGGCAGATTCTTCCGTGGATCGCGAATCTCGCCCGCAACATAATTCGAAGTTTGCCAGCCTCCATAACCGAACAACACCGGCACCATTGCCGCGCCGAATACTGACAACAATCCGATCGACGGCGGCGGATCGATCGCCGGGTTCCATGGAACGCGAGGCGCCGCGGGCGAATGCAAGATGAACCACATTCCGCACACGACTACCGTCGAAACAGCGAGGATGCGAAAGATCATGAAGACACTCTGCACGCTGCCGCCAGCGCGTACTCCGAGGCAATTAATCGCGGTGAGCGCGGCGATCACAATTACTGCGATCACTTTTTCCGACCCGGCGCCGTTCGTTAGCTGCTGGAAATATTTCGCGAACGTAACGACGACCGCGGCCGTGCCGCCCGCATGAATGACAAGCAAGGCGACCCAGCCATAAAGAAATCCAACTACCGGATGGTAAGCGTCGCGAAGATATGCATATTGACCCCCTACTGCGGGCATGCGATCAGCAAGTTCGGCGTAAATAAACGCGCCCGCAAGAGCGATTGCGCCACCTGCGAGCCAAGCGCCGAGAATCAGCACCGGGGTGTGTACGAAACCGGCGACCACGTACGGATTAATGAAAATGCCGGAGCCGACGATGCCGCCCATCACGAGCATCGTGGCGTCAAACGGATTGAGCTTCGCGGCAAGGCGCGGAGACAAGTTGGTCGATTCAATGGAAGGCAAGCGGGCAGGAGTGGGTTCTAGCACTTAGCGACGCGCTCGAGCAGCGAGCGGCGCGAATCTATCACCTAAGAGGAGCGCCGCCAAGTTTTCCGACCCATTCTCGAATCGAGAGAGTGCAATGCGCCGATACTCGGTATTCGCCCGGAATCCTGCTGCTTTCGGCCGCTCCAGGCGTATCATTTCTTGGGGGCCGCGGTGTTTGGACTAAACACATTGCTGAAGCGCTGGCTTGGGTTTGGGCGCGCGCCCGGGAGTTCACGCCCGTCGGTGCGGGTCGAACAGCGGCGGGGACGGCGCGTTCAGACCGCGATGCGGATACTTCTGTACGGGCGGCTAGCCGACGAACCGTTTCAAGAGCACACTCAAACCATTGACGTGAGTTCTCACGGCGGATTGTTCCCGATTTCCGCAGCGGTGGTGCGCTCGCAAAAACTTATCCTCACCAATCTCGAAACGGAAGACGAACTCGCCTGCCGGGTAGCACGTCTGGTGCAAACAAAAGACGGAAAAACACTCGCGGGGGTTGAGTTTCTTCAACCGTCGCTGCGATTCTGGGGAACCGCCGTATCATCTTTTGGCCACGAGAATTCCAGCGCGCAAAGAATTTCGTAAGACCGCATTCGATCTTGACGCAAAGCCTTCCGTTTTTTCGTTGCAATCTCGCGGGAGTCGGCGTAATCAAGGCGGGCGCTTACACATGCCGAACGGAGTTAGCTGCGTGACTCAAAATTCCCAGGACGGCGAGCCTACCGGCGCCTGCGGCAATTTTCCCTGGCGACTTCGGGGAGTTTTGCTTTTTGTCTTTGTGCTGCTCTGTGCCGCATCATTTGGTTTCCTGCACTTAACGCGCGCCGTGCAGCAGTCAGCTACACCTTCCGCGACCGGTGGGCCAGCGCAGGACTATCTCGTTTACGTTGTCTGCGAATCGGGTGACAGGGTTGTGCTTCTGCGCTTCGGCTCGAAGGGATTAACGATCGAGCGTGAGACCCACATCGGCCTGCTTCCGATGGGAGATATCAACGGCCCTCATGGAATCGCGGTGTCTCCCGACAAACAATTCGTGTACGTCTCCGTCGGCCACGGCCAGCCGAACGGCTCACTGTGGAAATTGAAAGCGGGGACAGACGAGGTGGTTCGTTACACGCCGCTCGGGCTTTTTCCTGCGACGGCGGACATCTCGCGCGATGGCGAATTTGTGTATGTAGCAAATGCGAACTTTCACGGCGATATGGTGCCCTCGTCAATCTCTGTGGTCGCAACCGGCGAAATGGCGGAAGTGAAACGCATCACCACCTGCACGATGCCGCACGGCTCCCGCCTGAATCCGCAAGGCACAAAGCATTATTCGGCGTGCATGATGGACGACATGCTGGTGGAAATCGACACGAGGAAGTTCGATGTCGCGCGGCATTTCGTTTTGACGAAGGGCAAAGAAATGGGCATGCCGGGCCCGCCCGCCGGACAAATGAAAATGGGCGAGCTGACGTGCGTGCCCACGTGGGCGCAGCCTTCCAACAACGGCTTGGAAATTTACGTGGCATGCAACAAAGCGAACGAAATTATTGCGATCGATGTAGCCACTTGGAAACTGGCGCGCCGATTTTCAGCAGGAAATGGCGTCTACAACCTCGCGATGACGCAAGACGGACGGTTGATCGCTACAAATAAGCGCGGGCAGTCTGTCTCGATTTTTGATCCGAAAACTGGCAAGGAGCTTGCGCACTTGCCGACGAAGCGCAAGGTGGTTCACGGCGCCGTGGTGACGCCGGACAATCGATACGCTTTCATTTCAGTGGAGGGCGTAGGATCAGAGCCCGGGACCGTTGAGGTGATTGACCTCGGTACGCAAACGACAGTGGCAACTATAGACGTCCCCGAGCAGTCCGCAGGGATCGAGTTCTGGAAGACTGAATCGCCGAAGCCTTAAGTGGCCTTACGTACTTCGAGTGCGATTCCGCGACGAAAGCAGCTCGAGAGAGCTGGTTGAGCCGACGTGCCGAGTGGAATTGTTACAAAACTAACAACTTCCTCTCACCGACAGGAAAATACTTTCCTCGCAGGCTGTTAGAGCCCACCTAACCCATTTAGAATCAGTGGTTCACTTTGGAACTCAGCCTGCCTTTACAGCTATGCCCAGCCGTTTTCTCGATGGAGATTTTGAAGTTCGAGGTGAATGCAATGCGTAAGGGACTTGGGGTTTTGGCGCTTCTAGCACTTGGATTCGGAATGAGCGCACGAGTGGCTCTGGCTGATGGAGTAGTCGACTACACCGTGACCGGCACCTATGCCACGGGATCCACTTTTTCGTCGACCCCGATCTCCAATCCAGGCGACTCGTTCACCTTCACGTTTTCCGTTGACCCCACTACGCTCCCTCCCGGCCCGGTTCTGGGAACGTCCGTGAAAACAACCACGTCTCTCGACTACACAGACTCCTTGGGTGGCACGACCATTTTCAGCTTCACCGACAATCCGGCCGAGGTGACGTTTTACCTGGCTGGCCCGTCTGGCGGACTCTTCGACCTCGACTTTTCGGCGGACGGCGATGATTTTGTGCTGCAGTTGATGGGACCCGACGCTGGGTTTATCAATGGGTCGCCGATTACGCTGAATACCGGCACTTTCGCAATAACGCCGGGGACTTCGGACGGTAGCCTGAGCCTTCTTGCAGACCTGAATACTTTTAACTTTGACGCCGTCGGGCCCGATGGACTCGTGTCGGCGGTGCCGGCCTCGGCAGTTCCCGAGCCGTCGTCGTTCTTGCTTCTCGGAAGCGGTTTTATCGCACTTGGTTCTTTCGCCCGCAAACGTTCGCTGGCGCGCTAACTCGATTCCAGCTTCCGCGCAGCACGATTCGGTTTCATCGGGCGGACCTCAGCTTCCGTCGGTCGAACTCTGCTAGAATCCCCGCAGTAAATCCGACGCGTTCCCACAGCGGAGATTTCCAATGAGCCAAAATTTTGCAAATCATACCAAAATAGTTCCGCCTTTCCACTTCGTCGTCCTGGGAATCTTTACGATCAATTTGGGCTGGTCCATTTACCGGATTGCTCACGCGTTCTCGGCTGAATCGGTGATATCGCTGCTGCTGGCGATCGCGTTCATCCTCGCGGCTCTGTACGGGCGGTTGTTCGCGCTGACGGTGCAGGATCGCGTGATCCGTCTCGAGATGCGTTTGCGGATGATGCAGCTATTGCCGGCTGACTTGCGAACGCGAATTCCCGAATTTACAGTAAGCCAATTGGTGGCCCTGCGCTTCGCGAGCGATGGCGAGTTGCCGGCACTGGCGCGAAAGGTTCTCGACGAGAAGCTGACCGATCGCAAAGCGATTAAGCAAATGATCCAGAATTGGGAGCCGGATTTTCTCCGGGCGTGAGCCGAAATCCCTTTTGTTACTCCGCAGCTTTACCTCGGGTTCGTGCGGCGACGTCGCTTCGCGGTTGGTTGACGGGTTAGGACGCTCACAGTACACTCGCAGCCAGTCCTGAGAAGCGCGCGCGGCTCAGCGGGACCCAGAGTTTTCGGTTGAATAGGCCCTAACGGAGCCCGCATGAATGCTAGGACGGCAGCGCAGTCCCAATTTTCAGGCTCTGCGCGCCTGGCGCGTCTCCTCAGTGTATTTTTATTTATTGCTCTCGCGCCCGCTCTTCGCGCGCAATCCGAACCCGCTGCCACCCCCCAGCCGCCTTCACTAAATCCACCCGCTCCTCAGCCTTCTGGCGTAGCCGAATCGTCGCAGGAAATGAATACTCGGGATTCGCCGACTCCGTTTTCTGTGCGCGTCAATTTAGTTCCGGTTCGAGTGGTGGTGCGCGACGCGCAGGGGCACACAGTGCCGAACCTGCGCGAAGAGGATTTCAAAGTTTTCGAGGATCGTAAACCTCAGCTGATTTCGCATTTTTCTGTTGAGACCGCGCCTACGCCACCGCCGCAGCGGGACGGCGAAAAAGGCGGGGCGCAATCAGAAGCTTCCGGCGCACCGACCGTTCCCCTCGTGCGGCCCGTGAGGTTCATAGCGCTGCTATTCGATGACGTTCATCTCCCGTTTGGAGAGCTGGCCCGAATTCGAAATATCGCCGACCAATATATCGAGAGCTCGGCCTTGCCCACTGATCGGTTCGCCGTCTTCACAATTTCCGGACTTTCGCAAACCGATTTCACCGACGATCGCGCGAAGCTGCATGAAGCGTTGCGGAACATCCAGCCTCGACCCGTAACGGCGGGCAGTTCGACGGGAGTTGGCGAGTGCCCAAGCGTCGATTACTACCAGGCCGACCTGATTCAGAATCAACACGACGTGCAGGCAATCGCTGTCGCCCAGAACGACGCGCTTGTCTGCCAATTCAACAATGACCAAAGATTCCTGAGCGCAGCACTCGGGGTAGCGCAATCGACCGCGCAGCGCGTGCTCTCCGCCGGAGATATGCAAACTCAATATTCGTTCCAGCGGCTTCGAGAGATCGTTCGGAGGATGAGCGTGGTTACCGGGCAGAGGATTATCGTTCTTCTTTCTCCGGGATTTTTGACTCCCAACCGGGAGTATGAGCTCTCCGAGGTGATCGATGCCGCCGCGCGATCGAACGTGGTGATCAGCACGCTTGATGCGCGTGGGTTGTACACAGTGGATGCTTCGCCGGACATCAGCGCGCCTGCCTTGGGCGATCCTACGATGGCGGGTTTTCACGTTTCCTACAGAGTGCAGGCGCAATTGCGCCAGTCCGACGTTCTGTTCAGCCTCGCCGACGGCACCGGCGGGTTGCGATTCGCCAACAGCAACGATCTTGCTGCGGGTTTTCGCCTCGTTGCCGCAGCTCCCGATGTCTCCTACGTGATTGGATTCGTTCCGCAGAATCTGAAATATGACGGCCGTTTTCACACCGTTACGGTGAGTCTCACGTCCAAGGAGAAATACACGGTGCAGGCGCGCTCGGGTTTTTTCGCTCCGAAAAAAGGCGAGACGCCGGCTGACGCGGTGAAGCAGGAGCTCGAGGAAGCGGTACTATCGCAGGAAGAACAGCACGGCCTGCCGGTCCAACTGCACACCCAATATTACAAAGTGGATGCAATGGACGCGAAGCTCGCTGTCCTCACGCACGTGGATGTGGGTCGCATCCGTTTTGACAAAGTGGACGGACGCAACAGAAACGATTTGACCGTTGTTGCTGCCCTGTTCGATCGCAATGGAAATTTCGTTACCGCATCGGAAAAAATCGTTGAGATGCGCCTTCGGGATGCGACTCTCGAACGACTGAGTCATACAGGCTTCACAGTTCGATCGAGCTTCGACGTAAAGCCTGGCGGATATCTGGTGAGATTGGTGGTGCGCGATTCGCAGGCGGCGCAGGTGTCAGCGGAAAATGGCGTGGTTGAGATTCCTTATTAGCATCGGCATTGAGGAGGTGCACCATGAAAAGGTGCGACGTAATGAACTGTCGCGATGTCGTACGTTTTACTCTGCGGTTTCTCGCTGGCATTCTCGCGATTTCCGCTATGTCGATCGTAGGCCCGACGATCATTTCGCCGCAGCTTGCGATGGCGCAGGAGGCTCCTCCGCAGTCAGCCGCACCTCAACCGAATGCAACGCCTCCCGCTCCAGCGCCTGCCTCGGGAGCAAAGAGCTCACCTCAATCCGGTCCGGTGGTTCGAAGCGAAGCGCGCGTGGTGCGCGTGGACGTGATCGTCACGGATAAGAAGGGCAATTACATCCACGATCTCACGGCGAACGATTTCAAGGTGTTCGACGACAACAAACAGCAGGAGGTCCAAAACTTTTCTTTCAGCGCCGATCCGAATTCGCCCGCGGCGGCTGAAAGGCGCTACATGATTCTGTTCTTTGACGATGCAAGCATGGATATGAGCGATCAGCCTCGCGCGCGCGCTGCGGCCGGAAAGTTTATCGAAGCGAACGCCGGGCCAGATCGAGCCATTGCCATCGTCGAATTTACGGGCAATCTGCGCATCACACAGAATTTCACGACGGATGCGGAGCGATTGAAGCAGGCGGTGGCCGGCGTGCAAGTTTCCTCTCTTTCCAGCAATCCGCAATCACCCAATGCTATCAATGCATCGCCGAACCTGGTTGGTCCTGGAGGTCCCGCGCTCGGCGGAGGTGAATATAATTTCAGCGCCTATAGCGTTCTGCTTTCGATAAGGGGGCTTGCGAAGAATTTGGCTTCCGTTGCTGGGCGCAAGAGTCTCGTCCTTCTCACTGCCGGCTTTCCGTTGACACCGGAAAGGGATTCCGAATTGACGGCCACGATTGATGCCTGCAATAAAGCGAACGTTGCGATTTATCCGCTGGATGTGCGTGGACTGCAAGCACCTCTTGGTATGAACGCGCCACAAGAAGAAAAAGGGGCGCAAGTCCTCACCGCAGCCACGATTCGATCGAACGGATCGTCTCACTCAACGCCGGGCCTGCTGCTCGCTTCATTCCATACTTCCGCTTCGCTCGACGCGGAGGAACCGCAACATGGAGGCGGAGGTGGAAGTGGAGGAAGTGGAGGAAGTGGCGGGCATGGTGGTGGCGGAGGAACAGGCGGAGGCTCAGGTGGGACCGGCGGATCGGGCGGAGGTGGCAAGGGCGGAACAGGGGGCGGTACAGGAGGAACGGGCGGCTCGGGAGGCAAAGGCGGAACAGGGGGGACCGGTGGAGGCGGAGCGCCGCGAGGAGGCCTCGGTCAGCCATTCGCAAATCCGAACTTCACTCAACCGCGGGCGATTGTGCCTGCAATTCCTGAGTCGGCTTCAACGAATCAACAAGTGCTCTACGCGTTGGCGGAAGGAACCGGCGGGTTTCCGATTTTCAATACAAACGATCTGACGACTGGACTGCAGAAAATCGCGCGCGAACAGAACGAATATTATTTGCTCGGGTTTTCTCCATCGGATTCCGCGGAAGGCAGTTGCCACACGCTGAAAGTGAAAGTAGAGCGTGGCGGAACCACCGTGCGCGCCCGCAGCGGCTACTGCAACGTAAGACCGGCCGACGCGCTGGCCGGAACGCCAGTTGAGAAGGAGTTGGAGGCGCGAGCATCAGGCTCGTCCGTTGGTTCATCCGGCGCGTCCTCTAGCGCAGCTTCCGGCGGTGGTTCGCTCGAGGCGCCATATTTCTATACGGCATCAAGCGAGGCGCGAGTAAACCTCGCGATGGAACTTCCGCCGTCTTCGGTGCAGTTCGACAAAGTGAAGGGCAAATACCACGCAGACGTGAATGTGCTCGGCATCGCATACCGGCCCGACGGCTCCGTTGCGGCGCGATTCAGCGATACACAAACGTACGACCTCGAGAAGGACGAGTGGAAGCAAATCACGAAAGCGCCCATCCACTATCAAAACCAATTCGTGATCGCTCCCGGACAATATCGTTTAACGGTAGTGCTCTCCGGCGGCGGACAGAATTTTGCAAAGTACGAAATCCCCTTGAGTATCGATTCGTACGACGGGAAGTCATTCAACCTTAGCGGCATCGCGCTCACAAAGCATCTGGAACGAGTGTCTGATTTGGGCGGGGCCCTCGACGAAGACTTACTCGCGGATCACACGCCGCTCGTCGTTCATCAGATGGAGGTGATTCCATCCGGCAGCTACCGCTTTAGCAAGAAGGACAAAGTGGCTCTCTACGCGCAGGTTTACCAGCCTAGTGCCGCAAGTGCGAATGCTGCGGCGCTGCGAGTCGCATACCAGGTTGTGGATCAGAAAACGGGGAAGCCGGTTTTCGCCACCGGTACGATTGATGCGTCCGGATTCGTTGAGAAGGGCAATCCGGTGGTCCCGCTGGCTCTCGTGATACCAATCGATACGCTCGCTCCGGGCAGCTACCGAGTGGAGCTTCAAGCCGGCGAGGTCGGCGGCGCCTCGTCCCCGATAAGAACGGTGGAGTTTGTGGCGGAGTAAACATCCTATTCGCGGCGGTAAAATTCCATCTCAGTGCTCTCAAATTCCCCGCAGCGCAATGCAGCCCCCGCCCTGCTTATGGCATCATAAACCGCTCATGCGGAGCCCCTGCTGAAGCTGCTGCTACTTGCGAGCCATTGAGTGTAGTATTCCAAATTCTGCCGTCCTGAGCGGATGTTCCGCGCGGAAAGAATTGGAACTTGTTGCATCATAAGTTGGAACTTAATTGAATCCGACAAATTTGCTCTTAACCTGAGACTCTTCGGGCGCGACTATCGCTGAGCCCGAGAGTATGGAGACAAGTCATCTAATGTTGAGGAAAGCCCAGTTCGTTTGCCTTTTGGCGATTATCATCCCCGGACTTTTTACCCTCGCGGCTTGCGGGGGCGGTAGTGGGGCCACCATAATTACTTCCGTTGCGATTACGCCGCTGACTGCGACAGTTCCCGTCAATACCACCACTCAGTTCAGCGCGACCGTTAATCTTTCCAATTCGACCACAACCACGAATACGACTGTCACCTGGGAAGTGAACGCTGTGGCTGGTGGCAATTCGACGGTCGGGACGATTGTGCCTTCCACGACCGACGTTCAAGTGGGGATTTACACCGCACCGGCGGTCGCTCCGGGAGGAACAAACAACGGGGAAGTGGACATCACGGCGGTTGCAACTCAGACGACCTCCGGTAGCAATACCACGCCCACCACTGTCACGTCGAACACCGCGGTCGTGACGATCGGTGCGGGCACCGGCCTCGCCGTCACTCCTGCCACAACCACCGTGCCAGCGGGAGGCAGCCATCAGTTCACCGCGTTTTTGAACAGCGTCGCAGATCCGAATGCGACATGGTCGATTAGCTCCGCGAACGGTGGTGACATCGGCTCGATCAATGCGACTACCGGTGTCTATACGGCGCCCTTTTTCCCACCGCCTGGCGGCTCAATTACGGTTACTGCAGTCGACGGAACCTCGACGGCTATCGGCACAGCCACAATCACTTATTCCGACGCATCGTTGAAGGGACCGTTCGCGTTTTCGTACTCCGGAGACAATGCAGCGGGCTTTTTCGCTGTCGCCGGTAGCTTTCAGACGGATGGAGCAGGCACGATTGTGAGCGGTGTCCAGGATTCCACGAGTTTCTCCACTGGTCCTTCAACAGCGGTAGCAATCAGCGGAACCTATTTGGTGGGACCGGATGGAAGAGGGAATGCGATCCTGAATTCGGGACTTCAAACCGTAGGCACTTTGCAATTTGCGCTAACCACAAACAAACACGCGGTTTTAATTCGATTCGACAAGAACGTCACCGGCAGCGGAACCATGGACCAGCAAAGCTTGGATGTATTGACGATTTCTCCCACCGCTATCTCTGGTCCGTACGCCTTGAGCATCGCGGGCGCCGATTCGAATTTCGTTCCAATGGGAGTTGCCGGAAAATTCGCCGCGAACGGCGGAGGAACTATACCGACGGCAGGCACTACAACGATCATGGATGCGAATATCAACGGCACCGCCACAACGAAAGACACCACACTGGCGGGTTCCTACGCCTTCGATGCGACGCGATCGGGCAGCGGCCGAGGAACGATTACGCTCACGTCCACGACGACCGGTTCGCTGGAGTATGCGTTCTACATCATTGACAGCACTCACCTGCATCTCGTTGAGATCGATCGCAATGATTTCCTCGCCGGCGACATGTTTAGCGCGCCGTCCGGAAATTCGTTTACAAAGACGGAGCTAGCCAGCGGCAATTACCCGTTCACGAATGGCGGTACATCGAGCACAGGGGCTTACGCAAGCGGCGGAGTATTCGTTTCCGACGGCAACGGAAACGTAACGAGCGGAATAATGGATACAAATAATGCTGGAACCGTCGTGTCGGGAACGTCGCTCGGTTCCTGCGCGTACACGGTTGACGGCACGACCGGCCGCATCGATCTGAAGTTGTGTCCGTCCGGAGCTGCCGCTTCCGAGTTCGCAATGTACCAGACACTCGCGGGACCGGCCGTCTTGCTCGAGCTTGATTCTGCGGCCACAGCCAATGGAGTCGCAATTCAACAGCAAGTGACTCCCGGGCCTGTCACGGGAATCTATACGCTCAACCTAGCTGGGCAAGGGATATTCCACAACAGCCCTTCTTCGTATCAGTCCGACGTGAGCGGCCAAGTATCGCTCGCTAGTACGCTAGCCACCGGCGGAAATCTCGACATTAATACCTTCAGCTCTGTGTTCCAGTCGGATCCTGTCGACACCGTGAATTCCACGATTGTCGCACCGGACGCCACCTTCGGGCGTGGAACAACGACGCTTCTGGGAACCAATCCGGTTGTTACGTTCAACCTCGCCTACTACCTTGTGGACGACGACAATGCGCTGTTGTTCGGCACGGACAAGATTCGGACATTAACTGGCAGCATCAGCAGGCAGTCTCCTCCGCCGAATTAAGCCGTAAAAATAAGCACTGCAAGTTGTGAAGTTGCGGCTGGGAGAGTTACCGCGTGCGTTCGTCTTTTTCGATTTTGCCATCGCGAAGACGAATCACGCGGTGAGCGTGCGCGGCAATGTCGGGTTCGTGCGTGACGAGGATGATTGTGTTGCCTTGCTGATGCAGACGAGCGAACAAAGCCATGATTTCTTCGCCGGTTGCCGAGTCGAGATTTCCGGTGGGCTCGTCGGCCAAAAGTATGGAAGGTGTGTTTACAAGCGCACGAGCGATTGCCACGCGCTGGCGCTGACCGCCAGAAAGTTCGTTGGGCTTGTGCATCATCCGGTCGGTGAGATCCACTTGCTTCAGGGCGGCCTTCGCTCGTTCCAGACGCTCCACTGACGGAGTGCCGTTGTAAATCATCGGGAGCTCGACGTTATGAAGCGCCGTCGCGCGCGGCAATAGATTGAAAGTCTGGAAGACGAATCCGATTTCCTTGTTGCGGATGTAAGCCAGCTCGTCGTCGTTCAGTTCACTTACGAGCTTCCCGGCCAGCCAGTATTTTCCCTTCGTTGGCGAATCCAGGCAGCCAATCAAATTCATCAACGTAGATTTGCCGGAGCCGGACGGCCCCATGATCGCAACGTATTCACCCTTCTTGATCTCCAAACTAACGCCACGCAGAGCGTGCAACTGTTCGACGCCCATTTCGTAAGTTTTCCAGAGATCTTCCACCTGAATGACGATTCCGGAGGTTACGAGGTCTTCGCGGTAGGTTTGTAGAGCGCTCACCTGTTCGACAGCCATTCTTACGAGCTCCTTGATACGAACCGCGCTTCGCTAGCTCGTCGACTCATCGCGCTTCGGCACGGTGTTATCTATCTTGATGCTGGCACCGGGCTTCAGAGTCCGCAACGCTTTGTAGCTGCCGGTCACAATCTCGTCGCCCTCGCGCAAACCGCTTGTTATTTCGATGTCGGTTACGCCGCTGATACCGGTCTGCACGGGAATGAATTCCACCTTCTTGCCGCGAAGGACAAAAACGCCGGTGATGTCTTGTTTTTGTCCGGCGCCCGCGGGTTTCGATGCCGCCAGAGTCACTCCATCGCTCTTGCCTTGTTTCGCTTCTTCGATTTCTTTCTGTGAACGAACGGCGAGTGCTTGAATCGGGATCGTCAGCACGTCTTTCTTCTGCGCCGTTTGAATCCTGGCTGTGGAAGAAAGACCCGGGCGGATCGATGTCGGTGCGTTGTCCACCGTCACAACCACCTTAAAGTCGCGCGCTTCCTGCGTATTCGCCGTCGTCTGCGTGGTGGCAGCCTGACCGGAAGTGCGAAGGATTGCGAGCTCGCCTACCTGGCTCACGCGGCCTTTGAAAATCTTCCCCGGCACTGCGTCAATTGTTACGTCAGCAGGCTGACCTTCGCGGACATTCGTAATGTCGGTCTCATCCACTTTCACTTCCGCCGTGACGATGCTCATATCCGAAATCGTCATCAGAAAACTGCCTTCGGCGTTTTGAATGCCGGGAACCACGTTCTCGCCCACTCGCACCGCAATGTAACTTACAATTCCATCAATCGGCGCCGTGTACGTTGTCTTGCGCAGCACATCCCTCGTGTGAGTTAGCACAGCGCGACCCTGTTCCGCTGTCGAACGCGATTGTTCGCGAGCCGCGCGGGTCTGCTCCACTTGCGCTTTACTGGCGTTTAGGCCTGCAACCGCGCCGTTGTATACGGCTTTCGATGCGTCGTAATCCTGCTTCGAAATCAACTGCTCCTCGTAGAGTTTCTGCGAGCGATCCCAATCGAATTTCGCTTTTTCAAGATCCGACTGGCGCTGTGCGAGCGTCGCAATCGCCGACTGATAGTTCGCGTCGGCCATCGTCATGCCCGCTTCGGCCGCCTGGATGGTTGCCAGTTGGGCTTGAACGTCGGCACCCGGTTGAATGTTCTCAAGATGAAGGAGAACGTCGCCCTTCTTGACGTGATCGCCTTCTTTCACGGTGATTTCCGTGATCTTTCCAAAGCCCTCACCCATCACGTTTGTGTAATTCTTAGGTCTGATCTCGCCGGAAGCGGTCACAATCGACGTAAGGTCCTCGCGGACCACCTTCCCGCTCTGAACCGTCACAACGCCCTTGTTGAGCTCGTACGTAACAATCGAATACACAACTGCCGCGAGCGAAACGACGCCAAGGCCAATCGCGACTTTCTTCCACGTCTTCATGGGACCAACCTCAACTGTATCAATAATCGTATCAATGCAGAGTCCTAGGGCCCTTGTAGACTTCTCACCCGGTAATACGTGCGAGCGGTTTAGAATGTTTCTGGTTTAGACGCAGGGTTGGGGATAAGGAAAGGCAGGCCCACCGCTTGCGAGTTCCTTGCTCCTAACTCCGTGCTTCCACAGCCTTCGCCCACTCTCCCCGCGAGGGGCCGAGCGGCGACAAGAAGAACCATTCTAATTCGAAATGGCCCCGAAGGAAACAGCAGGTCTCGGCATGGCCCCGTTCTTGGAATCCTGCCCCGGAAAGCCCGCTTGTGCCCCCTAACCAAACATGACCTGCGGGGTCTAAATCGTCAGTACGTATGCTCCTGGGGAATCTTAGTTGAGAGCGACAGGCAACCAAGGTGACCGGTAGGTATTCCAACCCCCAAAGGGGATTCCCTCGTTGACCTGTACAAGAGGACAGGTTAGACTTTTGGGTCAATTTGGGCTGAAGAGGTAACTATGGGCCGTTCGGTCAAGCTGTTTCTTTTCGGGATTTTAGCCGGAGGATTGGCTTGCTCGCCGGGCCTCTTTGCTCAGGACTCCACTCACAATCAAACAGACCAGAAAACGGCCAAGCAGACAGCCAAACAGAAGTCGAAAAGCGACAGAGACCTCTTCAAAGAACTCGATTCCCAATACAAAAAGTGGCTAAACGAAGATGTGATCTACATCATCACCCCTGAAGAGCGTAGCGCGTTTGTCCACCTCCAGACGAACGAAGAACGCGAACAATTCATCGAACAGTTCTGGCAACGTCGCAATCCTGATCCCGACACGGCTGAGAATACCTTCAAAGAAGAGCACTATCGCCGCATCGCCTATACCAATGAGCACTACGCCTCGGGCATCCCTGGATGGAAGACTGACCGGGGCAGGATTTACATCATGTGGGGACCTCCTGACGAGATCGATTCCCACCCGAGCGGCGGAACCTATGATCGCCCGTCAACGGAAGGCGGCGGCACTACGTCCACGTATCCGTTCGAGGATTGGCGCTATCGCTACCTTGAAGGGATTGGTGAGGACGTCAACATCGAGTTCGTCGACCCCACTATGACCGGCGAGTTCCATCTCACAATGGATCCCAGCGAAAAGGACGCATTAACCTACGTCCCCGGCGCAGGCTTGACCCAAATGGAATCGATGGGTCTCGCGAGCAAAACAGATCGATTTAATAACACCGACGGCACACACTCGGCGGCGCCCCTCGGAATGCAGCCCGAGAACCAGAGCGAATTTTCGCGCTTGGAATTGAACGCCAAAATTCAGAAGGCCCCTCCGGTCAAGTTCAAAGACCTCGAAGCAGTGGTCACGTCCCGCGTAGTGAAAGATCAGGTCAAATTCGACTACCGCTTTGATTTCCTGCGAATCACGTCGGACACGGTGCTCGTGCCGATCACAGTTCAAATTCCTACGCGCCAACTGAGCTTCGCCGAGAAAGATGGAGTAGACTCCGCCACCGTGAACCTGTTCGCTCGGATCACTACGTTGAGCGGGCGGCCCGTGCAGACTTTCGAGGATACGGTTCATCGCGATGTGCCGGCGGCGCTCTTGCAGCAATCGCTGAGCACTTCTTCCATTTATCAGAAGGCTGTGCCGATGAGCCCCGGCCTGTATCGTTTGGACATCGTGCTGAAGGACGTCAACAGCAATAACGTAGGCGTGGTGAACACGCGCCTGGCCGTGCCTCGATTTGAGGACGACAAACTTTCGACCAGCACTCTCATCATCGCCGATCAGATCCAGCGCGTTTCCGCCAAGGATATTGGCTTGGGCCAATTCGTCTTGGGCGATTTGAAGGTGCGCCCGAAGATGGACAGTGCATTTTTGCCGAGTGAGATGATGGGCGTTTTCCTACAGGTCTACAACCTCAAGGTTGACGAGAAGACCCACAAGGCAGATGTTTCCGTTCAATTCCGCGTTCTGAGGGACAAGGAAACCGAGCCACTTAAGAAATTCGACCTCGCCCAAGATCAAATTCCCGAGCATGGCGAGGAGATGACGCTTCAAAACGTTGTGACACTCGGCTCGTTCGGCCCCGGCAAGTACAAGCTGGAAGTAGCCATCACCGACAATCTCGCAAAACAAACGATAACTCCGACTTCGGAATTCACCGTGAAGCCCGCAGCTGTTTCGTCTGCACCAGCCGCGGCTCCACAGGGGAGGTGAAGCGCCGTGAATCTTAGATCGATTCGCACTATGAGCTTCGGGCTGCTGTTGCTCTCCCTCGCGTTGCCTCTCGCGGCCGCCCCGAATGCCGGCAAAATATCCGGAGTTGTGCTCGATCCGAAGGGAACTCCGCAGATGGGCGCTACGGTTGCCATCTCGGCTGAGAACCTGCTCACCTTCGCGCCGACTGAACTGCTAACGAACGACCGCGGACGGTTCTCGACCGCCACTGTTGCGCCGGGTCAGTACTCGATTAAGGTGACACTCGCCGGCTTCCTTCCTGCGATTCAACAGCACATCCAGGTGAACGATCAGCAGACGACTTTGCTCGAAATCGTTCTCGGCTCGGTGCTTTCATCGTTTGAAAAATTGCGACGGCAGCCCGATGAGCAAGTGGCTTCAGACGAGTGGATTTGGGTGCTCCGCAGCGGCTCTGCAACTCGATCGATTTTGCGCTGGCAGGATGGCACGATGATAGCCGTGGGCTTGTCCGGCCAGCCGGAAGTTGCCCCGCAGCAGGCATTGCGCGGAAGGCTGGACTTGACTTCGGGCTCCGACCACCCCGGCTCGATCTCGAATTTTGCTGACTCTCCAGGAACTGCATTTGCTTACGACGTAGCCGTCGGTGAGCGTGGCCGTCTTTACATGGCCGGGCAGTTCAGCTACGACGCCGGTTCCGGTGCAGGCGGGATGGTGGCCGAGTGGGTTCCGTCAGGAACTATCGGCGACGGACCCGTCACAACTGTGATCGTGCGGGAATCTCAGCTCGGCCCGGATGGTCCCGTTTTCCGCGGCATGCGCGTGTCGCATGAAAATCAGATGGCCATCGGCGATCGCATAAGCGTTCGCTATGGCAGCGATTTGATCGCTGCAGGTTTCGGCAGCTCCACGATGGCTGTCCGACCGCGCGGCGAAATTGCCTACCAGCTCTCACCTTCCTGGCAGCTCGCTGGAATTGTGGCAATGAGTCCTTGGCAAGATTCCGACGGCTCCCAGAACGGCTTGCAATCGGCAATAAACTCGCTGGATTCCTTGCCCACGCTGTTGATGCGAGATGGCCGGCCCGTTTTCGAAGACAGTCTGCATGCGGAAATCGCTGTTGAACATTCGCTGGGCAGCAATTCGTCCGTCAGCGCTGCCGTTTTCCACGACAGCTCGAATCACACTGCGGTTTTCGGACGAGGATCCGTTGCGAACTCAGATTACCTTCAAGACTATTTCTCGGACGTGTTCGCCTACGACGCGGGGAAATCCAACTCGTTTGGTGCGCGTGCTGCATACCACCAAAAGCTGACCGACAATCTCGACGCCACGTTCGTATATGCCTATGCTGGGGCGCTGGCACCCGTTGAGGACCAGTTTGAAGCTTCACTGCGCGACCAGCTGGCCACCCGCTACCGAAACAGCCTCGCGGCGCGCATCTCTGGCACGATCCCTCGTTCTGGCACCAGAGTCTCCGTTGGGTATAAGTGGATTGGCGGTCAGTCAGTGACTCACCTTGATCCTTACGGTGAATCGCTCTTCCATCTCGACCCGTACCTGAACATGGAAATTCGTCAACAGCTCCCCAGCTTTTTCCCAGGTCACATGGAAGCATTGGCTGACTTCGGAAACCTCCTAGCCCAAGGATACGTCCCAGTATCTACGGGTGATGGGCACGTGGTTCTTGTCCCTTCCTACCGGTATTTTCGAGGCGGGTTAAGCGTTCAGTTCTAGAGACTTAGCAGCCTACCGGAATCAGGAAGATGTATCCCAGAAATGGAAGTCTCGCCACTCCATCTCCCGTAGCGGTAGCTAAAGCTAACAATCTAATACACTTGCAAAATATGAAATCTGTGATTCGTGGAAACCGACGTGCTGGCATAATAGATAGCAGTATTGGTGTGGGTGCGTGAACGATAGCCTTCGCATGCGGCTCGGCGCGGTGTTGCTGGCGGTCTTAACGCTTGCGGCGGTGATCTTCGCCACTCTGAACTACCAGCAGCGCTCCAAGTACATCCTTCCGGACGATGGCGTCACCTGGATGGACACTCCCCAGGGCGTGATCGCCTGGCACGTTGTCGCTGACTCCCCAGCTGCAAAAGCCGGAATCAGGCAAGGCGATTACGTGCTGTCGGTTCGCGGCACTTCGATTCATCGCTCCACGGACGTCACGCGGGTTCTCTTCCGTGTTGGCCCCTGGGCTGAAGTTCGCTACGGAATGCGGCGAGACGGCGCGGTTTTCGAAACTCCTGTCGTCACTGCGCCACAGGAAAATCCGACTTCAATCGAGAACTACCTCCGATTCACTGCTTTGCTGTATCTCTTCATCGGACTTTTTATCTTTGCACGGCGTTGGAATGCGCCGCGGGCGATTCATTTCTATATTTTCTGCCTCGTATCATTCGTCTTGTATAGCTTTCATTACAGCGGCAAGCTGAATTCATTCGATCAGACGATCTATTGGGCCAACGTTGTTGCACTCCTGTTTCAACCAGCGCTGCTCGTGCATTTCGCACTTGTATTCCCCGAACGCCGCGGCTGGATATGGCCGAAGCTCGCGATCACCTACTCGATTCCCGCAGCTCTCCTGACTTTGCACATTTTCATCGCAAGCGGCACGCTGAATTTCCTGCCCGCCGTCAGTACGCGCTACTGGCTCGATAAAGTGGAACTCGGAAATCTGGGAGCTTACTTCCTTGTGGCCGCTGGAATTTTCTTGATGAGCTATCGGCGCGCGCCCACTGCGATTCTTCGGCAACAACTTAAGTGGGTCACCGGCGGCACATTCGCGGGGACAGTCCCGTTCCTTTTCCTCTACATCGTGCCGTACGTTCTCGGCGTGGTTCCTCCGAACTGGATGAAGGCTTCAGCGTGCTCGCTGGCGCTGATTCCGCTCTGCTTTGGTTACGCCATCATTCGCTACCGGTTGATGGACGTTGATATCATTTTCAAACGTGGCCTGGCATATACGTTTGCGACCGCGGGAGTGGTGGCGATTTATTTCGCCGCAGTCGCACTGATCGGCGAGGCGTTCCACACTACGCTGACAGCAGGTCCCGCAGGAAGCGTGATCGCAATCGTCGTCGCGGCGTTTCTTTTCCAGCCGCTGCGCGATTGGGTGCAGGCGCGGCTCGACCGTTTCTTCTATCGCGACCGCCTCGACTACCGCCGCACTCTGATTGAATTCGGAAGCGCGCTCACGAATGAGGTGAGGCTCGAACCGCTCGTCGGTTCCGTGCTCGACCGCATTTCTCAGACGCTTCTCGTCGATCGCCTCGCAATTTTCCTCGAGGACCCGGCGAATCCCTCTAAATTTGTGCTGTCGCGTTCGATGGGTGTCCGCCCTGAGGGCGTGCTCGATCTCAGCTTCCTTGATCCGGAGCGCCCGACGCTCGAACGCGGCTGCCTGTTCTTCGAATCGGCGCGCGCCGCCATTGGCGAAACTGACTCGGTTCGCCGCACGCTCGAGGAACTCGACCTGAACTATTTTATCGGTTGCCGTTTCCGCGAACGCACCGTTGCAGTCCTCGGGCTCGGGAAGACCGTCGACGGCGATTACCTCTCGAGTGATGACCTCGAACTTCTGTCCACGATTGCCGGCTACGTGGCGATCGCCATCGAAAACGCGCGCCTCTATCAATCGCTCGAACAGAAAGCGATGCAAATCGAGCGCCTGAAAGATTTCAGCGAAAATATCGTCGAATCGCTCAACATCGGCGTGGTCACAGTCGATCTCGAAGACCGTATCGAATCCTGGAATCCGCAGCTGGAAGGTCTGCTCGAAATTCCGCGACGCGATGCGATTCGCAAACGTCTGCAGGAAGTTCTGCCGCAGGACCTCGTCGCGGAAATCGCAGCGCGCGCGGCTGGCGATCATGTTTCCGGAATCTATAAATTCCGTCTGAATACACGCAGCGGCAACCATCTCGTAATCAACGCCTCGATCGCTCCGCTCGTGGGCAAGAACGGCGCACGGCTCGGCCGATTGATTCTTCTCGACGACATCACCCAGCGCGTCCGCCTCGAAGAACAAATGGTGCAGACGGAAAAACTCACTTCGCTCGGCTTGCTTGCAGCTGGTGTTGCCCACGAAGTGAACACGCCGCTCGCCGTAATTTCGAATTACATCCAGATGCTCGCAAAACAGATTCCCGCCGACGATCCGCGCCAAAAAACAATTGAACGCATCGTGAAGCAAACATTCCGCGCGAGTGAGATCGTCAACAACCTGCTGAATTTCTCCCGAACCGGCGCCGCCGAATTCATCGAAGTGGACGTGAACTACGTCCTCGAAGAAACTCTCACGCTCGTGCAACATCCGTTCAAGACCGCGCAAGTAAAAGTCATCAAGAATTATACGCAGGAATTGCCGACCGTTCTCGGCTCGACTACGCGCTTACAGCAAGTGTTCCTCAACTTGTTTATGAATGCGCGTGACGCGATGCCCGGCGGCGGAATGTTGGAAGTTCGTACAGGAGCTCATAACGGTTCGGTGGAAATCGAAGTCACCGATACCGGCGCGGGCATTCCTCCAGAGCACCTCCATCGTATTTTCGATCCATTCTTTACAACAAAGGCCACCGGACGGGGCACCGGGCTGGGTCTTTCGGTGAGCTACGGCATCATCAAGGAGCACGCGGGGAAGGTAGACGTGCGCTCTACGCCGGGAAAGGGAACATCTTTCCGGCTCGAATTTCCCGTAGCCAGAAAAGCGGTCCATGCCTAGAGGCACCATTCTTGTTGTCGACGACGAGCTGGAAATCCGCGAGGGTCTCGAAGCCCTGCTGACCTCCGAAGGTTTCGATGTGACGCCTGCCGAGACGGGCGAAATAGGTCTGCAGAGGCTCGAAGATCGTCCTTTCGACCTGATGCTGCTCGACGTGAGCCTCCCGGATCGCAATGGCCTCGAGCTGCTCCGCGAAATCCGCCGCCGCGATCCGAATCTCGCGATCATTCTCATCACAGCGTTTGGTTCGATCGACATGGCCCGCGCCGCATTCAAAGGCGGAGCGCAGGATTTCATCACCAAGCCATGGTCGAATGACGAGCTCATTGCGCAGGTATCGCTCGCGATCGAAGGCCGCCGGCTGCGCGAAGAAAACGTCCAACTCAAGCGTGCGCTGAAGCAGCGCTACAATTTCCCCAGCATCATCGGCAAAAGCGAAAAAATGCTCGCTGTGTTTGACCTGATCACGCAGGTCGCGCCATCGCGCTCCACAGTGCTGATCTACGGCGAGAGCGGCACCGGTAAGGAACTAATCGCCAAGGCCATTCACTCTGCGTCCACGCGTGCGGACAAAGCGTTTATTCCCGTCAATACCGGCTCGATCCCTGTCGATCTTCTCGAATCGCAGCTTTTTGGCCACGTGAAGGGCGCATTCACGAGCGCCATTGCTTCAAAGAAGGGACTGTTCGAAGTTGCCGACCAAGGAACGATTTTCTTTGACGAAATCTCGACGATCGGGCACGAAACGCAAGCGAAGCTCCTGCGCGTGATTCAAGAGCGCGAATTCATGCGTCTCGGCGGCACGGACACAATTAAAGTCGACGTTCGCATCCTCACCGCTTCGAATGAAGATCTTTCGAAGCTCGTGCGTGAAGGCCGCTTCCGCGATGATTTGTATCACCGCTTGAACGTAATTTCGGTTCAGCTTCCTCCGCTACGTGATCGTAAAGAAGATATTCCGCTGCTGATCGATCGTTTCCTCGAGCAGTTCTGCCACGAGAATGGCAAGCCGACTCGGCAATTCACGCACAGCGCGATGAAATTGCTAATGGATTACGATTGGCCGGGCAACGTGCGCGAACTCGAGAACGTCGTCGAGCGCGCTGTCGTGCTTTCCACACAGGAATCTGTCGACGCCGATTTACTGCCCGAAAGCGTCCGCACTCGCGAAATCGTGAAGGGCGTGCGCTTGCAGCTCGCAGAATTTCTGCCGCCGTTGCCGGGAGAAGTCGGCTCGCGTGGCACCGCTCCCGCTCCCTCGCTTTTCGAAATCCTCGAGGAAGTGGAACGCCGAATCATCGTCGACATGCTCGAGCGTACCAACTGGAATCAGACCGAAGCCGCCGAGCGCTTCCAGATTCCGCTCTCCACGCTCAATCAGAAAATCAAACGCCTTGGAATCGAAACACGACGACGCGCCAATCCACCTCGCGGGCCATACGGCTACGGTAGCGATAGCGCTGAGTTTCCCGCCGCAAAGTAACCTCCGAAATATCGCGCATACTCGAAACGTGATCGGCCGCAGCCGTTTTCACAATGAAGAAAGATTGCGGGGTCGATCCGTTCGAACTTCCTACGACGCGACGAGCGGCCGGCCGGCAATCGTCTCAAGAATTCGATACGGCGCCATTTGTGGCGTCACTAGCGCCTGCGGGGGAATCAGAAGAGTCTGCTCAATCGCATACTGCCCGGACATCACGGCATGCGCAACGCAATCGGTGTAAACGATCCAGGTGGAAAGCGGCGGAAACTCCAGCCGGTATTTCGGGCAGCTCGCCTGGAAGTTCGAATTTTCTTTCAGGTAATCGTGAAATCGCAGCATGAACATGTCGTACGCGGTTCGACCCATGCCACGGAAACCAAGTTTTTCTCCCCAGCTCTGCACCGTACGGCTGATCACCGAATCATCTTCGGCAATCTCCCGCAACCCGGCGCTATCCGCAAACTGCCGCGCGAGCGACTCAAAATTCTCGGTGGTGTTCCACACTCGCGGACGCTTGGGGTTTAAATTTGTAAAAACTCGCAGAATGCGTCCGCCATGAGTGGGCCGGCTCGGAAATGCATCCACATGCAGCAAATCATTCCGCTTGTGAATTGGAAGGTCGCGGCCTTCTTCTTCGATCGGCCGGAAGCTCGAGAAATCCAGAATCCATTTTCCCGCGTACGCAGGCAGAAATCTCGTCAGAAACTCGATCACTTGCGCGCTGTAGTTGCGCATGATCGTGTGCAGCCGCTCAATGGTCCGGGCATTGCCCGAGACGCCGCGCAATAGATCTTCTGACGGACGATAAGATACATTCTTATGCAGTCGCAGTTCGGTCCACTGCTGCGCAAGCAGAAAGTCCTGGTCTTCAATCGGGAAATGAAACGGTAGCGCTCGAAAAAATAGGATCTGACCCTTCTCGAGAAGCTCGCAGTAAGCCCGCGCTCGAGCTGCAATCTGTTCCCGGCCTACCCATCCCTGAGGCAAACGATAATCTTCCACTTGAATCCATGGTGCCGGAGGAATGTCCGATCGCGTCGCCTGCACCATTGTGCTGAGCCTTAGCCCTTCGCAGCGCCCTTCGCAGAATCGGGCCGCTTATAACCGGGTGGAAGCAGCGTGGTCGTTAAATCGATACCAGAAAGATCGACGCCCTCAAGATTCGTCTCTCGCAGAATCGTCGTTTGCAGCACCGCGCCTTGAAAATCCGCGCCGCTCACTTGTGCCTGGCGGAAATTCGTCGCTCCAAAGTTGGCCCGTCGCAGATTCGCGTGGCGCAAATCAGCTCGAAAAAGCTCCGCTCCGCCTACCTGTGCTTCCGAAAGGTCTGCGCCGCTCAGGTTCGCTTCGGTCAGGTCGGCCTTTCGCAAATCGGTCTTGTGCAGCTTGGCTTTACTGAAGTCAGCGAATGTGAGCTTGGCTTCCTTAAGATACGCGCCGGTTAGATTTGCGCCCTGCAGATTCGCGTACGCGAAATTCAGCTTATAGAGATCGGCGTTAGACAGATCCGCGCCTGCCAGTTCAGCGCGCGTACCAGTTTCATCGCCGCTGATGAATTTCTTGTGAGCTTCCAGAATCTCCGAAAGCTTCTTCCCATTGTGACGAATACGATTCGGGGATCTCAGACCCCCTCCTTTAAGCACG
>Ga0210387_10000752_pt1 | contig 23831 bp, 23 predicted proteins | sample IncBWC7OmetaG_FD_160108 | JGI IMG/M metagenome (GOLD analysis project Ga0210387, IMG submission 160108) | Forest soil microbial communities from Barre Woods Harvard Forest LTER site, Petersham, Massachusetts, United States - Inc-BW-C-7-O ...
GGGCGGTCGCGCGCAACGGCCAGGTGGTCGTGCGCACCATGATGAGCTGCACCCTGGCGGTCGATCACCGCGTGGTCGACGGCGCGATGGGCGCGCAATATCTCCAGACGCTGCGCGCCTATATCGAGCAGCCGGCGGCGATGCTGGTCTAGGAGCGTTAAGATGGCCGACACCAGTTTCGACCTCATCGTTGTCGGCGGCGGACCGGGCGGCTATGTCGCGGCGATCCGCGCGGCGCAGCTCGGGCTCAAGACCGCCGTCGTCGAACGCGAGAATATGGGCGGCATCTGCCTCAACTGGGGCTGCATCCCGACCAAGGCGCTGTTGCGCACATCGGAGGTCTTCAGTCTCATCAAGCACGCCGAGTCCTTCGGGATTTCCGTCAAGGACTACTCCTACGATGCCAAGAAGGTCGTCGAGCGCTCGCGCAAGGTCGCGAACCAGCTCAGCAACGGCGTCAAGATGCTGATGCGCAAGAACAAGATCACGGTGTTCGACGGCGACGCCAAGCTCGCGGGCAGCGAAGGCGGCCAGCGCAAGCTCGCCGTGGCGATGAAGGACAAGAGCAACGTCGCGCTCACCGCCAAGAACGTGATCCTGGCCACCGGCGCCCGCGCCCGCCAGCTCCCCGGACTGGAGTCCGACGGCAAGCTCGTCTGGACCTACCGGGAGGCGATGGTGCCGCCGGAGTTTCCCAAGTCGCTGCTGGTGATCGGCTCAGGGGCGATCGGCATCGAATTCGCGAGCTTCTACCGCACCATGGGCGCCGAAGTGACGGTCGCCGAGGTTTTAGAGCGCATCCTGCCGGTGGAGGACGAGGAGGTGTCGGCCTTCGCCAAGCGCGCCTTCGAGAAGCAGGGCATGAAGATCCTGACCGCCGCCACCGTCGGCAACCTCAAGAAGGCCAACGACAAGGTGACGGCCACCATCACGTCGGGCGGCAAGAGCCAGGAGATCACCGTCGACCGAGTCATCAGCGCCGTCGGCATCGTCGGCAATGTGGAGAATCTGGGCCTCGAAGGCACCAAGGTGAAGGTCGACAAGACCCACATCGTGATCGACCAATGGGGCTTTACCGGCGAGCCAAACGTCTATGCCTTGGGTGACGTCGCGGGCCCACCCTGGCTTGCTCACAAGGCCATGCACGAGGGGGTCGTGGTGGTCGAGAAGATCGCCGGCTTCAAGGGCGTCCATCCGATGAAGATCGAGAACATCCCGGGCTGCACCTATTGCCAGCCGCAGGTCGCCAGCATTGGCCTCACCGAGGCAGCGGCCAAGGCCAAGGGCCTGCAGGTCAAGGTCGGCAAGTTCCCCTTCATGGGCAACGGCAAGGCGATCGCGCTGGGCGAGCCCGAGGGCTTCGTCAAGACGGTGTTCGACGCCAAGACCGGCGAGCTTCTGGGCGCCCATATGATCGGCGCCGAGGTCACCGAGCTGATCCATGGCTACAGCGTCGCCAAGACCCTGGAAACCACCGAGGTCGAGCTGATGGAAACGGTGTTCCCGCATCCCACCCTGTCGGAAATGTTGCACGAGGCGGTACTGGCGGCGTATGGCCGGCCGCTCCATATCTAGGCTGCGATGGACGGCACGATCGACAAGCTCCCGCTGAGCCGGGCCGAGCGCCACCCCGAGAAGGCGCACCGGCCGGACAATCCCATTCGGCGCAAGCCGGATTGGATCAGGGTGCGTGCACCCAACTCGCCGGAATATGCCGAGACCAAGCGCCTGATGCGCGAGTACGGGCTCGCGACGGTGTGCGAGGAGGCGGCCTGTCCCAACATCGGTGAGTGCTGGAAGCAGAAGCACGCGACCTTCATGATCATGGGCGACACCTGCACGCGGGCCTGCGCCTTCTGCAATGTCGCCACCGGCAAGCCGGGCGCGCTCAATCCCCACGAGCCGGCCAACATCGCCCAGGCGGTCGGCAAGCTCGGCCTCGGGCATGTCGTGGTGACGTCGGTCGACCGCGACGATCTTGCGGACGGCGGGGCAGGGCACTTCGCGGCGGTCATTGCGGCGCTGCAGCGCTCGGCGCCGGCCACCACCATCGAGGTGCTGACGCCCGACTTCATGCGCAAGCCGGGCGCCATCGAGACCGTGGCCGCGGCGCGCCCCGACGTGTTCAACCACAATCTCGAGACCGTGCCGCGGCTTTATCCGACCATCCGGCCCGGCGCGCGCTACTTCACGTCGCTCAAACTGCTGTCGCGGGTGAAGGAGATCGATCCTGCGATGTTCACCAAGTCCGGTCTGATGGTCGGGCTGGGCGAGACCCGCGAGGAGATCCTCCAGGTGATGGACGATCTGCGGGCGGCCGACGTCGATTTCCTGACGGTCGGCCAGTACCTGCAGCCGACGCCCAAGCACGCGGCGATCGACCGCTTCTGGACGCCGGCCGAATTCGACGAACTCACCGTGCTGGCGCGCGCCAAGGGTTTCCTGATGGTCTCGGCCTCGCCGCTCACGCGCTCGAGCTATCACGCGGGCGACGATTTCGCCCGACTGAAGGCGGCGCGCGCCGCGCATCTCAAGGGCTGATCGCGGCGTGGTTACGCGTCATGCCGAGCGGCGCGTTGTGCGCTTCGCTCCCCGACAGCTGTTCGAGCTCGTCGCCGACGTCCCGCGCTATCCCGAATTCCTGCCGTGGTGCACGGCGGCGCGCATACGGCGCCAGGAAGGCCCCGGCGTTCAACTCGCCGAACTCGCCATCGGCTTCGGGCCCTTTCACGAAAAATTCGTCTCGCGCATCGTGCTCTCGCCCGACGCCGAGGGCGGCCCGCGCCTCGAGACCACCGGCGTCGAAGGACCGTTCAGGCAACTGGCGAGCCATTGGTCGTTCGAGCCCCATCCGGACGGCACGCTGATTCGCTTCAGCCTGGAGTTCGAATTCCGCTCGAGACTGTTGCAGCAGACCGTGCGGCTGCTGTTCGCCGAAGCGGTCAAGCGCATGGTCTCGGCTTTCGAGGCGCGCGCCAACCAGCTCTACGGCAAGCCTAGCGCTCGGCCAGCGACGCCAGCATCGTCAACGCGGTAATCACCGACACGCGCCGGATCGAATCGCGATCGCCCGGGAAGACGTGGCGCTCGGCGACGATGTCGTGTCCGGTCCGCGCCGCCGCCAGATGCACCAGGCCGACCGGCTTTTCGGCGGTGCCGCCGCCGGGGCCGGCGACGCCGGTCACCGACACCGCGAGATCGGCGCCGGAACGCGCCAGTGCGCCCGCCGCCATGGCGCGCGCCACGGGATCGCTCACCGCGCCGTGCCCCAGAAGGGCGTCCCACGAGACGCCCAGCATCTCGCGCTTGGCCTCGTTGGCGTAGGTGACGAAGGCGCGGTCGACCACGTCGGAGGAGCCGGCAATCGCCGTCAGGGTCGCGGCGACCAGGCCGCCCGTGCACGATTCGGCCGTGACGACCTTGAGCTTGCGCTTGCGGCAGGCATGGAGCACGCGCTCCGCCGCGTCCCTCATTTCGTGATCGAACATCGCCAACCCCTCAACTGCGCGGCACCTCGACCGTGGCGACGGCCTGGGCCGCAATACCTTCGCGCCGACCTGTGAAGCCCAGTCCTTCCGTGGTCGTGGCCTTCACGCTCACTCTGTCACGCCCGACGCCGGCGATGCGAGCGATGCTTTCGACCATCGCCTCGCGATGCGGGCCGATGCGCGGCGCCTCGCAGATCAGCGTGAGATCGAGATGCACGATCCGTCCGCCGGCCGCTTCCACCAGTCTCACGGCGTGGCGCAGGAAGCGGTCGGAGGCGGCGCCACGCCACTGCGGATCGGACGGCGGGAAATGCTTGCCGATATCGCCGGCGCCGATCGTGCCCAGCACCGCGTCGGTCAGGGCGTGCAGGGCCACGTCGGCATCCGAGTGCCCGGCAAGCGCCTGCACATGGGGGATGGCGACGCCGCCCAGCATCACGGCATTGCCGGGGCCGAAGCCATGAACGTCGAAGCCGAACGCGGTGCGCGTTTCCATGGTCGCTGTCTGCCGGAGATCGTGGGCGGTGGTGATCTTGCGGTTATCGTCGTGGCCCGCGACCATGACAACCCGCAGGCCCCAGCGCTCGGCGACCGCCGCATCGTCGGTGAGTGCCGTGGCGTCGCTGGCGCCGAGCGAGGCGGCGGCGCGGTGCGCCGCGAGCAGGGCTGCAAATCGGAAGACCTGCGGTGTCTGGGCTCGCCACAGATGGGCGCGCGGCACCGTTTCGGAAATCGCGCCCTCGCCGTCGACGCGTTTCAGCGTATCCGCCAGCGGCACGCCCAGGACGGCGCCATCGACGCCGGGAGCCGCTAGGGCTTTCAGGCAGGCGGTTATGTCGGCCGGCCGCACGAAGGGGCGGGCGGCATCATGAATGGCGACTAGGTCAGGCGGCTGGGCGGCCAGCGCTTCCAGGCCATTCAACACCGAATGCTGCCGGCTCGCGCCCCCTTCGACCGGCGGGGGCAGGGCAAAGCCCGTGCTGGCCTGCTGGTAGGACGCGTCGTCGCCGGGACCGATCACCACCTGGATCCGGTCGATGCCGGGAATACCCCGAAAGGCGGTCAGGGTGTGGCGCAGGACCGGCTGGCCCTCAAAAAGGGCATATTGCTTGGGCAGGGAGCCGCCGAAGCGGCTTCCCCGCCCGCCGGCCACGATCAAGGCGGTACAAGTCGGCACGAGAGGTTCAATAACATTGGCTTAAGGGGTGTGCACTTCGGACCCTTGCATGCACCGCCCGGACCCGCTATTGCTCGCTCAATTATTGTGCACTGCACAAGATGCCTATTTACTGACCAGAAGACATGGACTGCACACCTCGTCTCCAACCTGTCGATATCGGCCCGATCCGCCTCGAAGATCCCGTCATCCTGGCGCCGATGTCGGGCGTGACCGACATGCCTTTCCGCCAAATGGTCAAGCGGGACGGGGCGGGGCTCGTCGTGTCCGAGATGATCGCCTCGGCGGCCATGGTGCGCGAGAACCGCAAGACTCTGCTGATGGCCAAGAACTCGCCCGAAGAGTTCCCGATGTCGGTCCAGCTCGCGGGCTGCGAACCCGAGGTCATGGCCGAGGCTGCGAAGCTCAACGAGGACCGCGGTGCGGCCATCATCGACATCAACTTCGGCTGCCCGGTGAAGAAGGTCGTGAACGGTCATGCCGGCTCCTCGCTGATGCGCGACGAGGTGCACGCCGCGAAGATCCTCGAGGCGACCGTCGAGGCGGTGAAGCTGCCGGTGACACTCAAGATGCGCACGGGCTGGGATTCGAACAATCGCAACGCGCCCAACCTCGCGCGCATCGCCGAGCAGTGCGGCATCAAGATGCTGACCGTGCACGGCCGCACGCGCTGCCAGTTCTATGACGGGCAGGCCGACTGGGCCTTCGTCGCCGACGTCAAGCAAGCCACCAGGCTGCCGGTCATCGTCAACGGCGACATCGATTCGCTCGACGACGTCGACACAGCCCTCGCGCAATCGGGCGCCGACGGCGTGATGATCGGGCGCGGCGCCTATGGCCGGCCGTGGTTCCTGAACCAGGCGATCCACTATCTGCGGACCGGCGAGCGGCTGGCCGACCCATCGCTGGCCGAGCAGTACGCCACGGTGCGCGGGCACTTCGATGCGATGCTGTCGCACTACGGCCAGGAGACGGGCGTGCGCATGGCGCGCAAGCATTTGGGTTGGTATTCCAAGGGCCTGCCGGCCTCGGCCGAGTTCCGGGCCGCGGTCAATCGCGAGACCGATCCGGGCAAGGTCCGCGCGCTGCTGGCGTCGTTCTTCCTGCCCGCGCTCGAACGGCAGGCCGCCTAGCATGGCGCTGCAGCCTCTCAAGCGACCGAACGCGCTCAGCGAACAGTTCCCGACGGCGATCCTCGATTCGCTCTCGGAAGCCGTGGTGGTGGTCGACGCGGGCGGCCTTGTGCACTACGCCAACCTCTCGGCCGAACAGTTCTTCGGCGTCGGCCGCGCGCGCATCGTCGGCCATCCGCTCAGCGAGTTCATGCCGGACGACACGCCGCTGTTTTCCCTCCTCGAGCAGGTGTTGGCGACGGGCGGTGCGGTGGCCGAGAACGGCGTCACGCTGTCCTCGCCGCGCATCGGCAACCGCTTCTGCGCGCTGCGCCTTTCGCCGGTCGCCGACAGCGACGGCCTGGTCGTGGTCTCGCTGGTCGAGCAGACGATCGCCCGCAACATCGATCGCCAGATGTCGCACCGCAGTGCCGCCCGTTCGGTGAGCGCCCTTGCCGCCATGCTGGCGCACGAGGTCAAGAACCCGTTGTCGGGCATCCGCGGCGCGGCGCAGCTGCTCGAGCAGTCGGTGCCCGACTCCGAGCGCGAGCTCACGACCCTGATCTGCGAGGAGACCGATCGCATCGTGGCGCTGGTCGACCGCATGGAAGCGTTCGCCGACGGCCGGCCGATCGAGCGCGGCCCGATCAACATCCACCAGGTGCTGAACCACGTCCGCCGCATCTCCCAGAACGGCTTCGGCAAGGGCGTGCGCTTCATCGAGACCTACGATCCGTCGCTGCCCGACGTCCACGGCGACCGCGACCAGCTCATCCAGGTTTTCCTGAACCTGGTGAAGAACGCCTGCGAGGTGCTGGGCGACGGCGACCGCGAGATCGAGTTGTCCACAGCTTTTCGGCACGGGCTGCGGCTGGCCGTGCCCGGCCAGCAGGCCAAGGTCAACCTGCCCCTGGTGGTGTCGGTGCGAGACAACGGCCAGGGCGTGCCCGACGAGATCCGGGCCCACCTTTTTGACGCTTTCGTGACAAACAAGCCGACCGGAACCGGCCTGGGTCTTGCTTTGGTAGCCAAGATCATCAACGACCACGGCGGGGCCATTGAGTTCGAGAGCGAGCCCGGCCGCACAACTTTCAGAGTGATGTTGCCGTTGCAGATTCTCCAGGCCGCGCCATGAGCAGCGGCTCCACCATCCTGATCGCCGACGACGATCGCGCCATCCGCACCGTCCTGCACCAGGCGCTGGGTCGCCAGGGCCATAATGTCCGCAGCACCGGCGCCGCCGCCACCTTGTGGCAATGGGTCCAGGAGGGCGAGGGTCAGCTCGTCATTACCGACGTGGTGATGCCCGACGAGAACGGGCTCGACCTCGTGCCGCGCATCCGCAAGCTGAGGCCCGACCTGCGCATCATCGTCATGAGCGCGCAATCGACCCTGCTCACCGCCGTGCGCGCCACCGAGCGCGGCGCCTTCGAATACCTGCCCAAGCCGTTCGACCTCAACGAGCTGATCTCGGTGGTGAACCGCGCGCTGTCGGCGCCGGCCACGTCGATGCAGCGCAACGCCAATCCGCAAGAAGACGGTGAGCGCCTGCCGCTGATCGGCCGGTCGCCGGCCATGCAGGAGATCTACCGGGCGCTGGCCCGCCTGATGTCGACCGATCTCACGGTGATGGTCACCGGTGAATCGGGTGCCGGCAAGGAGCTGGTCGCACGCGCGCTGCACGACTATGGCAAACGCCGCAAGGGTCCTTTCGTGGCCCTCAACATGGCGGCGATCCCGCGCGAGCTGATCGAAAGCGAGCTGTTCGGCCACGAACGCGGCGCCTTCACCGGCGCCGTGCAGCGCTCGGCCGGCAAGTTCGAGCAGGCGTCGGGCGGCACGCTGTTCCTCGACGAGATCGGCGACATGCCGCCGGAGGCGCAGACTCGCCTGCTGCGCGTGCTGCAGGAAGGCGAGTACATGACGGTCGGCGGGCGGACGCCGATCAAGGCCAACGTGCGCATCGTCGCAGCGACCCATCGCGACCTGCGCCGCCTGATCCAGCAGGGACTGTTCCGCGAGGATCTGTTCTATCGCCTGAACGTGGTGCCGATCCGCCTGCCGCCGCTGCGCGAGCGGCTCGACGACATTCCCGAACTCGCCAACCACTACCTGCGGGCGGCGACCGCCGACGGGCTTCCGTCGAAAGTGCTGTCACCGGAGGCGATGGCGCGGCTGAAGCAGCATCGCTGGCCGGGCAACGTGCGCGAGCTCGTCAACTTGGTGCGCCGCCTGTCGGCGCTCTATTCGGAAGAGGTGATCGGCGTCGAGACGATCGAGGCCGAGCTGGCCGACGCGGTGTCGGCCATCGAGCAGGGCCCCCAGATGGGCGATGTCGCGAGCAGCGACGTCTCCCTGGCCGACGCCGTCGACCGGCACCTGCAGGCGCTTTTCGTCGCCCATGGCGAGCGCCTGCCGCCGGACGGCATGTACGATCGTGTCATTTCCGAGGTCGAGCGCCCGCTATTGTCCCTGGCGCTGGGTGCAACGCGCGGGAATCAGTTGCGCGCTGCCCGTCTCCTGGGGCTCAATCGCAACACGTTGCGCAAGAAGATAAAGGACCTCGACGTCCCGGTGGTACGCACGCCGCAGGTTCGCCGAGGCGGGTGATCTGGTGACAGCTGCGCTGGGCGTTTCACGCTTGGGCGATGCGATGAGCGCGGTCCGCCGCGGGCTCGGCGGCCGTACCGCCGCGGTCTCGTTGGCCGTGCTCGCCATCCTGGCCGGCGCCGCCACCTACGCCTGGCTGGCCGGCTTCGCACCGCTCTCCTTCAATACCCGCGGCTGGATCCTTGGCCTGCTGGTGACCGATCTCGTGATTGCCGTCGCGCTGGTCGCGTTGCTCGCGGTGCGACTCACGCAGCTCTGGCTCGACCGGCGGCGCGGCGCGGCGGGTTCGCGCCTGCACATGCGCCTGGTGCTGGTATGCAGCATCTTCACCATAACGCCCACCCTGATCGTGGCGATCATCTTTTCGCTGCTGGTGATCAACCTGACCGACTTCGTGGTAAAGCCCGCGAAGGCATCGTACGAGGCGGCACGCACCATCGGCGAGCCGGTGAAGCGCGCGCGCGAGGAGGAAATCCTGCGCGACATCGCCGCCATTTCCGGCCCCTTGCAGGGGCTCGGCATCGACGGGATTCGCGACGCTCCGGCGACGACCCAGCTGCTCGAGCGGCTGATCGAGGGCCGCCCGATGATCGAAGCCATCGTCATCGACGCCGACAAGGGCGTGATCGCCCGCGCCATTGCGCCTGACACGGAAGGGATCAAAAATCCGATTCCGTCCGCGCAGTCGCTCTGGCAGGCGGTCAGCCAGGCGCGGCCGGTGGAGATCGAATCGCCGACCGGCGCCTACTTCGCAATGCAGCTCTTCGTCGGCGAGCCGCTCTTCCTGGTGTCCGGCCATGCCGTCGATCTCAGGGTCGTCGACTACATCAAGAGTATCCAGCTAGCGGGTTCGTTCTATTCGCAGATCGAGCAGGCGATGCAGCGCAGCCAGCTCATCATCTTCCTGGTCTGCGGCGCCATTGCCTCGCTGATGCTGCTGGCGGCGGTTTGGCTTGCGATCCTCTTCGCGTCGCGCCTGACCGAGCCGATCGGCGGCCTGATGCTGGCCGCCGAGCGGGTGCGCGGCGGCGACCTGACGGCGCGCGTGGCGGAAGGACCGCCCGACGACGAGCTGGGCCAGCTCGCCCGCTCGTTCAACCGCATGGCGAGCCAGATCGAGCAGCAGCGCGGCGAATTGGTCGATGCCAACACCGAGCTCGACACGCGGCGACGCCTCACCGACGCCGTCCTGGCCGGCGTCTCGGCCGGCGTGCTGAGCGTCGATGAAGCCGGCATGATCACGCGCAGCAACCGCTCGGCGCTCGAGCTCCTGGCGCTGCCCGAGGACGGTGTGCTCGGCCGGCCGCTGACCGGCGTGATGCCCGAATTGGCGCCTCTCGTGGAGCAGGCGGCGGAGCGACCCGACCGCGTCACCCAGGGCCAGGTCGAGATCCTGCAGCGCGGCACGCGCCGCATCCTGCTGGTCCGCATCAGCGCCGCCTCCAACGCCGGCGCCGTGGTCACCTTCGATGACGTTACCGACCTGATGTCGGCGCAGCGCATGGCGGCCTGGGGCGACGTGGCGCGGCGCATCGCCCACGAGATCAAGAACCCGCTGACACCCATCCAGCTTTCCGCGGAGCGGCTGAAGCGCCGTTATCTGAAGCAGATCAAGGAGGATCCGGAGACCTTCTCGATCTGCACCGACACCATCATTCGCCAGGTCGGCGACATCGGCCGCATGGTCGACGAGTTCTCGTCTTTCGCCCGCATGCCGCGCCCGACGGTGCAGCCCGAGGACGCCAAGGAACTCTGCCAGCAGGCGCTGTTCCTCCAGCGCAACGGCCATCCGGAGATCCGCTATGTCTCGGCCCTGCCGGATCATCCGGTGCCGCTGATCTGCGACCGCCGCCAGATCGCGCAGGTGCTGACCAACATCCTCAAGAACTCGGCCGAAGCGATCGAAGGCCGGGAAGCCCGGGCAGGCCAGCCGCTGCCACCGGGGGAGATCACGCTCGCCCTGCGCGACGATGATGCCACCGTGCGCATTGTCGTCGAGGACAACGGCAAGGGTCTGCCGAAAGAGGGGCGCGAGCGCCTCACCGAGCCGTACATGACGACCCGTAGCAAGGGCACCGGGCTCGGTCTCGCGATCGTCAAGAAGATCATGGAAGATCATGGCGGCTATCTCGCGCTGGACGACCGCGAGGGTGGCGGCGCGCGCATCAGTCTGGTATTCCGACGTGACGCGAAGGAAATCGCGTCGGCTCGACCACATGCGACAGCCGCACAATGATCCGCTGAGACCATCGCGGACAGTTTGAAGAGTCATGGCCCACGACATTCTCATCGTCGACGACGAACGCGACATCTGCACGCTGATCGCGGGCATCCTGGAGGACGAGGGCCACACCGCCCGCCGCGCCCACAACAGCACCGAGGCGATCGACGCGGTGCGCCAGCGCCGCCCAGCGCTGGTCATCCTCGACGTCTGGCTGCAGGGCAGCGAGTTCGACGGCCTGCAGCTCCTCGACATCATCCGGCGCGAGGAACCGCCGGTTCCCGTGGTGATGATCAGCGGTCACGGCACGATCGATACCGCGGTGTCGGCGATCAAGACCGGCGCCTACGATTTCATCGAAAAGCCGTTCAAGGCTGACCGCCTGCTGCTGGTGGTCGATCGCGCCATCGAGGCCGACAGGCTGCGGCGCGAGAATGCCAGCCTGCGCCGCCGGGCGGGCGGCGAGGTGACCTTCGTCGGCTCGTCGAGCGAAGCGGCCGGCGTCCGTTCCCAGATCGAGCGGGTGGCGCCCACCGGCAGCCGCGTGCTGATCACCGGTGCGTCCGGCGCCGGCAAGGAAACCGTGGCGCGGCTGATCCATCAGGGCTCGAAGCGGGCCGATGGGCCGTTCGTCGTGGTCAATTGCTCGGCACTGCCCGCGGAGCGGCTGGAGATCGAGCTGTTCGGCACCGACGGCGAGAGTGCGGGCGACGCGCTGCGCGTCTCGGGAGCCTTCGAGATGGCGCACGGCGGCACGCTCCTGCTGAAGGAAGTCGCGGACCTGCCGTTGCCGTTGCAGAGCCGGCTGGCGCGCGTGCTGCAGGAGCAGTCGTTCACCCGCGGCGGCGGCACCACGAAGGTCGAGGTCGACGTGCGCGTGCTCGCCTCGACCGGCCGCGCGCTGCAGGACGAGATCGCCTCGGGCGCTTTCCGCGAGGAGCTCTATCACCGGCTGAACGTGGTGGCGCTCAGGGTGCCGCCGCTCAGCGAACGGCGTGAGGACATCCGCGAATTGGCCAACGACCTGCTGCGTCGCGTGGCCGACGCCACCGGGCTGCCGTCGCGCACCATCGGCGAGGACACGCTGGCCGCCCTGCAGGGCCACGACTGGCCGGGCAATGTCCGCCAGCTGCGCAATGTCATCGAGCGTCTGCTGATCCTGGCGCCGACCGGCGGCGCGCCGATCCGCGCCGATGTGCTGCCCAACGACGTCAGCGAGGATGCGCCCTCGGTGCTGCGCTGGGAGAAGGGCGGCGAGATCATGCAGCTGCCGCTGCGCGACGCGCGCGAGGTCTTCGAGAGGGAATACCTGCTGGCCCAGGTGACGCGCTTCGGCGGCAACATCTCGCGCACCGCGACTTTCGTCGGCATGGAGCGCTCGGCGCTGCACCGCAAGCTGAAGTCGCTCGGCCTTCACGGCGGCGCGGCCGATGAGCGCCCGGGCAGCGAAGCCGCCGGCGCGTAATTCCGGGAGTCTGTCATGGCGCGTTATGCATATGTCAACGGACGCTACGTCGATCATCGCGACGCCAGCGTCCACATCGAGGACCGCGGCTATCAGCTCGCCGATGGAGTCTACGAGGTCGTGGGCGTGCGCGACGGCAAGTTGATCGACGAGGGGCCGCACATCGACCGCCTCGACCGGTCATTGCGCGAACTCAGGATCGCCTGGCCGGTGTCGCGCGCGACGCTGGGCTTCATCGTCCGCGAGCTGATGCGCCGCAACCGGCTGCGCGACGGCCTGGTTTACATGCAGGTGACGCGCGGCGTGGCGCGGCGCGACCATGGCTTTCCGGCGGCATCGGTCAAGCCGGCGCTGGTGATGACGACCAAGAACACCAAGCGCGCCGAAGCCGACGCCGGCGCGGGCGTGGCGGTGAAGAGCCATCCCGACATCCGCTGGGGGCGCTGCGACATCAAGACCGTCGCCCTGCTGCCCAATGTGCTCGCCAAACAGGCAGCGCGCGAGAGCGGCGCCTATGAAGCCTGGCTGGTCGACGACGAGGGCAGGGTGACCGAGGGCGCCTCGACCAATGCCTGGATCGTGACCCAGGACGGCGAGCTGGTGAGCCGCCAGACCGACCATGGCATCCTGGCGGGCATCACGCGCCATACGCTGAAGTCGTTGGTCGATGCGCTTCAGCTCAAAGTCGTCGAGCGGCCGTTCACCCTGGCTGAAGCCAAGAAGGCCAAGGAAGCATTCATCACCAGTGCGACCGCGTTCGTCACGCCGGTGGTGAAGATCGACGGCGAGCCGGTGGGCGACGGCAAGGTTGGTGCGACGGCCCGGCGGCTGCGCGAGGAATACGTGCGCTTCGCGGCGTCCGGCGAGGCGGTCACGTGACGCTGCCGGCCGGCCTGAGGCCGCCACGTGCCGTCCTGTTCGACTGGGACAACACGCTGGTCAATACCTGGCCGACCATCGTCGAGTGCTACCACGACACCTTCACGGCGCTCGGCCGGACGCCGTGGACCGCAGTCGAAGTGCGCAACCGCGCGCACGGCTCGCTGCGCGATGTTTTTCCCAGCCTATTCGGCGCGCGCGCTGGCGAGGCGGAGCGCGTCTTCTACGAGACGTTTTATCGGATCCATCTGGAACGGCTGGAGCCGCTGCCCGGGGCTGCCACCCTGCTGGCCCGCTGCCACGAGCTCGGTTGCTATGTCGCGGTCGTGAGCAACAAGGTGGGCGACAATCTCCGGGCAGAGCTTGCCCATCTCGGCTGGCAGCGCTGGATCTCGCGGGCGGTCGGCGCCAAGGACTGCGAGCGCGATAAACCCGCGCCTGACCCGATCTTCCGGGCCCTCGACGGCACGGGAATTGCGCCTGACGAGACGGTATGGATGGTGGGCGACACCCCCGCGGACCTCAAATGTGCCCACGCCGCGGGCTGTTTGCCCGTCCTGGTGGGCGATCTGGAGCAATTGTCAGAGGCTCTGTTGGCTCACCCGCCACGTCTGCGCGCACGCGATTGTCATGAGTTGGTGGCATTGCTTTGAACCGAGCGTTCCCTATATTCGTTCTAACTCGGTAGCGGGTAGAAAGACCCGCGCCTTCCCAACCGGCGAACCTTACTGGCAGCCGGCCGCCCAGCAAGAGGCCAAGAACATGAGCGAAAAGGCACAGAACGTTCAGGATGTCTTCCTGAACCACCTGCGCAAGAACAAGACACCCGTCACGATCTTCCTTGTGAACGGTGTGAAATTGCAGGGGATCGTTACCTGGTTCGACAACTTCTCGGTGCTGTTGCGCCGCGACGGCCATTCGCAGCTTGTCTACAAGCACGCGATTTCGACCATCATGCCGGTCACGCCGGTGCAGCTGTTCGACGGGGACAAAGCCGACGCAGCAGGCTGACTTGATCGACGACATCGAACAAAACGGACAGGATAAGCGCAAGCGCAAGGCGTTCGACACCGTGCGGCCGGCAACCGTGGCCGCCGTGCTGAGCCCGTATGCGTCCGGTGCACACCGCGAGGAGCGCGACCGCGATGCCAAGCTCGAGGAGGCGGTCGGGCTTGCGCGGGCGATCGACCTCGACGTGCGGCTGGCCGAGACGGCGCCGTTGCGCCGGTTGACGCCGGCCACGCTGATCGGCAAGGGCGTCGTCGAGCGTGTGAAGTCTGCCGTGGAAGAGCAGGGCATCGGCCTGGTGATCGTCGATGACAAGTTGACGCCCGTGCAGCAGCGCAATCTCGAGAAAGCGTGGCAGGCCAAGGTCATCGACCGCACGGGATTGATCCTGGAAATCTTCGGCGCCCGCGCCCGCACGCACGAAGGCCGGCTGCAGGTCGAACTGGCCGCCCTCGACTATCAGCGCGGCCGCCTGGTGCGATCGTGGACTCACTTGGAACGCCAGCGCGGCGGCTTCGGCTTCCTGGGCGGCCCCGGCGAATCGCAGATCGAGATCGACCGCCGCCTGATCGGCGAGCGCATCGTCCGGATCAAGCGCGACCTCGAGGGCGTGCGCCGCACGCGCGCCGTCAATCGCGCCGGCCGCAAGAGGGCGCGGCTGCCGACGGTCGCCCTGGTCGGCTACACCAACGCCGGCAAGTCGACGCTGTTCAATCGCCTTTCGGGCGCCGGCGTGATGGCCAAGGACCTCCTGTTCGCCACGCTCGATCCCACCATGCGCTCGATCAAGCTGCCCAACGGCAGGGGCTGCGTGATCTCCGACACGGTGGGCTTCGTCTCCGACCTGCCGACCCATCTGGTCGCGGCCTTCCGCGCGACCCTGGAAGAGGTGGTCGAGGCCGACCTGATCATGCATGTGCGCGACATCTCCCATCCCGAGACCGAGCAGCAGCGCGCCGATGTCGAAACGGTGCTGCGCGAGCTGGGCGCGATCGGCGAGGGCGAAGGCACGCCGCTCATCGAGGCGCTGAACAAGATCGATGCCCTGCCCGAGGATGTGCGGCGCACCCTGCAGACCCGGTCAGCCACCGGCGCCGAGCGGGCTCGCCAATACCCGGTTTCAGCCCTGACGGGCGAGGGGATCGACCAGCTGCTCGAGGCGATCGGCGATTGCCTCGCCGGCGCGAGCGAAGCCCGCGAGGTCTCCGTGCCGCTGAGCGATGGCGCCACGATCGCCTGGCTCTACCGCCATGGCGAGGTGCGCAGCCGCCGCGATGACGGCGAGATGGCGCTGTTGACCGTGGCCCTCGACGCCGCCGCCTCGGCACAGTTCGAGCGGCGGCTCGCGCGTTGACACCCGCCGGCCGTGCTTTCTATCTATAAGCCGCCCATTTCAGACGAAGGAAAGATCATGAAACTCAAGCCCTTGCACGACCGGCTCCTGCTCAAGCCGTTGGCCGCCGAAACCAAGACCAAGGCCGGCATCATCATTCCCGACACCGCCCAGGAAAAGCCCATGCAGGGCGAGGTCGTGGCGGTCGGCAAAGGCAAGCGGCTGGAAGATGGCCGCCTGGAGCCGCTTGGCGTGAAGGTCGGCGACAAGGTGATCTACGGCAAGTGGTCGGGCACCGAAGTGAAGCTCGACGGCGTCGAGCACGTGATCCTGAAGGAAGAAGACCTGTTCGGGGTGATCGGCTGACGCGGTGCTGAGCCCAGGCGATTCGCACCGGGTCGCCGAGCTGATGCGCGAGACCGCGGCGGCGGAGCTGCTGCCGCGCTTTCGCACGCTCTCCAAGGAAGAGATCCGTTTCAAGCGCCCGGGCGACGTCGTCACCGTGGCTGACGTGGCCGCCGAGCAGCGCCTCGCCGTTGGCCTGGCCAGAATCCTGCCCGGCGTCCCGGTGGTGGGCGAGGAGGCGGTCGAGAAAGACCCCGGCCTGGTCGATCTGATCGGTCGCCCCGGCGAGGCCTGCTGGATCGTCGATCCGCTGGACGGCACTGCCAACTTCGCCGCCGGCAGGGACCGCTTCGCCATGATCGTCTGCCTGGTGCGGGACAGATCGACCGTGGCCGGCTGGATCCTCGACGTGCCGCGCGGGCGGATGGCCGTGGCGCTCAAAGGGCAGGGCGTCGCCGTGGACGGAACGCCGGTGCACGGCACGCCGTCCGATCGGCCGCTGATCGGCTTCGTCGGCGCCAAGGCCCGCAAGGAGTTCGATCGCCAGCTGCCACAGGCGGTGCGCGGCCAGCTCGGGCATATGTCGACATCGCGCTGCGCCGGTGTCGAGTATCTGGATATCCTCTCCGGTACCGTGGACTTCAGCCTCTATCGCACGACCAAGCCGTGGGATCATGCCGCCGGCACGCTGATGCTCGCAGAGGCGGGCGGTGACGCCGTGCGTTTCGACGGCCAGCCCTATGAGCCGGCGCAGCCGATCAATGCCGGCCTGATCGCGGCGGCCGATCTGCAGACCCTGGCCCAGGTGAGGGCGCTGTTCGAGGCCGTGCGGCTGCCGCTGCTGGCCAGCCAGGCGAGGGTCTAGACGCGCGTCTTGGCCTCCTGCCAAAGCGCTTCCATTTCCTCCAGGGTAGCGTCGGCCGGTTTGCGGCCGACTTCGGCCAGGCGCCGCTCGATATGGCGAAAGCGGCGCTCGAATTTGTCGTTGGTGGCGCGCAGCGCCGCCTCGGGATCGATCCGGCAGTGGCGGGCGAGGTTGGCCACGGCGAACAAAACGTCGCCCAGCTCGTCGCTCAGGCGGACTTGATCGACATCGCCGGCCGCGAGCTCGGCTCTGAGTTCGCCCAGCTCCTCCTCGATCTTGTCGATGACAGGACCGGTCTGCTTCCAATCAAAGCCCACCCGGGCCGCCCGCTTCTGGATCTTTTCGGCCCGCAGGAGCGCGGGGAGGGCGCGCGCCACCCCATCGAGGGCGCCGGCCGGTTCACTGCCCGCCGGCTTGGCTGCCCGTTCGGCGGCCTTGCGGGCTTCCCAGGACACGGTCTGGGCCTCGGCCGTGGCGACCCGGGCGTCGCCGAACACGTGCGGATGCCGGTCGACCATTTTGTCGGCAATGGCTGTTGCCACGTCGGCGAAGCCGAAGGCGCCGGTCTCATGTGCCATCTGGGCGTGGTAGACGACCTGCAGCAAGAGATCGCCCAGCTCTTCCTTGAGGGCACCGAGGTCGTCCCGTTCGATGGCGTCGGCCACCTCGTAGGCTTCCTCGATGGTGTACGGCGCGATGGTCCGGAAGGTCTGATCGACATCCCACGGGCAGCCATGCTGGCGGTCGCGCAGCCACGCCATGACGGCGAGAAGGCGGGCCATCGGCTCGCGCGGCAGCGATTCCGCCGTGGGACGTTCGGGCGTCATTAGACCGGACCTCGACTACGATTATCGTATAATATATATTATGACAAATATAAATAAACTATAATTAATGCTAGTTTACCAGACAACTTTCATATTCTGCTTTAATAATGCTATCAGCTTTAGGCCGCGCACTGCGTCAGCCGCCGGCACACCCAAGGTCAGGAGGATGCCTTCCTTGGGCTCACGCGGGTTCTGTATGACCAGGTCGAACACCACTCTCGGTTCGGAGTCGCCCTGCGCTTTGACGTTGTCGTAGACGATCAGGAATATGCCGTCGCCCAGCTTGCGGGCCTGGGCCTGCACGCTCGGCCGCCGCGACTGGATGGTGCCCGCTTTGGTGGCCGCATAGTGCTCGGCGTCCTTGACCCCCTCGTAGGCAAAGTCGACGCGCCAAACGAGGACGCGGTAGCGCTTGTCGCTGCTATAGGCGACGCCACGTTCCCAGTCCTCGGTCGCCTGCCAGCCCAGTGGTAGCGCCAGCTCGACACGGATGCTGCTGAACTGGATGCGCGCCAGACCGTTGGCGCCTTCCACGGTCACCACCTTCGACGACACCTGATTGGGACCGCCGGCGATCATCGGGTCGCCGTGGCCGCCGAAGCTCGCGCCGTTGTCGTTGGTGGAAAAGTCGCGAAAAGTAAGGCCGCCCGGGTCGAGTTTGTCGTCGGCCAGGGCCGGTGTCGCGACCAGACAGGCCGCAACAGCGCCCATCAGGAACAGGCGGCGACCGGACTCCTTTTGTCTCCACTCACAGAGCAGATGAGACAAGCCCTCTATCGAACTGATAATAATGGATTATTCTCCATTCACTTCAATGGCCAACCCGTCGTGGCAAGGCCGGACATGGGCCGGCGTCACCCGATCGAGCTCAGCATAGTCCATATCGACGTGGAGATTGGTCAAAAAAGCCTGCTTTGGCTGCACCCGCTCGATCCATTCCAGGGCGCGGTCGAGATGGGCGTGGGTCGGATGCGGGCGAAACCGCATGGCGTCGACGATCAGCACCTCGACCCCTTGCATGATCTCGAAAGCGTCATCGGAGAGCGTGACCACGTCGTTGGCATAGGCCACCGGCCCGAAGCGAAAGCCAAGCGACGTCGCGATGCCATGGTCCTGGATCCACGGCCGGACCGGCAGGCCGGCCGCCAGGAACGGACCGTCGATGCGGTGGTGGCGGTAGATGGGGTTGTAGAAGCCGTCCTCGGCCTCGAAGCAGTAGCGGAAGCGCTCCAGCAGGATCCTGTAGGTGCGCTCGTCCGACCAGGCCTCGATCGGTCCCTGGCGCAGCATGTAGGGCCGCATGTCGTCGATGCCGTGGACCTGGTCGGCATGCTCGTGCGTCCACAGCACGGCGTCGACGCGCTCGACCTCGGCGTCCAGAAGCTGGGCACGCAGGTCGGGCGAGGTGTCGACCAGGATGGTCCGGCCGCGAGCCTGCACGAGGATGGAGCAGCGGCGACGGCGATTGCGCGGGTCGGCCGGATTGGCCAGGCCCCATTCGCCACCGCCGTCCTTGCCCCCTACCCTTGGTACGCCGCCCGACGTCCCGCAGCCCAGGATCGTCACCCGCACGTGGCGCGCTCCGCCTTGGCGAACAGCCGAAAGAAATTGTCCGTGGTCGCCGCCTCGAGTTCGGCCAAGCCGATGCCTTTGAGTTCGGCGACCTTGGCCGCGGTGTGGGCGACGAAGGCGGGCTCGTTGGTCTTGCCGCGTTTCGGCACGGGGGCGAGGTAGGGCGCGTCGGTTTCGACCAGCAGGCGCTCCAGCGGAATGTCGCGGACGATGGCGCGCAGGCTGTCGGCCGCCTTGAAGGTGACGATACCCGAGATGGAAATATACAGGCCAAGCGCCAGCGCCCGCCGCGCCACCTCGGCGCCCGAGCTGAAGCAATGGATCAGTCCCGGGAAGGCGCCCTGGGCGTATTCCTGCTCGAGGATGTCGCCGGTTTCCCGGTCGGCATCGCGCGTATGCACGATCAGCGGCAGGCCGGTCTGGCGCGCCGCGGCGATGTGGGCGCGGAAGCTTCCCGCCTGCTCCTCGCGCGGACTGTGCTCGTAATAGAAGTCGAGACCGGTCTCGCCGATGCCGATGACCTTACGATGGCGCGTCGCCTCGACCAGGCGGTCCGGCGTGCGCTGCCCCTCCTCCTTCGCCTCGTGCGGATGAACGCCCACCGAGCACCAGATGTTCTCGTGACGCTCGGCGATGGCGCGCACCTTGGCGAACTGGTCGAGCCGCGTGCCGATGGTCAGCATGCCGGCGACGCCCGCCGTGTGCGCGCGCGCCAACACGCCCGCCTCATCGCCGGCGAGCTCGGGGAAGTCGAGATGGCAGTGGCTGTCGATCAGCATCAGGACGCGGCTTTCGCGGGCTCGACGAAACGCGGGAACACGCCCTGCGGTTTCGGCAGCACCGTGTCCGGCACGAGCGCGCGGTCGAACGCCGCAAACGCCCTCTCCCCGGCCGGCACGGCCAGCTGGTCGAGGATCTTGCCCGCCGAGTCGGGCATGAAGGGCTGCACCAGCAGGGTCACCCGGCGGATCGTCTCGGCCAGCACCCACAGCACCGTGTCGCGCCGCGCCGGGTCGGTCTTGGCGAGCGCCCACGGCGCCTGGGCGTCGACATAGCGGTTGGCGTCGGCGATCACTTCCCAGATCGAGGTCAGCGCGCGATGGAAGGCTTGGTCGTCCAGGTCGGCGCGCACGATACCCAGCAGCGCCTTGGCGCGATCGAGCAGGGCCATATCGACCTCGCTGATCGAACCCATCGCCGGCACCTTGCCGCCGCAGTTCTTGGCGACGATCGAGAGCACGCGCTGGCAGAGATTGCCGTAGGCGTTGGCGAGATCGCCGTTCAGCCGGCCAACCAGGGCGCGCCGCTGGAGATCGCCGTCGTTGCCGAACGGCACCTCGCGCAACAAGAAGTAGCGCACCGGGTCGAGCCCGTAGGCGTCGACCAGTTCCATCGGGTCGATCACGTTACCGAGCGACTTCGAGATCTTCTGGCCCTCGTTGGTCCACCAGCCGTGTGCGAACACCCGCTGTGGCGGTGCGATGCCGGCCGACATCAGAAAGGCCGGCCAGAACACGCAATGGAAGCGGATGATGTCCTTGCCGACCATGTGCAGGTCGGCCGGCCAGTATTTCCACAGGGGATTGCCGGTGTCCGGATAGCCGCACTCGGTGATGTAGTTGGTGAGCGCGTCCAGCCAGACGTACATGATGTGCTTGGGATCGCCCGGCACCGGCACGCCCCAGGAAAAGCTGGTGCGCGACACCGAGAGATCCTGCAGGCCGCCCTTCACGAAGCTGATCACCTCGTTGCGCCGGCTCTCCGGCGCGATGAAACGCGGGTTCTTTTCATAGAACTCGAGCAGCCGATCGCCCCAGGTTGAAAGCCGGAAGAAATACGACGGCTCCTCGACCCATTCGACCTCGGCGCCGCTCGAGATGGCGCGGCGCTTGTTGTCCGAGCCGACCTCGGTCTCGCTTTCGACGAAATAGGCCTCGTCGCGCACCGAGTACCAGCCGGCATACTTGCCGAGATAGATGTCGCCCGCTTCGACGAGCTTCTCCCACAGCGCCTGGCAAGCCGCGTAGTGCCGCTTCTCCGTCGTGCGGATGAAGTTGTCGGGGCTGAAGTTCATCGTCTTGACGAGGTCGCGGAACGACTGGCTCACCTTGTCGGTGAAGGCCTGCGGCGCCAGGCCAGCCGCCGCCGCCGCCTTCTCGACCTTCTGGCCGTGCTCGTCGGTGCCGGTGAGGAAGTGCACGTCGCGACCGTCGAGCCGCATGAAGCGGGCCAGCACGTCGCAGGCAAGCGTCGTGTAGGCGTGCCCGATATGGGGCACGTCGTTCACGTAGTAGATTGGTGTGGTGACGTAGTAGGTACCGCGGCCGGACATGATGACTGAACTCCGGAACTGTCGCCGCTCAACGCATCGCCGACTGGAGAGCCAGGAAGCTCGCGAGCACCGTCTGCTTACGATCGAGATTGACCCTATCGGCGCCGGATAACAGCTCGGCGGCCTTTTCCCACGCCCCTATCCAGCGATCAAGGTTCGCGGCCGCCGCCAGGCGCGCCTGCAAGCCACGTTCCGTCGGCACGATGGCTGCAGCTTCTCCACCCACCGCCGCGTGCCGCGCCAGGCCCTTCAGCCAGCCGTCGAACAGGTAATTCAACGAGCGCCAGGCCGCGTTGGCCTCCTCGCCGCGCCGGGCAAAGCGTTCGGCGAAACCGTGCAGGCGCGCCATGTCGAGCTCGGGCAGCGTCGCCAGCACGTCGACCATCTCGCGGTACAGTTCCAGGCTGCCGGCGCCCGCGAGCTCGAGCGCACGCCCTATGCTGCCTTCGCTGAGCCGCGCCAGAACCACCCTCTCCTCGGCCTTGACGCCGGGCGCGTAGTCGCCTAGCAGGCGCATGACGATCTCCTCGGCGAGCGGCTGCAGGGCAAGGCGCCGGCAGCGCGAGCGGATGGTCGGCAGCAGGCGGCCGGGCGCGTGCGCCACCATGAGCAGCACCGCGTTGGGCGGCGGCTCCTCGAGGATCTTGAGGACGGCGTTGGCGCTGTTGCGGTTCATCTCGTCGGCCGCGTCGACGATGGCGACCCGCCATTTGCCCATCGCCGGTGTCATATGCATGAAGGCGCCAAGCTCGCGCACATCGTCGACGGCGATCTCGGCGCGCATGCGGCCGGTGTCGGGATGGAGCGTGCGCCGGAGATGGAAAAGGTCGGGGTGTGAACGCGCGTCGACCAGCGCCCGGCCGGGCGCATCGGCCGCCACATCGAGGCTCTCCGGCCCGCCGCCGAACAGGCCACCCTTGCCCTCGCCGCTCAGCAGGAAGCGCGCGAAGCGCCAGGCGAGCGTGGCCTTGCCGATGCCGCGCGGTCCGGCCAGCAGCCAGGCGTGATGCAGGCGGCCGCTCTGATGGGCGGCCAGCATGGTCTTTTCCGCCGTCTCGTGGCCCAGCAGGCGCTCGCTGCGCCAGGGCGGCGGCCAGTCGTATGGCCATTCGAGCTTCTCGAGCTCGCTTGCATCGGCGCTCGTCTTGCCTCTCGCCATCCCGTCAGGCTCCCAGCCGCTCGCTCGCCGCACCGGCGATGGCGGCGGCGATACTGTCGATGCTCCCTGTAGCATCGATCACCACGCAGCGCTTGGGATCACGGTTGGCGATTTCGAGGAAGCCGCTGCGCACGCGGGCATGGAAATCGCGCGGCAGGCTCTCGTAGCGCGTCTCGCTGCCGCGGCGGGCGGCGGCGCGCAAAAGTCCGGTCTCGACCGGCAGGTCGAGGATCACGGTGAGGTCGGGCCGGAAATCGCCGGCGGCGAACTTGTAGAGCTGGTCGAAGATCGCACGATCGACGCCGTGGCCGTAGCCCTGGTACGCGAGAGTCGAATCGGCAAAGCGATCGCTCAACACCCAGTCGCCGCGCCTGAGCGCCGGCCACACGGTCGAGCGCAGATGCTCGCGCCGGGCGGCGAAGTGCAGCAGCGCCTCGGTCGTGCCGTCCCAGCGCTCGACCGGGCCCTCGACCAGGAGCTTGCGGATCGTCTCGGCGCCGGGCGAGCCGCCCGGTTCGCGGGTCGCCACGACACTGCGGCCGCGTCCCTCGAGCCAGCTCTTGAGCCGCGCGATCTGGGTCGACTTGCCTGCTCCCTCGCCGCCTTCAAGAGTGATGAAACGCCCTGATGAGGCGTGTGAACGCCCGGAGGCGCCTTCGGTCACGACAGCCAGCCGAACAGATAATGCTGGATCATTCCCGCCACACGCCCGACCACGCCGCGGCGCGCCACGTCGGCGCCGGCCTCGAGCGGATAGTCGATCTCGCGGCCATCGGGCAGAGTCACCACGGCGGTGCCGACCTTCGTGCCCTTGGCGATCGGCGCGGCGAGCGGTCCGTCGAAGCGCGCGACCACGCGCGGCGTCACGGTTTGCCCGGTCGGCGCCGTGATCTGGATGGGATGCGCCACGACCAACGGCACCTTGTCCAGGGCGCCCAGCCACACCGGCGCCTCGACGACGGTGTCGCCGGCGCGGAAGACCGTCGTGTTGGTGGATTCGCGGAAGCCCCACTCCATCAGCCGCGACGATTCCTGCGCGCGCTCGGCCATCGACGTGAGCCCGTTCAGGACCATGATCAGGCGCCGTCCGTCGCGCACCGCCGACGACGCCTGGCCGAAGCCGCCTTCCTCGGTGTGGCCGGTCTTGAGACCGTCGGTGCCCGGCGTGATCTTGAGCAGCCGGTTGCGGTTGTCCTGCTTGATGTTGTTGTAGGTCCAGTTGGTCTCCGCGTAGTAGTGATAATACTTCGGGAAATCCTCGATGGTGCGCCACGCCAGGACGGCAAGGTCGCGCGCCGTGGTCCACTGGCCTTCGACCGGCCAGCCCGACGCGTTCTTGAAGACCGTGCCGGTCATGCCGAGCTCGCGCCCGCGTTTGGTCATGCGTTCGGCAAAGCTGTCCTCGTTGCCCGCCAGGCCTTCTGCGACGACGACGCAG